>Ga0187772_10001462_pt1 | contig 11234 bp, 8 predicted proteins | sample 0116_SJ02_MP15_2_FD_133137 | JGI IMG/M metagenome (GOLD analysis project Ga0187772, IMG submission 133137) | Tropical peat soil microbial communities from peatlands in Department of Meta, Colombia - 0116_SJ02_MP15_20_MG | ecosystem: Environmental > Terrestrial > Soil > Wetlands > Peat | place... | reverse complement strand
CGGAAGCAGCCCCGAGTTCTGCAGGTAGTCCGTGACGACCGTAGAACCGGGAGAGAGGCTGGGCTTTACCCATGGTTTAATCATCAGCCCAGCTTCTACAGCGCGCTTCGCTACTAGGCCGGCGCCGACCATCACCGTAGGATTGGAGGTGTTGGTGCAGCTCGTGATCGCCGCGATCACCACCGACCCATCCCCCAGCCCCGCGTGGATCGGACCGTCTTCTTCGAGCATGAGTTGGCTCCCTGTTGATACCGACGAGCCCGGATTCGACCCCGGGGTTCTTCCTTGGCTGAGCATTGAGCGTGCGAAGGCGGGGACGGAAACCAAGGTGTGCCTCTCCTCTGGGTTCCTTGGGCCCGCGATGGAAGGTTCGATCCTGTCAAGCTCGATGTGGATGACTTCCGAATAACGTGGCTCGACGTCGGATACGAAGAACCCGCACCTCCTCGCATATGTCGAGACCATTTCGATGTGCGCCTTCGGCCTGGCCGTGCCGGCGAGGTAGGCGAGTGTGGCTTCGTCGACCGGGAAGAAGCCGGCCGTCGCGCCGTACTCCGGGGACATGTTTCCGATCGTCGCCCTGTCGGGAACAGAGAGCTGACCGTAGCCCTCGCCGAAGTATTCGACGAAAGCCCCCACCACGTTCTTCTCCCTGAGTCTCTCGGTGACAGCGAGCACCAGGTCCGTCGGGGTGACCCCTTCGCGTAGGGTCCCCGTGAACTTCACACCGAAGACCTTGGGTATGGGCATGTGATACGGCTCCCCGAGCATGACAGCCTCTGCCTCTATGCCGCCGACCCCCCACCCCAATACACCGAGACCGTTGACCATCGTTGTATGCGAGTCTGTCCCGACAAGAGTGTCAGGAAAGGCTTCCCCGTCTCTCGCGGTGACCACCTGCGACAGATACTCCAGGTTGAACTGGTGACAGATCCCCTTGCCGGGAGGGAAGACTCGCATCCCTCTGAAGGCGGACTGAGCCCACTTTAGGAGGGAATAGCGCTCCGAGTTCCGCTCGTACTCTTTCTCTAGGTTCACCGAGAACGCCCTGTCGTTCCCCCAGGCGTCAACTTGAATCGAATGGTCGATCACGAGATCTACCGGGACCTTCGAGTTGATCACAGACGTCTCCAGACCCTTCTTTCTCGCGGCGTCTCTCATGGCAGCCAGATCGACAATCAGGGGAACACCCGTGTAATCCTGCAGCAAGACCCTCTGCGGCATGAAGGGGGTCTCAGAGTCTATGGTCTTCGGCCACCGGGCAAGGGCGTGGGCAGCCTCGAGCGCCCCTGGGACCCGCCCTGAGTGACGGACGGCATTCTCTAGGAGGACCCGAATGGAGTAGGGGAGCGTCTCCACGTCGTATCCCCTGTCCTTCAACTTTAGGACGTTGTAGGCCGTGGCCTTCCCGGAAGGAGTTTCAACGGTCTCCCTTGTGCTGTCAAATCCTTCAAGAGCCATGAACGACAGGACCCCAGCCGAGGCCGCCGATATTTGAAGATAGATTCCCGCTAGTCGGGTTCGTGGCCGAATCCCTCCCCCTCTGGGGGCACGCCCTCCACCCTCTTCCCGCGGAGAAGCGATGGAACTATGGCCGCAGTGTTGATTGTGGTTAGGACAAGGAAGAGATTGTCCAGGGCTCCGGAGAATCTTGGCGCATTGGCGGCAATGGTGTTGAGGCTGCCCTCGGAAGTGATGATCTGAGTTATCTGCCCGTAGGGGAGATAGAACGTCAGGACAAGGATGACGATGTTGAAGCTTAGGACAAAGCCGATATTGAAGAAGGTAGCCCTGAGCCCTGATGCAACCCCTCTGCGATGAACCGGGACCGACCCCATGGCCGAACTCATGTTAGGCGAATTGAAGAGTCCCATCCCGGCTCCTCCAAGCACCAGGAAGACCAGGAGCGTCGGGTATGGTGTGCCCGGAGCAAGGGTCGACATCGCGAGGAGGGAGACGCTGAACACAGAAAGCCCGGCGGTCGCGAAGGGTCGCGCACCGTATCTGTCGGAGAGCCTCCCGCTCAGAGGCGCGAGGAAGAGCATCGCCAGGTCGAATGGGACGATGGATATGCCGGCCTGCAGTGGGCTGAAGCCTTTTACGAGCTGGAGGTACAGGCTGATCAGAAGCAGGAATGCCCCCCACGCCATGGAGTTGATCATCTGAGCCGTAACGGCACCCGTGAACTCCCGAATGCGGAGCAGGCTGAGGTCGAGTAGCGGGGCAGCACGCCTCCGCTCGATCCAGACGAACACGAAGAGGCTGGCCGCGGACGCGAATCCGAGCGAGGCCGTCAAGACTGACTCTCCAATCCCGTAGGCTGCGGTTGTGAGGGAGAGCAGAAGCGATGTGATGAACCCTGTGAAAGTGAGAAAGCCCGGCCAGTCCATGGGCGATCTTCGCTCGGGTTGATTCTGCTCGTGTAGCCGAATGTGAGCCCAGAGCGTCCCAAAAATGCCGACTGGTATGTTCACGTAGAAGAGGAACCTCCAGTCGAGGACGGCAAGGATGAGCCCGCTGAGGGTCAGGCCGAACATGGAACCAGCCCTGAAGGCCACTGAGTTGATTCCAAGAGCGGTCCCCAGCTCTCCCCTCGGGAAAGCGTCTGTGATTATGGCCGCACTATTGGAAAATAGTGCCGCGGATCCCAGGCCCTGGAAAATCCTCGATGCTATGAAAAAGTTGGGGGAGGGGGACAGTGAGGTGAGCAAAGATCCTACGGTGAAGACTGCGAAGCCGACGTTGTACACCTTCACTCGACCGTACATGTCGCTGACCCTGCCAAGGAAGAGGAGTGCGACAGTGCTCCCTATGGTGTAGGCCTGCGTGAACCAGATGGCCTGCTCGGCGTCGGCTCTGAGGGATGCGGCCACGGTGGGGAGCCCGATTACGACAATCCTGCTGTCGAGGCCTGACATCAGCACTCCGACTGTCGTCACGGTCAAAACTGTCCACTTGTACTGCAAGAACACAAACCCCCCGGCTGGCCGATTCTACGCGCATCCCAGACAGAGCCGTGTTAAGCGTTGCCCGGTCGGCAAGATTCAATACCGGCGTCAAGATTGGGCAATTAATTGGACGGAGCCAGGCTGAACCACCTCTCGAAGGAGAAGAGCCCATACCTTCTGGAGCACGCGACGAATCCAGTGGACTGGTACCCCTGGGGGAAGGAGGCGTTTTCAAAGGCGAAAAACGACAACAAGCCGATATTCCTCAGCATAGGATATTCGACCTGCCACTGGTGCCATCAGTTAGCCAGGGAGTCGTTCGAAGACCCCAAGACTGCCGCCTTCATCAACAAGAACTTCATCCCGATCAAGGTCGACAGGGAGGAAAGGCCCGAGGTCGACGCATACTACATGGGCGCCGTGCAGGCGATGACCGGTGGGGGAGGATGGCCTCTTAGCGTCTTCCTCACGCCTGACCTGAAGCCGTTCTACGGCGGCACTTACTTCCCACCAGAGCCCAGGTATGGGATGCCGAGCTTCATGCAGGTCCTCGAGTTCGTCTCCAACCTGTGGAAGGAGAAGCGGGACGAGGTCATGTCGAACACTCGGCAGATAGTCAAGGCGCTCGCCCCTCCAGCGTCCAAGGAAGAGGGGGAGCTGGGGAAGGAGGTCCTGGACGAGGGGTACTCGACCCTGGTTTCGTCCTTCGATGCAGAGCATGGCGGCTTTGGGGGGGCACCCAAATTCCCCCTGCCTGGCACGCTGGGGTTCCTATTGAGGTATCAGCGTCGAACCGGGAAGGAGCTCGCCCTCAGGGCCGTCCTGAAGACCTTAGACGAAGTGATGGCCGGAGGCATACGGGACCACGTCGGAGGAGGCTTCCACAGGTACTCGACAGACAGGGTATGGCTTGTGCCTCACTTCGAGAAGATGCTCTATGATAATGCGCTGCTGGCGAGGACATACGCCGAGGCGTACCAGGTCACCCGAAAGGAGGAGTACGCCTGCGTTGTCAGGGAGACGCTGGCCTGGATTCGGACAGAGATGAAGGATGGTCGCGGGGGGTTCTATTCAGCCCAGGACGCGGATACACCCGAGGGGGAGGGGGTGTACTACACATGGACCCCGGAAGAGGTGGAGAAAGCGGCTGGGAAGACGGCGGGCGCCAGTTTCTGTCGCCTGTACGGGATCACCATGACCGGGAACTTTGAGGGGAGGACCATTCTGCACCTCGGGGTAGGCTTCCAGCCAACAACGGCCGAAAGGGAGGACATGGGGAGAATCAAGGACACCCTCTACAGGGAGAGGTCCCTTCGCACTAGGCCCGCCACGGACATCAAGATCCTGACCTCCTGGAATGGGCTGGCCATATCTTCTCTCGCCTTTGCTAGCATCGTCCTGGGTGAGCCGGGATTAGCGGAGGACGCAGCGGGAGCCGCCAGGTTCGTTCTGGACGAGATGAGCGCTGAAGGGAGGCTGCTAAGGAGGTACGCAGGAGGGGAGGCGGCGCTGGAGGGTACCTTGGAGGACTACGCCTTCTTCGTCCAAGGACTGCTCGACCTCTTCGAGGCCACCTCCGAACCGAGATGGCTCGAAGATGCAATCAGGCTGACGAAAGTGATGCTCGACGACTACGAAGACGGCGAAGGTGGAGGGTTCTACCTCACAATCTCGGCTGACCCTGTTCGGCTCAAGGAGAGCTACGACGGCCCGACGCCGTCAGGAAACTCGGTCGCCACTCTCAATCTGATCCGTCTGGGGGAACTCACGGGAGACCCAAGATACAGAGAATCCGCGGTGAGGACGCTGAAGGCGTTCGCCGGCCAAGTCCAGGGTCAGCCCTCGGCCCACGTGGTGATGCTCGAAGGACTAGACCTGGTCCTCAACGGCGCAAGGGAGATCGTGATTAGCGCCCCCACCGAGGAAGCTGCCGGAGAGTTGAGGGCGGAAGTCTACCGGACGTTCATACCCGACAAGGTCGTGCTTGCCGTGACTCCAGATACCTACGAACGGCTGTCAAGAGTGAGCGCTCTGCTCGAAGGGCGAAAGCCCCGGTCCAGGGCGAGGGCGTTCGTCTGCCAGAGATTCGTGTGCGAGCTCCCGGCCGTCTCTGTCGAGGCGCTCCGCAGGCAGCTTGACGGATGAAGGGGCTACTGTTTTAACACCCCGCGGGAGGGCGCGGGTTCGGCGCCAGAAATGTGGGAAATCAGAGGGCTCTTCGGCAACGAATACGCCATGGAGCAGGCAATCGAGGAGCTCAAGAAGCACCAGGGGTACCAGTGGCTGGTCTTAGACAGGAGAAACATCTCGATAAGGTTCGAAAGGCGGGACGCTGAGACCGAGGAACTCGTAAAGCGGACCCTGGAGATTTTTCACGGCTTCACCGAGCACGAAGGTCCCCTTGGGGAGTACGACCGTCAGCGCCGAGAGGCGCGTGAGAAGAAGATCAAGGACGAGGAGAAGAAACGCGCCGGGAAAAAGAAGACGTAGGTCAACCAGCGTAGGCAGAATAGACGTTCGGATAATCCGATATGAGGGCCAGGTTCAGGGCGAGGACGTTGACGTAGGGATCGCCTGCCAGCAACAGGGTGTACTCTACGTGGGCGTTCACAATGTCAGTGAGCGCCCCGGTTGGTATGCCAGTGGCGTTGTGGATGCGCGGTATCTGGGCCAGGGCGTCCTCGAGCGGTATGTCCGGATCGACCCCAGAGGCAGAGGCGTTGAGGGGGTTGCTCTCGTTTCTCGCGTGGAAGAAGACCGGGAGCGTAAACCCGTTGTCTATGTAGTACGAGCCGATGGTCCTGTTGCCGAGCTGAACAAGGCTGCCGTTCGCCTGGTATGGGAAAGCCACCTGCGCTACGCCCGTTACAACCAGGGGGAATAACAGCCCGCAGACTATCATGGACAGTATTGCGATTGCCACAACGGGTCGGTAGACACTCCCCTTCTTTGGTTCTGAGGACAAACCACCTGGCCTCCTAGAGCGCTCCTATCAGCAGGTCGATCAGCTTAATCCCGACGAAGGGGACGATGACCCCACCGACCCCATACACAAGGACATTCTTGATGAACAGCGTCATCGTGTCGGAGGGCTTGAATGCGACCCCTTTCATTGCAAGCGGGATGAGCAGGGGAATTATGACGGCGTTGAAGATGAGCGCAGAAAGAACAGCCGTACGGAGGCCAAGCCCAAGTATGTTCAGCGACTGAAGCGCCGGGATGGTCGCAGCGAACATTACGGGGAGGATGGCGAAGTACTTTGCTACGTCGTTCGATATGCTGAACGCCGTGACCGCTCCCCTGGTCATGAGGAGCTGCTTCCCGAGGAGCACGACGTCGATTATCTTGGCGGGGTTCGATTCGAGGTCTACCATGTTTGCTGCCTCCTTTGCTGCCTCCGTCCCGGAGTTCATGGCGAGCCCGACGTCTGCCACCGCGAGTGCCGGCGCGTCGTTCGTCCCGTCTCCAATCATTGAGACAATCCTAGTCTGGGCCTGCTCCTTCAGGACGATCCGGTACTTGTCCTCCGGCTTTGCCTGGGGGACGAACTCCTCGATTCCCACCTCGGCAGCGATGCTCTTAGCAGTCAATGGCTGGTCCCCGGTAATCATCACGGGTCTGATTCCCATGGCCCTGACCGCCTGTATCTTCTCCTTCGTCCCTACCTTCAGGATATCCTTCAGCCTTATCACGCCTATCACCCTGTGGTCGCGGGCCACCGCCATCGGCGTGTCACCCTGGGCCGAGATGCCTTCAACCGTCTTCGAGAATCCATCTGGGATGCTGAATCCCGCCCTGACCATCGAGTCTGGCGCTCCTTTGATGATTTCCGTCTCGTCTGGCGACAGGCGCATCCCCCTCTCGCTCTCCTCCTCGAGGAAGAATTTCCTGCGCACCCTGGCGCGCCCCCCCTTCGGCAGGATGAAGCTGGATCCGCGTCGGAGCATCACCCCGCTCGTCCGGGTGTTAGCCGAGAATTCGTAGATTTCTGAAAGGCTCAGAGCGTTCAACTCCCTCGGGACGTACCCTCTTTCGTAGGCGAGCCTGATCACGCTCCGCCCCTCCGGTGTGTCGTCATACCAGGACGAGAGGAACGCGGACTCCCCCAATTCTCTCTCCGTGTGCTCTTCGAATGGGATTAGCTCAACTGCCTGCCTGTTGCCGACCGTGATCGTACCCGTCTTGTCCAGAAGGATGACGTCCGTGTCCCCGGCGGTCTCGATCGCCTTACCGGACTTCGCGACCACCTTCCTTTCATACAATCGCGTGATTCCTGACAGCCCGATGGCAGGGAGCAAAGCACCTATGGTGGTTGGGAGAAGGCACACGTAGAGAGCAATCAGGACCGAGAGGTCTGCACCGAGGCCGAGCGTGACAGAAAGGCCCAGCATGGCAGCGATCAGGATTGTGAATATGGCCGACAGACCGAAGAGGACCATGGTAATCGCCACTTCGTTCGGGGTCTTCGGCCGCTTCGAAGCCTCCACCATCCGGACCATCTGGTCCAGGTAACTCTCCCCTGGGTTCACTACTATGCGGGCGGTCGTGGTGTCGCTCACCACCTTCGATCCCCCGATCAGGCTGTCCCCTGGGGCTTTCCTTACGGAGGCGGACTCCCCCGTGACGAGCGACTCGTCGACCATCGCGATTCCTTCGAGCACCTCGGCGTCGACGGGGATGACGTCGTTCTTCTCCAGAAGAATCAGGTCCCCTTTGACCAGCTGCTTTGAAGTCCAGAGAACGACGCGCCTCTCCCACCCTTCGGTGATCACTTTCTTGCAGGGCACCTCCGTCTCGAGTTGCTTCAGGCTGCTGGCTGTGTTCTTCGCCTGCTGCTCCGCCAGAGAATCCGAGAGAGTGCTAAACCACACGGTGATGAGGAGGATCGCCGCGACCTCGACGTAGAACACGCGCTCGGAGGGGCTGGCCACCCCTGCGAAGGCGTAGGGGTCGACGGCCATGGCGGCAACGATGAAGAATGTGATCTCCACAATGAGCATCACGGGGTTCACAAGCAGCGACGCGGGGCTCAACCTGACTACGGAGTCGAGCAGCGTCCTCCGGCTGAGGAGGGAAGGCCTTCTAGGGAGTCTAACCCGCCCTAACACCCTGCTCACGCCCTGGTCCTGTCTATCCAAAGAAGTTCACCATGCCCTGGAAGAGGGCCAGAAGAGGGCCGAGGATCAGAAATGGGAAGAAGGTGAGTACGACGAGGAGCAGTATGGCTCCGATCAGGACTACAGAGAAGGTGTTACTGTCGGTCTTCAGGCTCACTTCGCTGCTTCTCTTGCGTCCGATCATGGACCCCGAAAGGGCGAGCAGAATCGCGATTGGACCATAGCGCCCGACGAAGATGACGACGGCTGTCGCGACGTTGAAGAAAGGTGTGTTGGCTGCTGTTCCCAGGAAGTCAGACCCGTTGTTGGCGGCCGAGCTCGTGAACTCGTAGAGGATTTGCGTGAAGCCTACGGAGCTGGGGAGGGAACTGAAGCCTGGAATGGCGCTAACGGCGTTGGTGGCATAGGCGAGTACCGTTGGGATCAGGATGATGATTGGATGAATGAGGAAGGCTACCATGACCAACTTTACGTCTCTGGCGTTGATCTTCATTCCGAGGTACTCGGGCGTGCGTCCCGTCATGAGCCCGACCACGAATACAGTGATGATGATGTACATGATCATGTACATCACGCCGACTCCCTTTCCACCCGGGGTAGCCTGGATCAGCATCCCCATGAACGCCGAGAAGATTCCGAGTGGGTGTATCCCCGAGAGTGAGGCGTTAACAGAGCCCGTGGTCACTGCGGTGGTGACGACTGTCCAGAAGGTCGAGAAGAATCCCCCGAACCGCGTTTCGAGCCCGGGGCCAACTGTGGGGAGGTTGGGGACGAACGCAATGATGAGGTCGATGGCGAAGAGTCCGTAGGTCGCGATGAGTATGGGTCTCGTCTCCCTAACCTTACCGAGCAGCCGACCGAAGACGAAGACCAGAGCCGTGGGAAGGAGAAGCATGAGATAGATCTGGATGATGTCAGTGGCAGGAGTGGGGTTCTGGAGGGGGTAGGCGGAGTTCGCGCCGTAGTACCCGCCTCCGTTGGTGCCCAGCTGCATTATCGAAACGAGCGAAGCGACGGGGCCGGCATAGACAACCTGAGAAGCGCCTTCTATCGTCTTGTACGCGTTATACCCCTCGAGGGTCTGCGGGGTCCCTAGTGCCACTAGGATGATGGCTGCTATGAAACAGAGGGGAAACATGATTCTAGTCAGTGTACGGACGAAATCCACGTAGAAGTTGCCCATGTGGGTCGAGCCGGCGCGGAGGCCTCTCACCATGGCTACAAGCGCGCAGATCCCCGTGGCTGCTGAAGTGAACTGGAGGAACTGGATGGCTCCCATCTGGGAGAAGTAGGAGAGGCTGACCTCCCCCGCATAGTGCTGGAGGTTCGTGTTCGTTGCGAAGGAGACAACGGTGTTGAGGGAGAGGTCCCAGGTCAGACCCGGGTATCCCTGTGGGTTGAGAGGGAGGCTCCCCTGGAACATGAGAATTACGAAAGCTATCGCCATCTGGGCGATGTTCACGAAAAGGGCGGCGAGGAAGTACTGCTTCCACCCCATCGTGACGCTGGTGTTGACGCCCGTGAGCCGGTAGATCCACTTCTCTATTGGGTCGAGGAACCTGTCGAGCTTGGTGGGTTCGCCGTTGTATATTCGCACTATGTAGGGTGCCAGGTAATTACCTGAGAGGAGAGCGGCGCCAAGTACCGCGATGACCGTGACAGCCTGAAGTGCATCGATCAACTATCTCAGAATCCATTGGCTCTCCAGTACCTCTCGCTTCAAGAGTTCCGTGCCGAACCTAACGCGGCTTTGAGTCGCCGTTGAAACGCGGGCCCTTATGCGTGTGTAGGACTATAGCGCTGACGGTACTCTTCACACCGTGGATCTTGAGAATCTTGTTCTTCAGGGTGTCCCTGAACTCCTCGATATCCGCCGCTGAGACGAGTGTAACTATGTCGAACTCCCCTGTAACTTCGTAAAGCTCCTCTACGTTCGGCAGGTTTTGCAGGCCCTGGACTACTTCATCCATCGTGGGAGAATCCACGAAGATGTCCACGAAAGCTAGCAGTCGAGCCAAGCGACATTACCGACGATTCGGCGCCCTTCCGGTCGTGGATATATAGGTTGCGAGAAGCGACGACGGCTTTCGCCCCTCTTGGCTTACCACGAATAAATAACGAGCACGTCGTGGGCGGTTCAGGATGGAGCCTCTCGTCTGGATACTGGCAATAGTGTTTGCCGTCTCCTTCCTTTCGAACGTTTCGCCGTTCGTGGGGGCCTCCTACACACTGCTTGCGACCCTCTATCTCACGCTCGTAGGACCAACCCCATTCAACTTCGTGGCGGTCGCGATCGTGTCCGCCGTCGGAGCGACGATGGCGAAGATGGTCATTTACTTCGGCGCCTTCGGATTCAAAGGCTTCCTGCTCAGAAACAAGAACGTCAGGTTGATTGGAAGGTACTCCTCTACGGGACCGTTCTATCTCGCACTTTTCGTGACGGCCCTGCTCCCAGTGTTCCCATTTGACGACTACATCTACATCGGTGCCGGCGCGGTCTCTGCTAGCCTGCGGCTGATGCTGGGTGCAACCCTCCTCGCCAAGGTCGTCAAGAGCGTAGCTGAAATCGCCCTCGAGTACACCCTGCTCAGGAGCCTTTCGGAGCTGCTTGGAGTTCACAGGCTCGACCTTACCCTGCTCCTTACTGCTGCCTTCATCATCATCGGGATTGTGGTGTACAAGGTGGACTGGGAGGCAGGGTACGCTCGGCTGGCGGGGAAGGGTAAGTCGCCAGCTGCACCTTCACCCCCAGCCACGGGTGGCTAAACGATTAAAGTTAGAATCTGGGGCCGGCACTGCCGCTGCGGGGGTCGCCCAGCCTGGTCAACGGCGCGAGGCTTAGGACCTCGTCCCTCAGGGGTTCGTGGGTTCGAATCCCACCCCCCGCACCTTAGGCCATGGGGACAAATCCTGGTTATACAGAGCTGATGGAGAAGCGCAAGGAGGCGGACGATGTCTACGACTACAGCTACGCACTGAGGAATTCTCTGAAGAGACTGGGCGAATCGAAGATACTTTCAGAAGGGGACAAGGACATCATTCGGGAGTTCCTGGAGCACCTCAGGGCGAAGAGGGTAAGCACGGGGAGGCTCGCGAAGTATGGCTTCACCATCAGGCGTTTGACGGAGCACCTGAGAGTTCCCATCAGGGATGCAGGTAGGAAGGACAT
>Ga0187772_10001461_pt1 | contig 11235 bp, 15 predicted proteins | sample 0116_SJ02_MP15_2_FD_133137 | JGI IMG/M metagenome (GOLD analysis project Ga0187772, IMG submission 133137) | Tropical peat soil microbial communities from peatlands in Department of Meta, Colombia - 0116_SJ02_MP15_20_MG | ecosystem: Environmental > Terrestrial > Soil > Wetlands > Peat | place... | reverse complement strand
CGGGACCGGCGCCGTAGTGATCGGCATATCGAAGGATTCGGTCGCCTCCCACGACAGGTTCAAGAAAAAGCACGGGCTGCCGTTCGTCCTTGCCTCCGACGCCGGTTCGGATGTTTGCGAGAAGTACGGTGTGTGGGTCGAGAAGAGCATGTACGGCCGCAAATACATGGGGATCGAGCGCGCCACCTTTCTGATGGACGGGGCGGGGATCGTCCGCGGCGTCTGGCATAAGGTCAGGGTGCCGGGCCATGTCGGCGAAGTGCTGAAGGCGGCTCGCGCCCTCTGACCGGTGCGGCAGCCGACGGGACGCTGGCTGGAGAGGCGGTGGCGATCCTCGCGACCGCCGATCCTGGCGCTAAGGCGGCGGCGAGCCGGTCGCTCGCCAAAGCCTGGAACGAAGGGGCGATGGCGCTCGGCCAAGCAGTGCCGCCGTCCCGTCCCGCGCGGCCGGAGCGCCCGTCGCTGCGCCCGCCCAAGGAGATGCCGAAACGCCGGGCGTTCGGCTCGCCGGCGGGGCGAGTGGCGCTCCTGCACGCCCTAGCCCATATCGAGCTCAACGCGATCGATCTCGGTTGGGATCTCGTTGCGCGGTTTTCTGGCGCGGGCCTGCCGGGCGGGTTTTTTGACGACTGGGTCGCCGTCGCCGCCGAGGAGGCCTGCCATTTCGAGCTGCTGGCGGGCCGACTGGCTGATTTCGGCGCCCGATACGGCGACCTCGCTGCGCATGACGGGCTGTGGGAAGCGGCGGCGGCGACGGCCGATGACCTGCTCGCGCGTCTCGCCGTCGTCCCGCTGGTGCTCGAAGCGCGCGGGCTCGACGTGACGCCGGAGATGGCGGCGCGGCTCGAGCGGGTCGGCGATGCCGAGAGTGCCGCGATCCTGCGCTGCATCTATCGCGACGAGATCCGTCACGTTTCGGTCGGGTTGCGTTGGTTCGACCGCCTCTGCCGCGCGCGCGGGCTGGTTCCAGCGGCGGTCTTTCACGAGCGGGTTCGACGCTGCTTCAAGGGTGATCTGAAGCCGCCCTTCAACCGCGAGGCACGCGCTGCCGCCGGTTTCCCGGCCCATTATTATGAGCCCCTCGCCGCCGGCGCCGTCAAATTTGGGCGACCCGTTACGGCACCGCCGCGAACACGAGGCTGCGGCGAGCACCAAACCGATGAGAAGCCGCCCTCCCCTGTTTAGCATAGAATATAAATCTTCCACGTCTCGAACATCTTCATGGGGATGTTGCATGGGTAAGCTCGAGGGGAAAGTTGCCCTGATCACCGGCTCCGGCCGCAACATCGGCCGCGCCACGGCGTTGAAGCTCGCGGGCGAAGGCGCCCACATTGTCGTCAACGCCCGCACCAACCAAGCCGAGGCCGATGCGGTCGCGCACGAAGTCCGGGACCTCGGGGTCAAGGCGCTCGCGATCCTCGCCGACGTCGCCAAAAAGGACCAGGTCGACGCGATGGTGGCGCGGGCATTGTCCGAGTTCGGCCGCATCGACATCCTGATTAACAATGCCGCCATCCGGCCGCACAAACCCTTCACCGAAGTGACGGTGCAAGATTGGGAGCATGTCAGGGGGGTTGTCCTCGATGGTGCGCTCTACTGCACCCAGGCGGCCATCGGCTCGATGGTCAAGAACGGATATGGCCGCATCCTGTTCTTCACCGGCGAAGGCGCCTTTACCGGCGGCAGCGGACGCGCTCATGTCTCGGCGGCGAAGATGGGCCTGGTCGGGCTGGCGCGGGCGCTCGCCTCCGAGTTTGCCGGCCATAACATCCGCGCCAATGTGGTTTCCCCCGGCAGCATCGACACGCGCCGGGACCATCCCGAATGGTATCGGGGGCATGTGCCGAGTGGGGCCGGCATCCCGCTCGGCCGTCAGGGCCATGTCGACGAAATCGCTGCAACCTGCCTTTTTCTGGTCAGCGAAGATGGCGGGTTCATCACCGGCCAGACCATCCACGTCAACGGCGGCACCGGCTACTACTGACGACCGTTCGCGCCGGCTCGGCGGCGCACCACCGCGCGAATGCGCATTCTGTTCAGCGCGGCGGAGATTGCCGCACGGGTTGATGCGCTCGCCGCCGAGATCGCACGCACGATGCCTGCCGATTTCGTCATGGTCGGCCTGCTCAAGGGGGCCGCGGTGTTTGTTGCCGACCTCGTCCGCGCGCTGGACCGGGCGGGCGCCCGCCCCGAGATCGAGTTCATGCGGCTGAGCAGCTACGGTCTTGCCAAAGAGAGCAGCGGTGCGGTGCAACTTCTTGGCGGTGTCGCGGCCGGCCTTGCCGGGCGGTCGGTGCTGCTCGTCGACGACATCGTCGATACCGGCCGGTCTATCGCCTATGCCGCCGCCGAATTACGCCAGCGCAGGGTAGGCGACCTCTGGACATGTGTGCTGCTCGACAAGCGGCAGCGGCGGGAAATCGAGGTCGCAATCGATTTCGTCGGTTTCTCGATCGGCGACGTATTTGTAGCCGGCTATGGTACCGACTACGCCGAGAAGTATCGGCATTTGCCCTACATCGGCGTCGTGGAGTGATATCGCGAGGCGTACACCGCGATCACGGAGAACACGTCATGATGCCTGTCGAATTCGATGTCACCGGGAAGGTCGTCTTCATCACCGGGGCCGGACGCGGCATCGGCAAGGGTATTGCGCAAGTGCTCGCGGAGGCCGGCGCCGACGTAGCACTCAATGCCCTGACGCCGAAATACGTCGAAGGTACGGCGGCCGAGATCGCCGCGGCGTCAGGACGACGCGTCGTTCCGGTCATCGCAGATGTGACGAAGACGGAAGAGGTAGGACGCGCCGTTGATCACGTCCTCGCCACTTTCGGGCATGTCGACGTCCTGGTGAACGCGCTGGGAGACTCGATCCGCAAGCCGCTGGTCGCGTTGCCGGACAAGGCAGGCGGTGGCGGCGCTCTGTCCGACAACGAGCTGCGGTTCATTATGGACGTCAACCTGACCGAGGCGCTCTTATGCACGCGCGCCGTCGGCCCGCACATGCTGGCGCGCCGCTCGGGCAAGGTGATCAACATCGCCTCGTGGACGGCGCATCAAGGCGGTGGGGACATGGTCCTTTACACCGCGGCCAAGACGGCGCTGGCCGGATTTACCCGGGCGCAGGCGCTCGAATGGGCGCCCTATGGGGTGCACGTCAACGCCATCGCGCCCGGCATCTTTCCGGACCCCGTGACTTCCGGCGAAGAGCGCGTGCGGCAGACCACGCAGCGCGCCGAGCAGACCGTGCCGCTGAGACGGCCTGGGCGTCTGCGGGAGGTCGGCTTTTTGGCGCTCTACCTCGCGTCAGCCGCGTCGGACTACATGACCGGGCAGACCATATTGCTCGACGGGGGTATGTCACTATAGCGGCAGCGCTGGCCGCGTCGCGGGCGGCTGAGCTACGATCGGCATTGGGCTGAAACAAGGGGATCTTGCGAGATGGCCGAGGATGCCCTCGATGCGAACGCGGCGCAGCGCCGCTATTGGAATACGGTCGCCGGGCCGCGCTGGGTCGCCACCCCAGGGTTCCGGGAGCGGCGCAATCAGGAAAGCCTCGTTCTATTGCTTGCGCGTCTGGGCGTTGCCGGCGGCGAGAGCGTGCTCGAAATCGGTTGCGGCACCGGCGCGCTGACCCTCCCGCTCGCCGCGGCGGTCGGCGAGCATGGCCGCGTCGTCGCGGTCGACATCTCCGAGCCGATGCTAGGGGCAGCGCGGCAGAAGGCGGGTGAGCGCGGGCTGCGCAACGTAACACTGCTGTCCGGGGACGCCCAGGTGTTCGCATTCGAGCCCGCTGCGTTCGATCTCGCGACCTCGCGCATGGGTGTGATGTTCTTCGCCGACCCGGTGGCCGCCTTTCGCAACATCGCGGGCGCGCTGAAGCCGGGCGGGCGCCTTGTCTTCGCCTGCTGGGCGCCACTTGCGGAGAACCGCCACTGGCTGATCTCCTACGACATAGCACTTCGTCATTTGGGGCCGCCGGCGCCGCCGCCTGCTCACGAGCCGGCCCGCTCGCCTTCGGCGACCCCGGCTATATCCACGGGGTTCTCGCGGCGGCTGGGTTCGCCGAGATTACGGTCGAGCGGGCTCACCCGACGATCGCCTGCGGCAGCCCCGAGGAAGAAGCCCGCCAGGCGCTGATGATGGGACCGACGGCAAGGCTGATCGAAGAGAAGAAGCCCGCCGAGGCGACCCGCCAAACGATCGCCCGCGAAATCGAGGCAGCGTTCGCTGCCGAAGCCGGCGCCGGTCCGATCCGGCTGCCGGCGACCATCTTTCTTGTCGCCGCCCGCCGCCCGGTTTGAATGCGATAAGATTACGTTGCCCTCGCGGACGGGCTGGCGGTGGTGCCGAAGCGGTATCCGCACGGCCAGAGCGAGCAAATCGGCGTGAGATTAAATGGCCGGGCAGACCATACAGCGCAGAGGAGGTCTGGCACTTTTCGGCCAAAAATGAAATTACGCCTTCGGCGGGGGCGGGGCGGTGAATTGAGCAAGATCGGCAAAGCCGAGCGCCTGCTCGATACGCCCGATCCGTGCGACTGCGTCCTCGAAGCCGTCCCTGCCAAATTGCTGGCGCTCGATGTCCTCGAATTTGTCGCCCATCTCGTCGAGTTGCCGCTCAGAAAGCGCATTCTTCCATGCCGGAAAGACGATCGTGTCCTCGCGCGCGGCATGATTGGCGTACATCAGATCGAGGCTGTCGAAGACGCGCGCCAGCGCCTCAGCGTCGCCGGCCCCGATCGCTCCTCTGCCGGTAACGGCGAGGATGTAGTCGGTGATCTCACGGCCGCGGTTGTGTTGGGCGATCAGCACATCGACATAGGCCGCCGCCGGGCCGCCCGCCTTGCGGACCTCCGGGAGGATGTGGGCTTCTTCGAGCTTCCGCTCGTGGTAGTCTTCGCCAAAGGCGCGGAACAATCTCGCCGTCTGATGCAGCGCTTGCGGATCGACACTCGTCGGGTCACTGCGCAGCTTTGCGGCGCTTTCCCGGTAGACCAGCAGCGCGCGCCTGATGACGCCGTGCTCCCGCATCAGATCCTCGACCGCGCCGACCTCCTTCTCCTGCTTTTTGCCTTGTTCTCCGTGCTTTTCGGCACCGAGGGCTGGACAGCGACCGTCGGCGAGAAACAAGCCCGCGCCGGCGGCGAGAAGAAATCGGCGGTGGGTGACAACCGGGGCTGCCATACGCATCTCCATGATTCACCGCGGCGCCACAGCCGCTACAATGGATCAACGCGCCGCGACTGACCACGATCTTCGAGGGGGAGGGCGATGAGCAAAAACTCGCGAGGCTGCAGCACTGCATCCGCCGGGCTCGATCGCCGCGCATTCCTCGCGCGCGTGTCGCAGTCTGCGGCAGCCGCGGGGGTTCTGGCGCTCGGCGCCCGGCGTGGCTTTGCCGACAGCGACCCGATCGTCGAGACGAGTTCGGGAAAGATTCGCGGGGTCTCCGGCAGGGACGTGCAGGTCTTCAAGGGTGTCCCCTACGGCGCGTCGACCGCCGGGCCGAACCGCTTCATGGCACCACGCCCGCCGGAGCCATGGACCGGAACACGGGACACCGTCGCCTATGCCGGGCACGCGCCTCAATGGCCGTCGAGCACCCCGCGACGGGCTGAGCTCAAGACTTTGCTCGGTCCGCCCGACGCAACACCGACCGGCGAGGACTGCCTGACATTGAATTTATGGACGCCGGGCCTGGACGGTGGGGCGAAGCGGCCGGTCATGGTCTGGCTGCACGGCGGCGGGATGGCCTATGGCTCTGCCAATCGCCTCGTTTACGACGGCACCAACCTGGCGCAGCGCGGTGACGTGGTCGTCGTCGGTGTCAACCATCGCCTCAACGCCTTGGGTTTTCTGCACCTCGCCGATATCGGCGGAGAGGCCTATGCGCACTCCGGCAACGCCGGGATGTTCGATCTCGTCGCTGCACTCCGCTGGGTGCACGACAACATCGACCGGTTCGGCGGCGATCCCGGCAATGTGACGATCTTCGGAGAGTCTGGCGGCGGCGGCAAGGTGAGCACGCTGCTCGCCATGCCGGCGGCCCGCGGCCTCTTCGACCGGGCGATCATCCAGAGCGGTGCAGCTATCCGCCTGTCGACCCGTGAACGCGCCAACGCATTGGCCGAGGCGGTGGTCAAGGAATTGGGGATCGGCAAGGGCGAATGCGACCGGCTGCAGCACGTGCCGGTGAAAACGCTGATCGCGGCGTTAACACCGGCGCGGGAGGCGGTGGGGCCGAGCGCCTGGCCGCTGCTCGACCGCTACGATTTCGGCCCGGTGGTCGACGGCGCAGATCTTCCGGCTCAGCCCTTCGACCCCGCCGCACCCGCTGTCTCGGACGACGTCCCGCTGGTGATCGGCAATACCAAGGACGAGGCGTCCTTGTTTCTGGTGGGTGACGACAAGGTGTGGAACGCGACGTTGACCGAAGCGGAGCTGAAAGCGCGCGTGGCGCGCCTCGCCGGTGCCGACGCGGACCGCATCATCGCTCTCTACCGAGCCCGCGATCCAAAAGCGAGCCCGGCCGAACTGCTGATCGCGGCGTCGACCGGAGGGAATTTTTGGATTCGCTCCGTCATGCTGGCGGAGCGCAAGGTCGCGCGGAACCGGGCGCCGATCTATTTCTACGCGTTCAATTGGGCGACGCCGGTCTTTGGCGGCCGGCTCAAATCGCACCACGCGATCGATCTCCCGTTCACCTTCGAGACCGTCGATGTCGCCGGAACGAGCGCCGGTTTTCCCGGCGCCCGGCCGCTCGGGGCGGCGATGTCCGCAACCTGGACGGCGTTCGCGCGCAACGGGATCCCAGACAATGCCGCGATCCCGCACTGGCCGGCCTACACGCTCGCCGATCGTGCGACGATGGTTCTAGACACGACCTGTCGCGTCGAACTCGACCCCGACCGCGATGCGCGCCTGTTATGGAGCGGGATCGTCGCCGCGTAACCGCGGCCGCGCTTCAGCGCGCCGCGAACTGCGTCGACCCGAATAGATTCTCGCGTTCGGCGTCGGTCATCGAGTCCTGCCGCTGCCGATCAGCCAGCACTGCGACCCCCCTTTGCACCGCAGGCCGCGCCGCCATTTCGTCGTGCCAGCGTTTGACCGACGGGTAGTCGGCGAGGTTGATGTTGCGCCGCTCCGCACCACGGATCCACGGGAAGGTGATGATGTCGGCTATGCTGTATTCATCGCCGGCGAGCCAGTGCGACTCCGCGAGGCGGTGCTCCAGCACCCGGTGCAGGCGCTTGACCTCGTTGGTGTAGCGCTCGATCGCGTAAGGAATCTTTTGGACCGCATAGCTGGCGAAGTGGTTCCATTGCCCGAACATCGGGCCGACTCCGCCCATCTGGAACATCATCCATTCGAGGCACTTGTAGCGGCCGATCGGGTCCTTCGGGATCAGCCTGCCGCCGTTCCTTTCCGACAGGTAGATCAGGATCGCGCCCGATTCGAACAATGTGAAGGGTTTGCCGCCGGGGCCATCGGGGTCGACGATTGCCGGGATACGGTGATTGGGGTTGATTGCCAGGAATTCCGGTTTGAACTGGTCACCGGCGCCGATATCAACCGGGATCACCTTGTATTGCAGGCCGAGCTCCTCGAGCGCGATATGCACCTTGTGGCCATTGGGGGTCGGCCAAGTCCAAACTTCGAGCATGCCAGAGTCTCCGGTTTGCCGCGGGAAGCACGTATCGAACCCGATATTAGGAATTTCCCGCGGAGGGCGGAAGCGTTGCCGAGCCTGCCCGGATTGCGTAGAAGGGCGCGATGAACCGACGACGACAAATTCAGCTCGCCCCTGAAGAGCAGGCCGCATTCTTTCGCGAGCAGCGCAAGGCCGCCCTCGCTACTCTCGACCAGCACGGCTTCCCCCACGTCGTGGCGATGAATTATTTTTCCAAGGACGGTGCCTTCTATATGACCTCGTACGCCAAGGCGCAGAAAGTCGTGAACATCCGACGCAACCCAAAGGTCGCGCTGATGATGGAGAAGGGCGATTCCTATGCCGAGCTGCGTGGGGTCATGGTGCGCGGCCGTTGCGAGATCATCGAGGGCGCCGACGCCGTCAGAGCGGCATTTGCGGGGATGGCCGAAGCACGAGGTACGACTCCGTCGCGGCCGAGCGGTGCGGGCGACAGCGCACCGAAGCGGGTGGTGCTGAAGATCACCCCGGAGAAGATCACCAGCTGGGACCACAGCAAGCTGGGCGGTCGGTACTGACTGCTGACGAGCCGTCGCTTAATCGTTATCGCCGGCATCCTCGGCAGCGAGGCGGCGAAGCGCTTCGCCGGTCGCGGCGTAGGGCAGCCACTCGCCTCGAGCTTCGATCCCGAGCCGCCGGTAAAAGCCGCGTGCCGGGTTCCATTCCAACACATTGAAATGAAGTGCCAGCCAGTCGCGCTCGATGGCGATCGCGGCCAGCCTTGCCATCAGCCGCCTGCCAACGCCGCGCCCACGCGCCCACTCTCTGACGTAAAGATCCTCAAGAAAGAGCCCGGGCCGGCCGTACCAGGTCGAGAAATCCGGGTAGAACAGAGCAAAACCGGCAGGCTCGCCGTCGACTAAGGCTAGGAGCGCCTCGAAGCGCTGTTCGGGTCCGAACCCATACCGGCGCAGATCATCTTCGCTCGCGACGACCGCGCCCGGCGCTTTTTCATAGGCGGCAAGCTCGCGGATCAGCTGCAATAGCAGGCTGACATCTTCGGCGGTGGCGAAGCGGAGAGCGATCGGGCTCATCGACTCTGACCAACTCGGTTGACCATCAGGCGAAATCGGCCCATATCCGTATCGTCACGGAGGTCGAATCCATGGCCGTGCAAGTCAACATAGCCGAGGCGAAGGCGAAGCTCTCTTCGCTGCTCGCTCGGACCCTCGCCGGCGAAGAAATCGTCATCGCGCGGGCCGGCAAGCCCCTCGCGCGCCTTGTACCGATCGAGAAGCCGCAGCGACGCAAAGGGGGAGCCTGGCGTCATTGGAAGATCTCGAACGAGGCGTTGCTCGAACCCATGGATCCGGAAGATCTGGATGCGGCCGAGGGTAAGTATACCGACGAGTTTGGCATTACGCGTTCGCGCGAGCCGTGAGGCTGTTGCTCGATACGCACGCCGTTCTGTGGTGGCTGACGGCTAACCCTCGGCTGTCCAACGCGGCCGAGGCTGCGATTGCCAGTGCAGACAATGACGTCTTCGTCAGCGCCTGCATCGGGTATGAGATCGCTTTCAAGCAACGGTTGGGGCGGCTCCCGCCGTTGCCTGAGAGTCTGCCGGACCGCCTGGAGCGGGAACGCATCGCAATCCTGCCGATCTCTCTCGACCACGCGGTTGGCGCCGCCGCGCTACCCGGACCGCACCGCAACCCCTGGGACCGGATCATAATGGCTCAGGCGCTGGCCGAAGCCTGTCACGTGGTTACGGTCGATAGAGTGTTTTCCGATTACGATGTGCCGGTAGTCTGGTAACGCCGCGATCGACGGGATGCTCACCGCTCGCGCCACGCGCGCGGCGCACCGGCCGGATGGCCGAAATCGCGCGGCACCAGACCGGCTTGGAACCAGGTGACAAAGGTGTAGATGCTGAACACCGGCAGGCGCAGCCGCTCGGAGAGCGCGCGGGCATAAGGCACCATATTGGTGCATTCGAGCAGGATCGCGCCGACAGTAGAATGGCTCGTGACGATCGCGTCGCCGGCCGCGAGGATGTCGCGCTCGGCCGCAGCGACGTCGAGCCGCTCCTCGTTATTGATCATGACACGGGTGAACTCGCTGCCATTGTCGGTGCCGACAACTGGGGTCGCGGGATCGGCTCCGGCGGCAAGCAAATGCTCCTCGGTGAGATTTTCCGCGCTCACCGTGAGGACGCCGACGCGCTTGCCGGGCGGCAATAGACGATCGATAAACGGGATCTGCATCAGGCTCGAGGTCGCGACCGGCACCCCGACATGCGCCGATATCTCGCGCTGGTAGAGCGACAGAAACCCACAAGTCGTGGTGATGCCGTCGGCTCCGAGGCGCACGAGCTCTTCGGCGGCGTCGAGAAATTTGTCGAGCAGGCCCCGCGCCCCGTCACACACAACGCGGCGCGGCGAGGCGCCGGGCACGACCTTGTAGAGCACAGGAAACGGCCATGTCTCGGCGTTGCCCATATCGCCGGGAATACGCGGGAACCGTGTCTCGAGCATCAAGATGCCGACCCTGGCCCCGTAAAGAGATTTGCCGCCCCAGGCGATCCTTGACCCCTCGACCATTGTTTTCACCCATGAGCAGTGACGATGTTGATTTCGATGTCCAGGGCGCGCGCGCCCGGCTGCAAAGCGGCCATCTCAATCCTTGTACGGCCGCTGACCGGCGCTATCGACCAGGGCCAGCTCGCGGCCTCGTCCATCGGCAATTTCCAGAGTGGCGATCGCGCGCTAGCTTAGTCCTGCGGTGATCGGCCGACAATCGACAGCCCCGATCGGGGGTAAACCCGATCCGATTGCCGCCGCGTGGGATATCGGCGCTGCGCCAGCCACTCGAGCGAGGACGAATTTGTCTATATTCTCGAGGGCGAACCCGTTCTCGTGACCAATATGGGCGAGACCGCGATGCGTCTCGGCATGTGCAGGTTTCAAGGCCGGCTCGAGCAATGCGGATCACCCGATCAACCGCACGCAGCGCGAGGTGGTTTATTTGGAGATCCGCGACCGCGACGCCGGTGACACGGTCATCCACTCCGACGACGATCTCGGAAAAGCGCTGGCGCTCGACGGGAGCCACGTTTTCGTCCACAAGGATGGCCGCCCTTACTGAACGCCTATGGAGGAATTATGCTCTCGCCAGCCGCCCTCGCCGCTTATCAGCGCGACGGCTTCATTGTGCTCCCTGATATTCTGACGCCGGCGGAGGTCGATGCGTTGCGCCGGGTGACCGACGCGTTGGTAAATAACGCGCGCACCGTCACTGCCAATGACGAGGTCTATGACCTCGAGGAGTCGCATTCTCCGGAGGAACCGCGGGTGCGGCGCATCAAGGCGCCGCATACGCACGATCCCGAATACGCGCGGGCGGTCTGCCATCCGAAGATAGTCGAGGTGCTAAAGGATCTGTGGGGCACGGTGCGGTTCGACACTGGCAAGCTCAATATGAAGTCGGCCGGGTACGGTGCGCCGGTCGAATGGCACCAGGATTGGGCGTTCTATCCGCACACCAACGACAATCTCGCGGCGGTCGGCATCATGCTCGACGACTGCG
>Ga0187772_10001460_pt1 | contig 11249 bp, 9 predicted proteins | sample 0116_SJ02_MP15_2_FD_133137 | JGI IMG/M metagenome (GOLD analysis project Ga0187772, IMG submission 133137) | Tropical peat soil microbial communities from peatlands in Department of Meta, Colombia - 0116_SJ02_MP15_20_MG | ecosystem: Environmental > Terrestrial > Soil > Wetlands > Peat | place... | reverse complement strand
TTACAAGATGGTCGGGAAACTCTCCGAACTCTTCGGCCAGATTTCTCCGGCCCTCTCTGTGTGGAGCGAACAGGAGCGCGTGCTGTGCGCCCGTTACGCCGCCGTTCAGGTAGGCCGTCGCCTGGAAGCCAACCTCGCGCAAGCCGCTTCCATTCGTTCCTGCTAAGTCCGTTTTTTCCGGCAAGGTTGTGTAACCTCGGCAATACTGCCGTCTCACCATAAAAAGATTGTCAGCTCATCGTCTTTCTCGCGGTGCTATGCTTGTGGCCCGCCCGATACCCTTCTAGAGAGGACGACCCCATGGCAGACCTAGAGCAACTCAAGCTGAAGTACGGTTCCGTTTTGAACGCAATCAGTCAGTCCGGCGTGCACCTCACCCACGTGCACATTCAGGACGATAAGCTTTACATTGAAGGAACCTGCGGCACCGATGCGATCAAGAACAAGATCTGGGACCAGGCGAAACTCGTCGATCCCACGTACAGTGACTTGACGCTCAACCTTTCCGTTGATCCTTCGCTCGCCCCCAAGCAGCAGACGTACACGGTTGCGGCGGGGGATTCGCTCTCCAAAATTGCCAAGCAGTTTTACGGCAATGCCAACGAATACATGAAAATCTTCGAAGCCAACAAGGACAAGCTCACCGATCCCAACACCATCAAGGTCGGCCAACAGCTCGTCATCCCCAATTGAAGATCTAAGCCAGGATTGAACTGGGCGGAGGGATTGCTCCGCCCCTTTCTCCTAGGCCTCAGTACGCCCACCGCAAAAGCGTTGCACCGGATGTAAATCCCGCCCCCACGGCCGCCAACAGCACCACATCGCCCTTCTTCAACTTCTTCTCTTCCAGCGCCGTCTGCATCGCCAACGGGATGGTCCCTGCCGTGGTATTCCCGTATTTCTCGATGTTGATGACCACCTTCTCCAGCGGCATACCCAGCCGCTCCGCCGTGGCCGTTATGATGCGACGGTTCGCCTGATGCGCGATGAAGCAATCCACGTCCTTGCCCGTCATTCCGTTCTTTTTCAGGATCTTCTCGGTCATTTCCGCCATTTTCTTCACGGCGTACTTGAACACGTTCTTCCCATCCTGGTGGATGTAGTGCATCTTCTCGTCTACCGTCTTGTGCGAAGCCGGATTCAAACTGCCTCCGCCAGGCATGTACAGAAACTGGCCGCCCCCGCCCTCCACCTGGGCTACATGGTCGATGATGCTCGGCTCACCGTCTTTGGCGGGCTCCAGCAGCACCGCGCCTGCGCCATCCCCGAAGATGATGCACACCGCGCGGTCCGTGTAATCTGTCATCGACGAGTTCACGTCCGATCCGATCACCAGCACTTTCTTGTACTGTCCAGACTCCACGAACTTCACTCCCGTATTCAACGCGTACAGGAATCCAGAGCAGCCTGCAGACACATCAAAGCCCCATGTATTCTCGATCCCCAGCTTGTGCTGCACCAGGCACGCCGTGGAGGGGTACATCATGTCCGGTGTCACTGTGCCCACCACGATCAGGTCCACGGCTTGCAGATCGAACGGATGCGCCGCCTGTAGCCTTTTCACCGCCTCCACCGCCAGGTCACTCGCGGCTACGCCCTTCTCCGCCAGGTGACGTTCGCGAATGCCCACGCGCTCCATGATCCATTCGTTGGTGGTATCCACCATTTTTTCCAGGTCCGCGTTGGTCAAAACGCGTGGCGGAACATACCCGGCTACACCCGTAATTTTTGCGGCGACGCAGCGAGACATGATTCTCCTTGGGAAGTACGAGCCCCGGACAGCAAACGGTGATTTTACGCGAAGCCCTTCCGCGGAAACAAGCGAAACGCCTCACCTAGCTCCCCGGCAGGATCTCATGGCGCCACGTGATTTTCGCCGTCTGCTTCAACATGGCTGCCACCGAGCAGTATTTGTCCTTGGTCAATTCAATGGCGTGCTTCAGGGCTCCTTCGTCTACGGTACCGCGCACACGGAAAAGCACCTCCAGCTTCACCCACAGGCGCGGCGGCTCCTCGGCCCTCTCGCCGGAGCAGATCACCTCGAGCCCTTCCAACTTCTGCCGCTTCTTTTTCAGGATGATCACGATGTCTGTCGCTGTGCATGCCCCGAGCGCCATGAGCAACATTTCCATCGGCCCGGCCGCCGTATTCGATTCGCGGTCCGAATCGAATGCTACCATATGCCCCGAAGGACTTGTTGCCGCGAACTTCTCGCCCCCAATCCATTTCACACTCGCCGTCTCCATAGCTCTTCCCCCGCGCCCTACGGCGCCGCATTTCACTCTAACAGAGCCAGTCGCAGACACGGTCACTGTCGTGTTGTGCCCCCAAGCAGAAACCCAGGACAGCCGCTACACACCGAAGCGTTGGGCGGCGCGTGCTTTTGCTTTGGCGGCTTCTTCTTCGCGATTTTTTGCCGGGGCGCTGGTTTCAAGCGTTTGAAGAAGATGTAAAGAGACTCTGGCAATTTCGTCGACGGAGGAGAGAAATGCGGCTTCGTTGGCTTTGGATGGTTTATGAAAGCCGGTGATTTTTCGAACGAATTGCAGCGAGGCGGCGCGGACTTCTTCGGGAGTAACTGGCGGGTCGAAATTGTAAAGCGTTCGTATGTTTCTGCACATGGAGGAGGCTCCTCTGCAATATCGTAGAGGAAGGGTCCGCCTAGGCCAAGGCTGCGGCAGGTTAGCCAGTGCTATAAGCACGGAGAGGCCAGGCCGCTACATTTGACATGCGTGCGGCAAGGCCGCAGGACCCGCAGGCTCGCCCTGTGCTATAGGGCGGTTCCACTTGGGCGTATCGCGCCGGCTTTATGCCGCCGCGATACGAGAAGGTCAGAAGACCTAAGGTGAGACGCTGATTCCGCTCGACGACCAGGCTCTTGCGGGAGCTGCGTGGCGGATCTTTCTGATTGGCAGCGGTTCAGCTGTGTTGAAGAGGTCTTCTCAGTAATGGAGCCGATCCGATTTCATCTTTGATTTTTGGGGGGAAGCTTCGCACTGTGACTGGCCGATGATTACGCTGTCTTTTCGCCTTCGATGTGAAACGGGAATCCTCGTGTTTCGGGCAGCCTGGGGCGACACAAGGTTAGAGACGACTGTGCCACGGAAATCAGAAGAAGAGTGTTTCAGGTGGAAACGCAGAGCAACTTGTTTCTCCCAGAGAGATGCCGGCGGCCCACAGCTTCAGCTGAGTTGCGAGAGGAGGCAAGCGACTTGATCGAGGGCGGCAGGTAGGGCCTGTTGGACGGCTGCGGAAAGTCCGAGGCCGGTTGTAACTGTCTCCGGTTCTATGCCGACGACGAAGAGGCGGTCCGGCAGTTCACCGAGCAACTGCGCAGCAGCGAGAAGTTCCCCCGCGTTCCCTTCGTGGCCGGAGCTTGCGCGGCCTGGCGAGACTTCGCGAAGTTCGTTGAGCGTCAGCCGGTGAATCGTTCCGGGTGCCGCCCCGGTTTGTAAGGCATCGACAATGATTACTGCGCGCCGGCCCGAGAGGTGGCCGAGAAGGGCTAGTCCCTGGGTACCGCCGTCCATGAATTCCACCTCGTCGGACCAACGATTCGGGGAAGCAGAGAGCTGTTCCAACAGCGCAGGACCAAGACCGTCATCGTGCAAGAGCACGTTGCCCAGCCCAAGAACGAGAATGGGTGAAGGTTCGGTTGCGACTTTCCGGCCAACTCCGGAGAGGCCATCAGGAAATCCATTCATCGTCGCGGATGTCTCCTCGGCGGTAGAACTTGTAGCCGGAGATAATCGAAGTGATCAGGCCGTTGCCATACTGGGTCGAGTCGTAGGTAATGATGTATACGTGCAGTATCGCGAAAATCGGGAAAGCCCACGCGACCAGATGGTGAATCATGTGGGTTTTGTACGAATTCCCGAGCAGGGGAATCACCCAGCCGAAGAGTTTATCTAACTTTCCCCCGGGATTTACCTCGGAAAAAAGGGCGAAGCCGGTGAAGATCTGCACCCACCCAAGAAGGATGACGAACAATGTGTACGCAGACCCGCCCAGCGCATTGTGGCCGAGGTGCACGTGGCCGCGCTGCAAGCGGAGATAATCCATCGCTTGCTGGAACAAGTCTCTCCACCAGGTTTTCTTCCAGATCTTTGGGAAGCCTGAGCGCGCGTAGTTATTCCCCACCCAGAACCAGTAGATGCGGACAAGAAAGCTGATCGCGAAGATAATTCCTGCCGCGAAGTGGATCTGGCGGATACGGCCCATCAGAAAGTGGTTCGCCGGCTCCCCGCTGGTCGTCAGGATGGGCGTTCCGATGTAGAGTCCGGTCAGGAAGAGCGTAGTGATGCACAGTGCGTTCACCCAATGCGTGATGCGCACCGGCAATTCCCAAATGTAGGCGCGGCGGAAGTAGTGCTCCGGATGAGCCGCTACATCCTTCGGGTCAAACGGTTCAATTACTTTGGCCATAGGCTCCTCCTACACCCGGATCATCACTTCAGACAAAGTGCGGCCATCCTTGCCGAGGACATGGGAGGCGCACGCCAGGCAGGGATCGAAAGAGTGAATGGTGCGCAGGATTTCCAGCGGGCGCTTGGGATCCGCCATCGGCGTTCCGAGCAATGCGGACTCGTACGCGCCATGCTGGCCCTTGGCATCCTTCGGTGAAGCGTTCCACGTGGAGGGAACCACGATCTGGTAGTTGTAGATTTTGGCGTCCTTGATGTGGATCCAGTGGCACAAGGCGCCGCGCGGAGCTTCCGTGAAGCCGTAGCCCTTGGCTTCGGCTGGCCAGGTGGAAGGCTCCCACTTCGCCGTGTTGGCGGTGGTTGTATCGCCCGCCTTCAGATTGGCGATGAGGCGATCGTATTCCTGCTGCAGCCAGTAGACGCCGAGTCGCGTTTCAAGACCTCGCGCGGCGGTGCGACCCAACGTGGAGAACAAGGCTGTCGGCGGAACTTTCAACGCGCCAAGCGCTTCCGTGACGACATCCTTGTAATCCGCCCGGCCGCTGGCGAAGCCGACCAGCATGCGCGAGAGGGGCCCGACTTCCATAGCGTTGCCCTTCCAGCGCGGCGACTTCAGCCAGGAATATTTGGCGTTTTCGTCGAGCTGCGTGTAGGGCGGCTTGGGCCCTGTGTAATTGGGCTTGGTCTCGCCATCCCAGGGATGCAGAGAGTCTTTCCCGGCTGTGTATTCATACCAGGAGTGGGCGATTTGTTCCTGAACCTGGCCGGCATCGGCGGGATCCACCGGCAGAACTTCGGCGAGATTCTTATTGAGAATAGCGCCGCGCGGGATCTTGAACGCCGCAACGTCGCTGATGCCGTTTTGCGGCAGATCGCCGTACGTTAGGTAATTGCCGAGTCCGCCCCCGATTTGCGTCCACTCCGGATAGAAGGAAGCGACTGCTAGCAGATCGGGAATGTACATAGTTTCCACGACCTGTTTCGCTTGGGCAATCAGGTCCTTCACCATATTCAGGCGTTCGATGTTAATGGCGCTATCGCTCTGCAGAGCAATTGCGGAAGCCATGCCGCCGACGAGGTAATTGGGATGCGGATTCTTTCCGCCAAAGACGGTATGAATCTTGATGATGTCCTTCTGCCACTTGAGCGCTTCGAGGTAGTGGGAGACCGCCATCAGATTTGCTTCGGGAGGAAGCTTGTATGCGGGGTGACCCCAGTAGGCGTTGTCGAACAGGCCGAGCTGGCCGGAGTCGACATACTTCTTTAGCGTGGTAGCAATGTCGCGGAAGTAGCCTGGAGTGGCTTTTTCCGCGTTAGGCGAGACTTTCTGGGCCAGCGCTGCGGTGTGATCGGGGTCGGCCTTCAAGGCGGAGACGATATCGACCCAATCGAGCGCGTGCAAATGGTAGAAATGAATCACGTGATCCTGCACCATCTGGGTGAGGAACATCATGTTGCGGATGATTTCGGCATTCTTCGGTATTTGCACGCTGAGGGCGTTTTCGACGCTGCGTACAGAAGCGATCGCATGTACCGTGGTGCACACGCCGCAGATGCGTTCGCAAAAGGCCCAGGCATCGCGCGGGTCGCGGCCTTGCAGAATCACCTCTAACCCCCGCCACATAGTGCCGGAGGACATAGCGTCGCCGACATGCCCGCTGTCGTTCAGCATGGCCTCGATGCGCAGGTGTCCTTCAATCCGGGTCACAGGATCTACAACGACTCGAGTGGTCATGATTGGCTCCTATTCGGTCTTGCCACTCGGCGTGGCTATTTCGTCGGTTTTGATAATGCGAGCGTTCTTGTTCACGACGGTTGAGATGAGGTGTGCGCCCACGCCCACCACTGCCGCGGTGCCGAGCACCGCCCCGATCTTGTCGGGAGTGGCGTCGATGCCGGGAACAACCACGTTGGAGAGCCGCTGATAGAACGGCCCATTGTCCCAGAAGCCGGCTTCACTGCAGCCGATGCAGCCATGGCCGGAGCCGATCGGGAAAGAGACGCCATTGTTCCACTTGAAGGTAGAGCAGGAGTTGTAGGTTGTTGGTCCGCGGCAACCCATCTTGTATAGGCACCAGCCCTTGCGCGCCGCGTCATCGTCCCAGGACTCCACAAACTGCCCCGCATCAAAAAACGCGCGGCGGTAGCACTTATCGTGAATGCGCTGTCCGTAGAACATCTTTGGTCGGCCCATACGATCGAGTTCCGGCAGCGCATCAAAGGTCAGAACGTAGGTCAGCACACCGGTCATGACTTCGGCGATCGGCGGACAGCCGGGCACGTTGATGATGGGCTTGTCGGTGATGAGCTGGTGAACTGGCTTCGCACCGGTGGGATTCGGATGGGCAGCCTGTACACAACCGTTCGAAGCGCAGGAGCCCCAGGCCACAATGGCCTTCGCGTGTTCCGCTGTCTCTTTGAGGACATTCAGGAAAGTATCGCCACCCACCGTGCAGTACACTCCACCGTCCGCAGTGGGCGCATTGCCTTCTACCGCCAGCAGATAGCCGCCGGGATGTTCCTTGATCAGCTTCTTGCGTATCTCTTCCACCTGGTAGCCGGCCGCAGCTTGAAGGGTGTCATCGTAATCAAGCGAGATCATGTTCAGGATTACGTCCTGGGCAATCGGGTGGGAGGACCGGATGAACGATTCACTGCAGCAGGTGCATTCGAGACCATGCAGCCAGACCACCGGGATGCGCGGCTTGGTCTCCATGGCGGCCACAACTTTCGGCACCATGGAGGCTTCCAGGCCCATGGCCGCGGCAGTGGTTACGCAGAACTTCAGAAAGTCGCGGCGGTCGACTCCATGCTGGCGCAACACATCATACGTCGTAGGGAACAGAGAAGGTTTGCTCACGGGAAAAACCCCCAGTTTTGGCGAGAAAGAGCCCGACGGACGAGGCACTATCGCCCTGAGTGGCCGGGAATTCAGTGACGGGAGAACAGTGCGTTGTGATGAGTGAACAATCGGGACGAAGCAATCAGTGCTCAAAGCGAAGCGATAGGGACAGGTCAGGAATTGCGGGTGAGGAGGGAGTTGACTTCGATGATGGGATTAGGAAGTTGGCGCATGGCCTTGACGAAGGCGGCGACCAGCTCCGGGTCAAACTGGGTGTTGGCGCAGCGCGTAACCTCGGCAAGGGCTTCGTCGGCGGTGCGACCCTTTTTGTAGCTGCGATCACTGGTAATCGTGTCGTAAGAATCCGCGATCGTAATAATGCGGGCACCTAGCGGAATATTTTCCCCGGAGAGCGCTTCCGGGTAGCCGGAGCCGTCGAAGAATTCGTGGTGGTGCAATACCATCTTGCGGATGCGCGCCAGAGGCTCGAGTGGTTCGAGTAACCGGCCGCCATAGATGACGTGGGTTTTCATGGTATCCCACTCGTCGGGATTCAACGGCCCGCTCTTGTTCAGAATCTGCTCCGGGATTCCCACTTTACCGACGTCGTGCAGGACCGCGCCCAAGCGAATCTCTTCCACCTCGCTCTCGGACATGCCGATCGCCTCGGCCAGAAGCGCAGCGTACGCGGAAACCTTCTGCGAGTGACCTTGTGTGTACTGATCTTTAGCGTCGATGGCGTAGGCCAAGGAAGTCACGGTGTCCAGAATCGATTGGGGAAGCGCATTGGGGCCATCTGCAGCGGCGCTCCGCGAGGCTTCCGTGGCGGGCAGAGAGTCTGAGAATTGTCTCAAGCGCTGATAGATCTCCTCAAACGCCTCGGGGCCGGTTGCGAAGAGCCGTTTCAGCGTGACTCCGAGATAGGCTTCGAGGACATCGCGCTTCCACTTGCGCGCTTCGCGGGGATCGATGTGTTCAGCCGTGGACACCGTGTTACCGCCCTGGTGCTTGGACAAGTACATCGAGGCGTCTGCAACCTGAATCAACTCCTGCGGAGCGGAGCCGTGCAGAGGATAGGACGCGATGCCGAAGCTAGCGCTGATGTTTTTCTCGCGTAGCAGCGGGTCGGAGGCAATCCAGCCGCGCAATTTAGAAGAGAGTTGCCGGGCCTGCTCCATGGTGGTTTCTGGCATCAGGATGACAAATTCATCGCCACCGTAGCGCGCCACTACATCGGAGCGGCGGCAATTGGTTTCCAGGATTTGACCCACGCGCTGCAAGACTAGGTCGCCTTCGAGGTGGCCATAAAAATCGTTCACGAATTTGAATCTGTCCAAATCCATCAGAACGAGAGCAAAGGAACGGCCTGCGCGAGAAGAACGCTTCCATTCGGAAGAAAGCGCCTCCATGAAGAAGCGGTGGGTCTTCACACCGGTCAGGCCGTCTGTGATGGCTTGCTCCTGGGCTCTTTGGAATGTCTGGGCGTTGTGGAACGCGCCTGCGATCAGGTCGGCAAGCGTCTGCAAGAGAAGAGATTCTTCCTGCGAAAAATCCATGTGCTCCGTGGTTTCGACGTAGAGAACACCATGGAGGTGGTCGCCGTAAAAGATCGGAAGCGCCATTGCGGTTCGGGAATCTGGGAGAACCGGTTGCGGATTGCCTTGAGGGTTGACCGACGAACGGTAATTTGCGGGCTTACCGGTGCGTGCCACTTGGCCGATCAAGCCAGTGTCGAGGGGAATACGGCGGCCGAGCGCGCCACGGCGTTTTCCGCTTTCGGCCGAAATGATCAACTCGCGGGTGGTGTATTCGAGGATGGCGATTCCGATGTGATCGTAAGAAAGCCCATGCTCCAGTTGCCCAGCGATTTTCGCGAGGATCTCGTCTGGATTGAGCGTGGCGATGGCGTCGCGGGAGATGAGGTTCAGAAGGCTTAGGTGGCGCGCTTTGGTGCGCTCTTCCTGAAAGAGACGCGCATTTTCGATGGCAATGCTCGCTTCGCTGGCCAGCACACGCATCAGTTCCAGGTGACCTTCGTCGTAAGCGCGTTCGTTGTCCGAGAAAATGCAGAGAGCTCCGATGGCGTGATCGTAGGCAACGAGTGGCACGCCGCAAAAGGAGCCTGTTGTTCGCAGCGGTTCGACGCCGAGCTTGCGAATTTCCAAGACGAAATTGTCGCGAATCAGAACGGGTTGCCGAGTGCGGAGAATGTATTCAGTGAGGTGATTACCGGCGGGCCGCGAGCGCTTGGGCATTCGGACGCCCTTGGCCAGCTCCAGATCGAAGTTGATCTGGTCACGCACGGAATCGAATGTGGCGAGATAAAGATTTTCTACATCGAACAACCGGTGCAACTCTTCCCAGAGCTTGCGCAGCAAATCTTCTTTGTTGAGCGTGGAACTAAGCGCTCTGCCGATTTCGTTCAGCACATGAAGCTCCTCGGAACGGCGAGAGGTTTGCTGGATCAGGTAGCTGTTTTCTACTGCCACACCGATTTGATGGCCGAGCGCCAGGAGTAAACGCAGTTCAGCAGGGGTGAAGCGGCGACTGTCGGGCGTACCGAGCAGAAGAAGCCCAAAAGCCTGCTCTTTTGCTTGTAAGCCGATTACCGCGGCACTCCGCAATCCGTGCTTCAGAGCAAGTTCGCGGAAGCGGCGGAGAGGTTCGTCTTTTTCGAGCGCCGAGAGGTTGTCGTCGCGAAGATCGCGAAAGCTTACTAGGCCCCCCAGGCGCGTCACCATTCCCACAAGATAGTCGTCCAGACCTTCGGTCTGGGCAGCCTGGCAGAACTCATCGGAGACGCCCGCGGAGACCATCGAGCTTGGTCCTTCCGGATCCCCGTGATGCAGGAACAGCACGCCAACGGGCAGGCGCACGACACCCAGCACGCGATCAAGAGCCTGCGCCAGCATCCGCTGGATTTCGCCGCCGACGAAACTCGACGTAGCGAGATTCAGATTCGAAAGCGCCAGCATGTTCCGCTCAACGCGACGCTTTTCCTCTTCGTAGTTCGCCATTAGGAGCAACATGCAAACAAACACCGTGGGAATTACGGTGATCGGCTGAAGCGCATCGCCGAGGAAGTTGCGCACGGCCAGGATAGCGTGCAGGGCGAACGTCAGTAATCCCCAAATTGCGAAAGCGGCGGCGAGGAGCTGATCGGCCAGCGTCTCATGATGGCGGCTTTCCTTCCAGAAAAGCGCTGCCACGGCGATGTAAATCAGGGACGCAGGCAGCATCGCAGACACAGGCAGGACCTGAAACGCGTTGGACGCAGAACAGAGGGCGAGAATCGCAGACACGCCAATCGCCAGCCCCACCCACATTTTCTTGCGCGTATAGAGCTGAGTGCCGAGGAAGAAACTGATTCCCGCAAGGCCAAATAGTCCGGGGCCCAACGCGGCAAGAAAAGGGTTCGATTCTTTCCCATGCAGAATTACAGCGGGAAGGAGATGAGCGGAATAAAGCAGCCAGGCTGACGCCCAATACAACAGATACGGCTGGCGTTTCAGGGAATAGATGGACGCAAAAAACACCGCAACCACTGCAGTGGCAAGCAAAAATCCCAGTGCGATGACGCTATAGACCATGAACGAGTCTGAACGCTTCCCTTAGCTTTGTAGGCAAGACAGGCCCCGGTATCGCGTGCAGGCAGCCGGAGACATCCACAGAGAAAACTGCGCCGAAAGCGACCCTGCGCACCCTTCTGCAGGACATGCCGCGAAGCCCGACCACACACAAAACGAATCATTTGCGATTATGAGGCAGCAAAAAAAGGAGCGGCAAGGGTACAAGGGCACTAGTGGCGTAAGAGGTAGTAGGGGGCCGGGCACAGAGGGCGTCAGTACAGCCGCATTCTGGTGGTTTCGCGGAAGGGTCAATGTCCTTGTGCCCGCATGACCCGAAAAGGTACTTTGCTAGGTTCGGAGGGCTACCATGGCGATATTCCGTGGCTGCAAGGAACTGTCATTCACCAAAGAAGT
>Ga0187772_10001459_pt1 | contig 11250 bp, 15 predicted proteins | sample 0116_SJ02_MP15_2_FD_133137 | JGI IMG/M metagenome (GOLD analysis project Ga0187772, IMG submission 133137) | Tropical peat soil microbial communities from peatlands in Department of Meta, Colombia - 0116_SJ02_MP15_20_MG | ecosystem: Environmental > Terrestrial > Soil > Wetlands > Peat | place... | reverse complement strand
TCCTGGGAGGCATGGTGCCAGAGCAGCGCGAAGGTGAGTCCGGTGATCGCCTGAGTGGTCGAGAAGAGGACCACGGCGACCTGCGTGTCCGAGTACGCCGTGAAGACGCTCAGGACGAACGGCATGACCGCCACCTCCAGGAGGACCGCCATGTTGAGGCCGATGAGACGGCCGTCGTACCGCCGGATGTAGCTGAACTGACGGTGGTGGACCACCCACCAGTTCGCGATCAGGAAGAACGCAAAGACATACGCGAGGAACGCGGACCAGTCCCGCTGCAACGCGGCCGCCAACCGCCCGGACAGCGGCCCGGAGAGACCGGACGGGCCGGTGGGCACGATCAGGGAGAGCACCAGCAGGGTCAGCGAGAAGGCGAAGACGCCGTCGCTCAGCGAAAGGATGCGACCCAGGTCCTAACCCGGCGGGACCCGGCGGGCCTGGACTTGCAGGCGGCCCCGCGAGGACGCGTCGGGCTCGCTCACCGGGGCGAGTGACCCCTGTCCCCGCCTAACCTGCCGGGTCCCCCTCGTTGCCACCGGAGCGGATCGAGAGCGACCCTCGGTATCGGTGAAGGCCCCGGGGGACGGACCGGGCCTCCTCAACTGTTAAACAAAAGCTGAGGAATGAATAAATAGTCGTTTAATTCTGTGGAACGCCGTGCGGAACGCCCGAGCCGACGCTCCCGCGACCCGTTTTCTCGGTGTGCGCCTCACCGCCGAGGAAGAGTCGCTCCTGGAACAGTTCCGCGCGGCCCACGAGTTCCCGACCCGCTCCGAAGCGGTCCGGGCGCTCGTACGCGAGGCCGTCACCGAGCGCGCGCTGTCGGTGGACCTGCCGGTCACCCTGCGGGGCGAGCTCGAGGAACTGGTCCAGGACGGGTATGCCAAGGATCTCGACAGCGCGATCGCGCTCGTCGCGCACCTGGGCATCGCGGAGCTGGCCCGCACCCACGCCCAACACTTGGCCGCGCTGCGGGAACACGCGCGCGCGACGAGCGAGCGGCGCGCGGGGCGACGTCGGGCGGATCGAGAGGGTCGGGGGCTCCTTGGGCGCTAGCTCTCGGGACAGGGTGTGGTTGAAATGGAACAGATGGGGATCGCCTGGAGCGAACGGAGCGGCTTCATTTGCCGACTGTGCCGACAGGACGCCAAGCATAATGAGGTGCTCCACATCTCGTACTGTCCCGTCCACGGACTGAGCTCTCCCTTGGACCAGCTCCCGTGGCGTCCGGAGGCGAGAGGATCCCGCGTCTCTATACCCGTACGGGCGACCGAGGGACGACCCGTCTGGCCGGCGGTGCCCGCGTAGACAAGGATTCGGCGCGCGTTCGCGCGTACGGAGCGTACGACGAGCTGGGCTCCCACCTGGGTTGGGCCCGCTCGCTCGTGCCTCCGCGGCTCGCCGAGGTCCGTTCGGTCCTCGAGCGACTCCAGCATGAGCTGTTCGTGGCGCAGGCCGAGATCGCGACCAGCCCGGGCGCCTCGGCTCCGAAGCATCGCATCGGTCCCGCGCACACGCGGCGACTCGAGGCCGACATCGACCGGTTCGATGCCCAGCATCCGCCCACTCGGAGCTTCGTACTTCCCGGGGGATCGACACCGGGGGCCGCCCTGCACATCTGCCGGACCGTGGCGCGGAGGGCCGAGTGCGACCTCTTCGCGCTCCATCAGGAGGCGCCGGTCCCCCCCGAGCTCCTCGCCTGGGCGAATCGCCTCAGCGACCTCTTGTTCGCGCTCGCCCTGGCCGTGAACCACGCGCTGGACGTGCCGGAGCAGGCTCCGGATTACACCGTCTAGGTCCGCGGGGTCGGAGGGACGCCGATGGAGGTCGGGGTCGTCGGAAAGCCGAACGTGGGGAAATCGACGTTCTTCAACGCGCTCACGATGCTCGACGTGCCGATGGCGCCCTATCCGTTCACGACGATCACCCCGAACCGGGGCGTCGCGGCGGTGCGGACGCCGTGCCCCCACGGCGAGAAGGGGACCCCCTGCACGCCCGGCAACGCCAAGTGCGTCGAGGGGACCCGCTGGGTCCCGGTCACGCTGATCGACGTGCCGGGCCTCGTCCCGGGCGCCCACGAGGGCAAGGGGCTGGGGCACAAGTTCCTGGACGACCTCCGGGCCGCGGATGGCTTCATCCAGATCGTCGACCTGAGCGGCGCGACCGACGCGGAGGGGCGGATCGTGCCGCCGGGATCCCACGACCCGGCCCGCGAGGTCGGCTGGCTCGAGGAGGAGCTGGTCGCTTGGGTCGCCGAGATCCTGGGCCGCGACTTCGAGCGGCAGGCCCGTGGGATCGAGCTCGAGGGGAAGAAGGTCGAGGAGTTCCTCACGCAACGGCTGGCGGGGCTGTCGATCTCGGTGCCGGCCGTGACCGCCGCGCTGCGCAGCTCGCCAGTCGACCGGCAGCACATCGGCCGCTGGACGCCCACCGACCGCGTGCTCCTCGCCCGGGAGCTGCTGCGGAGCGCCAAGCCCCGGCTGGTCGCGGCGAACAAGTGCGACCACGCGGGGAAGGAGGCCGCCGCCTCGCTCGCCCAAGAGGTCGGTCCGATCCCGGTCGTCGCGACGGCCGCCGATGCCGAGCTGACCCTGCGGCGGGCCTCCCGAGCGGGACTCGTCGACTATCATCCCGGGGACTCCGACTTCGCCGTTCGGGACCCCGGTCGCCTGTCCGCCGGTCAGCGGGCGGCGCTCGACGAGATCCACCGCATCGTCCGGACGTGGGGATCGACCGGGGTGCAGGAGGCGCTCGAGTCGCTGATCTTCCACCGGCTGGGGCTGATGGTCGTCTACCCGGTGGAGGACGAGACGCACTGGACCGACAGCAACGGACGGGTCCTGCCCGATGCGCTCCTCGTGCCGGTCGGTACGGTCGCGCGCGCGCTCGCCTACAAGGTCCACACGGATCTGGGCGAGCACTTCATCCGGGCGATCGATGGGAGGACGCACCGGGCGCTCGCGGCGGACCACGCGCTCGAACCGAACTCGGTCGTGCGGATCGTGGCCCGGAAGTGACCGAATCCCCGGCGCGGACCGTTCCGGGCCGGCCGTGGGTTCGTCCCCTGGACTTTGGTTCGCGAGCGAAGGTCGGCGTCACCGAGGTCCTCCGGAGATCCGCTTCGAGGAGGACATGCGTCACCTTCGGGACGAGGCGGTAGGCGGGAGCGTGGCCCGGAACAGTCCCGCTCCGTGTCGACTCAGGGGCCCGGCGGAGGCTCGACGAGAACGGCACCCGAACGGCTCGCTCGAACGACGAACGGGAGACCGCCGGCGCGCGCGAGCCGCCGGACGAGCTCCGTCTCGCGGCCGGGGACCGGAAGAACGAGGATCGAGCCGCCCCCGCCGGCGCCCGTGACCTTGGCCGCCTCGGCGGCGGGGGCCGCCGCCTCGATGAGCGCCTCGAGCCGGGGATGCGAGACGCCCACGGCGCGCAGGAGCGCGTGGTTCTCCCGCATCAGTGCCGCCACCCGGGCCCGGTCCTCGTGCTCGACCGCGGCGATCCCTTCCCGCGCGACCCGGCGGAACTCGCCCAGCAGGGCCGGCCCTCCTTCCGCCCGGAACCGCTCGGAGACCGCCCGCACCTGCTCGCCGGTCGACCGGCGGACCCCGCTGTGCGCCACGACCCAGACCCAGCCCGGATCGGGGACCCGGCGGACCTCCCATCGCTGGTCGTCCGTCGCCACCGTCCAGATCGGCTCTCCCGGACCGCCGTTGACCGCCACGTAACCGCCGGCAACGATCGCGGCCGTGTCCCCGGGGCTCCCGACCCCCTGGGCGGCCCGCTCGATCTCGAACGCGCGCTGCGCGAGGGTGGGCCGGTCCACGCCGCCCGCGATCGCTCCCATCGCCGCCGCCAAGGCGGACGAGAACGAGGCAGAGGAACCCAGCCCGGCGGCCCGGGGGATACGGGTGACCGAGCGCACGGCCAGCGGGGGGCCGGACGCCCACAGGCGGGCCAGGGCCTCCCGGAAGTACGGGTTCTCCTGGGCCGCGGCCGGATCGGAGTTGAGGGTCGTTCGCTCGGCCGTGCGCAGGAGCAGCTGGGTCTCGAGGTCGATCGCGATCACCAGCTCTGGCGCGCCGTGCACTACGGCATGCTCGCCGAAGACGATGCACTTGCCCGGCGCTCGGCTCGAGATCGGGAGGGCACGGGCCGGGATGGGGTCGGGGGCGGACGACATCACGTCCCTCCCGGCACGGCCTCGACCCTCTTCCCCCGTGCGGTCGGGACGATCCGGCGTCGGGCGCCCGGCCAGACCCCGGGACCGGGGACCCCGCGCAACCGCTCGAGCGCGACCGCGAGCGCGGAGACCTCGCTGTGCGGCTGATGGCCCACGGCGACGTTCACACCGGCCAGCCCATACAGGTCGGAGGGGACCTTGGCGCCTCCGACCACGAACAGCACGGGGGCCCCCGCCCGGAGGCGGGGGAGCACTCGCGCCAGCGGCAGCCCGTACATCGTGAGGTGAGCGACGATCCCCCGGTGGGTCCGCACGACCGATCGCCAGTCGCTTACGCCGACCACCTCGAACGCGCCGCCCCAGCCTTCGGCCACCCGATGGATCCGCTCGGCGAGCGCCGGGTCGGGGGGATGGAGGTACATCCGGTCCGCGCCGAACGCCCGTGCGGCGAGCGCGAGGTGCGTGGTCAGCCGAGGATCCCGGCCGGGTCGGTGCCCGATCCGGAGGACCGACGCCGAAGGGAGACGGTTACGGCTCGGTGACCGCCTGGAACCGCTCGATCCGGTGGCCACGGTACTCCAGCTTCTCGGAACGCTTCACCAGGCCCTTCAAGCGGGTCGGGGTCATCCCGAGCTGTTCCGCCACATCCGAGAAGAACCGTCCGTCGGCCCCGACCGCGTCGTAGATCTTCTGCTCGAGTCGCCCGTACTCCTTCGGGCTCATCGTCGCGATCGCCAGCACCTCGGAGATCTCGGCGAGCGGGCTGGTCGTGTTGATGTTGATGTTCGAGTAGTAGAAGTGGTAGCTCTTGTCCGGTTGCCGGCGGCCTTCCCGGGCCACCCACCGGGTGTCGATCAGCCGGAGCTTCTCGAAGAACGAAAGGGCCTGCATCCCTTCCTTGCCGAACTCCCGCTCGATGTCCTCGACGGTCAGCCAGTCCTGGCCCAGCCGCTGGACGAGCTTGAGCCGGAGCGGCGAGTCCACGGCCCGCAGGATGGGGACGAGGTCGCTCACATCGTTGACGACCTTGATCCGGTGCACTTGACCAGCCATCGTACCTCATCCCGTCCCGGGCGCCGCGGCCACCTGGGCCAGCAAGCGTCGCCGGTACTTCCCGTACCGGTCCGTCGGGTTATACCGCGCCGGATGGGGGGTCCGGGTCGTGCTCCCGCACTCCGGGCAGGCGGCCGCCAAGGTGTACCGATCGCACGGCCGGCAGACCCGGAGGATCGACTCGGTCATGCCCGGGCGAAGCTCCCTTCGCCCCCAACCGACTTGATCGACTTCAGGGCGGCTTCGGTGGCGCGCTTGAGCGTCTCCTCGGCCTGCTTGTACTGGGACGCCTGGACCCGGATCCGGTACCGGGGGGCTCCGACGTACTGGACCTCGACCGCGGCGGGGTCGACCTGCTCCGCCGCCGCCAACGCCCGGCGGACATGGTCGACGCCGTCCGGCGCGCGGTCCGAGACCTCGAGAGTCCCCAGGATCGTCACGTGCGGCGGGACGATGTTCTCCCGGGCGACCTTCAGGAACGAAGCGGCCCACGGGGACTTGTCGTTCTCCTTTTGGAACCGCTTGGCGTCGGCCGAGGCGATCTCGAACGCCGAGAAGAGCGAACCGTATCGCTCCACGAGCGGCGGGCCGATCAGGTCGAGGGTCTCGTCGCCCTTCTTCTCGAGGGCGACCGCGACCTGCTCGACCAGACGCATCGCGCGCTGCTCGTTCTTCCACGCCTGGACCTTCTCCCGGCGCTGGTGGTCGTTGATCCGCTTGAGCGACAGGTCGATCTGGTTCTTGGAGGGGTCGACCCGGAGGACCCGGGCGACGATCTTCTGGCCCTCGCGGATGTGGTCCCGGATGTACTTGACCCAGCCGGCGGCGACCTCGGAGAGGTGGATGAACGCCTCCCGCTTCCCGTACTCATCGAGGGTGACGAACGCCCCGAAGTTGCGGATCGACGTGACCGTGGCGATGACCAGCTCGCCCTCTTCGGGGTACTCGGAGCGAAGGGGCATGGCAGCGACCGACCCTAGGTCAGGCCTCGACCGCGCGCACGAGCTCGCCCCGCAGCCGGGCCTGGCCGCCGGTCGGAGTGGCGAGCGTCGCGCCGCAGACGTTGCAGTTGATGACGGTCGCCGGTCGGCTGAAGACGGTCTGCTCGGTCGAGCAGTCCGGGCACTTGACGACCCAGAACGGGGACGGTCCGCGCATCGGCCCCCCTAGTGATGCTCCACGAGCTCGAGCTGGCTCGCCCGCCAGCTCGCGGGCTGCACGGTGTACTTGCACTTCTTGCACCGGAACTTGAGGTAGACCCGCCGAACGGCCTTCGCCCGCCCCTCGGGCTTCGGCCGCGGGAACCCCCCGTAGCCCCGGGTCGCTCGACGGAACCGGCGCTGGCCCCACTTCATCTCGGAGGCGGGGCGCTTCTTTCCCTTCTCGACCTCGTGCTCCGTGTGCGTCTTGCACTTCGGGCAGTACGTCGAGACGACCTTCGGATAGTGCATGGGCGGCCGCCGAATCGGATGCCCTATATAGGAATTTGGACGCGCCCCACCGACCGGAGCGGGGGTCGGACGACCTCCGGGTCGCGCCCGGACGCCCTCCCGGCCCGCGGGCCGCTGCCTCCTCCGAGGGTGCGCCGTGCGAACGCTCATATAGGGAAGCTTTTTCGCCGCGCCGCCTTCTCATCTCGGAGGAACGATGCCGGACCGGACCGCCGTAGAGGTCGTCACCGAAGCGCTGGGCAAGTCGCCAGCGCGCAACTTCACCGAAACGGTGGAGATCGCGGTGAACGTGAAGGACCTCGACCTCTCGTCGCCCAAGAACCGGGTCGAGGACGACGTACCGCTCCCGAACGGCCGGGGCCGGCCGGTGCGGGTGGCGGTCATCGGCTCTCCCGAGCTCTGCCAGAAGATGCGCGGCGTGGCCGACATCGTCGTCACCGCGTCGGAGCTGGACGACTTCGCGAAGGGCGCGAAGAAGGCGGTGGGAGGGATCGACTTCCTGCTCGCGGAAGCTCCGCTGATGCCGACGATCGGTAAGCGGCTCGGCGTCGTGCTCGGTCCGCGCGGCAAGATGCCGCGCCCGGTCGCCCCGGGCAGCGACCCCACGAACCTTGTCAACGCGTTGAAGCGCTCCATCCGGGTCCGATCCAAGGGCAAGCGCACGTTCCACGCGCCGGTCGGCACCCGGTCGATGCAGCCGGATCAGATCGCCCAGAACGTGGACGCGGTCCTCACCCGGATCATCGGGAAGCTCGAGCGCGGTCGGTCGAACATCGAGTCGGTCTACGTCAAGACCACCATGGGGCCGGCGGTCCGGCTCTGGTAGGAGGGTCGATGCCGGGTCGAGGGTCGGTCCGACCGGAGAAGCTCGCGCGCGTCGACACGCTCGCCCAGCACATCCTCTCCCGTCCCATGACGGCCGTCGTGGGGATCCGGGGCGTGCCGGCCGCCGCGCTGCAGAAGATGCGACGCGAGCTGCGGAACCGAAACCACCCGATCGTGGTCGCCCCGAACAGCTCCATCCGGCATGCGGTGGAGCGCGCGGCCCAGCGCCGCGCCTCGCTCCGGCCGCTGCTCGACCAGGTCGACGATCAGACGGCGATCCTGGCGACCGATGGGAATCCCTTCGCGCTCTACGCCGAGCTGGCCCGCACCCGCTCGCCCACCCCGGCCCGGGGAGGCGAGGTCGCGCCGCAGGACATCCTGGTCCCGGCGGGCACGACCAGCTTCAAGCCCGGTCCGATCGTCGGCGAGCTCCAGCACGCGGGGTTCCCGGCGGCGATCGAGAAGGGAAAGGTCGTCCTGAAGAAGGACACCGTCATCGTCAAGGCCGGCGATACAATCTCCCGCGAGGTCGCGGGCCTCCTCACCCGGATGGACATCCTTCCGCTCGAGGTGGGACTTTCGCTCCGGGCGGTCGTGGACGGAGAGACGCTCTACCCGCCGAGCGCGCTCTCGGTCGATCTCGACGGGCTGCGGAACGAGCTCGCTCGGGCCGCCTTCGCGGCGTTCGGCGTGGCGGCCGAGCTCGGCCACTTCGTGCCCGAGACGATGCCGCGCCTGGTGACGAAGGCGCACCGGGGGGCCCTGGCGCTCGCCGTCGCGGCGGGGGTCGCCACGCCCGAGACGATCGCCCCGCTCTTCGCCCAGGCGATGCGCGAGGCCGCCGCGGTCCAGCAACTGAAGGGTCACTGAGGGTCATCCCAAGGTCACGGAGTGAGAGAGATGGAGTACGTCTACGGTGCGCTGCTACTGAACGCCGCCAAGAAGCCGATCGATGAGAAGGGCCTCTCCGGAGTGCTCACCGCGGCGGGGTTCTCGCCCGACGCGGCGCGCGTGAAGGCGTTGCTCGCCTCCTTGGAGGGGGTCAACCTGGCCGAGCTCCTCGCCAAGGCCGAAACGTTCTCCGCGCCCGCCCCGGCGGCGCCGTCGGGCGAGAAGAAGGACGGCAAGGCCGAGAAGAAGGAAGAGGAGAAGAAGGAAGAGAAGGGCGTCTCCGAAGAGGAGGCGGCCGAGGGTCTTTCGGCCCTCTTCGGGTAGGTCCCCGGCGCCGTCGCGCCCGCTCCGCTTAAGACCCGCGGCCCGCTGTGTTGGTCGGGCGGACACGCTCCGCCCGCGTTCGAGCGATGCCGGCCCGGGAGTGCTGCGGCGTGGTGGGCGTCTCGCTGCAGGGGAAGGGAGCCGCCCCGTACCTGTTCCGGGGCCTCCGCGCCCTGCAGCATCGGGGCCAGGAGTCGGCCGGGATCGCCACGACGAGCCACGGGAGCCTCTTCCATCGGAAGGGGATGGGCCTCGTCCACGAGATCTTCGGCCAGGAGATGCTCGACACCCTCCGCGGGCCCGTCGGGATCGGCCACGTGCGGTACTCCACCACCGGGTCGAGCGACCTCGAGAACGCCCAGCCGATCGTCGTGAAGGTCCGCAACGAGGATGCCGCGATCGCGCACAACGGGGACATCGTCAACTTCGAACGGATCCGGCACCGGATCCAGTCCCAGGGCGTGGAGCTGCTCGGGAACGCCGACACCGAGACGATGGCCCAGACGATCGTGCTGGAGCTGGGGCGGACCCGCGACATGGAGGCGGCGATCCGACGGGCCTGCTCCGAGATCATCGGCGGGTACTCCGTGGTGTTCCTGGTCGGCTCCCGGGTCTACGCGTTCCGCGACCCCCTCGGGATCCGCCCCCTCGTCGTCGGGACCGTGGAGGGCGGCGTCGCCGTGGCCAGCGAGTCGGTGGCCCTGGAGCTCATGGGCGGACGGCTCCTCCGGGACGTGGCCCCGGGCGAGGTCGTCGTGCTGGAACGCGGCCAGCTGGCGCGCAGCTCGCGGATCCCGAGCAACGGGGAGCGGGCGCACTGCATGTTCGAGTGGGTCTACTTCTCCCGTCCGGACTCGATCCTCGACGAGCATCCGGTCTACGACGTCCGGCACCGGATCGGTCAGCGGCTGGCGCGGGAAAGCCCCGCGGAGGCCGACCTCGTGGTCCCGGTGCCGGACTCCGCCCGGCCGCAGGCGCTCGGGTTCGCCGAGGCGTCGGGCATCCCGTACGCGGAGGCGCTGATCAAGAACCGGTTCGTGGAGCGGACGTTCATCCTGCCGGACCAGCACCGGCGTGAGTTCGAGGTCCGGGTGAAGCTGCACCCCGTCCCCGGCCTGCTCCGGGGAAAGCGGATCGTCCTCCTGGACGACTCGATCGTGCGCGGCACGACGCTCCGGGAGATCGTTCAGATGGTGCGGAACGCCGGGGCGACCCGGGTCGAGGTCCGCATCGGCTGCCCGCCGATCCGGGCCCCGTGCTACTTCGGCATCGACATGAAGGAACGGAAGGAGCTCGTGGCCAACGGGCGGGACGAGGCCGAGATCGCCCGGGTGATCGGTGCGGACGGCGTCCACTACCTCTCGATGGACGGCCTGGTCGCGTCGATCGGGCTTCCGAACGACAACCTCTGCCTGGGATGCCTCACCGGCAAGTATCCGGTCGAGGTCCCCGAAGAGCGCCACCGGTTCCAGAAGACGCTCGGGGAGTTCTAGCGCGTGAGCGCGACGCGCGTCGTCGCTCGAGGGCCCGAGCTCTATCTCCTCGCCCCGGGCGACGAGCGTCCGACCGTGGTCCGGCTCGCCTCGGCCGGGATGGGGCCGATACGGGCAGCCGTCCCCTCGGAGCCGGACCCGCGCGAGCGGGAGATGATGCTCGCCCGGCTCCCCCCCGGAGGTGAGCTGCAGGCCGGCGGGGCTCCGCTGGCGCACGCGCTCGCCCGTCGGTGGAGCCGCCCGGTGGGAGAGCTGACGCTGGCCGAATGGCGCGACGCCCGCCAACGGCTCCCGGCCCTCGACCCGTCGACCGAACGGACGTACCTCCTGGCCGTCGCCCGGGCGGATCTCGCCCGGGTGCTCAGCGCGCCGGAGGAGATCCTGATCTCGCTCGCTCGGGAGGAGGAGCGCCTGGAGCGGGCCGTGGGTCGGGAAGAGCGCGCGGCCGAGGCGCTCCTCTCGGTGCCCGGCTCGGCGCTGGAGGAGTACCACGCGCGTTGGCGCCGGGTGCGCGACGATCTTCACCAGCACCACGTGTCGCTCGAGAGCGACCTCCACCGAGCGGCCGAGAAGGTCGTCCCGAACCTGACGGCGCTCGTCGGTCCGCGGGTCGCGGCGCGGTGGGTCGCGGCCGCCGGGGGCGTGAGCGCGCTCGCCCGGATGCGGGCTCCGCGTCTCCAGCTCCTCGGCGCTCGCCGGCGGCCGTCGGCGGACCGGGGCCCGAGGTACGGGATCATCTACCGGGCGGATCGGATGGCGGACGTCCCTCCCGACCGTCGCGGCGCGCTCGCCCGGAGCCTGGCGGCGCTCGCCGTGATCGCGGCCCGGGCGGACGGCACGACCCGCCGGGCGATCGCCCCGGAGCTCCTGCGCCGTCGCGACCGGCGCATCGCCCAGTTGACCCGGAGGCGGAGATGAGGTCGGCGTTCCGGCTCGAACCGGACCGGGGGTCCCCCCGACTCTGGCGCCGCCGGCTGCGGGACCGGACCGAGCTGTGGACCGAGGCGGTCGGGCCGCTCCCTCCGGTGTA
>Ga0187772_10001458_pt1 | contig 11251 bp, 8 predicted proteins | sample 0116_SJ02_MP15_2_FD_133137 | JGI IMG/M metagenome (GOLD analysis project Ga0187772, IMG submission 133137) | Tropical peat soil microbial communities from peatlands in Department of Meta, Colombia - 0116_SJ02_MP15_20_MG | ecosystem: Environmental > Terrestrial > Soil > Wetlands > Peat | place... | reverse complement strand
GCGTGACCGCCTGAACGCGAGATGATGACGAGATTGTTCCCTCGAACTGGCGGGAGGCATAGGCCTTGAGCGATGGCAACGGATTCACGAAAATCTTCGGAGCGAAGGATCCCTACTTGGCGAAAGGCGGCACTCACGATCCTGTCGTCGTCCGCCAACGCTGCCGTATGGGAGAAAGCCACGTGCCGGCTGGCTTGACCCCTGTTAGCCTTGTGAATGATTATGGGCTTGATGGAGGACCTAGCTAAATGGAGGAGTTCTCGGCCGTCACTTATGGACTCTAGGTAGAGGCAGATGATCTGTGTGCCAGGATCGCCTAGGAGGTACCTGAGGTAGTCCGTCTCGTTCAAGTCAGCCTTGTTTCCTATGCTGACCGCTTTGTTGATGCCTACCCCAGCCGCGCACAGCAGGTCCATGTACGTGACTGACACACCGCCGCTCTGCGACACGACCGAGACTGGTCCTAGCCGTGCAGTGGTGGGAGAAAGCGGCACGAATGGAAGGCAGAGCCCTACTTCCTGGTTGACGACACTGATACAGTTCGGCCCGACCAAACGCATGTCCCAACGGTGAATGCTTTCTAGAATTTCCTGCTCCAGCTTGCGTCCCTCTTCGGAGAACTCGCCGAAGCCCCCACTCTCGACAACAACCTGATGGATACCCTTACGGCCACATGACTCCACTAATTCAGGAACCGTGGCCGCGGGCGTCACAATCACAGCTAAATCGAGTCCATCAGGAACTTCATTTAACGAACTAGCGATCGTAACCCCCCGAACCATCCCCTTCCTCCTTCCAACCGCGTAAATCTGCCCTCCGTAGCCAAAGGCTTGCAAATTCGCGATTATGTTGCGAGCCAAGTTCTCGGGTCGTTCTGACACACCGATCACAACGACACTATGCGGATAGAAGATGCGTTGCATCGGTTCACCGCCCGCGTTACCGCCCCACTCGCACACAAAAAGCCGCCGTGTGCCTCTCGCGAGCGACCGGCAACTCGTGATCGCTGGTGATAACGACGTTCGCATATCGTAGCTTAGTCCCTTGTCTCATTTGCGATGGGGAGTGCTTTGAGTGAGTCGAAATGCAAAATGGGATTAGTATGAAATATCGCGCGCGCCGCACCTCTCTCTCGCGTCTTTCGCTGGAGTGAGTGGGGGGGTTGGCTTTTCCTTTGCCTACCAGGCTGAGAATCCTCTGCCGAGTAGTTGCATTGCTATGACTATTTTTTGTGCGTTCTTTGTTCCTTCGGCTATGACGGCTTGTCTGACTGTTCGAAAGATGTTTTCTATGTCGTATTCTGTTGTTGTTCCTGCGCCGCCGTACCATTCGAGGACGTCACTCACGGCCTTGACGCATAGGTCTGATGCGACAAGTTTGGCGGTTGAGGCGGCGGTCATGGCGTCAGAGAATGAGGCTTTTCCATTATGGTATTGGTCGATGAGCCATGCTGCACGGTAAGTCAGCCATTTTGCGGCAAGTACGTTTGCGTAGTCTTCGGAGAGTTCGAATTGGAGTCCCTCGTGTTTTCCGATTTCTCTGCCGAAGGCCTTACGCTGTTTGAGGTATTCGATTCCTTTCTCGATTGAGGCTTCTGCGGCGGCGACGATGCTCATTGTTGTGGGGACTCTGGCGTGGACGAAGGATTCATAGGTCATCTGGTATCCTGCTCCTTCGGAACCGAGTAGGTAATTTTGCGGGATGACCGTGTTCTGGTATCGAACGCCTCCGATGTCGATCCCCATGCCTGTGAACATGGATGTGGTGATGCCTTTCGCGTTGCTTGGGATGAAGACGAGACTCATGCCTTTGCTGCCTAGCTCCGGACGCGTCTTTACTGTTGTGACGTAGCCTCCGCCAAACTTTACTACTTCCGGTATGCAGCTGACCATTGATTTCTCTCCATTGACAATGTATCCCTCTTCAGTTTTCTTGGCGGTAGTTGTTATGGCTGTGAAATCTGTCCCGCAGCCGGGTTCGGTGGAATGAAGGGGCGTTAGCCAGCCGTCCTTCACTATTTTCGGTAGCACCTCCTCCTTCAGTTCGGGGTTGCCGTAGGCGCCGATCAGGCGGGCACAAGCAGCTCCGTACCAGGTGGGAAGGCCGACGAAACCGGTGGAGTCGCCTTTCGTGATTTCTTCGACTGCGATCATGAACGTGACGTAGTCGCTGGCGCTTCCTCCGAATTCGGTTGGAACCAATAGCCCAAAGATACCTGCGGCCGTAATGTCCTTGTGAACTTCGGGCACCAGGGCACGGGCTTGCTTCAGTTCCTTAACTCGTGGAGCCACAGATTTCGTCATTAGGTCGCGAATAGTCCTGCGGAAAAGCTCCTGTTCTTCCGTGAACGCAAAATCTAGCGGCAACTGCTCCTCTACTCTCCCTTAAACTCCGGTTTTCGTTTTGACATGAAAGCTGAGACGCCTTCTATCACATCTTTCGTGGACAAGACGATTCCAAAAGCGTTTGCCTCAAGTTTCAGCCCTATGTCCAGGGGGACTTGCGTTCCGAGATTCAACGCTTCTTTTGCAAGCCTGAGGGCAACGGGGGGACCATCGGCTAGCTTGTTGGCCAAGGCGGTAGTTTCGGCTGTCAGTTCTGTTCTACTAACCACCTTGGTGATGAGACCCATTTTGACAGCTTCCTCCGCGTGCACTCGTTCTGCGAGCATTATCATTTCCTTTGCCTTTGCCAAACCGACGATCCTGACCAATCGCTGCGTCCCTCCCCATCCTGGAATGAGACCTAGATTCGTTTCGGGCTGGCCCAACTCAACATTTTCAGCTGCAATTCTGAAGTCACAGACCAACGCCATCTCCAACCCTCCTCCGAGCGCGAATCCATTGATGGAGGCGATTACGGGTTTACCGATGCGCTCGATCCTTGTAAAGAACGTGTGCCCCTTGGCCGCCGTTTCAGCGGCCTTTGTGGGAGTTAGGCCTGTAAAGGCGGTGACATCTGCGCCCGCGCTGAAGGCCTTGTCTCCGGCGCCAGTTATGACGATGCATCTTATCGCCTTGTCAGCTTCAAAATCATTGAGCGCGGCGTGCATTTCATCGATCATATCGCCGCTGAGGGTGTTTAGCCTGTGGGGTCTGTTAAGGGTCAGCCAGGCTATGCTGCCGTCTTTCTTTACAATTATCGAATCATACTTCTTGGGTTCACTCATTCTTCACACTCTCTATGGCGTGACCCACGGATCCGGCTGCGATCACTACGACTTGGCCGATTCCTTTCTCTGACAATTCGGATGTTCACTTAAGCGGAGGCTGGTCTGAGTTCGAACTAACTAGCGTAAAGCCGTAGGAGGGTCCGTCTTCGGATTTTACTGCGCCTAGCTTCACCTTTGCGCCCACTTTCACATCGCCAAGTTTAGCGGTTGTTAGCCATGCTAGGACTTTGACACCGGCATTCATCTTGGCGACGGCGACCGTGTAGGTTGGGTGGTTCTGGAAGCTCGCCGGTCGAATTACGATCTGAGTGAAGGTTTCGATCTCTCCCTCGCCTTGGATGTCGACCCATTCCATTTCATGGTTTAGGCAGTGTGAGCAGTCGGCCGTGGGTGGAAAGCTAAGGTCGCCGCACTTCTTACATTTCGAAGCGTACACCTTTCCTTTCTCAAGCCCGTCCCAGAACTCTCTCAGTTTCTGAGTGGGGAGTTCGAAGGTGAATGTGATTGGTCTGGACTTGAGTCGTTTTACCGGTGGGCTGAGTGCCATTTTCCATCAACTCCGCAGAACCGTTACGTAGCAGTAATGGCCTGTGCCGCCTACGTTATGTGCTAACGCTAAGCCGTTCTTTATTGGTGCCTGCATATTGCCTCCCTCCTTTCTCAGTTGCCGCGTCAATCCCACGACCATCGAAGTCCCTGTCGCGCCGATTGGATGCCCCTTAGCCTTGAGCCCTCCATCAACATTCACAGGTACCTTCCCCCCGATCTCAGTCTGTCCTTCGTCAATCATCCTTCCTGCTTCGCCTTTCTTGCAGAATCCCAAGTCCTCGTAGGCTAGGAGTTCGGCTATTGTGAAACAGTCGTGTACGTCCGCAATGTCAAACTCGTCTGGTTCCACGTTCGCTTTCTTGAAAGCCTTCTGGGATGCGGTTACTGTGGCTTGAAGCCCCGTGTACCCGGACCGTTTGCTCACATTCGCCGTGTCTGATGAAACTCCAATAGCTTCGATCCAGATTGGGCTATCGGTTATTGACTTGGCTTTTTCCTCGGACGCTAGGATTACGGCCGCGGCACCGTCGCTCATTGGGCAGCAATCATAGAGTTTGAGCGGCCACGCAACCATGCGTGAGGATAATACATCCTCGATCTTGATGATGCGTTGGAGATGAGCGTTCGGGTTCATTGAGCCGTACTTATGATTCTTTACCGCAACCTTAGCGAGCTGCTCCTCTTTTGTCCCATATCTCTTCATGTGTGCCGTTGCATGCAGCGCATAGTACCCCGGGAACGTCACGCCGAAATTATGGAACTCCCAAGTGTAGTAGCCTGCTCGGCCTATCAATTCGACCGCAGTTGGTGTGTCTATCTCGGTCATCTTCTCAATCCCAACGGCCATCGCAACATCGTTTTGGCCGCTTGCGATCGTATCGTGGGCCGTCGCGATAGCGGCACTTCCCGAAGCGCACGCCGCCTCGCACCTCATCAACCCCTTCCCACTCAAGCCGAGGTATTCGGAAATCACGACGGCAGGTAGGGTTTCTTCGTACCAGCCGCCTGCAGTGCCGACGCTTAGAAAATCAATGTCCTTCGTGGCAAGGTTTGCATCTTCGAAGGCTGGTTTTGCGGCTTCAAAAGCCAGTTCGGGTAAGTTTACGTCGCGCCTGTCACCAAACTTTGAGTGTCCGACGCCGACTATCGCTACCTTTCTCATACGTACTCCTGTCTCTCTTTTCTTAGTTCTCGCCTTAACACTTTTCCCACGGCTGTCTTTGGAAGTTCGGTCTTAAACTGCACAATCTTAGGAGCCTTAAACGAGGCGATTCTCTGTTTGCAGAAATTCGAAAGTTCTTCGGCCGTCACCTTTCCTTCGCTCCCCTTCTTCAGTACGACGAAGGCCTTTACCGCCTCTCCGCTTGTCTCGTCCGGTATGCCAACTACGGCCGCTTCCTGAACAGCGGGGTGCTCAAAGAGTATCTCTTCCACTTCTCTGGGCCATACCTTGAATCCTGAAACGTCGATCATATCCTTCTTACGATCAACTATTCTGAAATAACCATCCGGGTCCATGATCGTAATGTCGCCCGTGTGGAACCACCCTCCTCGAATGGCCGCTTTGTTGTCGTCAGGTTTGTTCCAGTAACCCATCATAACCTGCGGGCCACGGATGACCAATTCTCCCGCCTGGCCGGGTGGAAGATCACGTTCTCCGCTATCCAAGTCAACTACCTTCGCTTGCGTATCCGAGACCGGAATTCCAATAGAGCCGACCCGGTTCTTCCGGGGGTCGTCCAACGGATTCACGTGCGTTACCGGACTGGTTTCGGTCAATCCGTAGCCTTCAACAAGGCGGCCCCCCGTAAGGGCTTCGAACTTTCTCTGGACCTCGAGCGGAAGCGCCGAAGCGCCGGATATACAGAGTTTAATCGACCGCAAGTCGTGCCTTTCAATGCCAGGTGTATTGATGAGCGCAATGTACATTGTCGGCACACCACAGAAGACCTCCGGCCGGCCTTCCTCAATCGCCTTGATAACGCTTGGAATATCGCGCGGGTCTGGCAGCATCACCATGGTTGACGTCGTGTAGATTGGTAAGTTCATGGCCGTGGTCATACCGAAGATGTGGAACAGTGGCAGGACGGATAAGTGGGCCTCCCCCGTCACCCCCCATGCTCTTACTTGTTCCGTGTTCACTACCAAATTGTAGTGGGTGAGCATTGCTCCTTTTGGAATCCCCGTGGTCCCGCCTGTGTACTGGAGGAGCGCCAGATCCTTTCTCGGTTCCATCCGGACGATCTTCGGAGTTTCCTTGGTTTCCTCAAGGAGCGCTATCATGTCTCTGGCGCCGGGGCATGAGTAGGGCTTCACGTCCTTCAGGGGCGATAAGGTTGCCAGCGCCGGAGGCATGTAGTCGCGGAAGCTTGTGATTACAATTCCGATTAGCTGATTTTCGCCCCTGACCGCCTGAACAACAGGTTGCAGCTTATCCCAGGCAACAATGACTTTCGCCTGCGAATCTCTTAGTAGGTACCCAATCTCCCTTTCCTTGTACAAGGGGCTGCACGCAACCACAACGGCGCCAACCCTTAGCGCGGCATAGTACGCGATGACGAATTGAGGAATATTCGGTAGGTAGATAGCAACCCTATCACCCTTCTCGACCCCCATGTTTTGCAATGCAGCACCGAACTTATCGACGAGGCCGTCAAGTTCCTTGAACGTGATACAAGTGCCGAAGTAATTGATCGCAACTTGATTAGGGGAGGTCGCAGCCGAATTTCGAAGAAGTTCACCAAGCGAGATCAGCGGATACTCTATATGTTCAGGGACATCCTTCGGCCAAGAGCTGAGCCAAGGATCTTCCAATAAACATCAATCGGTCAGTCAGATCGGCTAACGACCTAATCTTCTTGACGGCTGATTTTCAGACAAGCTTGTGCGGTGATGAGTCACCGTGAGCTGGTCAGTTATTCGGTAAACGTCAGAAACCTCTTTTAACGCAGTTGTCTCGTCGGCTTTCGGGTAGGCATCAGTTGGTTGAGCCTCACCGCATCACCTACGATCTTATGCCCACCTTAACGTACCTGTTCATGTACGCGATCCTCTCCGGTTTCGCCGTCGTATTTCTCTATGGGGTTTACAGACGGTTTCGCGTCTATCTGAAAGGTTCAACTCCGACGGCCCTCGATCACATCCCCCAACGTGTCTTCAGAGCCCTCCGGAACGCCTTCGCTCAGCGTAAAGTCCTCAAGAAGAGTTACCCTGGGGTTATGCACATTCTCATTTACAGCGGTATCATAGTTCTATTGATCGGAACCACGCTGGTCATGATAGACAATGACTTTTGGCTACCACTGTTTCATAGGCAAATCCTAGTAGGCTACTTCTATCTCTACTTCGAATTCTTCCTAGACGCGTTCGGCCTCGTGGCGATAACCGGTTTGATTATCGCCATCTTTAGGCGCGTGTTCTCTAAGCCTACGAACCTGCCCACTTCACGGGACGATGTCTTCATCTTCTCGATTCTGATCGTAATCTTGCTTACGGGCTATTTACTGGAAGGAATCAGATTAGCGGTCGACAAACCGGCATGGGCACCTTGGTCATTCGTCGGATATCAGGTTGCGCTTTTACTGGAGCGGTCCGGTTTCGTGGGACCGGGAATGGTGGTGTTCTATCAGACATTGTGGTGGTTCCACGCCCTACTTGCCTTCACCGCGGTCGCAAGCATCCCATACACCAAACTCTTTCACATCATCACATCACCGTTGAACGCAATCTTCATTCACCTACGACCTAAAGGAGAACTGAGTACCCCATTCGACCTTCGACAACTCTTGGCTTCGGGAAACTTCGACGTGAAAGTTGGAGCGGCAGCGATCACTGATTTTAGTTGGCAGCAGAGGTTATCGTTTGATTCATGTACTCAGTGTGGTCGCTGCACGAACGCCTGTCCGGCTACGGCCGCTGGAACACTTCTTTCCCCCATGCACCTGATACTGAAGTTGCGGAATGCGATGCTCCAACAAAGTCGACTTGACGGAGGCACCCCGATTCTACCCGAGATCGTTAACCCCGAAGAACTCTGGGCCTGCACGACCTGTAGGGCATGCGTCAACGAGTGCCCGGTACTGATCGACCACGTAGACGCCATAGTTGACATGCGACGACACTTGGTCGGGGAAGGGAAACTCGAACGAGCCAAGAGAGATCTCCTGTCGAACTTGAACAATGTCTCAAACCCCTACGGGCTTCCGCAATCGGATCGTATGAAGTGGGCGGAAGGACTTGACGTCAAAACAGTCAACGAGCAACCAGAATTTGATGTGCTCTACTGGGTCGGATGCTCCGGCTCATATGACCCAAGAAACCAGTCGGTCTCCCGTGCAATGGTGAAGATCCTGAAGGCGGGGCACGTAAACTTCGTTACACTCGGGAACGAGGAAAAGTGCAACTGCGAAGTCGCTAGACGATTGGGAGAGGAAGGACGGTTTCAACAAACCGTCATAGAACTAGAGGAACTCTTCAAGAAGTATAAGGTGAAAACTCTTCTGACACAATGCCCGCATTGCTTCAACACCTTTAGGAACGAATACCCGGAATTCGGAGTGGACCTCAAAGTGATACACCACACACAATTCATCGAGCAGCTGATCAAAACTGGAAAGTTGAGGCTGAAACAAGGGAAGGGTGAGACGGTAACTTTTCACGACCCATGCTACCTGGGACGATACAACGATGTCTTCGATTCCCCACGGGGGGTCATCTCAGCCCTAAGCCCACTAGCCATTAAGGAGATGAAGCGGTCTCGCGGCAACAGTTTTTGTTGCGGTGCTGGCGGAGCAAACTTCTGGTACAAGGTCGACCAGAGGAAGAAGGTGAGCGCGATTCGCTTAGAGGAGGCCCAAGAAACCAAAGCGAGCATTCTTGCCACCGCCTGCCCATTCTGCACATCAATGCTTGAGGACGCAACGGTTGCAGCCGGGGTGAAAGAGTCAATAACCGTACACGACATCGCCGAACTCGTGGCAGAGCAGATCGAGCCTTAGTAATCGGCTCAGATCGTCATCCAAACCGGTTGCGATAGACAGGATACACCTCCATCTCCTTTATTGAACTCAGAAAGTTCTAGTTCGACCGGCCTGTAATCGGCTTCCCTCAACTTCGCAGCGGTCCTCGGAAAGCCAGCCGGTATGAGCACTCTCCGCTCGCCCAAATACAATGCCTCTGCCGCATACGACTCTTCCTTCGGGACGAATATGAATTCAAATCCTGGAAAGAAGGTTGGGTTAAGCAACTCGGGCACGATCAACAACTTTCCTCCGCTCAGGTAGCTGCAACCACACAGCATGTGAAACGTCTCTGCTTTGATCGATCGGACCGTAGTGTTCCTAATGATCTCCGTAAGCTGCCTGATTCCGTGGGAGTTGGTTCTAGATGATTCTCCAACGAAGATAGCACGCTCGGTCACTAGAATGTCGCCGCCTTCCAGTGTTCCCGGGTCAAGCACGTAGGTCAACTTGCCAACTTCATTTCTGTAGCCGCTGAGATCTTTAACGAGAGCGCTTTCTTCTCCTCTTCTCGATGTCTGACCAAACCTTCCAATAACACAGGTCTCCTTTCCTAGCAGTCCGGGATCGTATGCGAAAACGGAGTCGGGAAACTCTTCAAGGACGGGCAGTTCGAAAACGTTGACTTCGGACTCCTTTAGAACGGAGACGTATTCAACATGTTGTTCTTTGGCGAGGGTGACGTCGATGGTGTCCCTTTCTGGATTCGAAGAAACACATCTCGCGTAACTCTTGCCGGGGGGTCTCACGAAAACGCTATCGTATAGTCTATCCAATCCGCTCCCATCCGAAGCCATGGCTTCAATGCTTCTATTGAGGCCATAGAGAACTCCAGTATCTGCAATTTTCTTCTGTGAAAACGAGGGCTTAGGGTTTATTCTTGTCGAATTTCATGCAAACCCCAGAGATGCTTGGGATGACAGTAAGGATTGACGGGCAGTCTTTGAGGGTTGAGGATGTCGTCAGGGTAGCGAGGGGAAATGAGGCGATTGAACTCGCGGCGGATGCTTCTGAGAAGATTATGCGGTCTAGGGAGGTTGTTGAGAAGTTGATCGCGAAGAAGGAGAAGATTTACGGGGTTTCGACGGGGATTGGGGAACTCTCAAACATACTTCTCTCTCCCGACCAGCTGAAGGAATTTCAAAGGTATGTGGTCTACAGCCACGCTGCCGGGTGGGGTGAGCCCGTGGCGGTGGACGATGCTAGGGCCGCTTGGCTCAGCAGGGTGAATGTTCTCTCGAAGGGATACTCAGGGTTAAGGCTTGTAGTCGTGATGACGTTGGTGGATATGCTGAACAAAGGAGTAACCCCGGTCATGTGCCAGAAGGGGTCAGTGGGGGCAAGTGGTGACCTGTCTCCCCTAGGCCAGGGAGCGTTAGTCCCGATGGGTGAGGGAGAGGCGTTCTATCGTGGGGAGAGGTTGAGCGGAAAGGAGGCGATGCAGAAGGCTGGGATCCCAATAATCACCTATGAGGCCAGAGACGGCTTGGCGACGATTAACGGATCGAATCTAGTGGCAGGCATGGGATGCTTGCAGGTGTTCGATGCTGAGATGCTGATAAAAACATCTGAGATCGCGGCCGCGATGACCCTGGAAGCGCTTACACCCAACATGTTGGCTTTCGATGAAAGAATCCACAAAGCAAGAGGATACGAAGGCGCAATTGAGTCAGCTCAAAATGTGAGGAAGATCGTTGGGGGCAGCGAGATTCTGAAACAGAAACCCCAGAAGGTCCAGGAATCCTACAGTCTCAGAAGCACCCCGCAGGTAGTCGGGGCGGCGAGGGACACGTTGAAGTTTGCGCGAAAGATGTTCGAGACCGAGATTAACGGAGCCGGCGACAACCCACTCTTCTTCACGGATGGCGGCGGAACCTGCCTAACAGGCGCAAACTTCCAAGGCACACCATTAGCCTTCGCCTTGGAATATTTGGGCATCGCTCTCACAACCGTAGGCGCCCTGTCCGAGAGAAGAATGAACAGACTCGTCAACCCCAACCTGAGCATGGGCCTGCCGGCGTTCTTGACGAAAGGCGCGGGAATGTTTTCGGGAATGATGCTCGCACAGTATACCGCCGCTTCTCTTGTGTGCGAGAACAGAGTCCTATCGACGCCGGCCGCAACGGGGTCTATACCAACCGCGGCCGACCAAGAGGACTTCGTGAGCATGGCGAATACCACTGCAATGAAGACGAAGCAGATTCTGAAGAACTCCTCCGCGATATTCGCCATTGAACTGATGGCCGGAGCCCAAGCCTTGGATTTCAGGCCCATGAAGCCAGGCACGGGAACGCAGACCGCACACGACGTGGTGAGGAAATATGTGACGCATCTCGAAGAGGACAGGCCCTTGTACCCCGACATCATCAAGTTATCAAAGGTGGTAGAATCAGGAGAAATTCTGGAAGCGGTTGAAAGAGCCGTCGGGAAACTGAACTGATCAAGAGGCGCCTCTACCGGTAGGAATGTGAGGGCAGGCAGCGTAAGTCCGGCTATTCGGCGTTTCACGGTT
>Ga0187772_10001457_pt1 | contig 11258 bp, 6 predicted proteins | sample 0116_SJ02_MP15_2_FD_133137 | JGI IMG/M metagenome (GOLD analysis project Ga0187772, IMG submission 133137) | Tropical peat soil microbial communities from peatlands in Department of Meta, Colombia - 0116_SJ02_MP15_20_MG | ecosystem: Environmental > Terrestrial > Soil > Wetlands > Peat | place... | reverse complement strand
TCGGAAAACGGTTTTGCCGGACCGTGACGGAGCGCGGACGGCCGCGTCCGCGTGTTTCCGTGTTTGGTAAAATAACCGCATATTTTGGCTGATGGGTTTCGCGCGGAGAAGGCTGTCCGCGCTCTGCAAGTTCGCGCTCACGCTGCCATGCACCAACATTTACGACAGACTTTGGCTTTGCTATTGCCATTTCATTTCTTAACTTCACGTTCATGCAAACCGCCCAATCGTTCCGCTATTTCCTGGCCACGGCGCTTTTCGTGGTTCTCACTTCAACCCTCTTCGCCGCCGAAACCAATTCGTCCACCCTCCGCAGTATTGCTACGGAGGACGGGCTGCGCGAACGCCTCCTGATGGATTTCGGTTGGAAATTTCACCTCGGCGATAAATGGGGCGCCGCCCTCAACCTGGCCAAGGCCGGCTCCAGCAGCGGGCCGGCCAGCCGGTCGTTCGGCGACGCGAGCTGGCGAACGGTCAATCTGCCGCACGATTGGGCGGTCGAACTGCCGTTTGACCAGGGCGCCGACGGCAGCCACGGATTCAAGCCTGTCGGGCCCGGTTTCACCGCCAACAATGTCGCGTGGTATCGCCGCACGTTCGACCTGACGAAGGAAGACGCCGGCAAGCGGCTGTGGCTGGAATTCGACGGCGTGTTCCGCGACACGGAGGTGTTTGTCAACGGCTGGTTCATCGGCCATCACGAGAGCGGTTACAGTAGTTTCCGCTACGATATCACCGATGTGGCCAACGTCGGCGGCCAGAACGCCGTTGCGGTAAAGGTGGACGCCTCGCAGTTTGAAGGCTGGTTTTACGAAGGCGCGGGCATTTACCGCCACGTGTGGCTCGTGAAAACCGCGCCACTGGCCATTGCACCGGATGGGATTTTTGTTCAGACCGCGTTCAAGAATTTGAAAATTCCAGAAGGTCCCGTAAGTATTGTTGTCGAAGCTGACGTGCTGAACGAATCAACAAACTTTATTCGAAAAGCGACAGCCAGATTTGAAGTAATTTCACCGGAAGGAAAATCTCTGGGTAAATTCAAAGACTCATCGTGGATTCGCGGCGGCCATAACGGGAAGACAAAATTATACGGCGAAGCAAAGTTCTCTTCGTATGAACTTTGGTCACCCGAAAATCCAAAACTTTACAAACTCATCACGACCATTGCGGTGGACGGCAAAATTGTTGACCGGCAGGAAACCACCTTCGGCATCCGCACCGTGGCATTCGACACGAACAAGGGATTCTTGCTGAACGGCAAACCTTACGAACTCAAGGGCACGTGCAATCATCAGGACATGGCGGGCGTCGGCGCGGCGCTGCCGGATGCGTTGCAGTATTTCCGCGTCGAGAAGTTGAAGGAAATGGGCTGCAACGCCTATCGCACGTCGCACAACGCGCCCACGCCGGAATTGCTCGACGCCTGCGACCGGCTCGGCATGTTGGTGATGGACGAAAATCGCCTGCTCGGCAGCGACCCCGCCAACCTCGAACGGTTCAAGGGCCAGATTTTGCGCGACCGCAATCATCCGAGCGTTGCCATCTGGTCCATCTGCAACGAGGAATCAAGACAAAGCTCGCCGGACGGCGGACGCGTCGGCGCGCACATGCAGGAATTCCTGAAACGGCTCGATCCGACACGGCCCGTCACCGCGGCTGAAAGTGTCGGTGACGATTATGCCGGGCTGATGAGCGCGCTCGAAGTGCGCGGCTGGAATTATCACATCGGCCAGGACATGGACGATTACCACAAGAAACATCCGCAACAGCCGGAAGTCGGCACCGAACAGGGCAGCACCGTGAGCACGCGGGGCATTTACAAAAACGACCCCGTGCGCGGCTACGTGAGTGCCTACGACGACAACGCGCCGCCGTGGGCGCACACCGCCGAACGCTGGTACGGCTTCTTCGCGGTGCGTCCGTGGCTTTCCGGCGGGTTCGTCTGGACGGGATTTGATTATCGCGGCGAGCCGACGCCATACTCCTGGCCGTGCGTCAATTCGCATTTCGGCATCCTCGACACCTGCGGCTTTCCCAAGGACAACTTCTGGTATTATCGGGCGTGGTGGACGGACAAACCGGTGCTGCATCTGCTCCCGCACTGGAACTGGCCGGGCAGAGAGGGCAAGGACATTAACGTGTGGTGCTACGCCAATTGCCCGCAGGTGGAGTTGTTCCTGAACGGCCAGAGCCTGGGCCGGCAGACGATGACGAATTATTCGCACCTGCATTGGTCGGTGAAATACGCGCCCGGTGTCCTGAGCGCCAAAGGTTACGCTGACGGCAAGGTCGTCGCCGAAGCAAGAGTGGAAACGACTGGAGATCCCGCCGCCGTCCAGCTCGCGCCCGCCTGCGTGGCCGAAGCCTCAAACCAAACAGACGCCACCACGGCTGCCGACCGCGAATACAAAATCGACTCTGCGAACACTTCGGCGCGGCGAAGGCCCGACCGCCCGGCCATCCATGCCGACGGCGAGGACGTGAGCGTCGTCACCGTTTCCGTGGCTGATGCGCAAGGCCGGGTCGTGCCCGTGGCGTCCAACCTGATCCACTTCGCCTTGAGCGGCCCCGGAAAAATTCTCGGCGTCGGCAACGGCGATCCAAGCTGCCATGAGCCGGACATTTTTGTGCCGCAATCGCCCGTCCGCAGTGTTCCCGCGAACGAAGGCTGGCGCTGGAAAAAACTGCCCAACGTGTACAATCAACGGCTCCCCGAATTGAGGACGGATTTTGATGACGCGAACTGGGACGCGGCCAACGTGCAGTCCGACAGCGGTCCGCTGGGAGAACAGGAGCAGGCGGTCTTTCGCACGAAAATCCAGGTGAGCGAACCGGACCTGACCGCACAGGCGGTGGAGCTTCAATTCAACCGGATTGACGATGAGGGCTTTGTTTATGTGAACGGCCGGCGCGCTGGTGAATCGCATGACTGGCGGTCGCCGGCGGCTTTTGACGTGAAACCGTTTTTGCATCCGGGTGAAAACACCATCGCCGTGGCGGTGGCGAACTGGAGCGGACCCGGCGGCATCAACAAGGGGGTGAGCCTGCAATTCGCGGACGAACCGGTGGCGCCCGAATGGCAACGCAGCGTCTTCAACGGACTCGCGCAAATCCTCGTCCAATCCACCAGGGAACCGGGGGAAATCAAACTGACGGCCAGCGCGGACGGCTTGTCGCCCGCCACCGTGACGATTCAATCGCAGCCTTGCGCGCCGCGGCCGTTCGTGCCCTGACGGCAAACCCTCGGCGCCGTTTTGCATCCGCCGCCCCGGCAGGCCGGGAACCGGCGCGGATGAATCCATTTGACAAAGCGCCGTTCATTACCTACCGTTCGGTAGATTTATGGCTAAACACGGTCCCGAAACGCGGCGGCAGATCCTCCGGGCGGCGCTCAAACGCTTTGCCAACGGCGGCTACGCGGCGACATCCATCCAGCAAATTGTCGGCGACGCAAAGGTGTCCAAGCCGGCATTGTATTATCATTTCCGCGACAAGGCCGGGCTGTTTCAGGCGCTCGTCAACGAGGCGCACGATGAGCGTTTCCAGGTGGTCCAACAGGCGTCGGCGCGCAGCAGGAATTTGCGCGGACAACTGGTCGAAATCCTCGCAGCCCTGTTTGATTATTTTCACAAAAACCGCGATTTGACGCGGATTGCCTTTGCCACGGCGTTTGCCGCGCCGGGGGAGGTCCCGCCGAACTTGTGCTATCTCGACAAATGCCAGCGCAATTTTGACGTCGTCCATTCGCTGGTCAAACAGGCGTTGGCGCGCGGAGAACTGGACCGCCGTTTTGACAGCCGGGAGCTGGCTTACGGTTTTTATGGGCAGGGGAATTTTTACATTGTATCGCACCTGATGCTGCCGAACTACCGGCTGAATCGCCGCGCCGCCGAGCGCATCGTGGATTTGTTTCTGGCCGGGGCGGGCGCCAAGAAAAGGAGAAGGTAAAACTGTGAACACTCGAGAGCAGAAAAATATTCTGTGGGGACTGTTCGTCGCTTTGGCGGCGGTGCTTTGTTCCGGCTGTGGCCGAAATCAGGCCGGCCCCGGAGCCTACAACCTGCCGCCGCCCGAGGTCGGCGTGGTCACCATCGCGCCGGAGTCCGTGGCTCTGACGACGGAATTGCCGGGACGCATTGATCCGGTGCGCGTGGCGCAGGTGCGCGCGCGGGTGGACGGCATTGTGCTGCGCCGGGAATTTCGTGAAGGGGCAGACGTTACAAATGGCGAAGTGCTTTACCAAATTGATCCCGCGCCCTACAAAGCCGCGCTCGACAGTGCGAACGCCAGCCTGACGCAGGCGCAACTGCTGGCGGAACGTTACCAGCCGCTGGTGGGCATCCATGCCGTGAGCACGCAGGATTACGACAATGCCGTGTCAGCGGCGGCCCAGGCCAAAGCCGCGCAAGAAATTGCTGCGGTCAATTTCGGTTATTGCACCGTCACCGCGCCGATTTCCGGAAAAATCGGCGCGGCGCTGGTCACCGAAGGCGCGCTGGTGAGCCAGAGTGCGGCGACGGAAATGGCCCTGGTCACGCAACTGGACCCGATTTATTGCGATTTTACCGAATCAAGCACCGAACTGCTGCGGCTCCAGCGCGAAATGGAAAATGGCACGCTCAAAACAGTCGCGCCCGGGGAGGCGAAGGTGACATTGCTGCTGGACGACGGGACGACTTATCCCCAACCCGGCAAATTACTGTTCTCCGATATAACGGTGGACCCCACCAGCGGCATGGTCACATTGCGGGCGGAATTTCCCAATCCCGACCATTTGCTCCTGCCGGGGATGTTTGCGCGGGGAGTGCTGGAACAGGCGGTTGATACCAAGGCCATCACCGTTCCCCAGCGCGGCGCCAGTGTCGGCGCGAATGGCGTCGTAACCGTGATGGTCGTGGGCGCGGACGGCAAGGCACAGGTCCGGGTGATAAAAATCGGCCAGGCGGTGGGGACTAAATGGGTGGTCACCGACGGATTGAAGGCCGGGGAACAGGTCATTGTTGAAGGATTGCAAAAGGCCATGCCGGGAATGCCGGTCAAACCGGCTCCGTTCCATTCCGCCGATGACAACAGCCCTCCGCCGGCGGTCCCGGCCATGGGAAATTAACCGGAAATCGCCATGCCGAAATTTTTCATTGACCGCCCGATTTTTGCCTGGGTGCTTTCCCTGCTCATCATGCTGGCGGGGATTCTCGCCATCACGCATCTGCCGGTCGCCCAATATCCCAGCGTCGCGCCGCCGTCCATCGCCATCAATGCCACTTACGCGGGCGCGTCCGCGGAAACGGTGCAGGACACGGTTACCTCCGTGATCGAACAGCAGATGAACGGCATTGACAATCTGCTTTACATCTCATCCAGCAGCAGTGCGAGCGGCCAGTCCACCGTGACGCTTTATTTCCAGTCCGGCACCGATCCAGACATCGCGCAGGTGCAGGTGCAGAACAAACTGCAATTGGCCGTTCCCAATCTGCCCCAGACGGTCCAGCAACAAGGCATCACGGTCGTCAAATCCACCCGCAACTTCCTGATGTTTTTCGCCCTGTCGTCCACCAACAAGGAGGTGAGCGACATCGCGCTGGGAAATTTCATTTCGTCGAGCGTGCTCGATCCCATCCGCCGCGTCACCGGCGTGGGCGAGGCAGACCTCTTCGGCACCGAATACTCCATGCGCCTCTGGCTGAACCCGGACCGGCTCGAAAGTTACAATCTTGATGCCAACGACGTCATCAACGCTATTCAGGCTCAAAACACCCAGGTTCCGGTGGGACAACTCGGCGATCGCCCGGCGGTGAAGGGACAGGAACTGAACGTGACCTTGCAAGGTCAAAGCACGCTTACCACCGTCAAGCAGTTCGAAAATATTCTATTGCGGGTGAATCCTGACAGTTCGCGCGTTTATTTGCGCGACGTGGCCCGCGTGGAGCTGGGCGGCGAGAGTTATGCCATACAAGCCCGCGTGGATGGACGCCCCGCCGCCGCCGTGGGCATCCGGCTGGCACCGTCGGCCAATGCTGTGGCCACCGCCAATGCCGTCCGCGCAAAAGTGAAGGAGCTTTCCAAATTTTTCCCGGCGGGCGTCCGTGTGGATTTTCCTTACGACAGTTCCGAATTCGTGCGCGCTTCCATCCGGGAAGTGGTCACGACGCTGATCGAGGCCATTGTGATGGTGTTCCTGATCATCTTTCTGTTTCTGCAAAACTTCCGGGCGACTTTCATTCCCACCATCGTCATCCCGGTGGCGTTGCTGGGCACGTTTGCCGTCATGTATGCACTGGGCTTTTCCATCAACGTCCTGACCATGTTCGGCATGGTGCTCGCCGTTGGCGAACTGGTGGACGACGCCATCGTAGTGGTGGAAAACGTGGAGCGCATCATGAGCGAGGAAGGCCTGCCGCCGCGCGAGGCGACCATCAAGGCCATGAAGCAAATCACCGGGGCGCTCATCGGCATTTCGCTGGTGCTGACCGCGGTGTTCATCCCCATGGCGTTCTTCGGCGGCTCGGTCGGCGCCATTTACCGCCAGTTTTCGCTGTCACTGATTTCGTGCATGTTGTTCTCCATCTTTCTGGCCATGTCCCTGACACCGGCGTTGTGCGCCTCGTTGCTCAAGCCCGTCGAAAAAGGACATCATTTGCGGAAGGAGGGGTTTTTCGGCCGGTTCAACCGCGGTTTCGCCGCCACCCGGAAAAATTACGAGGGTTTGCTGGCCCGGACCATCAACAAGACGCCGCGGTATCTGGTTGCTTATCTGGTCATTGTCGTGGCGGTGGGCTGGCTGTATTTCCGTTTGCCCTCGTCATTTCTGCCGGATGAAGATCAGGGTTACTTCATCACCAGCATCCAATTGCCGGTGGGCGCGGCCCAGGAACGCACGTTGGACGTGCTCAAGCAGGTGGAGAGTTATTATTTGAAACTGCCGGAAGTGGCGGGCATGGTGGACGTCGCCGGCTTCAGTTTCAACGGCCAGGGGCAAAACGCCGCGCTCGCCTTTGTTCATTTGAAAGACTGGAGCCAGCGCCACGGTGCGCAACACGGGGTGGACGCGATCATCGGCCACGCTTTCATCGCCTTGAGCCAAATCAAAGACGCCATCATTTATCCCATCAACCCGCCGCCGATTCCCGAACTGGGCATTTCGTCCGGTTTCGACTTTGAACTGGAGGACCAAGCCGGCCTCGGCCATGAAGAACTCATGCAGGCGCGCGATCAGTTGTTTGCGCTGGCTGCGACAAATCACGATATCGTCCAGTTGCGCTTCCAGGGATTGGAGGACACGCCGCAGCTCAAGGTGGACATTGACCAGGCCAAAGCCAGCGCGCTGGGCGTTTCGCTGGCGAACTTGAACACGACGCTCACAACCTGTTTCGGTTCGGATTACATCAACAATTTTGTCAACGGCAACCGCGTACAACGGGTCATTGCCCAACTCGACGCTCCGTATCGCATGTTGCCCCAGGATGTCAGCAAGGTTTTCGTGCGCAACGACAGCGGCCAGATGGTTTCACTGGCCAGCCTGGCCACGTTGCATTGGATTTACGGCTCGCCATCATTGCAGCATTACAGCGGCGTTCCGGCGCTGGAACTCGTGGGTTCCGCGCCCCCGGGCAAAAGCACGGGCCAGGCCATGACCGCCATGGAAAATCTGGCCGCCCAATTGCCTGCCGGTTTTGGCTATGAATGGACCGGCCAGTCCTTCGAGGAACGTTTGTCGGCCAGACAAGCGCCCTTGCTCTATGCGCTGTCGCTCATCGTCGTGTTCCTGGCGCTGGCCGCGCTCTACGAAAACTGGTCCATCCCGGTGGCGGTGATCCTCGTCGTGCCGCTCGGCATCCTTGGCGCGCTGCTGGCCGCCACATTTCGCGGGTTGCCTGACGACGTGTTCTTCAAAGTCGGCCTGCTGACCATCGTCGGCTTGTCCGCCAAAAACGCCATCCTCATCGTCGAATTCGCCAAGGACTTGCAGGCGCAGGGCAAAAGTTTGATTGAAGCCACCCTTGAAGCGGCACATTTGCGATTGCGCCCGATTCTGATGACGTCGCTGGCGTTCATTCTGGGTGTGTCACCGCTGGCATTGAGCACCGGCGCCGGGGCGGCCAGCCGGCACGACATCGGCACCGGCGTGGCGGGCGGCATGATTTCAGCCACCGTGCTGGCCATTGTCTTTGTGCCGATATTCTTTGTGGTCGTCCGCCGGATGTTCAAATCTCAAAAACCAGCGCACACCATGCTTGCGCCCCAGGCAGCCGGGCTGGAGGATCCCGACGACAACGGCAAACCGGAACAGCCATGAGCAAATATGTTTCACCTCTCATTGCCCTGTTCGTCCTGGCATTGGCCGGTTGCACGCTGGCGCCGGAATATCATCGTCCCACGGCGGCCATTTCGCCGGCCTGGCCCAAGGTGCCCGGACACGGAGAAAGCCCGACCAACACGGCTGCCATTCCCGCCGCCGACATTGGCTGGCGCGACTTTTTTCGCGACGCGCGCCTGCAACAACTGATCGAACTGGCCCTGACCAACAACCTCGACCTGCGGGTGGCGATGTTGAACGTCGAACAAACGCGTGCGCTCTACCACGTCCAGCGGAACGCCCTGGTTCCCACCGTTGAAGTCAACGCCAATGGCTCACGCCAGCGCATTTCCACCGGATTCGCCGGCGGCGTCGAGGCGGCGACCTTCAACCAATTCAATGTGAACCTGGGCGTCGTTTCTTATGAACTGGACTTGTTCGGCCGCGTGCGCAGCCTCAAAAAACAGGCATTGGAAACCTACTTTGCCACTGAAGAAGCCCGAAAGAGCGCCCAGATTGCGCTGGTGGCCGAAGTGGGCGCGGCCTATTTGACGGAGCGCGAACTCACCGAACAACTCGCCGTGGCCCGGCAGAGTTTGAAAGCAGCGCGGCAAACTTATGAATTGACCAAACGCAGCCGCGAAGCCGGCGTCATGTCCCAACTCGAATTGAACGCCGCCGAAGTCCAGAGGCAAACCGCGCGTGCCGCCGTGGCCGGCTACGAACAACAACTCGCCCAGGCTGAAAATTACCTTGTACTCCTGTTGGGCCGTCCGTTGACGGATGATCTTCCGCCGCTCCAACCGTTCAATCCGCAGATTTGTTTGTCCGACCTTCCGGCGGGGCTGCCCTCCGACCTGATTGCGCGCCGTCCGGACATTCTCGAGGCCGAACATCAGCTCGAAGCGGCGAATGCCAACGTCGGCGCCGCCAGGGCCGCCTTTTTCCCGACCATCACCCTGACCGGCTCCGCCGGCTCCGCCAGCTCGACGCTCGAAGGTTTGTTCGCCCCCGGTTCGCAAGCCTGGAATTTTTCGCCGCAAATTGTGTGGCCCATTTTTGCGGCGGGAACCGCCTGGAACGAACTCCAGGCCGTGAAGGCCGGCAAACTCATCGAGGTTGCCACCTACCAAAAAGCCATTCAAACCGCCTTCCGGGAAGTTGCCGATTCGCTGGCGGCGCGGGCCACTGTCAAAACACAACTGGCGGCCAACCAAGCCTTGGTGAAGGCCGAACAACAGAACTGCCAACTGACCGAAGCGCGTTTCCGCAGCGGCGTGGACAGTTCTCTTACCGAGCTCGCCGCCGAGCAAAACCTTTACGGTGCGCGGCAAAACCTTATTCAATCTGAATACTCTCGGCTGTTCAATCTGATCAATCTTTATCAGGCGCTGGGCGGCGGTTGGCGGGAACATTCGCCGCAACCAAGTGCCAAATGACAAAACCATAATGACGAATGACTAAAGAATTCCCAAATGCCCAAATGACGAACGGCTTTGATAATTTCCGTTCGGGTTTCGTCATTCTTTCGTCATTGGGATCTGGGCATTAGTCATTTCAATTTTATGAACGAAAATAAATTTGTTCCATCAAGTCCGCCGCTGACCGTGAACGGGGCGAAGCTGGCAAAATTGAATTCGCCGTGGTTCATCTGGCCCGCAAGCGCAGCGGTTGCGGTGCTGTTGTTTTTCGGGCTGGATTACTTGATCACCGCATTCACGCACGAATCCACCGATGATGCATTTATCGAGGCTCACGTTGTTTCCATCGCCCCGAGGATTTCCGGCCAGGTTTCCGCCGTACACGTGCTCGACAACCAGATGGTCCGCTCGAATGATTTGCTCGTCGAAATAGACCCGGCGGATTACTCGACGGCCGCCGCGCAAAAACAATCCTCGGCCGACGCGCAGGAGGCCAATTACAAAGCGTTTCTGGCCGCGCTCGATTTGATGAGCGTGAAAGTGGCCACCGCCGAGGCCACCGCCGACCAATCAAAAGCCGACGCCGACGCGGCCCAGGCCACCGATGTGCGCGCGCAGGCGGATTTTCAGCGCAGCCAGGAACTGCGGAACCAGAACACCATATCGCAGCAGGAATTTGACGCCGCGCAGGCAACGGTCAGAGAGGCCGGCGCGAACCTCGCCGCCGCGAAACAAAAGGCCGTGGCTGATGCCTCGAAAATCAACGAAGCTAAGGCGGAATTGGCTGCGACCGAATCCTCGGTCGGCATGGCCCTCGCGCAATTCCGGCAGGCGCAGGCCAACGCGCAGGCGGCGCAATTGGACCTGTCCTACACAAAAATTTATGCGCCATGCGATGGCCGGGTGACGCGCAAATCCGTCGAGCCGGGCGATTACATCCAAACCGGCCAGACGTTTTTCTCCATCGTGCCCAACGATGTCTGGGTGGTGGCCAATTTCAAGGAAACGCAGTTGAAACACTTGCGGCCCGGCCAGCCGGCGCTCATTGAGATTGACGCGCTCGGCAGAGCGTTGCGCGGGCGCGTGGATAGCATCCAAGCCGGCTCCGGCGCGCGTTTCAGCCTGCTGCCGCCGGAAAACGCGACGGGTAATTATGTGAAAGTCGTCCAGCGCGTGCCGGTGAAAATTCTTTTCGATGAATCCTTGCCTGCCGGCCATGTGCTCGGTCCAGGCCTTTCCGTGCAGCCGGGCGTGCGCATCAGCCGTTTTGAAATTCCCGGCTGGGCGATTGCCTTGCTGGCAATCATTTTGGCGGGCGGGATGCAATTGGGTTTTCGCTCCTTTTTGCGCCGGAAACTCAACCGCGCGCGACAATAGAAATTTGTCCAATGAGTCATCCTGACAAGCGGTGCGGGCTTCCAGCTTGTGAATTTCAACCAACCCACAGGCTGCAGGCTTGTGCCACGATTTAAGCTTTCCGATGGCCGACGACATCCACCACCAAGATTGGCATCCGCGGCACAGTCCGTGGCTGGTGGCTGTGG
>Ga0187772_10001456_pt1 | contig 11264 bp, 7 predicted proteins | sample 0116_SJ02_MP15_2_FD_133137 | JGI IMG/M metagenome (GOLD analysis project Ga0187772, IMG submission 133137) | Tropical peat soil microbial communities from peatlands in Department of Meta, Colombia - 0116_SJ02_MP15_20_MG | ecosystem: Environmental > Terrestrial > Soil > Wetlands > Peat | place... | reverse complement strand
TCCGAGAGGGTTATGGGAGTCTTTTTGCACGAGACCTTCACCGACGCGGCACTCGCCCTCGGGTTGACCCCGCTCTTGGAGGAGTACGTCGGTTACGTCCGACGTCGATACTCCCTGATGGCGGGGCTCCAGACTCGAAACTTTCCGTTGTTGGTGAATTCGTACGCGCGAGAAGGGTACTCTTTGGCCGAGGTATCCGTTATGACTCCGTTCAATGCCCTGGGATTTCAAATGTGCCCGTCGAGGGCCGAATGTGAGTCGGCTCTGGAGAGGGCCCGTTGTTCGTCCGTAGTGGCGGTGAGCGTTCTCGCGGGTGGGCAACTACCCGTGGAGGACGCCGCATCGTACATTCGCGGCCTCCGCGGCGTAAGCAGCGTCGCGATTGGAGCGCTACGGCCAGCCCACATTCGGGAGACGTTCAGCGCGTTCCAAGGCTTCGCGACGGCAAGGTGATCTTCCCGCGTATTGGGGCTTGGATTTTGGCGTCACGGATACCGGTCGAAACGGCTGGACGCTCCTTGAGTTGTCCATTCCCTGACAGCGCCGTAGCCCACGTACCGGTCTACCTGGAACGTGACGGCGGGCGCGACGGCCGGCCGGCCCCCGACACTCAGGATGGTCCGGCGGGGCGGTGAGCTTCCAGGACTCCAATCGGTTCTCCGCGGAGCGACGTTCGGAAGCCGTGGGACCGGAGAATCTCGACGAGGTCGCGCGGGCCGTCATGGTACTCCAGGATCCACCGGTCGATGCGGGCGAAGTCGGCGTCGGTCAACGAGCGCAGGAGTGCGTACTCGCACCCCTCGCAGTCCATCTTCACGAAGTCGAGATGGTCGACCCCGCCGGCGCTCAACAGCCCGGGAAAGTCGTACGCTCGGACCGAGATGGAGCTGTCGAATTCCACTTCGGTCCGGTCCCGTTCGGGCGCCGCGCTGCTCCGGTTGGGAGCAAGAGTGGCGACGCGAATCTCGGTCGACCCCACCCCCGATGCCACGGCGCCTTGAAGGGGGACGACGGTCTTCTCGACCCCGTTCTGTCGAAGATTTTGGAGGGCAAGGTGGTAGCTTTCGGGTAACGGCTCGACCCCGATGACTCGGACGGCGCCATTCCGTGCGAAAAACACCGCGGAGTCGCCGTCGGCCATCCCCACGTCGAGAACCACCTGTCCCCGAAAATCTCCCGCATAGACCTTGTCGACGAAAACCTCGGTCAGGGCGATGATGTCCGACCAATTTCCAAGGAAACGGCACGTGAACTGCAGTCGATCGCCGGCGTGCTCAAGACGAGCGTGGGACTCATCGATTTTCTCGATGGTCCAGCCGGCCCCGAGGAGTCGGGGGAGCCATTGGACCGCCAGCCCCCGGCCCAGGCTGGGAGGATCCCCAAATGAGATTCGACGGCCGTCGTGCAGCTCGACATACCTTGGATTCCCTCCGAGAGCGGCCGTCCACAGTACCGAAATCCAGTTGCGGTAGGCCCGCCGGACCTGACGAAGCGTCGCCAAAACCCCGGGATCGTGGTCACCTCGGACTAGACTCATCGAGCTGACCTCCCCCGTCACTTTGGCGGGGTACTAAGCCTTGACCAACTCGGCTTCTCCCCCGGTCCTCGAGAGCCGGGACGGACACGGGCGGCCTCACTCGGGCGGCAGAGCTATCGGGTCGTGCCCGCCCGCGAGCAGCGGAGCTTGCTTAAGCGGTGAGGAGCGTGCGGCGACCGCTCCTCGGGGGTCGACGGAGTGAGCCAACGAGAACGAAGCGAATCCCTTCGAATCCTGCTCAGCGGAAGCAGTGGCGTCCTCGGACGGGCCGTTCACGGGGCGCTCGAGAGGGCCGGCCACCTCGTACGGCCGTTCGACCTCCGCGAGCCGGACGGAACTACCTCGGCCTCCTCCTGCCTCCAGGATGTTCGACGGTTGGCCGCGGTCGAATCCGCGGCCAGCGGCGTGGACGGTGCGATTCATCTCGCCGCGGTCTCCCGCGCGGCGGCCGCGGAGGCCGACCCTGCGCTCGCCTTGAGCGTCAATGTCGACGGAACCCGCACCGTCCTGGGGGCGCTACGGTCCCACGGCTCTCCTCCGTGGGTCGTGTTCGCGAGCAGCCGGGAGGTGTACGGCGACGCGGAGAGCCTGCCCGTGTCCGAGAGCCATCCCCTACGTCCGAAGGGTGTCTACGGTCGGACCAAGGTCGACGGCGAGCATTTGGTGCGCCGTTGGGCGAACTTCGAGTCTCGGAGCGCCCTGATCCTGCGATTCACCAACCTCTACGGTGACCCGCAGGATTACCCCGAACGCGTGGTACCGGCGTTCGTCTCGGCAGCGCTATCGAACCAGACCCTCCATGTTCGGGGGCGGGAGGTTCAGGTCGATCTCCTCCAGATTGAGGACGCCGTTTCGGCAATCCTTGCCTCGATTCGGTGCCTAACCTCCGGAGTTCGGTGCGTGGACACCCTCAATATCGCGAATGGGCACGGAACTCGTTTGAGCGAGCTTGCGACGAAGATCCTGTCCGTAACCGGCTCCCGGTCGGTCGTTGACAACGAGCCGCCCGCCCCGTGGACCTCGCACGGTTACGTCGGGGACATCGCGCGGGCGGCGGAGCGTTTGGACTGGCGGCCAAGGATCCCGCTCGACGATGGCTTGAGCGCGCTCATCGACCGCTACCGTCATCGCGAGCCGGGCGTTGAATCCGTGGAACGGCGGGTGTGAATGTGCTCGGAGTACGCTTACGGGCGAGAGCATACGAGGGCGCGGGGCCAGAACGTCCAGCTCGGAAACAGCCGTAACATGGAGCGGTGCACGATGTTGGGGTTGGTGCCCACGGCCCCGCGCGTCCAGTATCGGGGGAACATCCTCCGGACCGGGAAGGCTAGACGGCCCATTCCCCGCTTGCGCGCGACCAGGCGGGTTTCGGAAAATCCGGCCAGGCGGCAGAGCGTGATGAGCCCGGGCACCGTGGGGGCACAGTAGGTCCAGGGCTCGACCTCGTTCGGTCCGAAAAACCTCAGCAGGGGACGCGACCCGGGGACGACCAGTCCTTCCGTGTAGACCCTTCCGCCCGGCTTCACCAGCTGGTGGATAACCTGGAGACCGGCAAGAGGGTCGTTCATGTGATAGTAGACGCCCAGAAAGAAGACGACGTCGAATCGCTCCTCGAGGTCGAAGAGTTTCTCGATCGCGGCAATCCGGTACTCGACATGGGAGCCTCGAATCCGCTTCGCGAGCTCGAAGGCGCGCGTGCCCTGGCCATGGGCCTCCGGGTTCTGCATCTTGTCCACCGCCAGCACCCGCGCGGCGCCCCGCTCCTCGGCGAGGAAACTGTAGAACCCGTCCCACGCACCCACGTCGAGGACCGAGAGTCCGTCGAATTGTGCAGGGAGATGCGAAGACGTCCAGTCCTGGGCGGCCTTGTTCGAGACCCCCGGGGTCACCACTCCGTTCAGGTTGATATGGTGAAACCAGCGTTCCCCCGAGATCTGGGCGGCCAGCTCGGGTGACCCACCCTCTCGCGGGCGGGGGCCCGTATCCATCACGATGCGACTTCCTCCTCCCGGGATCGCCCGACAATCACTCCCGCCGATGATACAATCCTTTCCGTAGGTCATCCGGCTCCGGGACGGCGACTCAGGAGGCTATCCCCTCGGGGGAGAATCGCGGCGGAAGTGTCGGGTCTCCACGGGGGCCGTGCGCTCGAGGTTGTGAGGGGGGGTTGGGGCTGAACCTCGTCCCGCACCCCGAGCACTCGTAGCCAAGGGAAACGGCTAAGGGATTCGCTCGTTCAGGTGGGGTTTGTCCGGGGCGGTGACAGCGGCGTTCGTCGGCCTCGCAGCGCCGATCATGGGGGCCTTCCTCAACGTGAGCGGGGGCCCGGCAATGCTGCTGGCGGGAGTTCTCGTCGGCGTGACTCGACCAGAGCGACAGCGCGCCTTCGTCGACTCGACCGAATCCGTGTTGGCCACCGACCTACGCAAGGACCTGTGGATCAAGAACTGGAAGCTGTCAGCAGCGCAGCTGCCGATCGCGATCCGGGCGGTGCTGCTGAGCGTCTTCAGCGTCCGTCCCGTGAGCAACGCGCTCGAGTACTACCGATCGATACTGTGGTCCGCGGCCTCGACGCTGGCTCACCGACGGCTGCGACTGCCGAACGAATTCCTTTCGGCGGAGGTGCTCCTCTCCTACGACGGGCACACGTTCGTGTTGAATCGAGAGTCTCAGTTTGGGTACTACCTTTGTTTCACCGAACCGAGAACGACCAGCTTCATGCGCGCTCGCCACGGAGGGACGTTCCTCGACCTGGGAGCGAACTGCGGACAGTACGCCATTCCTCTTGCCTCGAATTTCCGGCATGTGGTCGCCCTTGAACCGAACCCTATTGCGGCCAATCTGCTCCGGCGCAACCTTGCCCTGAACGGAATCTCCAACGTCGAGGTGCTCGAGGAAGCGGTTACCGCTCATTCGGAGAGCATCACGCTCTTCGAAGGAAGGTGGCTGTCGACGTGGGGGGTCAAGCCGTCCCGCACCGGCGGGCGAATGATCAAGGTGCCGTCGACCACTCTCACCCAGCTCCTCGACACTTACGGCCCCGTCGACCTCCTCAAGATCGATATCGAGGGGTCCGAACGCGACGTTGTCCGTGAAGCTGAGTCGCACCTCGCGACGGTAGCGTGCGTCGTGCTCGAAACGTTGTCGAGGGAAGTGGTCCAAACGCTCGTGAAGGCGGGGTTTCGTCTCACCTTTCTCGAGTCCTGGTGGCGTCCTCGGGAGAACATCTTGGCATTCCGAGCATCGGCGTAGTCGACGCGGGGGCGAATGCTCCGGACGAAGTTCGAACGGCCTCGCTACGGACGATCGGGTCCTCCGGCCACTCGGAAACGCCCGTGAAGCAGCGGAAGGCCCAGCTTCGACGGTTTCCTCGAACGATAGAGAGCGCCTCCGCCGGGCCGTAGGCGGCCGGGGCCAGCCGGCGGAACACCAACAGGGAGGGGGTCCCAACCGCGGGGTCGATCGTCTCTCGTAGATGCGGAAGGCCCGGCATGGGCCCCGGCCCATGTCCGCGCCTCGAACCGGGTGACGGCCTCGGCCGCGATAGTCCGGTCGCGATGCGAGGGTGGGCCCGGGCAGGGAAACAGCTAAGGGAGTGACTCCCTCCGCCGGTATCGGGCCGTCCCCGGGGAAGTCCCCGACCCAGGTTCTCGACCTGTTGGGGTAAGCATGCGCGTCCTCATCGCAACGCACTCGTCGCTCGAAATCGATGGTGGTGAGGAGCGGACCCTCGGGTACCTAGCGCGGTACCTGCTGCAGCAAGGTGCCGAGGTCCGAGTCGCCAACTATGGCGGACTCCACGGCAACGAGGCTCGAACCAGCCTCGATCAGATTCGCCATCGGCTGAGCGGTGCCCGGCTCGACACGATCCCGGCGATGCCGGTCCTGGGCCGGTTGATCGCGGTTCCCAGCTTCCGCGGTCTGAGGGCCCTCGCGGATGGGATGCGCTGGGCCGATGTCGTCCTGTTCGGGCAGTTCTACGGGTTCGACCTCACGATGCTCTTTCTGGGAAAGTGGGTCCGTCGGAGGCTGGTGGTTTCCCAGGCGAGCGCGTTCGCGCACCCTCACCGCGAGAGGGTCCGCGTCGCGGCGCTGGAAGGGTACGAACGGGTGGTGGGCGTCCGCCTTCTGCGACGATTCGATGCGGTCCGAGTCTGCAACTCGGACGACCTTCGCTCGCTCACCGAGGAGGGATGCCGTCGTGTCCTTCTGCTCTACCCGCCGAACACCGACCTGTCGAACCCGACCCCCCCGGAGCGGCTGGAGGCGCCGTATCGTGAGGTCTGCGAGCGGCTCTCGAGCGACCGGCGGTTCAAGTTTCTGCTCGCCGGACGGATGACCTACCAGAAGGGGTTAGACCTCCTCGGCGAGATCCTGGTTCAGCTGGGTGAACGGAACGCGCGGGTCGCCGACGATTTTTCGTTCCTACTGGCCGGAGGCGAGAAACTTCCGACGAGCCTCGAGAGCGTGGCTCTTCGATTCCCGGGGCTGGTGACGAACCTGGGGGTTCTGCCGCGCGAAGCGTTCCCGAGCGTGTTGAAGGAGGTCGACGCCGTGCTGATGCCCTCGCGGTACGAAAGCTTCGGGAGGGTCGCCGCCGAGGCCCAGTCCCTCGGCAAACCGGTCGTGGCGACGGACATCACTGGCTTGCGGGAGGTGATCGTGGACCGGGTGACGGGTTTCCTCGTCGGCTCGTGGTCGGCGACCGCGTTCGCTTCGGCCATCCAGGAGTTGCGCACGATGTCCATCTCGGAACCCGAGCGCTGGAACGCCATGAAGGCCGCCGCCCGCGCCAATTTTCAACGACGCTTCGGCGCCGGGCAATGGGAGGCCCAGCTACGGAGCCTGGCTCTCTTGCTCGCGGAGTTGGCCGCATCGGGGTCGTCCCGACCGAGCTGACCCGCGCTCCTCGGAACGCCTCCGTCGGTCACGTATCCCGCGACGCGCTCTCCGGGAGCCCCGCTCGGACCCCGACAACGGTGTCGGCCGAGGTGCCCTCGGCCGAGCGCAGCACCTCGACCGTCCACCGTGTCAGCTCCACCATGGCCACCGTCACAAGCCCCCAGATCGCCACGAGCTCCGCCGGAGGGAGGGACGCGGTGGCCTCGTAGACGACGAGGAGCGAACCGACGACCGCCCCCGATTCGCATCCGCGCCAAGCGATCGACCGCCGGAAGGGAGCTGGACGGGCGGGGAGGCCGGCCAGGACCAGGAACGCGAGCCCCCCGATGGCAGCCGCGGCGATCAGCGCCCCCGCGGGATGGGCGCCCGATAGATCCTCCACCACGATCGATAGCGCGAAGCCAACCCCCGCGACTCGGGTCACGAGGGACGCCCCCTCGACCGCTTGCGGGCGAAGCGCCTCCCGCGGAATCCAGAGGACCAGGGGAACGACGAACCACGTGAAGAGGGCGATCGAGAGCACGGGGGCGAGGTCGACAAGGTCGTAGCTCGTGAAGTTGATGACCAAGGCGAGGCCCGACACAACGAACACGAAGATCAGTCCGCGGGCCACCCGGACCCCCGGTACGAGGACGACCAACGATGCGAACACGGGGATCGCCCACACCCAGTGCTGGACGAAGAAGACCTCGAACGTGAGGTAGAACGCGAGCAACGCGCCGTAGACGACGAGCAGAGCGTGGGACGGCAACAATTCTCGGTTTCTCAACAGCAACACGCCGCACGTCGCGACGACCAGGGCGGCGCCCAAGGCCGGTGAGAGGTAGATGCCGAACCATTGGTCCAGCAGGAAGAGATAGGTCATTCGGCTCCGGTCGGCCGCCCCGAGGGAGAGATGCGTCACGTCGGTCAATCGCAGGAGGCTCGCGAGGTAGGTGACCATCCCCGCGGTGGAATGGTACAGCGCGAGGAATACCACGACATAAGCCGCGATGGGAGAGACGACCAACGCCAGCCGCTGCCACCAGGAAAAGCGCCGCGAGACGAACATCGGCACGGCCACGAGCGCCGCCGGAAGGATGGTGAGGAGGGACGCCACGGCGCTTGCGGTGCCGAGCCAGAACCGACGGTTGAGCAGAAAATACGCGGTGAGCGTCACGAACAACGCCACCACCGATTCGCCGAGGCCGTGGACGGCCGATATGTACACCACCAGCGGGTTGAACAACCATCCCACCGTGGCGACACCGTAGGCGTTCCGTTCCCCGATCCGAGGCGAAAGAATCCGAACGAGCACGAGGAAGGTGAGGAGGTCGGCCACGATTGCCGGGAGCTTCAGGAGAAGGGCCCACTCGGTGGCGGAGGGGGCTACCCCCAGGAGGTAGACGGGAGCCGGCGGGAGCACGTTCGCCCCGTACCAGAGGAGACCGTACACCCACGGCTGCAGGTTCACCACTCCGTAGTTGAAGTAGAGCAGGTCGTACCGAGCCAGTGTTACCAGGTCGGTGTGCACGAAGATGGGGGCGAGGACCACTTGCACGGAGAATGCCGCGGCCAGGGTTCCGAGGTAGTTTCCCGCGGAGAATCGGCGTAGCAGGAAGTAGATTCCTACGATGGCGACCCCCAAGGCCGGTACGGTGGCAACGGCCACCGCCCGGGAGGTCGAGGGGACGTAGTTGTTCGCGTAGAAACTCGCCGTCACGACGATGTCCGGGATGTAGATCTGTCCATGCTCGGGCGCGATGACGGTTACCGGAATCGTCTCGTTCTGACCCAGCGTCGCCGAGTGGAAGCTGAAGGGGATGTACTGGTATGTGCCGGTGGAGAACGGTCCGGGAGACGGCACGATCGTAGATTTCGCGGGCGCATAGACGGGTCCCGACCACCACGTGACGTTTTCCGGCAGGGTGGGTTGGTAATCGAAGAGATGGTCGCCCACCTCCACGACGAAGGGGGTCGCGTTGCTCGCGGTGACGAGTAAGTCCGGAAGGTATAGGGTGAAGTTGTTCACGTAGCCGGCCAGGTCCTTCAGGCTGGGAAAGGTGATTTCGTAATTCGCGGTCGCGGGTTGCTTCGAGGAGATCGAGTTCAACAGGAGGGTGTTGGCATAGGCGGTCCGATTCCCGGAGACCGAGCTCGTAGCATTCCCGTACGTCGCCGCTCCCCACACATACACCGGTTTCGCGGTCTGCGGCGTGAGCGTGAGGGGGTTCAGCGGAGGCGAGGTGTTCACCTGGGCCACCACCATCGTGCCGACCAGCAACGCCAGGCAGCCCGTGAGCAGGATGCCGGCGCGGAGCCGGACGCGCCGGGAGCCCCCGGTCATCGCGGGTCGCGCCTCCCCGCGAACCACGGACCGCGCGCGGACGCTCGGGTCGGGGCCTTCGGCCGCCCGTGGGGGGGACGGACGGCGCCGCGCGCTACGATGGGCGTAGGGGTCGGTGGGCGGGCCAATGCAACGTCGGGGGTCCCATGGACGAACGCCGTGGAGGACAGAGACGCCTCACCCGAGGTTGTTGTTGTTCGTGACGGTGGGATGGGCGCCCGCGTACGCGTAGCCCCCGGTTCCGTTTCCGTGGAGATTGTTGTACGCCGTCACCACGTTCGTGGGCGCCCCGTCGAGGTACACCCCGTACTGCTGCGTTCCCTTTTCCTGATCCCCACAGATGTTCCCGACGATCAGGAGGTCCGACGTCACGGACCCGGCCTTCGAGAGCGAGGTGATGCCGGCCTTGCCGGGAGGTGGGCAGGTGGGCTTCGTGCCGTTCGAGACGCAGATGTTGCCGACCACCGTGACATACCGGGTGGTCGCGAGGATCGCCCCATCCGCGAGGCTGATCCCGGCGGCGAAGCAGGATCGCATGACGTTGGCGGTGAGCAGGACGTTCGTCGCATCGCACACCGAGATCCCGTCGTTCACACGGGACGCGAAGCAGCCGGTCACCGTCACGCCATCACAGCCGACCACGTCCAGTCCGTCCACCATGCCGTTCTCCAAGCCGTTGACGAAGGAGCAATCGGTGAGCGAACAGTTCTGAATCGGTCGGAACTGGCCTCCGTTGAAGCTGAACAGGGAGACGTTCTGAACCCCGCCGCCATCCACATGGACCCGAGTGAATTTCAGGAACGATGATGGGGCCGAGTTCGCGATGATGTAGACGGGACGCGTCACCTGAAGATTGGCCCCGAGGTCCGCCGTGATCTGGACACGAACGTCCGTGAACGCGCTCCGGGTGACGCCGTTCATGAAAAGCGATGTGTTGACGAGCGTGACCTTCGAGACCTCGATGTCCGAGCAGTTCGAACCGGTGATTCCCGCGAAGTAATGCTGACCGAAGGCGTTGTTCGCGACGGTCAAGGTTCCGCCCGAGCCGACGACACGACCGCCCGTGGCCATGAACACCACGGTTCCAGCTAGGCGATTGCCGTCAATGGTTCCGGCCCCGGTCAATGAAGCGTTGTTCTTGAACACCACCATGGTCGGGAGGGAAACCGCCGCCGTGAGGGTAGCTCCCTGGACCACCAGCGCGACATTGGCGGGAATCGTGACGGTAGCTTTGATCGCGTAGCTCCCTTGCTTTACGAGGACCACCCCACCCGTCTGGGCGACGCTCTGCAGCGCCTCGTTGATGCCTTGCGTGACGGTACCGGGGGTGCGCGCGCCGAAATCTCCCCCGTCTCCGCCCGGCCCTCCCCCGGGAGTGACGACGACCGACGGGGCCCCGCCGGCCCGGACACCCGGATACGGATGGACGCTGGCATCGGCGGCTGTGCTCGGAGGCGACCCTCCCGCGGGACTCGCATTCGGCGTCATGGTAGGTACGCGGCCGACACCGGCCCTTGCCATATGCTCTGCGGTCCCCGTCCCTCGGCGGGAGGGCCGTTCCCGTCGGGAGCCGGTGCGATAAGTGACTTCCGGATCGCGGCGCCGCCCTCCGCTCGCGGGCCGAGGGCGCTAGGTCATGCCCCCCGCGGTTTCGCTCGTCCCGCCGGGGAGGCGCTCCGCGGGCGGGTAGCTCCCTCGACCCCCGCGGATTGCCCGCAACCACTCCACAAATCGTCCGAACTGCGCGTCCCGGACCTGCGTTCCAAAGCGCGTTTCGTAGAAGTTGCGGCACTCGGTCCGGAGGGCGTTCCACTCCATCGGCCTCGTCGCCTTGAGCTCCCGGCTGCATTCGAACGCCCGGAGAAACCCGTCGACGTCACGCGGCGGGACCAGCCAGCCGGTCCGACCCGGCTGGACCACTTCCCTCAGGCCGGGGATGTCGGAGGCGATGACGGGTACCCCCGAACGAATCGCCGCGACCGCGCTCATCCCCAAGCTCTCGTACAGGGAGGGCATCCAGAGGACATCCGTCCGCTCGAGCACCTCCTCGATACCCAGGATGAACCCGAGGTTCTCGATGTCGAGCGGGGACTCCTTCGCATGGCGGGCGATCGCCGGCGGTAGCTCCCGCGACCCGGCTAAGGAAAAGTGGATCCGGGCGAAGCCGTCGGGTCGCTGTCGCAGGCGACCGAAGAGCTCGGCCATCGTGGCAACTCCCTTTTGAGTGGTCATCCTCCCGGCCACCAGCACCCGGAGTTTCGGTTCGCTGGGCGGGCGATCCGTGGGTGCACTTCCCGCGGGGGGTCCCGGGGAGGGGGGACGGTCCTTGGCCGCTAGCAGCCCGGGGGTCGGGTACAGCACGATCGTTCGGGACACGCCGAAGCGGCGCAGCGCGCCCGCTTCGTCGTGGCTCAGGGTCCGGACTCCCATCATCCTTCGGAGCAATCGTACCGCCACGACTCGATTCCACGCGTCCTGCAGGGCTTCTTTCGGGCTCCC
>Ga0187772_10001455_pt1 | contig 11264 bp, 7 predicted proteins | sample 0116_SJ02_MP15_2_FD_133137 | JGI IMG/M metagenome (GOLD analysis project Ga0187772, IMG submission 133137) | Tropical peat soil microbial communities from peatlands in Department of Meta, Colombia - 0116_SJ02_MP15_20_MG | ecosystem: Environmental > Terrestrial > Soil > Wetlands > Peat | place... | reverse complement strand
TGTCGAAAGTGTTTACAATGCCAGTCTGGCGGAATGGCTACGCAGCCGCCTGCAGAGCGGCTTATCCCGGTCCGACTCCGGGGGCTGGCTCTTATAAATTTAAGTCGTACGTCGTACTAGTACTATAATGAACTGTTCTAATTTGGTAGATTGTGTCCACGGGCGTCTAGATTTTTATATTAATCCAATTGAACTAAACTTAATAATGAAAAACAACGTGTTATTAAATCATCTCATTTTGGCGTAATTTGCCCGAATGCATTTTAATAATATGTATTTAAGCGAAAAATCCTCTACTTCTAGCCCCTATAGAGATCGTCGAACGCAGATATAGATAAAACGTTAAAAGCACGATAGTGAACGACAGAGGTTAGACATATGGACTCGGTTTTGGTAAGATACGGGGAAATCGGGATTAAAAGCGATGAGGTTAGGGGAAAATACGAGCAAACACTTGTTAAAAATTTGAAATCTATGCTGGAGTTTGCCGAGGTATCCTTTGAAGCAATAAAAAGGGATTTCGGGAGAATTTTTATAATTACTAACGATGTATCAGCTGCACATGTCGCAGCGAAAGTGTTTGGAGTCGTTTCAACAAGCCCTGCGAATACGACAAGTGCCGATCTTGGAGACATTGAGTCGCTTGCTGTAAAGATCATTGCTCCTCTTATTTCTAAAGCGAGCTCATTTGCATTGCGAGTCCGAAGAACAGGGAAACATGAATATTCAAGTCGGGATGTTGGCGTTATCATAGGAAATGTAATAGCAGATGTAACAAAGGCATCTGTCGATTTGACCAATCCAGATATCGAACTATATGTTGAGATACGAGATCGAAGATCGTATTTGTATACTGAAGTTATTCGCGGGGTCGGGGGCATGCCCCTCGGAACACAGGGCAAAATAATTGCTATGATTTCAGGCGGCATAGATTCTCCAGTTGCTTCGTGGATGATGATGAAGCGAGGTTGCGAAATAATTCCACTGTTTTACGATTGCGGGTTGTACATGGGAGATACAAGCAGGAAAAGAGCAGTTGATTGCATCAAAGCTCTTGCAGTATGGGCAGGAAGGCCACTACACATGGCGCGTATTACGCATGAAAAAACTCTGCAGAACGCTATGCAATCAGATCGAAGGCTGACATGCTTGTTGTGCAAACGCATGATGTATCGATTAGCGACGGAACTTGCGCGAGAAGAAGGGGCGCACGGGATTGTTACCGGGGAAAGCATTGGACAAGTGGCAAGTCAAACAACGCCCAATCTGCTTGCAATAAATGATGCAGCGGAGGTTCCAGTGTTCAGACCGCTTATAGGTATGGATAAAACCGAGATCATAAGTCTTGCACGATCCATTGGTACATATAAACTATCAACTGCGGGAGGACAAACATCTTGTAAAGCGGCCCCCAAACATCCGAGTACAAATGCAAATATGACATCTGTGCTAAAGGCTGAATCTCGAATACATATAGAGGAATTGAGGAGGGATGCGGTAGATACAATCAAATGGGAACGCATCGATCCAGACAAAAATTACCAATGGGTTTTAGAATGTTTCGGTGAAGTTAAATGATGGACACATATGTGTCATCGTCGGATTTAGCTAGCTGATTGAATGTAGTTTATCATTATACCAGATTATTTAATGCTTCTCATCAGAATTCAACTTAGTAGCTTCAATTCGGTGTAAATAACTCAACAATTTTGTCAAAAAAGATTTGAAAATATGCGCAAATCGATGCTGTTACTACCGAAACTGACAAATATTGCATAAATCGATGAAAATTTGAAGTTGAAAGCAGCTTATTGCTATAATGAGGCAATAAATGACAGAAAAACATGTGATTGAGGCCCTTGGAAAGACTTACGTCGTAATAGAAGACGGTAACGTTGTGGAAGTTGGCAAGCCGCTAATCGAGTGGTGCCCCATATTCGCTAAGGCCAGAGGAATTAAGGAAATAACACCCGAATCAATAAAAAAGAATATTGAATTCAGAATTGAAGACTTCGGAATGTGTACTGAAGACAGATCAATTGAAATGGAAGTCTTTGTCGGGTTCGGTGCTTCAGAAGCAATGATGAGTGGGCTACGGAGAGATATGCTAGATGCCAGCGTCACAGTGTGTGAAGGTGTGGGGACTGTTATCACATCGAATCCTGCTTTAGCTCAAGGAATTGGAGCTAGAATTTCAGGAGTGATAGAGACCACGATTATCCTAAACCTAGTGAAGCGAGTTGAAGATAAAGGAGGAGTGGTTCTTGACGGTAAACAAGCGCTTATAAACCAGCCTCTAGGGGTTGCTAAGGCTATTCAACTAGGAAATAAGAGAGTGGCCGTTACGGTGACGAGCGTTGAGGACGCGACAAAATGCCGTGACGTTGAAGCAGACACAGACGCGGAGGTAACCATAATCGGAGTACATGTGACCGGGATGGACAAAGATACAGCCACCATGTTTGTAGATATTGTAGATATCACCACTGGTTGCGCTTCACTTAGCATAAGAGAGGCTGTAAAAGGCAAAGCGTTAGTGCAGGTCGGTACCGCCGTGCCGCTTTTTGCGATGACGCAGAGGGGAAAAGAGCTTCTGCTTGAGAGAGCGAAAGAAGTTACGAGCCCGATTCTGATAAATACAATGGACCTTCCTATTCTTCCTGACGAGAAACAGCCACACCCCCTTGTGTGAGGTGTTATATGGAGCGCACTTGTGATTAAAAAACAAAAACTCTAACAGAGTACATGTGGGACGAAGCCCGTGTCTGGATAATGTGGCTTTAAAAACGCTAATTTACCAAACCTCTACTTTTTTGTAAGAGGGATATGTGCTTTCATCCCATTGCTAATGTCTGAAAATTCTATGGGTTTCAAGATTTATCTCCACTCCCATGAGCCTTTGATCTTTCCTGGTTGTTCATTTTCTCGTAAAAATTGAGCTCCTTTTTCATTGGTAATTGGCTATTGAAATAAACACTACCTAATCCTTTCTTTACCCTGATTCATGGTTCTCACTAGACTCTTTACAGTAGGAGCAGTACACGTACCGGAGCAGTATCTCAAACTTATCAACAAAAAGGTTAAATTAATGTACACCGCGATGTTCAGCCTTCAGGTTTCCTTCTCAGTGTGAGTGCCCCCAGAGATAACGATATTTCCGATATAACTCCAACTACACCTAGGTAACTCAACTTAATGATTGCAACTATGGTAATTAAGGTAGGTAAATAGGGGTATACTCTTGACTCGGGGTATATGTAGAGACGAAGCAGATCCGTAAGAGAAGGATGATCTCAGCGTTCTGCACTGCCAGTTCTTCTTTAGGGCTTATGGTATTATGTACACTCACATATTGTAGCACATATACACACTTTATAACTGTGCTGTGCTTTAGCTTGCCCGTCAAATCAAAAAATATGCGATCCAGATGATTTCTCTACCAAGGGAAAGATATGCCCTGAAAAAACGGGGAAAACTTTGTAATAGGGTCGTGCACTGTGTTGGGTAGATGGGAACGATGATATAGGGAAGAGTATGAATCACAACAATCATGAAGGGCACGAAGGCCATGGTGAAACGCACGCTCCCGTATCTAATGGCACCGCAGGATACATACACAAGCACCCCGCTCATCCTCCCGCCGAACGGAGGGGGGTGCCCCGCCATCTCGGCCACAGCGTCGCCGACTTCAGGAAGCGCTTCTGGATATCACTCATCGTCACTGTCCCAATCCTGATCCTCTCTCCGTCGATTCAGGAGTTCGTCGGCATCTGTGGAGCACTCAGGTTCTCGGGCGATCAGGACCTGCTCTTTATGTTAGCCTCTTCTGTCTATTTCTACGGTGGATATCCGTTCCTGAAGGGGATCATCGAAGAGATGAGGGCGCGGCTGCCGGGCATGATGACGCTCATCGCCGTTGCGATCACGAGTGCGTACCTCTACAGCAGTGCCGTGGTATTCGGGTTACGCGGCAGCGTCCTCTTCTGGGAACTTGCGACGCTGATCGACATCATGCTCTTAGGCCACTGGATCGAGATGCGTTCTATCTTGGGAGCATCACGGGCGCTCGAGGAGTTGGCACGTTTGATGCCGGCAGCTGCCCACAAGCTTATGCCCGATGGGAGCGTGCAGGATGTCCCCTTGGACACGCTCGTAGAGGGAGACCGCGTCCTAGTAAAACCGGGCGAGAAGGTTCCTGCTGACGGCGAGGTCATCGAAGGGGAGACGTCGGTAAATGAGTCGATGCTCACCGGTGAGTCAAAGCCGGTGTTCAAGAAGCCCGGCACAATGGTCATTGGCGGCGCGATCAACGGCGAGGGGTCTGTGTCGATCGCAATAAGAAAGACTGGCAAAGATTCGTTCCTCTCACAGGTGATCGAACTCGTAAAGGAGGCGCAGGAGAGCAAGTCACGGACGCAGGATTTGGCAGATCGAGCGGCACTCGCGCTAGTGCTCATCGCCCTTACAGGCGGGGCCATTACGTTTTTCGCGTGGCAAGTACTCATCAATCAAAGCGTTGATTTTGGCCTCGAGCGGGCAGTGACGGTGATGGTCATCGCGTGCCCGCACGCCCTCGGCCTTGCGATCCCGTTGGTCGTTGCCGTTTCGACCGCGCTCGGGGCGCAAAAGGGTCTGCTGATTCACAACCGTGCTGCATTTGAGCGTGCGAGGAATATCCAGGCGATCATCTTTGACAAGACGGGAACCCTTACCGAGGGGAGGTTTGGTGTGACTGACATCATTACCTTTGCCGATGATCCGGCGCTCGATGCGCAAACCCTTGTGGACTATGCAGCAGCCCTCGAAGGGCGCTCTGAACACCCCATTGCAAAGGGCGTTGCTGCATCAGCCAGTACGCCGCTTTACGTTGAGGCGTTTAAGGCACTTCCAGGGAAAGGAGTTGAGGGGAGAGTAAACGGCAAAGAAGTCCGAGTAGTAAGTCCTGGGTACCTGAAAGAGCAGCACCTTGTCATTACCGATGAACGGATTGAGCAGTTTAATGCACAAGGGAAAACCGTGATATTCGTCATGGTTGAGGGGATAGTCGTGGGGGCAGTCGCCCTTGCAGACATCATCAGGCCTGAGTCGAAACCGGCGATTGCCGCCCTTAAGGAGATGGGCATTCGTACAATGATGCTCACCGGCGATAACCGCCAAGTGGCGCGATGGGTGGCTGAGGAAGTAGGGCTGGATGAATACTTCGCGGAAGTGCTCCCGCAAGAAAAAGTGGCGAATGTCAAAGAGATTCAATCGAGAGGTCTCGTTGTCGCCATGACGGGCGATGGAGTAAACGATGCACCAGCTTTGGCACAGGCGGACGTCGGGATTGCCATCGGTGCAGGCACAGATGTTGCGGTAGAGGCGGGAGACATCATCCTCGTTAGGAGCAACCCCCTCGATGTAGTGTCAATCGTGGGGCTTTCCCATGTGACGTACAAAAAGATGGTGCAGAACCTCACATGGGCGACGGGGTATAACACCTTTGCCATCCCTCTGGCAGCGGGGATCCTCTACCCCTATGGAGTCGTGTTGTCCCCCGCAGCGGGCGCAATATTGATGTCTGTGAGTACGGTGATCGTAGCGATCAATTCACGGTTTTTAAAGCTTTCGAAAGGGCATTATTGGGATAAAATCGAGCGAAAATTCACGCTAGCTAGGAATTGACAAGCCGGTATAAGATATAACCAGAACGCGTGAGTCCAAACCTAAGAGAGTAGTGCTTCTGCTTCTTTTTATAGTTGCGATGACCTCGTTCTAAACTTGAATAAGCTGGCTCTCAATGCATCAAGCGGCAGCAACTTTGTTTGTAACTTCGTCATCGTCCCCGACCTCCTGTTTCGTGTTAAAAATTTCCTCGCGTCAGTATTGGCCTATGCGATCCCATATAGTCTCCGGCCCCTCATTAACTTGCTACTCTCCTAATTGAAGGGTTTTCACATTTTAGTGTCGTAGTGCTTCTTTAATACCACTTTCAACATCACTTCGCTTAAAGTATACTCCCAATTGAGCTAATCGGAGCATACTGCTTTCAACCCCTTCTCTTTTCTTATATTTTAATCGTAACACTCTCCTTTGATGTCAAACTTTATCAGAGTGATGTCTTAGGTTTAACATACCTGCCCTTAGTTGCCTATCTTCATATGCTCCTCAGCTGATAGTTTTTCAACTGCACAGGAAAACTATTAACAAATGTGCAATTAAAAAGAGTTATTAGCAATTTTACCAGGAGGTGATACACTGTGATGGATAAAACAGTTTCAGAGCACTTCTACGGCAAAGAGATAGAAGTGTACTTCGGGGGAAGGCCAAATGAAACCCTCAAAGGGAAAGTGGTTGGTAGCGCAGACGGCGTGATAATTCTTGAGCACGATAACCGGAGAGACTACATAAATGCCGACAGAGTAGCAGCCTTCTGGCAAGTATAACATAAGTCCTACCATAAACGAAAGGCACCACTGTTCACGCGATTACTACAGCAATAAACGCTATGATATGCCTATAAATTGATATCCGTTACAATTTATTATGAACAAAACGATCCATTAGGCTTTTGAATGGCAGGAACAACCATCACGTTTAAGATCATTGGCATGACCTGCTCGTTGTGCGCGCTGACTATCGAGAAACAACTCTCAGACCTAGAGGGCGTGACACACGCGACGGTCAATTTTGCATTAGCGCAGGCCACTGTGATGTATAAGTCGGATAAAATAGCGCCCAAACAACTCGCGCAAGCGATACGAGACGCTGGATACGATGTCGACATAGAGAGAACTGAACTTGATATCATGGGCATTATATGCGTTGCGTGTACTACTGCAATCGAAAATGCCCTTAAAGAGGTGCTTGGAGTCATCGATGCAAGCATTAATCCAGTTACCGCTAAGGCAGTGATTGACTACGATCCATCCCTAGTGACCGTTAACACTATTACAAAAACCATTCGAAATACTGGTTACGATGTGATGGAAGTTCCGCCTGTCGAAGCCAAAGCGTTGAGAGTTGACCGAGAAAGGACACTTAGGGAACGTGAGATCAATGGATATCGTAATCAGCTCTTATTCACAGTTATTTTTGGAATTCCTCTATTAATTGGAATGCTCTCAGGGTATCTTCCGGGTATTCCGATGATCTTTATGGACAATATGTTCCAGTTTGCGATGACCACTCCTGTGATGGTCATCATTGGATATGGCTTTTTCAAGCGGGCGATTATCTCAATTTTGCACAAGGGAGCAAACATGGACGTCCTTATTTCTATGGGAACGCTGGCCGCCTTTGCGTACAGCGCCTCAGCAACCTTTATCATTTCTGGTAGTACCTATTACGACACCTCGGTCTTCATCTTTGCATTTGTGCTCCTCGGTCGTTATCTTGAAGCAAGAGCGAAGGGAGCGACCTCTGATGCGATACGGAAACTCCTGAAACTAAAAGCAGAAGTTGCAACGGTTGTCCGGGAAGGGCTAGAGACGCACATATCTTCAGATGAGGTCCAAGTTGGAGATATCGTCCTCGTACGACCTGGCGAGAAGATACCAGTTGATGGGATCATTATTGAAGGCCGATCCGCGGTTGATGAGTCGATGCTCACCGGTGAGTCCATTCCAGTCGATAAACAACCGAAAGATGAAGTGATCGGAGCAACGATCAATCGAGAGGGATTCCTAAAGGTGCAGGCCACTAAAGTGGGGGAGGAGGCAGCGTTGTCGCAAATCGTTCGACTTGTCGAGATGGCCCAAACCTCTAAGGCACCCATTCAACGATTTGCAGATAGGGCCTCAAACTATTTTGTTCCTGGCGTGGCATCAGCAGCTCTTCTTACTGTTGCCGTGTGGAGTGCCCTTAGCCTTCCGTTCAATCTTGCTCTCTTACGAGCGGTTGCCGTACTGGTCATTGCATGCCCCTGCGCCTTAGGGCTTGCAACACCCACTGCAGTCATGGTAGGGACAGGTTTGGGTGCTGAAAATGCAATTCTCATAAAAGGTGGTGAGTACCTCGAGAGCGCTGAACGTATCGACACTATCGTGTTTGATAAGACGGGGACCCTTACAAAAGGCGAGTTGACAGTGACTGATATCATTGACAATGAGTCCCTGTCAGAAGCGGATATACTTAGCTTTGCTGCAAGCGCAGAGCGGAGATCTGAGCACCCTCTTGCTCTTGCAATAATTCAACACGCCAGTGAAATGAAAGTTGAGATATGCGAACCACATGAGTTTAAATCCGTAGTAGGGCAAGGTGTTATGGCCTCATTAGACGGTAAGCGGGTGTTGCTTGGCAACAGAGAGCTCATGCGCGCTCACGGAGTAAATGTTACACTCGAATCTTCAATTCGAGAGCTGGAAGCAGAAGGAAAAACTGTCATGCTGCTAGCGGTCAACAATGTATTAGAGGGGGTTATAGCACTCGCTGACACAGTACGAGAAGAGGCGTCGGGTGTCATCACAGAATTGCGGGACATGGGGATCAAAACAGCAATGATAACGGGCGATAACCAGATGACAGCTAATGCCATTGCGAGACAAGTGAGAATAGACAAGGTGTTCTCGGAAGTTCTTCCACAGGACAAATCAAACGAGGTGAGACTATTACGAGAAGGAGGCCACGTAGTGGCCATGGTAGGCGATGGAATCAACGACGCCCCAGCGCTAACTCAAGCTGATATTGGGATAGCGATAGGGACTGGTACTGATATTGCAATAGAGGCATCCGACATAACACTTATAAAGGGCGACTTACGGGACGTAGTGGCAAGTATAAAGCTTTCGAAAAAAACTATGAATACGATTCGGCAAAATTTCGGGTGGGCGCTTATCTATAACACCGTAGGAATCCCCGTTGCGGCATTAGGACTTCTCCGTCCTGAATTTGCCGCGGGAGCTATGGCACTTAGTTCCGTATCAGTTGTCGCCAATTCATTACGATTGAAGAGGTATAAGGTAAAGTAAATAACGACAACCGAATGTATGAGCGAAGTTTGTCATCATGTTAAGGCAGATAGTCTGTGCGTGATACTATATTCCCCAAGCACGAAGTGCAGTTAATTATGACTGATATGGTAAATGTCGGTTAAGGTTCGGTTAATGTTTAATGGAAGAACGAGATTGTCATAAAAAGTGCACAATGAACGCCCAAGTTTCTTCATCTATTGTTCCCAAATGTTGAGCCAATCCATTTTCATGTTGCAGGTACATGAACAGTTCAGTTCCCCTCAGTGTGCTCCCTTGTATTCCTGAAATCAGAATGATGAGTGCTGATTGTACGTTGCCGACGAGCAAGCCGTGAACGCAGATACAGCCCTCGGGTGACGAGCCCAAATCGGCGGGTCGCAAAAGTGAAGAGGTAATATGCGCTGATGACCTCGCTGGCGTTGACGAGGATGTTTGGCCCGATCATCCCCATCCGCCATGGCCGATGGAGGCACTCAAGATATTGACAATAAACGCAATCAACGACCCGATAGATGAACCTGCGAGAATGCCGATGAGTGGAGTGAAGTTCATATGCACCCTCGGGCAAACGGAAGCTCCACCTGAAATGTCGCAAACGATGCTGCCGTCAATAGTCCTGCGACGGAGAACCGCTGCACGGCCCGTACTACTATTTTGAGCCCTCGCGGCAACACGGAAATGGCGCTACGTACCCAAGGAACGACGCAGCGAAGTGCGGCAGGGCATCGCAGATTGGAAAAAGCAACGCGAAGGATGAAATTTTCCAAGTGCAGCACAGCTAGACGCCGCTCTCAAAGCGCTTCGGCAGGAAGTCAAATTGCTCGTACAACCGGTGCAGTAAGTACCTAGCAAACACGGCTCGCTGGCTGTTTCGCTTAAGGGATTCTTATTCCTATTCTAATGAATCCAAATGTATTTATATATGTAGAGTAGGATGCATGCACATGTAGAGTAGTGCTACACTGTACGGCACTGAATCGTGCAGGAATTGTCGATGGTGCATATTCATTTGCCAAACGGGGTCTTTTCGATCCAGTTGATAATCTTTTGGTGGGTGCTGGCGGTCTTGCTCATTTCGATAAACCTCATTATCGCGCGCCGCCAGACCATAACGACGCAACAGCTCGTGACTGCAGCGATGATGGCAGCAGCATCGTTTCGATCTTTCAGATAAACCTGCACGTCGCCAGCGGAGACTTGGCTGATTACACTCATACAAAAAGGTAAGACAATGAGGATAAGTAGTTATGCAATTATTGCAACTGTTTTGGTTGCGTTAATTGCCTCGGGAGCCTTCGCAGGCTTTTATCTCTTAAACCATACAACTTCGAGCACTACAAGTTCTAGTGGAGTGATACACGTAGTTGCTGTCGAAAATTTCTGGGGCAGTCTGATAACTCAGCTTGGCGGAACACGGGTTAGTGTGACGAGCATCGTTTCAGACCCCAATGCTGACCCTCACGAATACGAAAGCAATACCGCTAACGCCATAGCAATAGCAAATGCCCAGCTCGTAATTGTTAACGGAGCTGGATACGACACTTGGGCTCAAAAGCTTATAGCAGCAAGCAATACTCCACATCAAGTAGTCTTAAACGTGCAGGAACTCATTAACCAGCCGGATGATGCCAATCCTCACTTCTGGTACAGTCCTACTTATGTGAATGAAACAGTGAAGGCTATGTATCAGGATCTTGTTTCAATAGATCCCTCTCATGCTTCATACTATACACAGCAGTATGATGCGTTGAAAGCATCGCTTGAGGTATACAACGAGCGTATCACCGAGATAAAGCAACAGTTTGGAGGCGTGAAAGTAGCATCGACAGAGAGCATCTTCGTGTATCTGGCGAACGCCACTGGTCTTGATCTTGTATCTCCTCCCGCATTCATGGAAGCTGTCGCCGAAGGAAACGATCCCCCAGCGCAGAGCCTCGTGCAGTTCGATCAGCTTATTACGAATGGAAGTGTTAACGTGCTGGTCTACAATGAGCAAACGGTGACGCCGCTCACTCAGAGCATCAAAGCATTGGCCTCTCAACATAACATTCCGATCGTTCCAGTGACGGAGACTATCCAACCGCCGAATGTCTCGTTCCAAGTCTGGATGAATGCGCAGCTAATCATTCTTCAGAACGCACTTAACCAACAAGCCCTTGGGAAATAACAAATGAATGCACAGTATGAGATCATCACGTCCAAGAATCTAGTGGCGGGCTACCCAGACAAAATAGTTTGGCGAGACGCCAGTCTCTCAATCAATTGCGGCGAGTTTGTAGCGGTTATCGGCCCTAACGGAGCGGGCAAGACGAC
>Ga0187772_10001454_pt1 | contig 11265 bp, 11 predicted proteins | sample 0116_SJ02_MP15_2_FD_133137 | JGI IMG/M metagenome (GOLD analysis project Ga0187772, IMG submission 133137) | Tropical peat soil microbial communities from peatlands in Department of Meta, Colombia - 0116_SJ02_MP15_20_MG | ecosystem: Environmental > Terrestrial > Soil > Wetlands > Peat | place... | reverse complement strand
TTTCCTTCATGGAATAAGTAGGAAATCTGTAATATGCATTGGAACAATAGAAATCCGTAGGAACATCGCGTACTAGAGTAGCAATTAGATCGCCTCTATTTCTAAATGATAAATGCCTGATCATTCCTGATCCAAACGGGACGTATCCGAATTCATGTTGTTCCAGGTGCTCAGGTATCTCAAGCAGATTAATGTGATTAAAGTAATATTCTCTAAATGCGTCTTTAACTACCGATATGCTTTCATTCTCTATTGATTTATTTCTGCCAATCAATTTGACAGCGATGGTGACGACTGGGTTGATTCCTTCGGTGTAGTCAGTTTGCCAAATTGAATTGGGTTTGTTATGCCATTACATTGTTCGGTTGCAAAGCAAAGATTTTGATTTAACAATTTCTGGCAAGAAGGAACTGAGTATTTTGTGCCGCTTCCCCTAAGTCCTGCGAGGTGCTCGATCTGGTATCTTGTAACTTTTTCATTATAATCAGGGGCGTTATGGAACAACGTAATTATTTCCTCGATACTCTTTCCAATTGCGAGTGCAAAAGTTGCAAGCATCAATCTAGCGGAATGTGAAAGATTTTCGCCTTTGTTCATTCCTTCCAGAGCATGCTTGATGCAAGGAGGATACTCTTGAATCTTGTATTTTTGGTATTGATAATGAGGTGCTAATTGCACCTTTAATTCATCGACTTTGGTTTTGATGGCCTGAGGCAGTGTTGACAGGGTCATCGATTTAACCTTGTCGTAGATGAGCTGACTAAGTTCGCTTCTAATTAGTCTTACAGTCTCATCCGCATCTAGATACACGAAACCATTATAGACCAACCTGTTGATTAATTTCCATTCTTGTTCATGAAAGTGAGAAGCTCTCATTAAATAATCTGTAACTTTAACTTTAAACAATTGACTGCTATTTTCACTAACGTCAACATTGACTTTAAATAACTCTCTAAATATAGTCGATAGAATTAATCGTTTCTTTTGTTCATTTTTCTCCCTTATTAGGTCTTCACTAAGGAATTTCTCTGCTCTCCTAGCTTCGAAAAGCGAATGCTTTCTCAACACGCCCTCCGTTCCAATTGATTTGACTATTATTAGCGTCACCAAAAAAGTAAGAATTTCAATTTCGTACCTGTCCAGTCTTTCATCGGGCAGCCCTTTCGCCACTTCCCTCTCTAACCTATGAGCCGCTCTATCTATAATATGCTTCATTTCGGGTCGGTTAAATTCTTGAATATCAAAATGAGTTTCTCTGACATAGTCAGATGCTTCGTTCAAGAAGGGATACTTTGCGAGATCTCCCGTTCCAATTCTTATAGACAATATCAGATGACAAGATCTTATCAGCGTACTAACATAAAAATTGCATGCATCACGACAACGTGCCACAGAATTTTTAAATCTAAGTCATCTGCGTGAGTCCATATCAAATGAATATTCGATTAGGTTTCCATGTCTCTATTGCCGGCGGCATTTCAAATTCTGTTGACAATGCATCAAAGATGGGATGCGGTGCGTTTCAAATATTTAGTAGAAATCCACGCGGGTGGGCTGCAAAGCCACTTGAAGCAGATGATGTAAAGAATTTTCAGACTAAATTAGCCAAAAGTTCCATCTCACAGGATTCAGTATTAGTACATATGCCCTATCTCCCTAACCTGGCATCTCCAGATGGCGAATTGTATAGAAAATCAGTTGATACGCTTGCAGCTGAGATGCACAGGTGTGGTCTGTTAGGGATATCATATCTTGTGATTCACCTTGGAAGTCATCTTGGAAAAGGAACTGAAAATGGTATAAGTCAACTAGTGAAGGGATGTAGATATGCCATTGAAGACTCTGTAAATGGAAAGAAAAATGCAGTTCGAATACTACTTGAAAATATGGCAGGTCAAAAAAATAGCCTAGGTAGTAAGTTTGAAGAAATTAGACTGATACTTGATAAACTAAATGACTATGGATCCTTCGGAGTTTGTCTGGATACTTGTCATGCGTTTGCTGCGGGCTATGACTTGCGGAAAAGAGAGGATGTTGAAAAAATGCTAGATCATTTTTGCTCAAGCGTAGGAAGTAAGGAGTTGAAGGCAATACATTTGAACGATTCAAAAGGAGATCTGAACTCCAAAGTGGATCGTCATGAACATATAGGGCTCGGAAAAATAGGAAATACAGGATTTGAAGCACTACTAAGCCACAAGTCACTCATGAGTTTGCCCATGATAATGGAAACACCCGTGGATAATACTAGACGTGATATAGACAATTTAAGGATAGTGTTACAGCTTGCCAAGAGAATGAGGGGTTAGTTCGGTACCCGAGCACCACGAAACCTTTCCTGATGTCGGGCTGGACAACAAATTTAAAGCATACCATTAGGTTCTTGGTAAGACGTTAAGAAATGAGTAATTACGAATTTATTATGAAACTCGCTCTTGAAAGAGGGTTTTATTTTCCAAGCTGTGAGATCTACTCTGATGCTCCAGCCGGCTTTTGGGAATATGGTCCTAGGGGGGTTAGTATAAAAAACAAGTTCATCGACCTTTGGCGAAGAGAACTCGTCAGACGTGATAGTATGATGGAAATCGACGGTTCTCAAATTATGAGCAAGAGCGTTTTTGTAGCTTCTGGACATATAGGTAATTTTACGGATCCTATCATAAAATGCAAAAAGTGCAATTCTACTTTTAGAGCGGACAGATACATTAGTGAAAAAACGGGTGAGAATGTGCCGGAACGAAGCCTCGACGTGGAGATATCTCACCTTATCAAGAAATACCAACTTAAGTGTCAGAACTGTGAGGGAGATTTCGGGGATGTAACCAGATTCAACATGATGTTCAGAGTAGGAATAGGCCCAGCTGCAGAGGAAGCGTATCTCAGGCCCGAGACCTGCCAGACAATATTTGTAGATTTTGCCAGAGTATTCAAAACAATGCGTGGGAAACTTCCATTGGGCATAGCCCAAATTGGCAAGAGCTTCAGAAACGAGATAGCGCCCCGGCAGAGTCTACTAAGACTTCGCGAATTCTATCAGGCTGAGATTGAGGTATTCTGTAATCCCAGCAAATTAGATGATTTGTCGAGGTTTGAGCAGGTTAAAAATACTGTTCTAAATATTTGTGATGAACGCGAGACAGTCACTCAAGTAAAGGCCGGAGAAGCCCTTCAACAAGGGATATTGCCGAACAAATTAGTAGCGTATTATTTATGTCTCCTGAACGAATTTTACTCTAAAACCAGGATAGACATGACACGGACACGTTTCAGACGGCTTTCTGATATAGAGAAGGCTTTCTATGCCTCTATCGCATTCGATTTTGAAGTGGAGACGAGTATCGGATGGCTGGAGCTTGTGGCGTGCAATTACAGATCCGATTATGATCTGAAAGGACATTCTGCGACAAGCAAGCAAAATCTTGAGGTGATTGATCCATTAGACCAGTCAAAGGTTTTGCCTCACATCTTTGAACTTTCTATGGGAATTGATCGAAGCCTTTACACTATATTGGAACATAGTTACTCTCAGGATTTCCAACATGATAATAGGATCGTGTTGAAACTTAAACCATATCTTGCTCCTGTTTCAGTAGGGGTGCTTCCACTGATGAATAAAGATGGACTGGCAGAAAAGGCAGAGGGAATTTATGCAGAGCTTAAACAAGACTTTGACACCTTTTTGGACGTATCAGGATCAATAGGTAGGAGATATAGGCGGCTTGAAGAAATTGGAACTCCATTTGCAGTCACAATTGATAAAATAACAATGCAGGATGATACCGTCACGATCAGAGATAGGGATTCAATGGAGCAGAAGCGAATCGCAGTATCTGAGCTAAGTAATTTTTTTCACATTGCTCTGCAGAATTCGAAATAAATGGCTACAGCACAAGAAAAACTCTGTTTTGGAACTTTTGGAACTTTGTGTGGCATAGCAGGAGGTATTTTTCTATGTACGATATATATAGAAGAGCAGAAATCTGTGTACGACCGTGAGGTACTTTTTACTAAATAATTTAAAAAGGTATTCCATCGTAATAACATATCAAGCATATTGAGTGAAAACAGGAGAGCCCGAAAGATTGGAGAGAAAAAAACTGTCCTAAACGATGATGATGTCTTACCAAGCGAGAAATGGCTTGTTAGATTTATCAATCCAAAGTCCAGAAAAGCCCAGCAAGAGTCGACATTTGTCAGACAATTTCGTGCTCCAGGTTTTTATGAAGCATTCGATATGGTAATGACTTATGCAGAGAAATCAAATCTCGATATTCTATGGTTCAAAGAAAAAAGAAGGTGTGGAGATGATTATGCGAACCGTAACTTCCTAGAATTGGAATCGTATTGTACTTACTGTAATAAAAAATTTGATCATCTAGATCCTTTGCCATGCACAAATGGAAATTGTAGCGCAGAATTCTGTTCTAAAGAGTGTGCATTAAATCATCATTTTATGCGACACCTGAGACCTAATTAATCATTATTTAGCGATGCTCATTATACCTGTGCATTTCATTTAAATGACTACCATGAGCAAACATTAATTCACAATTCATGATGACCTTTAAGTAGATCCAAAGTTACCATTCTTATTCTTTCAGGATCACCCATGAATTGAGTTAAGCACCGGGTTGAATACTCCTGGGGAGCTCTCTCACTGCAATCTCGTATTGTAAATCCTATGGATCGAAAAACTCCTGATAGCCAGCTAACCCAATTGTCATATACCTCGTCTGGAACCGGTTCAAGGAGATCATTGGTTATCTCAGTGACAAGGCGAAGTAATCCACCAGTCTTTAATTTTGAATACACGATTTCATAGAATGAATGCCATCTATTCTGATTCGGCTTGTCAATAAACGCAGGATCTGGAAGTACAGTGAGGATTTGATCAATAGAGCCATCAGGGAACATGGGAAGAACCTCTTCAAAAGACGCGTTCAATAAAATAACATTATCGTCAAGTTTCAGATCCCCTTCTGCAACTTCGAACTGCTTCCTGTCTAACTCAATTCCAACGTATGTGGGCGTCGTGCTGTTAGTTTTTAATTTGATATCGGAACCTTTCTCTACGAATTTTTTTAGGAGGCGACCATCACCCATTCCGAATTCGACTATCACTTTCGAAGAACATTTCAAAGCGAAGCTTAACTTCATTAATTTATCCGAGGACATCCACGGCACGAGACTACGTGGGTAATTTTGCCTGTGTCATGTCTTAGTTCTTGTCAAGATCTGAGTAATTCTCCTTCAAGGAGCTGTTGAACCAGCTGTACTACTTCTTGTTCGACCTGTTCTCTCGGCAAAGCGAGCTTACCTGAAAACTGATCTGTGAGCTCATTGATTGTTTTTGTGCCGTCACAACTCTCCCAAAAATCTACTATCGCATGGTTTACCATAAATCCTTGTTCTCTCTCATTCAAGAGCGCAAGGGATCCATCCTCATGCTTAGTTAGTCTGCCTCTCTTTAAGGGTTGATACTTTTCATAGTCTACTTGGAATCGTAGCTTAGGCTTGCCGAATCCCATTTTCTCACGAGCAGCAGGATCCATCTTCTCGATACTCCAAGGAGGATCCCATACTATATGCACGTCGATATCGCCTATGCCACTAATCCTTCCCACATGCCTTTTGACATCGCTAACCAAAGTGTCATGAAGTGGACAACCTCGTGTTGTCATGGTCATTTTTATATCGACATTATTGTTTTCAGGTTTAACTTGTACGCCATATACCAGGCCGAGCTCTACTATATTCACTGGAATCTCAGGATCCATACACTTCCGTAACGCAAAATATATTTGGTCCTCAGTAACTTGCGGTGCTGACATACACGACGGCTATTGAACACCTAAGCGATAAATACTTTCCTTACCTGCTGTATTTCTATAGACATATTTTTAGCTTAATATATTTTTCAAGCTTTCTTCAAAAGGAGGTTGAAGAACTCCCCTTTCAGTAATAATGCTCGAGATCAATTCAGGTGGAGTTAGATCGAATGCCGGATTAAATACTCGAACTCCCTGAGGAGCAATCCTATTCCCGGCTATTTTGACGACCTCATCTACTGGACGTTCTTCAATAACAATGTCGCTTGGGCTACTCTCTAAATCAAACGTAGAAAGTGGAGCAGCAACATGGAATGGTATTTTATGTAAATTTGCAATTACTGCCACCTGATATGTTCCAATCTTGTTGAAGACGTGTCCTGTGCGTAAAACTCTGTCTGCACCAACTATAACGCGTTTTATCTTGCGACTGGACATCATATATCCTGCAGCTGTGTCTGGAATTAGACTGACATCGATCCCGTCATGTTGCAATTCAAATGTAGTCAATCTCGAGCCTTGCATAACCGGGCGAGTTTCTGTAGCTATGACTCTTATGTGCTTACCAGCTTCGCTAGCTGCGCGTATGACTCCCAAAGCTGTACCATAACCCACTGTTGCTAGTGATCCAGCGTTGCAGTGTGTCAAAATTACGTCGCCTTCTTCTATCAAACAAGCACCGTTGATTCCCATTTGTTTGTTAATCTGAATATCTTCTTCAGACATTTTCAAAGCTTCTTCAAGAGTTGCCTTTTTGGCATCGACGATATTATTTTGTTCCCTTGCCCTTTTCATAACGCGTTCGAGTGCCCATACTAGGTTGACAGCTGTAGGGCGAGTGGATCTCAAGATATCATACGCTTTATGCATCTCTGCGAAAAGTTCTTCTAGAGTTCTTGAGTTACTACGCGTAGCTGCGAGAGAAAGTCCGAAAGCAGCAGATACTCCTATTGCAGGAGCACCCCTTACTATCATATTTTTTATAGCATTAGCAACTTGTTCGTAGTTATCAAATTTAACATACTCTAACTTATTAGGTAATTTGGTCTGATCAATCAGAACTACCGACCCGTCTTTCCAAGCGACTGTTCGTAAAAATCCATCTTCCTTGCTGTCGCCAATCTGAACCATTTATTCGAAGGAATTGATCGAGTCATTTATTATAAATTTAACTTACTCGTTCTAATGTACGTATATCTAGTGATACTTCTTGGTCGGTTGGATATTGTCATGCTATATCTCAACATTTCAAATATATAGTGTTACTATTTGTTAATGCTACCTATTCCAATTGTAGCGTAAGTAGAATGGTCAAAAATCGTCCTATCCAAAATGCTGCGTCCGTCGTAAATGGGTACGCCGTCAATATCTTTAGGTGTCAATGTACGATATTCATTATGGTCTGCTACGATCATAATAAGATCCGTACCCTTAATAGCGCCATTTAGGGTCGAAGACAAAACGACGTTTTGAGCTTGGACCAAAGTAGGGTCGGCTTTTACCATAGGGTCGTGAACACGTATCTCCTTTACCTGCATTTTCTGAAATTCCTTGATGACCTGATAAGTAGGAGACTTTCGAGTATCCGAAACTCCACCTCTAAACGCTAGGCCTAGTAGAGTGACAGTTATCCTGTCCAACGATATATCTTTCTTGGGTTCTAATAATTTTATCGCCTCCTTTACACAAAAAGCAGGCATGGCATCGTTCACAGCTCTTGCCAGTTTGGTGATGTCGCAACTGCCTTTCACCTGTTCTGCGCTATGAAGTATAAACTGCGGATAAACGGGAATACACGCGCCTCCTACACCGACCCCAGGTTTATGTAAATGACAGAACGGTTGTGAATTAGCAGCGTCTCTGGCTTCCCAAAAGTTAACCCCTATCTTTTCGCAAAACTTTGCAAGCTCATTTGCAAGGGCGATATTAACATCGCGATACACGCCTTCCAAAAGCTTTTCAGTCTCAGCAGTTCTGATGTTACTAACGGAAAGAACGCCCTTTTTAAATATGAGAGAATAAATTATTCTTCCTACTTCCGTGCTTTTTGGACCTGCACCAGATATTATAGCAGGGTACCTTTCCTCAATGTCTTTTATCGCACAACCCTCGTAAATTCTTTCGGGATTATAGAGCATATAAAAATTATCCTCAACTTCTAGACCGCTTTCTTTCTCAATTATTGGCAATACAAGGTCTTCGGTAGTTCCAGGCGGTACGCTCGGATTAAGGGCAACTACGTCGCCTTTTTTTAGCCCTTTTCCAATTGCTGATGATACTTCATTAACAGCTGTGAAGTCAGGCGAATTATTATCTGAAAATAGAACTGGAACACAAATCATTTTGAGATATGAATGATGCGAAGCTTTTACCAGATCGTTGTAGATTTCAAAGCGCTTCGTTGCTAATCCGCTTGCGAAGGCCTCATTGACGCCCGGTTCTGGAAGATGCGATTTACCCTTCCTTGCACTTTCCGATACTGTTGGTGATTTATCCACTCCTATTACATGTGCTCCTGCTCTAAGCCAAGCCGATGCCATAGGTGAGCCGACATGTCCCAAACCATAAATTGCAACTTTAAGCTCGCCAGATCTTATTTTTTTTGTAACTTCGGATTCCGAAAAATGATTAGAAGATGGTCGTGCAGAATAAGTCAATTCCGGGCACTTTCTTTTTGGATTTTTTGTATTTGAGCTAACCATTAAAACACATTATTTTAATTAGCATATTATTGTATGTTCTGTTTCTTTTTATGTTCTGTTAGCATATTATTGTATATTCTATCTCGACCTTATTATTATTCTCCGTATCCGTGTTATGTGTTCAATCTTGTTTACTCCATGCTAATATGTTTATATTAATGAAAAAGGCAAAATCATATCTATTGTCCTAATGGATCTCTTATAATGGAAAATTCATTGGACTGGTGTACCACAGATTCTAAAAATCACTTTTAGATATATTTTGTAACTCTTCGTTTTGATAATTTAACTTTCTATTTCTTTCTTTGTACTCGAGAATATATTACGTAGCACGGTTACATAGTTTGATATTAATTCAGCGCATTCCATCTCATCACGATGCTTCTCAAGATCATTTCCAAATGACATTGTCAAGGCTTTGGAGAGTTTGAGGCATTCGTTCATATAGATTATAAGCGATATATACTTCAAGCGCATTATGTCGTCGCCATTATCATGATTCAATTTCATGCTGGAAATAAGATTGGAAACTATAACCGCAAATTTAGACGACAAAATTGCTTTATCGAATTGTTCGTCCTTGACTTTAATTGCTTCCATATATAGTAAATCTTCAATCGCAGATGCCATTTTTTGAATATTCTTCTCCTTCTCGCTAACTAGATTTGTGTTGTCGTTGTTTCCATTGTCACCTGACATATTATACTAATATGGATTTTTGAGATATTATAGGTTATTTGTTAATTTTCGATAGTTGTTAACAGTACCGGGATCTATCAACCCTTGGACTACCACTTGTTTACCTGTTGACAAGACAATATCCATTGCTACTGCGCTGTAGGGAATTTCAAAATGATCTATTTTTTCAGGGTCAAGAGTCTCAAAATATCTTTTGCAAAGACCCTTGGAACAAGAAAAAGCGATAACCTTATCGATTTTGCGGCCGCCTGATCCTCCGGCTCTTCCACCGGCAGAACCATGTGATTCCTGAACCATCAAAATGAATACGTCGTTTTGATTACTACTCCTTAGGTCAATGTCGGTGTCTGCTACAACCAACTTTCTCTGAGGCGATTCTAGAACATCATCGATAGATTGTTCCGCCATCGCATAAATCCGCGTATGTAATTATTATAGATTATGTAGGGTCTGCCTGTCTTTGGTCAGTATTTAATAGTAGGAGGCTTCGGTTACTGGTCTTTGTGCAATGTAAAATGCCTCCAACATATGGAGCTCGGTATACAGCTTAAGATGTATGAATTGAGGGCCATTCTACTCTGTTTCCATAAGTTCAGTCCAACATTTTTTACAAAACTCATTATCCTCGACTATTTTCTGTTCTAAGGTGATTCTACGAAGGTCATACGGGTGGTTGCACATTACGCAGTGTTGCATCATACTACTTTAGTACAAATTAGATTTTTAATTTTTTGTTTTTTATTAATCAGATCTATTTAGTAGCTGTAATTCTAATTGGCATATCGTCAGTAAAGCTTCTAGAGAGCAATACAGGTATGAAATTCTATTGTCCTGAACTGAACACTATATTTTTAAGTAACATCATTATCGCTTACTATCACGCATGATAGACTATGAATTCCTATACGCATTTACTAAAGAGGTATTAAAGCTCGACAAGTCTATCAGATGGGTAGGAATTGCGAACAAATACGGGATCCTTTTGAACGTGGAGCACCGGGAAGGATTGCACCCCCTCATGACGGATGAGGAAAATGAAGAATATGCTCACCTAACCGTAACTAGGCATAAAACTAGGGTAAAATTTGAACCCGTAACAGGACCACTGATTTATGCGTTGGGCAAATATGAAAAGTTAAACAGAGCCACACTCCATATAAATGAGAATTACTATTTGCTTATAACGCTCGATATAGAAGAAAGGAATTTCGACAACATAATTACGGAAAAAGTAATTCCATTAATAAGGAAAGAGAAAGGAAATTTCAAACTCGATAATGAGGAGGCTAACAAAACTGCAAATGTGTGATGCTGTACCACACTATGATTAATATTTGTCATGAAATTTATTATTTGGATGGAGACTAAATTTGTCCGAGTATGAAGCCGGAACGTTCCGATGCGTAGACTGTGGAAAGGAATTCTTGACGAAAATGGAAGCGGATAGCCATTATAGAAAAACTCATGCTGAGGAAGAAACCATGGCTCTAGAATAATACGGTATTACTAAATTATGACTGATTTAGATCTTGTTGGAATGCTTCAATATAGTACATGGTTTGATGTGTTACTACTTGCATCTGTTTGCTTGCTTGCTATGCTTGTATCATACAAAACCGTCTGTAGAAGAGAATGGTTTCGATTGAGCTTACCACCATAACATTTCATAGGGTAAAGGATAACAGTTTTTCTTATACAATAATATTATTTATAGAACCGACATACTTGTTTTTAAACTCATAAGTAGTTGTAACTAATGTATCGTGATAGATCTAGATAAGCTAAAATACAAAGTTAACTATAATCATTCTCTCTACAATTTCAAAACCAGGCAGTATGAAAGTAAAGAGGCTACATACATAAGTTATAAAGAAGCGAGGGCAAATCAATGGAAATGCGAGAAATGCCAGGTTATGTTTGCTACTATCAAAGGGTTAAAATTTCACAAGATCGAGCAGCATTCGTATTAAACATCACTTGCATACGGACACAACCAGGTTAAAATGTTAGAGTGTTGTAAATGTACGTTCTGTCAA
>Ga0187772_10001453_pt1 | contig 11267 bp, 16 predicted proteins | sample 0116_SJ02_MP15_2_FD_133137 | JGI IMG/M metagenome (GOLD analysis project Ga0187772, IMG submission 133137) | Tropical peat soil microbial communities from peatlands in Department of Meta, Colombia - 0116_SJ02_MP15_20_MG | ecosystem: Environmental > Terrestrial > Soil > Wetlands > Peat | place... | reverse complement strand
GGCTCCACTTCCATCAGCGAGGCGACGATCTCGATCTGCTCTTTGAGATCGTCGGTGAGCCCCTGCGCCGCCACCACGGCCTCCTCGACGGTTGGCGGGTCGCGCCTCACGCGCCGCCGTCCATCCTTCGTGTTCCAGATGTCGCTCATATCCGCACCTGCTTTAAATCCTATTATTATAATAATTATCCAACTTCTACCGCATCGCAGCAAGGAAATTGTGCAATGCACTAACTACAGGCGCTGATGCCGTTAATACGTTCCGGACACCCGAAAAACGGGTCCGGCCACCAATCGCACGTGGGACGGGTACTCGCCTAACGGGGCTTCATATCGGCGAACAGGACGCCGCCCTTGCCCTTATCGGTGCGCGCGGTTTCGACCAGCGAGATCGTAACCGATTCTTGCGGCACGCCGAGATTCTTCACCACGGCCCCGGTCAGATCCTTGACCAGCGCGCGCTTTTCTTCGACCGAACGGCCTTCCAACAGATAAACGATAAGTTCGGGCATGGGTGTTTCCTCAGTGTTTGAACATCCGTTCACATTCACAAAATTCGAGCGCCGCAGGCGGGTATCGGCTTGCCTCCAGATTGGGTTCCGTCTATCGGAACTTGGTGGGTTGGTACAAGGGAGCTGGATTATGAAGCGATTGGCGTTCGCAATTGGCGTATTGGCGCTCGGATTTTCTGCAACGACCGCGGCACGCGCCGATTATGCGGTGGTGATGTTCAAGGACGGCTATTGCCGCGTTTGGAATACGGGCGGCAATCCCATTCAGCCCGGCTGGAAGTATCACTGGGTGCACCTGAAGAGCTGGGACTTCGCGGCTTCGAAAAAGCACTACGCGCTGGCCCATCACTGGTGCAAATCGTTCAACTAGCAGACCCAAGACTTCTTGAAGCCGGCCCGCCGATCGGCGGCGGGCGGCAAGAGGCTTGCTAACAGGGGGGTGAAAATGACGAAACTCGCAATTGCAATTGGCGTTCTGGCGATCGGCATCGCAGCCGCCGGTCCGGCGCGCGCCGACTTTTCGGTGATCAAATTCAAAGACACGGGCGCTTGCCGCGCGTGGGCGGGCGCCAAGACCAAACCGGCGAGCCCGTACCAGGTGCTCTGGGCAAGGGTTCCAACCTGGGAAGCCGCACAGGCGAAGGGCGCTTGGGCCATGAAGCACCATTGGTGCAAGGCCTGGTACAAGTAACCGCTGATCTCTTTCTTTGAAGCCGCCGCCCGCCCGATCAGGCGGGCGGCTTTTTTTGCGTCGCTTGGCGCACGGAACAATCCCAATCAAGCCGGGTTTTGCAAGAGCAAAAGGGAGCTCAGCACGAAACGATTGGCCCTTACGGTCGGCTTGCTGGCGGCTTGCTTTGTCGCCGCGAGCCCAGCACGTACGGACTATGCCGTGGTTCAGTTCGGCGATGGCTTTTGCCAAATTTGGTGGGACAGCGCCGGCAATCCCTGGGGTGCCGGCTGGACCAAGATTGCCGTAGCGCTGCCCGATCATGCGGCCGCGCAGATCGCGCTCGACAACGCGGTCACGCAGTGCGCCTGCCGCTGAATGCCGGCGCAACAGTTGGCCGATAGCGGCGGCGCTAATAGTCGCCGTGTGGCGGGCTCGTGCTGGTCGGTGCGCCGAGCGTGCGTAACAACGCGACCGGACCGCGGTCGGCGGGCCGCAGCGGCGAATTGGCGCGCGAATTCCACACCGGCTGTTGCTTCGCAAGCGTCCGCTGCGCCGCAAATGGCCCGCCCGGCGGTGCGTCCCGAAGCGGCGGCGCTTCGGCCAACGCCGCGCCGATGATGAGACGCTGCATCGTCGTCACACTACCCGATTCGGACGCAAGCGGACGCCCGGCCTGAGCGGCAACCGGGGGCGATTCTTGGGGCAATTCTTGCGCTCGCACGGCAACCGACGCCGAAGGAGCATCCGCGGCCAAGGTGCGCGCCGCGACCGATTCTTCCGCCGCGCGCCGATCGATCAGCGAAAACACCACGGCTGCGCAGCCGGTGGCGCCGACTGCCGCAGCGACAACCGCGATCTGCAGCGTGCGCATGAAATTCGGCGCCGGCGCCAGATAGCCCCATTCCGGATTGAAATTCCGCGCCGGGTGCATCATGACCTCCGAGGCAAGCCAAAAGCTGCCCCAATTTCCGCCAGCCCGCTGCCGAAACTGGAACGCAACGGATGCCAGGGCGGTTCCTTCGCCGCACCAAAATGGTTAGCGGGCGCTGAAAACCTGCGCAAGACGCACAAATGCGAACACCGTTACCTGTTGAAAACGGGCAACGGCGGACCGTGACGCGTAACCTAGGATGTGCTGACCAGATCCACAGGTGGCCGTGGAATGTCCCGTTCGCCGCCGATCCGGTCGCCGATCGCGCCGAACCACGACGGTATGCCGCCGATCACGGCGACAGCGCGTTGCGTAGCCGCGACGACGCGATCCTTGATGGCCTTGGGAAAGAACACATCGTCGTTGCGCACTGCCGGTTCGGCAGTGTCGCTCGGCGGCGTCTGCGCGATGACCAACGGCGGAAGCGAAGCGCCGACGACCGACGCCTTGCCGCGGGCGCCAGCCGTCTTCGACGCCGCGATCGCCATGACCTGCGGCTGTGGGGCGGCGGCAGCCGGCTCGGCCGCAGCAGCATTCTGCTCCGCAGCCGCCCTGTTACCTGTCGCCGCTAGTGCCTGCTTTTTTTCGTTGGCGATTTGCGCCTGGAGGTAATTTACCACCAGTGCATGCTCGTCGCGCAACAGGTCCATCATCTGGACCGAAGCTGGAGCCGCCTGCACGGCCAGCGGGTCCGACGGGCGGCCGAAGCCGTAATGGGTCAGGAGAAATCCGCCGATCAGGCTCGCCAATGCCGCCGGCAAGACATCGTGGATCACTTTGGTAACGAAGCGCCGCACCAGCACCAAATCGTAGCGCATCACCCTCTCCCCGCGTCGCGCATTTTTCAAACGCTCGGTTGAATTTCAAACACGCGTTATGGGCGGCGCGTGGCCCGGAAAAAGGAATTTTTGCGGCAACTCCGGGGATTTCCTGCGAAGAAGCCGGCGTCAGCCGGGCGAGGTAAGGCCGGCAATCGCCCACTGGCTGATCAGGCGGGCGAGCTTTTCCACCGCTGCCTCGTCGAGCGTCACCGATGCCGGGGGACCGGCAAGCTGCTCGCGGTTGCGTAGGAATACGCTGCACTGACCGATCAGCCAGATCGCCGCGAACGTCAGCGTCGTCTGATCCGCCTTCGGCATGAAACGCCGCACGAGGTCGGTCGCGAGGCCCATGAAAGGCACCGCCTCTTCGGTCATGAGCTTTCGGAATACCGCGGTCGGGCGGACCGCCTCCCAGTTGAACAGCCTGATGTAGCGGCTGAGATCGTCGCGCGCGAGCAGCGGCCGCAATTGATGGCGGACGAACTCGGCCAGCGCCTGCTCGCGCGGCTTCGATTTTGTTTCTTCCGCGTGCCCTAACTGGTGTTCCGTCAGAACCCGAAATGCCGCGCGCAGGATTTCCCGATAGAGCCCGTCCTTCCCGGCGAAGTGGTAGTTGATGGCGGCCTGATTGACGCGCGCTTTGGCGACGATGGCCCGGATGCTGGTCGCCTCGTAGCCGCGTTCGGCGAACAGCCGCTCGGCCGCGCTCAAGATCCGTTCGCGTGTGATTTCGGAAGGTCGCGTCATAGGCCGGAGTTTATGCCAACCGTATTTTTCAAACCATCGTTCGAATTCCACATAATCGCTTGCGGGTCGCGATGCAAATGCCCCGTACGCCCGCCTCTGCCGGCGGCAAATGACTCCGCCGCCGCGCCCCGCTATCGTCTCGCACATGATCGGACTCCACCGGGTCGAGGGTTACGCCATCGTTTCCGCCGACGGCATGATCGCCGACACGGCCGGCGCGATGCCGCAGGCGATCCGCAACAAGGCCGACCAGAAGTTCCTGCAAGCCGCCCTCGACCGCGCAGGCGTGATCATCCAGGGACGCCATTCGCATGAGGGCGGACCGCGCGCCGAGCGCCGCAAACGCCTGATCCTCACCCACGCTGTCACCACGATGGCACCCGATCCCTCGCACGCGCACGCGCTGTTATGGAATCCGGCCGGCGTGCCGGTCGAGCAAGCGCTCGCAGCCGTCGGCGCCATCGACGGTCCCGTTGCGGTGATCGGCGGCACCGATGTGTTCGGTCTGTTTTTGCCGCACTACGACGCATTTCACCTGACGCGCGCGGCGCATGCGAAAATTCCCGGCGGCCGCCCAGTGTTCCCGCAGGTCGGCGGGCAAATGACGCCCGAACAAGTCCTCGCCGGCCATGGCCTGCGGCCGGGCCCGCCGCACGATATCGATGCAGCCGCCGGCATCACGCTGACAACCTGGGAGCGGCCGTGAGCTTGCACCCACCCCGACCGCACCGCCGTAAGGCGGCCGCCAGCGCGCTCGACTACGAGATCGCACAAGAACAGGCGGTCACGCTCGGCCGACTGGGCCGCGCGCTCGAGGCCGCTCTTGCCGCCCTGTCCGCGCATGACCGCGCCGGAACCGATTCCCGCTCAGCGCCGGGCGCGCGCGAGCGGCTGGTCCGTGAAGCGGGCTATGCGCTCTGGTGCTTCATCGTGCAACGAGAGGCATGCGGGCTACGCGACCAACGATTAATTTAGGCGCGACTATCGTGTGCCGCGCGAAGTGCAAAATCGCATGGGCGTGCTGGGCATCGGGGACCGTCAAAATCGGATTTGACCGAATTCATGCTTTGTTAAGCCGCCGGGGCCGAAAAACCCGCCATCCGCAAGTCTTTGTTCACCGTTCTCGCCGCATTGTTGTCGGCGTTTCAATCGGGCGGCGCCGATAAGCAATGTTGCGAACCCTTCCCCTGATCGATGAGCTCGAGGCGGCGCTGACCTCCGGCACCAACGCGCGCCGGATCGAAATGCTCACGCGCATCACCGATTTGTTCATCGGCGGCGCATCCCGCTATTCGGAAGAGCAGATCGGCGTCTTTGACGACGTCATGGTGCGCCTGATGAGCACCATCGAGACCAAGGCGCGCGCCAAGCTGTCGCATCGCCTGGCGCAGATCGCCAATGCGCCGTCGAACGTCATTCACATGCTCGCGTTCGATGACGACATCGAAGTCGCTCAGCCGGTTTTACGAGAATCCGAGCGATTGCGGGAGCCGGCGCTGCTCGCCAACGCCAACACCAAGAGCCAGCGGCACCTGTTCGCCATTTCACAGCGGTCGTCGCTGAGCGAGGCGGTGACCGACGTCTTGGTCGAACGCGGCGATCGCGAGGTCGTGCATTCGGTCGTCAAGAATGTCGGAGCGCGATTTTCCGATGCCGGCTTTCGCATGCTGGTCAATCGTTCGGCCGGCGACGACGGTCTTGCCACTACCGTCGGCATGCGCAGCGACATCCCGCGTCCGCATTTTCTGGTGCTGCTGGAGAAGGCCTCAACGGCAGTGCGTGCGCGGCTCGTCGCCGAGAATCCGCAGGCGTCGAGCGCCATCGAAAGCGTGGTTGCCGAGGTCGTCGGCGGAATTCGCGACGATGCCCGCAACTCTTCGCCGGGTTTTGCTGCCGCGCAGGCGGCGGTCGAACGGCAAAACCGCATCCGGCGGATCGGCGAGGCCGAAGTCTATCAATTTGCCAACGAGCGCAAATTCGAAGAGACGGCGATTGCGTTGTCGCTCCTGTGCGATACGCCGATCGATGTCGTCGAACGGGCGCTGCTTGATCCGGGTGCCGAGATCGTGCTCATTCTCGCCAAGGTCGCCGATTTTTCGGCGACGACCACCAAAGCCATCTTGCAGCTGCGGGCCGCCGACCGCGGCATGTCAATGACGGACCTCGATCAAGCGCTGGCGAGCTTCAACCGCCTGCAACCGGAAACGGCCCGGCGCGTGCTCGGCTTCTTCCGCACGCGCGTGAAAAAACGGGCGGAGCCGATGGTCCCGCCGGCCGTCGCCGTCAACGGCTGATCGAGCTTCGCCGGCAACGCCGGGCTGGCCTCAATACCCGCAATAATTCGGCGCGAGCAGCGGCGACCAGGCGCCGTTCGGATAACGATAGTAACAACCGCCGCGCCACCAATAGTAGCCGCCCGGGCGCGGCTGGGCTTCGGCCGCGATCACGGCGCCGGTCGTTGCGCCGATCGCGGCGCCAGCAACCGCGCCGGGGCCGCGGCCGAGTGCGCCGCCGACAATGCCACCGAGCGTGCCGCCTACGATCGCGCCGGCGAGCGGATCTTGCGCTGCCGCCGGGTGCACCGGCAGCGATGCTGCGAGCGCAAGCAACATCCCGGCTCCCAATATTCGCTGCATAAGCTGATCTCCCATCGCTTCGCGGGCAAAATATACGACTTGGTAGCCCGGTTACTCCAGCCCAGGGGAAGCCTCAACAGAAAATGATTTTTGCGCACCACCGTTCAAACGGCATCGACAGAACAGCGACGCTGAACGAATCGCGCGCCGGGACGTTTACCGGTTGTTGTCGAGAATCAGCTTGACTCTCAGGGGTTTGGATTTAAGTGGGGACCTTGCCGAAGTTGCTTGAGTCTGTGCGGCGCCATCCTGCGGTCTTTGGTTTTTACGGCATCCGCTCGCTGGCATCTTTGCTTCTCGCAATTTGATTAGGGAGGACGGCATGCGTAGCCAGAGCGCCCTCTCGCGATCCGGCAAATGCCTACGAATCGCGGCCGCCCGCCAGGAAGACGGCAAATCCAAACTCAAGGTCGCCGTCCCGCCGGCGGACAACGAAAGACAGGACCATTTCGCGGTCCGCAAAGGCGTCCGCTGCGCCGGCGTGCATCTGATTATCGACCTGCACGGCGCGGAGCGGCTGGACGATATCGATCACATCGAAGCTACGCTGCGCCGCTGCATCGAGGCCGCGCGCGCGACGCTCCTGCATATTCATCTGCATCACTTCCAGCCTAGTGGCGTTTCCGGTGTAGCGGTGCTGGCGGAAAGTCACATCTCCATCCACACCTGGCCCGACGCCGGTTACGCCGCGCTGGACGTCTTCATGTGCGGTGTCGCCGACCCTGATGCGTGCATTCCGGTGCTGCGCGAGGCGTTTGCCGCCAAAAGCGTCGGCGTGAACGAGATACTGCGCGGGCACGGCGCCTGCTGAACTATCGCACGAGGCTTGACCGCGCTTGCGCGGCCGGGCTCAGTCACGGCCGTTCGTTTTTCCAACGGGCGGAGACGGAGCCATGGCCGAGACGCGCTGGATCACCGAGACGTTGTTCGACGCACTCGGCATCCGCATCAGCTATCGGGCGAAAAAAGTGCTCCACGAAACGCGGACCGGGCACCAGCATCTGGTCCTGTTCGAACAACCTTTCTTCGGCAAGATGCTGATGCTGGACGGCGCAACCCAGATCGCCGCGCGCGACGAGTTCATCTATCAGGAGATGATGGCGCATGTGCCGCTGTTCGCGCACGGCCGCGCGCGCGACGTGCTGATTGTCGGCGGCGGCGACTGCGCGATCGCCGAAGAGGTGCTCAAGCACAAGACCGTGCGGCACCTCACCCAGGTGGAGATTGATCCCGCGGTGGTCGATTTCGCCCAAAAGCATTTTCCGCAATTCACCAAACCGGTTTTCGCCGACTGGCGTTTCGAGAGCGTGATTGCCGACGGAATGAGGTATTTAAAGCGCACCGAGCGGCGTTTCGACGCCATCATCGTCGATTCCACTGATCCGACGGGGCCGGGAAAAGTCCTGTTCAGCGAAAGCTTTTACGCGGCGTGCAAACACCGCCTGAACAAAGGCGGGATCCTCGTCACGCAGAACGGCGTGCCGATGCTCCAGCCGCGTGAACTCGCGTCGAGTGTGACAAAATTCCGGCGGCTGTTTGCCGACGCGACTTGTTACGTTGCCGCGATACCGACCTATATCGGCGGTCACATGGCGATGGGCTGGGCAACCGACGACCGGCGGCTCCAGGCGGTTGCCGCAAAGACGCTGGCCGCCCGCTATCGCCGGGCCGGACAATTCGCGACCAAGTACTGGACGCCTGACGTTCACGTCGCGGCCTTTGCATTGCCGCGCTTCATCGCCGACCTGATCGCTAAAGCGGCGCTTCGCTAAGCCCCGATAACGCGTCTGCTCGATTGTTCGATAGTCGGCCACGCGCTGCCCACGTCACCCATCTGTTTGAAGTGGGCAGAAGTCCGCTTTTCAGCGCTCATGAACATACACTAGAATGGGAAAGACGAATTCAATTGGGAGGACCATTGCCATGAAGCTGTATATGCATCCGGTGTCAATGACGAGCCGTCCGGTGCGGCTGTTCATCGCTGAAAACAAAATTCCGGTCGAAGAAGTAACCGTCGACCTCTTCACCGGCGAGCACGTGAAGCCGCCCTACTCCGATCTCAACCCGAGCTGCATGGTGCCGATGCTGGAAGACGGCGACCTCCGCATGACCGAAAGCTCCGCCATCCTGAAGTATCTCGCCGACAAGATCGGCTCACCCGCCTATCCGAAGGACCTCAAACAGCGGGCCAAGGTCAACGAGGTCATGGACTGGATCAACACCCAGTTCTACCGCGACTGGGCGTACAATATGATTTATCCGCAGATATTCCCCAACAACAAGCGCCGCAGCGACGAGGCGCAGGCCGCGACCGTCGAGCTTGGTCAGAACAACGCCAAAAAGTGGCTGAAGGTGCTCAACGATCACTTCATCGGTCCGAAGAATCAATATCTGACCGGTAACCAGATCACCATCGCCGATTATTTCGGGGCCGCGCTCGTCACCTTGGGCGAGACGGTGCGGGTCGACTTCTCGAAATATCCCAATGTCCAGCGCTGGCTCAACAACATGAAGAAGCTACCCAACTGGGGCAAGATCAACGAAGTGTTCTATGGCTTCGTCGAGTCGGTGAAGCAACAGCCGTTCCACGCCATCTGACGACAACTGAAAAGGGCGGACGACGGACGGAAGAGGACGGACCAAGGTCCGTCCTCTTGTCCATCTGCCGCTCGCAACAACACCATGCGAATGAGCCGCGACCATATTCTGACCAGTCACGCCGGCAGCCTGCCGCGTCCGGACGACCTGATCGAAGCCAATCGCGCCCGCGAAGCGGGCGAGACCAAAGACGAAGCGGCGTTCCAGAAGACGCTGCAGGCGGCCATCATCGACGTGGTGCGCTGGCAAAAGGACTGCGGCATCGACATTCCCGGCGACGGCGAGTTCGGCAAATCCATGGGCCACAAGACCAACTACCGGGCCTGGTGGAGCTATTCATTCAATCGCCTCGGCGGCCTCGATCTTGCCGGACCCGGCATGAACAAAATTCCGCCGCGCCGCAGCCGCCCGGGCGAGATCGTGCTCTCCAGCAACGCCGATCGCCGCGACCGGCAGAAATTCCTGCCGGTGTACATGGACCCCGAAGGCAGCGTTTACACCGGGCCGCCGGCGCCGAGTTGGCCCGTATGCGTCGGGCCGATCGTCTATAAAGGTCAGGAAGCCATCAAATGCGATATCGCTCACTTCAAAACCGCGCTTAAAGCGAACGACGTCGAAGAAGGCTTTATGACCTCGGTCGCTCCTGGCAGCGCCGCGCGGCTTGCCAATTCATATTACAAGACCGACGAAGAGTTTGTATTCGCGTGCGCCGACGCCATGCGCGAGGAATACAAGGCCATCGTCGACGCAGGCTTGATCCTCCAGCTCGACGATCCTTCGATCGCCGAGAGCTGGGACATGGTCAATCCGGAACCATCGGTGAAGGAGTATCAGAGGTTTTCCATGATCCGGGTCGAGGCGCTGAACCACGCCATTAAAGGCCTCCCCGTTGATCGCATCCGCTTTCACCTATGCTGGGGCAGCTGGCACGGTCCGCATACGACCGATATTCCAATGCGTGACATTGTCGAGGTGATGCTGGCGGTCAATTGCCAGGCCTATTCCTTCGAAGCCGGCAACGTGCGGCACGAGCATGAATGGACGGTGTGGCAAGATGTGAAGCTTCCCGAGGGCAAGATCATTCTCCCCGGCGTGGTGAGCCACGCCACCAATGTCGTGGAGCACCCGGAACTGGTGGCGCAGCGCATTTTGCGCTTCACCAAGAGCGTCGGGCGGGAGCGCGTTATCGCCTCAAGCGATTGCGGCCTCGGCGGACGGATTCATCCGATGATCGCCTGGGCGAAGCTTGAGAGCCTCGCGCAGGGCGCCGCACTAGCGACCCGTCAACTGTGGGGGTAAGGACATGGCGCGCTCGCCTCCAGGCCAAGCGCGCCACCTTGTTAATCACGCGGCGCAGCGCTGCGTCTTCATCCAGGCATCAATCTCGCGTTCAGCCTCGGCCCGGGCAAAGCCGTAACGCGCCTGCAGGCATCTCGCCAACTCTTCGCGCCGGCCCCCGATTCGGGTCAGATCTTCGTCGGTGAGCTTGGCCCAATTCATCCGCACTTTGCTCTTGAATTGCATCCAGTCGCCCTGAATCTGATCCCAGTTCATCGATGCCTCCTGGTTGTTGTTGCGAATTACCCTTGCTGGAACACGGCCATGTCAGCCGAGCGATGCGGCCGCAATTCGGCGACATCGCGTTTATTCGGCGAATAATCCGGGTTTGCATCGGGTGCGGCTAGCAAAAAGTAAATGAACGCGTATACACGCTGCTTGACGAGGCCCGCTTGCTCGACGAAGAGACAGCATGGGCTCGTCCGCGCAATCTCCCGACGTTGGCCGGCTCGCGCGCTGCGTCCGCGCCGGAGACCGCAGCATGCTGTCGCGGGCGATCACGCTCGTTGAAAGCAAGCGCGCCGACCACCGCCGGACCGCCGCGGCGCTGACACAGGAACTCTTGACCGCGACCGGCAAAGCTGTGCGCGTCGGCATCACCGGTGCGCCCGGCGTCGGCAAATCGACCACAATCGACGCATTGGGCAGCGCGCTTACCAAGCGAGGACACCGGGTCGCGGTATTGGCGGTCGATCCGTCGTCGCGGCGGACCGGCGGCTCGATCCTCGCCGACAAGACACGCATGGCGCACCTCGCCAACGACGCCAATGCGTTCATCCGTCCCTCACCTGCCTCCGGTACCTTGGGCGGAGTGGCGGCCAAAACGCGGGAGACGATGCTGCTGTGCGAGGCCGCCGGGCACGACGTTGTTCTGGTCGAGACCGTCGGAGTCGGTCAGTCGGAAATCGCCGTCGCCGACATGACCGATTTTTTCCTGGCGCTGATGCTTCCCGGCGCCGGTGACGAACTGCAGGGGCTCAAGAAGGGCGTGGTTGAACTCGCCGACATGATC
>Ga0187772_10001452_pt1 | contig 11269 bp, 9 predicted proteins | sample 0116_SJ02_MP15_2_FD_133137 | JGI IMG/M metagenome (GOLD analysis project Ga0187772, IMG submission 133137) | Tropical peat soil microbial communities from peatlands in Department of Meta, Colombia - 0116_SJ02_MP15_20_MG | ecosystem: Environmental > Terrestrial > Soil > Wetlands > Peat | place... | reverse complement strand
TGTTGGAGTCCAGAATTAGCCGGCTTACTCCAATTTCGATTCTTCGCGCTCGGTCGCCGTCCGTGTCCGTCGTTTCAGCAATGAACGCCATCTCTCTATCGTAATCAATGTTGCAGAATCTAACGAGTGCATCGTGCGGTAGGTCTTTGATGATTTGAAAAAACCGGTAGCGACTCGTTTCGGTTGATAATCCCTTGATGAACTCCAGCTCCATAGGTTCATCTTCAGGCTTAATCGGACGCAGGATGACTTCATTGCCGTCCTTCAACCTCCACGGTGTTACATACTTTGAGGGATATGGCATTGTTACTAGATGAGGATAACTCTCAGACTTTCTGCTTGTTACTGTCGGATCGATGATTATCCTAGCGTCGATTGCCCAGAGCCTACTTTCAGAGACGGCTAGTGGATTAATGTCCATCTCAGCGATTTCAGGCAAATCCACGATCATGTTCGAGAATCGCACCATGATCTCCTCGAGCGATCTCAAGTCAATGGGAGGCTTATTTCTGAGGCCCTTTGAAAGGGCCTGATAGATTCTCGTCTCTTCGAGAATGCGTCTGGAAAGTGTTTGATTCAGTGGTGGAAGGCCCACTGAGAAATCTTTGAAGAGTTCAACTCCAATTCCGCCCGACCCGAAGAGTATGACTGAACCGAAGTCACGGTCTTTCTTTGATCCTAGGATCAGTTCGTAATCGATCTTTTTGAGCATTTTCTGAACGTAGACTCCATCAATTTTTGCTTCGGGCTTGGCCTTCTTCACCTTCTCCAATAGCGATTTGTACTGCTCTCTAAGATTGTCCGAGTTCTCTATTCCCGGTATTACGCCACCAAAATCTGTCTTGTGAAGGATATCTTGAGAAGAAATTTTCAAAACTACAGGATAACCGATTTCCGAAGCTATCATAACTGCTTGGTCCGCGTCTTTGGCGAGTTTTCCTTTGACTCTTGGAATGTTGTAGGCGTCGAGGAATCGATCCACGTCAGCCTGTGTTAATGCGGTCCTTCCGCTATCTTTCGTTTTCCGAATTATTATCTTGAGATGGTTCTTTGGAGGTGCAAGATCCACGGGGAGTTCTTGAGGAGTTTGATACAGGAGGTCTAGATTTCGCCGGTACTGGTACATGTACATGTAAGTCCTGAGCGCGTCTTCAGGCGTCGCATAGGTTGGAATGCCGTTCGAACGGAAGATTTGTCTGGCCTCTCGGACGCTGTCTTCGCCCATCCAGACAGTCAGTAATGGTTTTCGTCTGTTCTCTGCCAGTTTAGTGACTGCCTGAGCCACTTCCGTCGGTGGAGTCACTCCTTGGGGCGTGTAGATCACCAAGAGTCCGTCCACATTCGGATCAGCCATAACTGTTGAAGCTGCCAGCTCGTACTTTTTGACGTCAGCGTCTCCAAGCACATCTACAGGGTTGCCGTGACTCCAGTATGGAGGCAGATTGACATTCAGAGTCTGTATAGACTTGTCAGAGAGTTCAGCAAGCTGTCCATGGTGATCAATTATTGCATCTGCTGCCAGAACTGCGGGGCCTCCTGCATTAGTGACTACGCCTAGCCTTGGTCCTGCAGGTAGTAGTTTTGATTCCAGAACTTCCGCACAGTTGAAGAGGTCAGCAATCTCGTCGACTCGCACTACGCCTGCCCGTTTGAACGCTGCTTCGTAAACAATGTAATCGCCCGCAAGTGCGCCTGTGTGGGATGATGCGGCCTTGGCGCCCGCGGCATGTTTACCCGCCTTTAGCACAATAATCGGTTTCGTTCTCGCGAAACCCTTCGCTGCGCTCATGAATTTTCTTGCAGAATGTACGTCTTCCATGTAGATTATGATGCTGCGGGTGTTGGGGTCTTCTCCGAGGTAATCGATCATATCTCCGTATCCTATATCAAGCGTCGAACCTAGCGACGCAAACATGCTGAAACCGATGCGTGTACTTACTGCCCAGTTGAGGATTGCTGAGCCAAGTGCGCCACTTTGTGAGATGAATGCTATTTGACCTGGAACCGGGTTGTCTCGTAGGAAGGTTGCGTTAAGAGCGATGTGAGGTCGCAGTATACCAACGCAATTGGGTCCTAGAATGCGAATCTGGTGTTTTGATTGTATCGCCTTAATTGCTTCCTCCAGCTTTGCTCCTTCTGACCCAATCTCCTTGAAACCGGCCGAAAGAATTACGGCTCCATCAACACCGGCTTTTGCGCATTCCTCAATTATCCCGGGGACAGTTTTTGCAGGTGTCGCGATAACGGCAAGATCTACATGACTTGGAATTTTCGCTATATCCGGATAGCACTTTAAACCCATTATTGTAGTTCGATTCGGATTTACAGGATATATTGTCCTCTTTTCCTTTCCCAGCATAAGGTTTTTCATGAGTGCTTGGCCAACAGAGCCCTCTGCTTCAGACGCGCCTATTGCTGCAACCGTTTTTGGACTCAACATTTTCTCAATTGTGCCCATGGATGCGCACTTTTCAATTGTCCTCGGCAACTACCAAGAGATAACAAGCGCGCATGGGTCTCCTGTGCGGAAATCGACGGCGCACAGGGTTGTTACTGGACCGCGATTACTGTTCAGGTTTTGCTGCGTTCTGTACTCTATGCTGACGGATTAGGAGATGGATTAGGATTGTCAAGATTAGTTGGTGTGATTGAACCGTTTCGAGGGAGTTTTATCTGAAGGATTCCGGAATAGTTTACCGCTTCGCCGTTACCAATTCTAACGTAGTCGCCTTTCTGAACTGGCTTTGCCAGATTCCTGTAATTATACCTGACAAAGGTTCGGCCGGACTCATCTTCAATAACGAGCATGAACTGATTCATGTCAATAATTTTGCCTTCAATGTGGATGTTTCTCATCCCGTTCCGTATCTCGTCTATTCGCGTCTCCATCACCCATTCAAGGTCAGTGTGAAGTTGTTCTCCGCAGAACCGGTTTAGCTTGACAGAATCGGCGTGGTGTTATGTAATCTTCTCGGTTTAGAGTTAAGGTTTGGTCTCCTTCAGGGGGCAGAGTATACCTTTAATTACGCAAGCCGACATGTCACCAGCTTGGTACGCTGCGGATTCTACTTCTGAGTATTATCTGGCGCGTAACTAAACGTAAGAGTGGTGTTAGAGTATGAGTCAAGAAGGAATGGGCGGTCGAACTATGTACAAAGTAACATGTTCTGAATGCGGCGCTGAGACTGAAGTGCCGTTCAAGCCTACGCAAGGTCGCCCAGTCTATTGTCGGAGCTGCTACCAGAAACATAGACGATACTAAGTTTCGGTAGTCTAACTCCATATTACCCTCTATTTCCCATTTTATCTTCCTTTTTCCGTGATTAAGATGGATTTCGAACAGATCGTTAGAAAGAGAAGAATGGTTCGTAACTTTCAACCTAAACCCGTAAGCCATGATGCGGTTACTCGCATTCTCGATTGCGCTCAACATTCACCGAGCGCAGGCTTCAGCCAAGGTTGGGCGTACGTGGTGATAACCGAACCCGCCCTGAGGAAGAAGGTTGGGCAGATTCAAGGTGAGGACGATTTCTATGCGGCAAAACGCTTTCACAAGTTTGTTTCAGAAGCTCCTGCCATAATCGTAGCGTGTACAAGCGAACCGCTCTACCATGAACGGTACCGCGAACCTGACAAGCTGAAGGATGATGGAACAGAAATCGAGTGGCCCGTTCCATACTGGTATTTTGACATCGGCTGCGCCTGCATGCTAATCTTCCTCGCAGCCGTAAACGAAGGATTAGCCACAGCGTTCACAGGCGTCTTCCGCACGGACGAAATGAGGCAACTGCTCGGGATTCCACCAAACTTTCATCCAGTGGGCGTAATCTCGCTGGGCTATCCGGAGAAGGACATCGCTTCGCCTTCGTTGAAGAGAGGAAGACGATCGGTGAAGGATGTCGTTCACTATGAGCATTGGTAGCGGCACAGTCGATGACTAGAGGATGTTGTAAATGGGTGAGCAGAGGCACGTAACTCCACCATCACCCTTGTGGAATTCTGAGACATTAGCCTCAACAGGCGAATACCCCGCGTCCCTCAACTTCCGTGACGCGTTCGGGTAACCTGATGGAATTAAAACTCGGCGGTTTCCAAGATACAGGGCGTCCGAAGCGTACGCGTCTTCCATACTGAGTTTAACATATCTCAAGCCGGGAAAATTCAGAGGACTAACGAGCTCAGGAGTTATGATCATCGTGCATTCACTGAGGTATGAGCAACCACAAAGAAGATGCATGAGGTCCGTTTTCACGGTGACAACCTTCAAGTCATGAAATAGGTTTCGGAGCTGCAGTATCCCGGCTGAATTTGTGCGAGACGATTCACCCACGAACAGCTCCTTCTGATCAGTAATCATTATGTCCCCTCCTTCGAGCGTTCCACGGCCTTCAACTTCTAGGATATCAGAATCTTTCAATAGCTCCAGTTGGTGCAGCTCGGAGACGAGTTTCAATTCTTCCCCTCTCCGTGATGATTCGCCGAAACGTCCTATCATTGATCGTTTGACACCCAAAATAGCCGGATCCTGCATGAAGACAGAGTCTGGATAGGTTTCGCAAGGAGGTAACTCCACGACTTTGATGTCGTTCTCTTTAAGAATTGAAACGTATGATTGATGCTGTGTCTTTGCGAGTTGAATGTCGATGCCGCTTTTTTCAGGGTTCGAGGAGACACAATTCACGTAGGAGGTCGACGGTGTACGGACTAGAACGGAATCAAACAGTCGATCCATACTACCATTCTCCTATTCTTGAATCCTCAGGTAATCTGAGAGGTACTCGGCACCTTTCCCAGTATCCAGCACGTCATCCTCTATTCTGACACCGCCGATCCGTGGTCCGTAGATTCCAGGCTCCACACTATGAACCATCCCTGGCAAGAGAACGTCTTCAGATTCAATATGAAGCGCCGGGATCGGTTCATGAACACCCACTCCAATACCATGACCGAGACGATGTACCAGAAAATGCGATAACCCGTGACGGCGAATCACTTCGATTGAAATCCTAGCGATTTCAGACGCGTTAACTTCCGGTTTAATAGAGGAGATTGCTGTCGTCTCGGATTCTAGAACCGCTTCCAGCAGCACCTTCTGTTTCTTATTGGGTTTCCCGACTACGAATGTCCTAGTTGTATCAGACGAATACCCGTCCGCAACGACGTCGAGCTCAAGCATTACCAGATCGCCGCGTCGCAGCTTCCTCCGCGGCTTGCCTGGCACATATTTGTACGCGTATGCTGTATCACGCCCTGACGCGAGAAAGGCGCAGGCAATTACCTTACCAGCCTTATGCTTCAGAACCCCTTCAGTCACTATCTGCTGCTCGATTTTAGTGGAAAGCTCTACCTCTGATAAACCAGGTGTCAAGTTGTCGTGAAAAGTAGCAAGACCAACTCGAGCAATTCTGTTGACTTTTCTAAGCGTTTCAACCTCGACATCAGTCTTTATCGACCTAGCTTTGGCGAGCAAGCGTGACGTATCCATGAGAGTGAATGATGGCAGCTTCTGCCTAAGCATATTTACAGTTCTCTCCCCGACAACGTTCATTTCATAACGCAACGTACTACCAAGAACGAGTTCCCAGCCTTGTTCTACACCGATCACACCCGAGTGGATGCCCATCTCGGATAACGTTTTGTGAACATATTCAGTTCCGAGGTCTAGTGAGCTGCCTAAATGCTCGTATGTTTCCCACTTGTAGAATTTAACGTCCTTTATCCAGGTTGGAGGAAGAGGCTCTCCAACCGGGTGGATTAGAGCGGGGTGTCTCTCAAGGGGAAAGATCAGGTAGGTTAGTCCTCTCCCACACCAGGCGCCTGACAAATAAGTAACATTCTCCGGCAATCTTAGAATAAGAGCGGTAAGCCCTTCCTGACGCATCATCTGCCGGACGCGGCTGATCTTCACCCGATCACATTTCATGCCTCGTAACCTTAAGTCCTCTACCTCATCGAAGGGCGTTAAGATTTTCCTTTCAGAGGAAATGTTATCTCCACAACCTCAGTAAATCTCTGTTGGGTGTTCTCCTTTGGAAGATCGAGTAATCGAGATGCCGGATGAATGGAAAGGAATCATCCCAAGCGAGGTTTTCGTCGATGAAGGAAAGCGACTTGTCGAAGAAGCCACCAAAAGAGCTATCCCCTTAAGGCTGCTTGGAGGAGTGGCAATTCGAGTCCACTGCGTGGAATTCCTAGATTTTGCGAAGAAACTACAGCGGTTAGGAGAAGGTCAGCAAGAGTACACGGATCTCGATTTCATGTCATACGCAAAGTACAGAAACAAGATGAAGGAATTCTTCAACGAGATGGGGTACGAAAAAAGGCCTACCACCATGTCCAGCGCCGCTACTCAACGGCAAATATACTTCCACCCAAAGGGATGGTTCACGGTCGACGTCTTCTTCGACAAACTACTTGCCGCAAACCACCCACTGGACTTCAAGAACCGCCTTGAGCTTGATACTCCAACCATAACACCCGCCGACCTCCTGTTTGAGAAGCTGCAAATCGTCTTTCCGAGTGAGAAGGATGTTAAAGACTCCATCCTCCTGCTCCGCGCCCACGAAATCTCTCAAAGCGAAGAGAATAACCGCATCAACGCGAAATTCATCTCCGAGACACTCTCCTCCGATTGGGGATTCTGGTACACCACAACCACGAACTTGAACGGTTTGAAGGGATTCGTAGCTGAGTTCGAGCTGATTGATGAATCTGAAAAGAAGGATGTCACTACAAAGATTGAGGCTTTACTAACCGCCATTGAGAACACTCCGAAAACCTCAAGTTGGAAAATGCGTTCCATGATGGGGACGAAGAAGAAATGGTACAGCCCTGTTGAAACTTCACAAACCGTCGGAGAATTCGGTCTCTGGAGACTCCGTGAAAGAAAATCTCAACCCAAATCATGACCTGAACCCTTACATCCAGCTGTAATCAAAACCTGTAAACGTGCCCTTCCGGTTTACATTATGCTTGGGCAGATTGAAGTCAGTCAGATAACGCTTAAACGTCTCAGCGCGTACGGCGAAGAGACATAACTTTGGAAGCCGCCAACCTAGAAAAACCGGATTTGAACAAACTCCGTGAACGTGCTCAGTTTATTCGTACTGAGACAGTTCGCTTAATTCAGATAGCGAAAAGTGGACATTACTCTTCAGTCTTCTCATCAGCCGAAATTCTCGCCACACTCTACTATCACACTATGCATCTTTCCTCAGACCCCAAGTGGCCCGATCGTGACCGCCTAATTCTCTCAAAGGGGCATGTGGCTGTCGGCGTTTACCCTATTCTCGTTGATCTTGGCTATTTTCCCAAAGAATGGCTTGAAACATACGCCAACCTTGGGTCGCCACTAGGGGATCATCCTGACATGCGGAAGGTGCCAGGCGCAGACTTCAGCTCAGGCTCATTGGGTCACGGGCTTTCAATCGGACTCGGAATGGTTCTCTGGCTGCGACTTAGGAAATCTCCGGCCAGAGTCTTCGTTCTCTTAGGAGACGCCGAGTTGAATGAAGGGCAGATATGGCAAGCAGCAGAAGCGGCGGCACACTACCACTCAGATAACCTAATCGGAATTGTGGACCGCAATCATATGGGGCTTGACGGACGCACCGAGGAAATAATGGACGTCGAACCATTAGCCGACAAATGGCGCGCTTTCGGCTGGCAGGTCCACGAATGCGACGGTCACTCGGTCGAAGCACTTGTCAGAACATTTGACAACATCCCCAGAAACGGCGGACGACCTCAAGTTGTAATCGCCCATACAGTGAAAGGAAAGGGCGTCAAGTACATGGAAGATTCGAGAGTCTGGCACCTCGGTTACCTACATGGAAGCGACGCAGAAGATGTTCGGAAGGAGATCCTTGCTCGATGACAACTGACGTGATGTTACGGGAAAAAGAGTCATGGCACCTTGGCATGATTCCGAAACAAGCACCAGCATTCATTGCAGGCCGAGTACTAGCTGACCTTGCTGACGCTGATGACCGAATTGTTGTCTTGACGGCTGACTTAGGATTCAGCAATCGAACAATAGAATTCGCTACGCGCCATCCCGACCGGTTCTTTGACCTGGGGATTGCTGAACACAACATGATTAGCGTTGCAGCAGGTCTCGCGGCATGCGGCGCAGTACCATACGCCGGCACATTCGCCTCCTTCTTAGCGTTAATGTGCTGCGAACAGATCCGAACAGACCTAGCATATCCGAACCTGCCAGTACGTCTACTATCACACCATGCGGGAATATCACTCGGCTATTACGGGACTTCTCATCACGCAACCGAAGACATCGGAATCATGCGATCAATAGCAAACCTGAAGATCGAATGCCCATCAGACGCATACAGCCTAGAGCAAGCTCTACGACAGACAGTGAATGTTGACGGACCAATCTACTTCAGGCTTGGACGAGGAAGAGACCCCGACGTATACCAACCAGGGGACAAGTGGGAGTTCGGCAAGATCAGCGTACTCCGCAAGGGAAACGACGGACTCCTGTTATCGAACGGAATAATGGTTTCAGCCTCATGCGAGGCCGCTGACAAACTAGCCAGAGACGGGATCGAAATGACAGTCGTCGACTTGCATACCCTCCAACCGCTCGACACTCAAGCACTAATCCCGCTCATCAAAGAACATCGAAAGGTCTTCGTCGCAGAGGAACACAACACGCTGGGAGGAGTGGCCACAATAATTGCTGACACAATTGTTAATGCTGAATTAAACAACATTCACCTCATGCGCATCGGTCTACCCTCAGACGAATATGCAATCATCGGACCACCTTACTACCTCTACAAGCACTACGGACTTGACGGAGAAGGAGTTGCCCAAAGAATTCGTAAAGAAATTAAATGACAGCAACGCAAGTCTCGAACTTAATTGATTAAGCAAACTAGGTAGGGAAGGTTGAAGTACAGAAGATTAGGCAATGCCGGACTAAAAGTCAGCGAATTATCCCTCGGAGCATGGGTAACCTACGGCGGTCAAGTTGGCGAGGACGTCGCTCTCAAATGTATGTCCGCTGCATACGATGCAGGCGTCAACTTCTTCGATAATGCAGAAGTCTACGCACAAGGAAACGCCGAAATCGTCATGGGAGACGTGCTCAAAAAATTAGGGTTGCGCAGAGAAAACATAGTTGTCTCGAGTAAAGTCTTCTGGGGCGGAGAAGGACCCAACGACATGGGCCTCTCCCGCAAGCACGTCTATGAAGCGTGCAAAAATTCCCTACGGCGTCTACAACTCGACTATCTGGACCTGTTCTTCTGCCACCGTCCGGATCCTAACACGCCAATCGAAGAAACTGTACGCGCCATGGACGACTTGATCCATCAGGGGAAAATACTCTATTGGGGAACATCCGAATGGTCAGCAGCCGATATTATGCGAGCACATGCGATCGCCAGAGAATATTGCATGAATCCCCCTCAAATGGAGCAACCCCAATACAATATGCTCCATCGTGACCGCGTAGAGAAGGAGTACCTGCCATTATATCGGGAAATTGGACTGGGCACAACAATCTGGAGCCCTCTCGCGTCGGGCGTACTAACCGGCAAATATAACACGGGAATCCCGGCGGGCACACGAGCCACCTTGAAAGGATACGAATGGCTAAGAGAGCATGTTATCACGCAGCAGAATATAGAAAAAGTAAAGCAGATTCAGCCCATTGCCGACGACTTGGGTTGCACGATGGCTCAGTTCGCGATTGCATGGTGCCTCAAGAACCCGTACGTGAGCACAGTCATCACGGGGGCGAGCCGCCCGGAACAGGTAACTGAGAACATGAAAGCCATCGAGATCGCGGAAAAACTCGATAGGAATGTAATGGAACGCGTCAATGAGTCTCTCGGAAACAAGCCTCAGCTGGATGAAGATTAACCTAACGAGTCAAGCACGGCTCTCAGCCTCCTGAAATCTTCTTCCATCACTTTACGCAACGCAAACGTGTACAGCGCTGCAGCAGGATGATACATCGGAAAGTACGTGACACCGTCCTTTTCGAATGGCATACCATGAAGATCGGTTACCGATTCCTTTGAGTTCAGGAGCGCTCGAATTGCGGAATTACCCAACGGGCAGACTGCTCGCGGACGTACTAGTTTCAATTGCCTGTCCAAGTAACCTCTGCATGCTGCTAACTCATCCTTTCTAGGAGGCCTGTTGTTTGGTGGCCTACACTTGACCATATTCGTAATGAAAACTTCCTCCCGCCGCAAACCTACCGATTGAAGAAGTTCTGTGAGAAGTTTTCCTGCTGCTCCAACAAAAGGTCGACCTTGATTATCTTCCTGTTCACCCGGAGCTTCACCGACGAACATGACCTTAGCAGTCCATGATCCCTCGCCAGGCACCGCGTTCCGCCTTGTCTCGCAAAGGTGACATTGTTTGCAGGAAGTTACTTCGCTGGAAATTGATTCTGCAGAGTCATGTTCCATGGGAATTCACTAGAAGGCGAGTTTCGCCAACGTATATATGCATCATTTTCAATCTCGTTGGCGCCTGTTCAGGTGTCATTCAATGCCGATCACTGATGTCGCGAAGAAGCAATTGGCTCAACGCGTAAGATTACACTACAAAGTATGCCGTGAATGCGGCGCGCGCAATCCAGGTGCATCAGATCGATGTCGAAAATGCCACGGCCACAACTTACGCTGGAAGAAGCGTGAACTCGGAGCCAAATAGTCCGCTCACTAACTAATCTTCCATTATGCTGGAAGCTGGCTCTCCTTCCTGAACTTTACGCGCAACCTTTACTACTGCAATTTCAACCCGTACCCAACCAGTGTCTCAAATGGGAAAGCTTCGAGCGGGAAAATTCGTAGTTGAATCTCTTCTTAACGAGGACGTCAAGTACCTATTCGGAATACCTGGTGGCGGAATCGCGCCATTCTACAACGAATTCTTTGATTATCCTCAGATCAAGAGTATCCTGACGCAGCATGAACAGGGCGCCGGTTTTATGGCTGACGGTTATTTCAGGGCATGTGGGAAGGTTGCAGCATGTGCCGCGACCGTCGGTCCAGGAGGCGTGAACCTAGCGTCAGGTCTTCACCCCGCTTTCCAAGACAATCAAGCAGTCCTGGCGTTTACCAACAACGTGCCGACTGACCAATTCGGGAGGGGAGGAATTCAAGATGCAAGTGGCTGGGGGCCCCGGTCAATATCTCATGTGGGAATTTTCAAAGAGGTAACAAAATGGAGTGTGCTCGTAACCAAGCCGGATAGCATTCCGGAAGTTATGAGAAGAGCATTCAGA
>Ga0187772_10001451_pt1 | contig 11270 bp, 11 predicted proteins | sample 0116_SJ02_MP15_2_FD_133137 | JGI IMG/M metagenome (GOLD analysis project Ga0187772, IMG submission 133137) | Tropical peat soil microbial communities from peatlands in Department of Meta, Colombia - 0116_SJ02_MP15_20_MG | ecosystem: Environmental > Terrestrial > Soil > Wetlands > Peat | place... | reverse complement strand
TCGATATATCCTGCAGCATCTAGATCCTGCAGGTGTTTAGAAGCTGCTTGTTGTGACTTCATTATATTCTTGCTTAGATCCGTTGTGGTCAATTCTACAAAGCTGTACTTCGCACCTAACAGTAGTAGTTCAGTCATAGTGAGGATGTGTTGTACCTTGATTTCTGACATCCTATCTAGTTATTGATTCCCATGTCGACAAAAGTTCTAATCTGAACTTCACTAGATTTTTTCAATTCGCCCGTTCTGTGGCCGACAATATACTCGATTCCGACTTTATCAGCAGCATCCACCAACCGCTGTGTGACTATGCCATCTAATACCAGCATCTTTGCCCCTTCTGTCCTGTCTAAATTTTTCACCACATCAGAAACAGGAACTTTAAGTAATATTTTCATGGAACCATCCAAGACTATTGCTTCCAGCGTTTCGTTGATTTGTGGATAGACCGCCTTAACGGCCGACAGAATCTCTGCATTATCTTCCAGCGTAGTTGTGCTTGGTTCGCCTGAACTACCCTGTGTTTCTCCTTCTTCTTCCATGGTGTGTTCTTGTCTATCCTTCTTATGGTTCTGTCTCCTTTCAGGATATTGCATCTGACGCGCCGTTGCACGTACCTCTTGCACGTTGGCACCAGCAAATTGCATACCTTCTCTCAAGATCTCCGCGATCTCTAGTGGGGTACATTCCTCAACTTCTCTCCCTGATGGTGCCCTCAGGACTTTGTCTATATTTACCACGCCATGTAGTTCTTTAAGAATTAAGTCTCCTGCTCGATCCCCGTCGAGAAAGGCGATTACTTTTTTACCTTCAGTTAGCTTGATGACGGTTTCATCGATTTTAGCCCCCTCGATCGCAATCGCATTATCAAAGCCTGCACGCAACAAATTGATTACATCTGCACGCCCTTCTACTAGAATAATCCAGTCAGAATCAAATACGCCAGTTCCGCAAGCGAGCTGAGCTTTTCCAAAGGTCGTAAGTTTGCCGGGTTTGCTAGCGTCATAAACATCCTTGAGCATTTCCTCTCCTTCGCTGATGGTCTTTGTAGCCCACTCTTGCACGATCTTTTTCGCCCTATCGACAATAACTTTTTTCTTTATTGCGCGTATATCATCTATGCCGCTTAATACAAATTTCGCTTGGAATGGACCAACCTTGTCAATGCTCTCAATAGCCGCGGCTATAAGGGCAGCGGTTGAAATATCTGTACTCATGGGAATTATAGCATCGCCCTTTGCCATATTTGACTTCGTGTCCACATTAACCTCAATCCTTCCAACCTTTGAGACCTTCTGTAATTCGTTCAAATTCATCTCTGGTCCAAGAAGACCTTCGGTTTGTCCAAAAATCGCTCCGATTATATCTGCCTTTTCAACCAGCCCGTCAACCTCAAATTTTAGTTTAACGTGATACTTGACAATACCAGTGCTCGGCAATTTCATAACCTCATATTTATTATTAAGTAAATTTAGGGGGAGTTGGCTTGAATATAAGTGCTTTGACCACGTCAATTGGTATTGGCTGTGAACCATACCAATTTTTGGTCAATTTCGATCCGCACACCAGCAGTGTTCATATATAAAAATACAGGTCTTTTCGATTGCCAGTAATTCCGGACAAATGCGGTGCGTATGTCACAAGATCTTCGACATGTCTAATCTTTCCGTTACATATCCTTGTAAGCGCGCTTTTATAGAATAAGCTGGCATTGCTGCCGTTAAACTGCAAATGTTTCAGAAGTTTGCTTGTTAAATGCTTTCCTGTTCTATCCATATCGAACAGCAAAATTATTTTTTTTCCAATCGTAGCGTGATGATCGACGAAGTCTGCTACGCCTTTAAATCGACTGAATATGGTCAGATCTCCATTAAATCCAACACTCGTAAGTGCTTTTGCATCTCTTTTTCCCTCTACCACTATGATCGATCCGTTTTCAGATTCTTCGTTGAGCATGCTGATAAACGAACGCAAGCGGCAAACAGTGTTATCATCTATAACCTTGTACCGCATAGGACAAATGATATTAACAATGAAAACATTTAACAATTTTCCTCTCTAATCCTTCTAACGGGAAAGTTGGAAAAATATTTTGGTCAATCTAACTCCGGCACAGGAAGCCTGTCTGTTCAAAATAACCAATAATCGCAATAGAGTGTTTCGAAACTGAAGTTGATTTCTGAACCATTTGTCTTAACGATGAGAACTACACGTTTCGATTCCTATTTATTCTGAGACATAATTATTCTGAGTCTTAGTTTGTTGTTTGAGTGCAGATCCAGAGCTTGGACCATGGCTTCATAGTTCTTAAATGTTGAAGGCAGTCACTACAACCATGGATCGACTCCCTTCTTTAAACGAGTCGCATCAATAAGACCTTCTGCATACCCGATGCTCAGAACAGCCAATTCAGGTTTTCCCTGCCGGAGGAATCTTTCAGCGTCATCAATATAACATTCCGCATTGTCTAGAACTTCCAAATTGATCCTGTCACCCGATTTTGCATTATCCTTTCTTGAATTACGTTTAAGTTTAGATAATGCCTGTCTAGCTTTAGGAACATAACGTGCAATCATGTTAGCTGAAACGTTCTGCATATTTGTAGTGTTATCCAGCGGTTCATCGAGACTCTGTGTAACGGTCATCACGGCCTCGACTTCTGTAAAATGCAATGTTCCTGTAATTATTATAGAATGAGGGCCCTGTCCAAAATTAATACCACTCAGTGAATCAACCCTGCCAGATATTATTTTTTGGTTAGGCATACCGATTCTGGATGCCACAATTGCAAATGTATCTTTGAAGAAAACCTTGTATCTAAAGTCTTTCTCTGTTTTCAACAGAGCTTTAAAGGCGGAATTTGGATCAAGAAAAAAGGGTCTTCTATGGTCATTATTGTATTCAGTCAATATGAGCGTATGATTTCCTGCTAGTAAATTATCGAAAATTGTATTGTAGACGCTGACAGTGGATTGCGATTCAGACATAATGGTAATTATCCTTCCAAACTTGTAGAGATGGAGCCCAGCCTCGCCAATTAGTGATGTAATCCCAGATGCCGCGTGTATCACGTCTACCTTGATCGAATTTTTGACAGCCCTCACATAGAGTTCAATCAAGGTAGTGGCGATAAAGGGATCACCATATGTCAACAAAGCTAAATCGCCTGTACGCGCCTGTTCGAGAATATCGCGTCCGTCTTCAACAAACCATCGTTCCGCAGGAAGTATATTCATTTTAAAATCATGTAATTCAGCTAGTGACCTCAATCCATCTAACTCGCCGTCTGATACGAAAGCTGAAAAATTCTCCAAGTATATTGCATCACACTTCTTCAAAATTTCTAGTACATGAATACTTATACTTTTGTAGCCGTTGATCCCCAAACCGATAAATCTAAGCATACTGGGAAATAGTTATCTTGTAGTCTATATTTTATTCTTAGTAACGTTCCTGCCGTTATTGTGAAGTCGTGATAAGTGAAACAGTGCCCTGCTGAAGACGTCAATGCTAGAGATGTATTCAGTTGTTGCCACATGTTCATTTGGTGTGTGCGAGGTATGGGGTTCACCGGGTCCGTATGTAACTACTGGGATGTTGAGCGCATTTCCCAATACGTTCATGTCGCCAGTTCCTGTTTTTCGCACGAGGACTGCATGACTCCGACAGACATCGAGAATAGAGAGAGAAAGTGCTCTAACAAGGGGCGAAGAGTGGTTTGCCTCAAATGGTTCTGTTTTGTCTTCTACTCTATATGTCGCCTTGATTGCTTTCTGAGTGGCAGTTCTCTCAATGATCCCTTTCAGTTGTTCAAGTACTTTGTCGCAACTAGTGATCGTTGGTATGCGCATGTCAACAGTTATTTTGCATTTTTGAGGTGTGACATTATGACTTGATCCCCCGGTAATTTCCGTAAGACTACAACTTATTGAATTTGTTCTGCCTCTGTTGTCATCATTTCCAGCCAGAGACTTTATTGCATCCCAAAACCCATAAATCTCTTCGATCGAATTTTTGGCTAACCACGGAGCACTTGCATGAGTACTGTTGCCGACATCACAGGTAAGTCTAATCGAAAGTCTCCCTTTGTATCCTATAGTGATCTTTTCTATTCCACTTGGTTCTCCGAAAATTGCGTAGTCCAAAGGAAGTTTACTCTTGACAAGATGTTTGACTCCTGCCGCATTTCCTTCTTCATCAACTACTGCGGCAAAGATGATAGTGCCTCTTTGTTTTCGAAATTCAGAAGCGGCTAATAACATTGCGATTAGTGCGGCCTTTGCATCAGATGCGCCTCGACCATAAATATGACCATCTTTTATCTTCACGGGGATTTCTCCAGGAACAGTATCCATGTGGCCGCAGAGCATTATTTTGGGATCACCTGTTCCTTTGATGGCGATAAGGTTCCCCACACTGTCGATATGGGCCTGCTCGAAGCCGAGTTCATTAACGCAAGCTTCCTTGAGCATATTCGCCAACGAAGCTTCTGATCTAGAAGGTGTGTATAACTGCAGAGTACGCAACAAGAACTCGATAGCATAGCTAGGGGAAACCATTTTGATTTATTTTCCGAGGTTGCATAAGTAATCGATCATTAATCCCGGTACATCAACGCCAGTTACTTTAACGGTATTTTTAAACTCTGTTGTGTTGTTTACTTCGTGAACCATCAACCCTTCTTCTTCACTCTCCATTAAATCAACACCAACGATCTTGCCATTCATCGACTTCGCAGCCTTCACGCATATATTCTCCAACTGATTTGAAACTGAACATTGCTCGGCACGGCCGCCAAGTGCCATGTTCGTTTTCCAGTCACCTTCACTAGAATACCGATAAATTGCGGCTACGACAGCATCACCTACCACTATAGCTCTGATGTCTCTTGGGGGGCGCTTTACGAACTCCTCTACGTAATAAATATGATAAATTGGGAACATATGCATCCTATCTTCTATTACTGCCTTGGCAGCATCTTTGTCACGCAACAGAGCTACTAGGCGACCCCAACTTCCGATCGTGGGCTTGATGACTGCAGGATATCCAAATTTATGAAGCGCTTCAAGGGCTGATTCTTCGGAGAAAGCGGAGAATGTTTTAGGTGTTTTCACACCTGCATTCATGAGCTTCATATGGGCAAATAGTTTATTACCGCAAGTAATTGCTGCATGTAATGGGTTTATCACACATGCTCCTAGACCTTCCAGTGCAGCAGTCGAATGAAGACTCCTAAAATAGCTCACACAGCGTTGAACAATGATCTTATTCCTATAATGAGAATTCACTTCATTGAGATCGATAAATAGAGCTCTGCAATCAACGTTGTCTACTTGAATTCCTCTCCTTTTTGCTGCCTCATATAAGGCTTTTTCTTCCCATCTGATATTATCGTAAAGGATAGTAAGAGAAGAGATTGGTTTTGTCTCTGATTTCACTCGCCCCAGTCCTCGCCTACATCTTGGGCTGGTTTTATATCAAATTTATCTCCACTTTTTAATAATTCATAACTTGCGCCGCAATCGGGGCAGGTTATGATTTCACCCTCTATCGAGTCCAAAGGCGTTTTGATTTCTGCATCACATTCAGGACATTTAAGCATGGCTATACTTCCTAAGCCTTTACTTAATTTATGTTAGGAGCAGCATCATTAAGTATCTTTCTCTCGAGTCGTTCGTCTAGATACAATTCCAAGATGTCGCCCATGCGGAGTTCTTTTAATCCATGTGCTAATGTCTCAGCTTCTCGGCTGCCGGTTTCTAGCCCTAGCATAGATAACAAGTAAGCTGCACCATTCTTACCGGCAAGTTCACCAAATACAATCTTGCGTCTATTCCCTACGATTTTAGGTTCAAGAATTTCATACGCCGATGGATTTCTCAGAATTGCAGCAAGATGTGTACCTGCCTTGTGTTTGTACGCGCTGTCACCAACAACTGGTTTAGATGCAGGAACTACCAAACCAGTATACTGAGAGATTGTTTTTGAAAGATCTTTTAGCATGTGTAGACGTAAGTCATTGTTTGATTTGTAAATCAACGTCAGAGCAACGGCGGTTTCAGCTAGTGTGGGAATACCTGTGCGCTCTCCTAAGCCCTCTATCGTGGTGTGAATCTGATTCGCTCCTGCATCACATCCTGCCAAAGCATTAGCCAGAGCTAAGCCTATATCGTTGTGACAATGCACATCTAAGGAGCTTCTTGACAGATCGATATTTTTGTGCACCATACTCACAAGGTTGTGCATTCCGGCTGGTCTCATGATGCCAACAGTATCAGGAATACTGATTCGTTCTATACCCAGACGATTCACTTCCCGGCACATATCTACTAAGAAATTTGGATCAGTTCTGCTGGCATCTTCCATTGTGAATCTAGCCTTCAAACCATGAGATTTAATATAGTCAGCTACTTCTAGTGCTCTGATCTTCGCCTGTTCTCGGGTAATCTTTAATTTTGCTGATAGATGAATATCAGAAATTCCGATGTAAGTTGCCACCCACGTGGCACCACAGCCGATAGCTACATCTACGTCAGACTTGATGGCCCTCACATGAGCTATGATGTCTGCTCTTAGTCCTTGTTTTATTATAGTTCTGGTGGCCTCTGCGTGATCGGACGAAACAACAGGGCTGATCTCTATTTGATCAACCCCAAAAGAATCTAACATCCACGCTATCTGAATTCTCTGTTTGACGGTGAATGATATTCCGGGATGCTGCTCGCCTTCTCTCAACGTAGAATCCAGAATTCTTATTTTTTTGTTCGCACTACGTGAATCATTGTAGATGTGTGCATAGTAGTTCGGATCCTGTGAATTTAGGGACATCGGTAACTAGATCCAGCTGATTTCGCAGATGATATAAATGTTATCGCAACGATGATAGAGGGTTTCAATAATATTTAGAGCGGTTTTCGACATTTCTATGCATTCAAGTCTGAATACCAGAGGAAATAAATCTAAAATCGACTAAAAAAATGCAAGATTTATCGCAACGTTTTGAGTACAATCACGGTATTTGTGTCAGAGACCCCTGCAGTTTTTCTGACATCATCTATGCACTTATTAATTTCTCCAATAGTGGGAGCGGTAAGAATCACAGCAATATCATATTGGCCTGTAATTTCATAGATCACCTGTACTCCAGCGAGTTTCTTTAGGTCTGAAGAAACGGAGGACGTATCAGAAGAGGAACTAACCGATACCAGCGTTATTGCGCTCGTCTTTTCGCTTGCACCCAATTCGATGGTAAATTGAGCAATTACTCCATTATTTACCATATTTTTTACGCGCCTTCTGACTGCAGATTCGGATAATCCAATCTCGCCAGCAATCTCAACGAAGGGCCGCCGCGAATCTGCTTGCAATATCTTTAGTATCTTATCATCCAACGGGTCTAGGTCAAACGACATGTCGTCTTTTCTCCTCTTCTGAAAGAACCAAATCGATAATATGGATCGCACGCGAAACGGTCTGTTCGTCCATTACAAGTGGTGGGAGTAGCCTAATTATGTTCTTTCCCGAATATAACATCAATAAACCTCTTTGCATCGCGTCAAGCAAAATATCCTTAACATCAAACCGCAACTCCACCCCAAGCATCATACCAAGGCCTCTGATCTCCCTAACGATCCGATGTCTCTCTTTTAACATTAGCAGGTTCTCTTTAAAATATCTCCCTGTCTTCTCAGCATTTTCAACTAATTTATCTTCGGTCAATGCCTCCAAGGTCGCGTATCCCGCTGCACAGGCAAGTGGATTTCCAGAAAAGGTGGATGAGTGTTCTCCCGTTTTTATACATTCAATAATTTCAGTCCTTGCTACTGTTAATCCCATTGGCACACCACCCGCTATTCCCTTCGCCAGACACATTATGTCTGGAACAGTATTCCAGTGTTGGCCTGCCCACATCTTACCTGTTCTACCCAGCCCACTTTGAATCTCGTCGAAAACCAAGACTAATTTGTGTTGATCACATATTTTGCGGATATTTTTGATGACATTGTCAGGAGGAACGATGATTCCAGTTTCTCCTTGAATCGGTTCCACAATGACAGTTCCGATAGTTTCATCGACCGCATCCTCCACTTTGGAAGGATCGGCGTATGGAACGAATTTAACACCCTGTAAGAGAGGTTGGAATGATTTGCGATATTTTTCATTGTGGGTGACAGAAAGGGCTCCAAAGGTCTTTCCATGGTACGCGCCATTCATTGCGATCACTCCAGCCTTGCCTGTGAACTTACGAGAGAACTTGAGCGCTGCTTCTACTGCTTCGGCACCGCTATTACTGAAAAAAATCTTATCTAACCCAGCAGGAGTTATGGTCGATAGTTTCTGAAGGAACTTGAGTCTAGTATCGTTATAGAGTGACATATGACATACGATTAGCTTCTCCACTTGCGTTCTAATAGCCTGCACAACCCTGTCGTTGCAGTGCCCGACAATAGCGACACCATATCCACCCATGCAGTCAATATATTCTCTATCAGAAGTATCCCAAACCTTTGCACCTTTTCCCCGTGCGATGTTAACTGGGAACCTTTGGTAAATATGGCCTAAATATTGATCTTCGCCATTCATTTTTGAGTTATCACCGTACAATTATCATGTGCTATTGCCTTTGAGAAAGGCTTCTCTGTTTGACCCGAGGCGATAATAGCTTCATCCACTCCCATTTGCAAAGCCTCAATAGCAGCTAGGACTTTTTTTTCCATACCGAACCCTATACGTGGAAGGACATCTTTAGCCTGCTCTAACGTGATGTGTGTTATCAAGCTATCGTTTAGTGAAAGGCCGTTGACATTTGTTATAAATATGACTTTGCTAGCTTTTAGAGCCCCTGCTACGTACGCCGCTGCGCGATCTCCGTCAACATTGAGAAAATCATATTCCTCACTCAGAGCAACCGGTGCTATAACCGGGACATATTCTTTTTCCAGTAATGCAGTTATTAAGGAGGGGTCTACAGAATTTATTTTCCCTGTATATCCTCCATTGATCACCATTTTCCTACCTCTATCGTTTATTATTACCAGCTTCTTCTTACGATCTGCCTTCAAGACCCCACCGTCAATTCCTGTTATACCGGCTGCATTTATGCCATGGCGCACGAGCATCCTCACTATTGATTTGTTAAGTTTACCTGCCATAACCATAGTGTAGATTTCTACAGTTTCCTTGTCAGTATATCTACTTCTTACGCCGCCGGGCGAGACAACAAATCCCTGTTCCTTTCCCAGCTTGTTAGCTATGATAGTGACTTCCTTTCCACCGCCATGGACGATAACTATCTTACTGATCTCGGATATCTTTTTTAGATCAGCCATTGTGGTCTGATGGAGTCCGTCAACTACACTCCCGCCGATCTTAACTACAATCATACTGGTGTCAAAGGAGTATATTTTAGGCCATCAGTCTCATCAAACCCTTGCATCACGTTCATATTCTGTATCGCAGATCCAGCTGCTCCTTTCATCAAGTTATCAGATGCCGAAAGAGCCACAACCCTTTGGTTATCGTCGTCGATATCAAATCCTAGATCGCAGAAATTCGATCCCACAACAAATTTTGGATCGGGAAATTTGTATAGACCCTTCTTGTCTCTGATGAACCTGACAAACGGCTCATTCTTGTATGAATTTCGGTACATTTTCCAGAGATCTAATTCGGAAACTCCTTTCGTTAGGAACAAATGGTTGGTGGCTAGAATTCCACGAACCAAGTTTACTGCATGAGGGCTCATACTCACCTTGATATCCTTCTTACCAATTAACCCTAATTCCTGTTCGATCTCGCCTGTATGTCTGTGCTTAGCCGGTTTGTATGGTCGTATCACACCGTACCGCATTGCGTGATGTGTTCCGGAATTTGCCTTAGCACCAGCACCTGATGAACCTATCTTGCTATCGACTACAATGTGTTCAGTATCAATAATGTTATTTTCTAGTAGAGGCTTTATAGCGAGCAAAGATGTCACCGCCATACACCCAGGACACGAAACGAGCTGTGCCCTAATAATATCGGACCTATGAAATTCAGGAACTCCATAGACAGATTTTGCCAGTAGCTCTGGGAAAGGATGTTCCCAGCCATACCATTTGACATAATCCTTAGGATTCTTTAAACGGAAGTCTGCAGAAAGATCGATAATTTTCATACCTCTTTCGTATAACTCTTTGACGATCTCGTTCGATTTGCCGTGAGGAACTGATGTAAAAACGAGATCGCAAGAGTTTGTCAGTTTTTCTGTATCCATAGGTGCAAAGATAAGATTAATGAAACCCTTTAAACTCGGATGAACACGATGGACATATTCCCCAGCTTTTTGTCTGGAAGTGACCATAGAGATCTCAACTCTAGGATGTGACACTAGGAGGCGTAATAATTCTCCACCGACATATCCTGAGGCGCCAACAACACCTACTTTCACTTTCTAAAGATCTCCTGTTTCCTGTGGCCTCTTAATTTTGTCAAATAAACAAAGTCCACCTACTTGAACCGGTTTTTAATATTCAATTTATATTTTTTGGTCATAAGTGTTCACTATAGGTCAAAAATGACCAGTATTGGTCTACTTCTTAACAACTGTTACGCTATAGTCTATTATGGCACTTGCAATATCGACAGTTGAGACGTTAGATGCGCCACGAAATTCTACCGTATTGTTAATTTCGTGAACTAATAGCCCCCTTTGTTCATCTTCCATTAAATCGACGCCTAGCACGCCTCCTCCTACAGCACTCGCAGCACGCAATGCAATCTCTTCAAGTTCCTTTGTTATGGGAGCGTTCTCGGCCTTCCCTCCTCTCGCTACATTTGTTCGCCATTCATTCTGGGCAGAGTAGCGATATACTGCCGCGATGATATCGTCTCCTACTACAATGCATCTTATATCACGCGGAGGGCGTTGGATCATTTCTTGTATATAATAAATACGGCCGAGAGGATTATTGTCTTCCTCTCTCATCTCAAATATCATATTAGCTACCTCATCGTCTCGCAATGGAAAAACTCCTCTTCCCCAGGAGCCTATTATCGGCTTCAGAACAACCGGAAATCCTGTACCACCAATGGCTTCCATTGCAGCCGCTGCACTGAAAGCAAAGTGGGTTTTAGGCGTGGGCACTTTGTGTTTTGCAAGGGTCAGCGATGTCAGCAACTTATTGCCACACGTTTCACCTACTTTGAACTTGTTGATTACAGGAAAGCCCAAAAATTCCAGACAGCTGGTAAGATACAATCCCCTAAAATGGCTTACACTTCTTTGTA
>Ga0187772_10001450_pt1 | contig 11270 bp, 12 predicted proteins | sample 0116_SJ02_MP15_2_FD_133137 | JGI IMG/M metagenome (GOLD analysis project Ga0187772, IMG submission 133137) | Tropical peat soil microbial communities from peatlands in Department of Meta, Colombia - 0116_SJ02_MP15_20_MG | ecosystem: Environmental > Terrestrial > Soil > Wetlands > Peat | place... | reverse complement strand
TCGCCGGATTCGGTGCGGGCGGAGGCGCGGGCACGGGTGGGGGCGCGGGCGCCGCGGTCGGCGGGCGGGGCGGAGGAGGAGGCGGCACAAAGGGCTTCGGCGGAGGCGCTGGCGGCGCCGCGGCGGGCGCGGGCTCTGTGCTTGACGGCGACGCTGGTGTCGAAGGTTTCGTTTCCGAGGCGGCGGGGGCCGGCTGCGCGGATTCTTCGGGCGGAGTTGGCGCGGCGGGAGGAGCGGGTGGCGGTGCAGCAGGTCCTGCTTCGGCAGCGGCTGACGCAGGTTCGGCCGAAGGAGTGGAAGCAGCGGGTGCCGCAGCTTCAGACGGCGAAGGCGCCGCCGCTGTCTCTGACGGCGGTGCCTCTGCGGTCGGCGCGGGCTCAGGCACAGAGGCGGCCTGATGAGCTGCCTCAAGGCTCCCGTGCAATTCCGGGTTGAACAACATCGTCCATTGCAGCGCGGGGATTTTTTCAGAACTGAATGTCCAAATCGAATTGTTGACGGGCGTCCATTCGCCGGATTTCCCCGGGAGCAATTCGAACTGGACCTCCGCGCCGTACTTCGATTTGCAGGCGGTTGCGGCAAGGCCGGCAAATTGGCGGAATATTTCATTCAACGCGTCGGCATGGCCCTCCGTGAACGCCGCGCTTGGATCGAGAGTCTCGCCCATCAGCAATTGGGCCAGGCGAACTCCGTCGGACCTTAAGAACTGAAAGGAATGTTCGCCATGGAGCGCTCCGGAGACTTTGAAGAGCACGGTCAGACTTTCTCCGGCTTGCGCGCCTTCTTTTGCAGCCGGCGCCGGACCTTCCGGCGCGGGAATGAGGGGCGCACCCTGGAGCTTTTCGAGAGTCTGGGCGGTGGCCTGGGCCCAGACGTGGGAGTATTCCTGGTCGGGGATGAAGACTTCGGGAGTCGGATCGGGGCTCATGACCCGCTCTTTTCAGCCGAGTCCTGCGTGGCGATAAGTTCCTGGATCAAGCCGCCGCGCAAGGGTCCGCAGCTCACCGGAACGCCGCTGAAAATCGAGCGTCCATTCACCGTGACCGCCATGGATTCCCGCAGCGAGTGGTGCAGAGGCAGAATCTCGCCCGGGAGCATGTCCACCACCTCGCGAATGCGCAGCGGAATGCTGCTCAGCTCGAGCTCCACGGTGAATTTGGAGTCCTGAAGAAGTTCGCGAAGCCGGTCCGCATTGTCGGTGGAGAACCGCCGGCGCTGAATCATCCCTTGCTGCGCCAGCTTCCGCAGGAGCATGTTGGAGACCGCCGCGGGGAAAACGATGTTCATGTTGCCGCGCGTGTCGGTGAGCTTCAGTTCGAAGCTCAGATTCAAAATGTGTTCAGCTTGAGGAATCAGCGAGATGATCTGCGTCGACTTCACTCGCTGGCCCGACTGAAACTTCAACGGCAACACGGACTGCCACGTGTTCTCCAATTCGCGGCACACCAGCACGATCACGCTCTCCAGAATCTGCTCCTCGATTTCAGTGAGGTCGCGCGGCTCTGCCAGGCCCTGGCCCGGCCCTCCGAGGAGGAGATCGATCATGGGAAAAGCGAGTGCGAGGTCCACCTGGATTCCCGAAATTTCCTCGAGCGGCATCAACTGGGATGTGGCGAAATAAGTCTGCTCGGGAATCCGGGTGAGGAATTCGGAGTATACAAGCTGCTCGACCGCTACGAGGCTCACCTGAAGGCCCACGCGGAGATAGGCGCCTAGCGAATTGGCAAGGTTGGGTGCAAAGGCTTCATGCAACAAAGTGACCTGGCGGACCTGCTCTTTGCCGAGCTGGCCGGCCTGGCGAAAGTCGCACGGTTTGATAACGCGCGATGGCCCGCTAAGCCCCGCCTTGGGAGCCGTGCCCTGCGCTTTGCGAAACAGCAGGTCGATTTCTTCCTGCGTCAGGACTTTTTCCACGAGGCGATCTCCCGGAGAATTTTTTCTGAGGCAACGCTGGAAATCGGCTGCGGCGGCACGTGCAGTTTCGCAGCCGGCTTGGGCGGCGATTTCGGAGGCGATTTCTGCATCAGTTCGCGCAGGCGGACGCGCAGGCGCAGAAGCGCGGCCGTGTGAATTTGCGAAACACGGGATTCGCCGATCCCCAGGGCCGCCCCCACCTCCTTCATCGTCAACTCTTCGAAGTGATAGAGCGCGAGAATTTGGCGTTCACGGTCGGGAAGCTCGCCGATGGCCCGGGCCAGCAACGACGTCATTTCGGACTTCAAGGTGCGCTGAAACGGGTCCTCCTCTTCGGAGCCGGAACGCGATTGAATCGTTTCTTCGCCGCCGCCCGGGCCGTCGGAATCGGACTGTAGGCTGCCGATGTCGAGGCCGCGGAGATCTCCCATCAGGTGCTGCAAACTTTCCAGTGTCATGTTGAGCTCGGCGGCGATTTCGGGTTCGGTGGGATCGCGGCCGAACTTGGCTTTGCAATCCGAGATCGCCTGCTCCAGGCGGCGAGCCTGGCGGCGCAACATGCGTGGGCTCCAGTCAATCTGGCGGAGACTATCGAGGATGGCGCCGCGGATGCGGAATTCCGCGTAGTGCTTGAGCTGCACGTTTTTGGTGGGGTCGAATTTCCGGACGGCGTCCATCAGTCCGAGAATGCCTGCATGGACGAGGTCTTCGAGCAGAACTTGCGGAGGCAGGCGATCGTGAATCCGGCGGGCGATATACTGCACCTGGGGAAGATGCTCGAGAAGAAGCTTATCCCGCTGAGCGTCGTCGAGCTCGGAGACGCCGTGGCTGGCGCGTTGCTGGGTGTCGTTCAATCGTGCTCCTTAGGCGGCTTCATTGCACCACTCCCATCGACTGGACGGAGACGACCGCAGGAATCTCCGCGGGAGAAAGAACCACGATGCGCGGCACAAAAGGCTCGAGCAGCCGCCGCAAGTGGAATCTTGCCGGGCTGCCGCAAAGGAGAATGGGGGAGGCAATCGCGAGCTGTTCTCCGGCGATGCGGCGCAGGCCATCGAGTACACGACGAAGGAAACCTGTCTGGAGCGCCGCGTTGCGGCTTGCGGCAGCCTGCGGATCAAATGCGCGAGCGATCTCGTCCTCGAGGCCGGGATCGACGGCGAGAACCTTCAGCTTGCCGTCGTCCTGCAGCAACGGTTGAACCAAAGCGCGTCCGAGGGCCTGGCGCACGGATTCGACGAGGAACACCATGTTGCGATTCAGGGCGGACGCGTCGATGAGAGTCTCTAGAATGGTGGAGAGGTCGCGAATGGAGACTTGCTCACGCAAAAGCTGCTGGAGGATTTTTTCGGTCTCGCCCAGGCTGAGCACGCGCGGAACGAGCTCTTCCACGAGCTTCGGATGCGTTTCGGCAAGCGAGTCGAGGAGGCGCTTGGTCTCCTGGCGGGTGAGCACTTCGTGCGCGTGGCGGCGAATCACCTCGGCCAAGTGGGTGGCAATCACGGAAGTTTGCTCGACAACGGCGTAGCCCGCGCCGAGAGCGGTGTCGCGGAGATTGGCGGGAATCCAGCGCGCGGGGACGCCGAAAGCGGGCTCACGTGTCTCGATGCCTTCGAGCGCAGGCGGCGACGCTTCGGAGCTGATGGCGAGCAGCCAATCCTGATAGGTTTCGCTGCGAGCGATTTCCACTCCGCGCAGGCGAAGGACATATTCGCGAGGCTTCAGCCGCATGTTGTCCGTGATGTGGATGGCAGGGACGATGAAGCCGAGCTCGGTGGCGAGATGGCGGCGGAGAGCGCGAATGCGTGGAAGCATCTGCCCGCCGGCTTTCTGGTCCACCAGCGGAATCAGGCCGTAGCCGACTTCGACGCTGATATCGTCGAGCTTGAGGAGCGTTTCGAGCTGCTCCTGGGCGCTCGGTTTCCTCTCGGCTTCCGCTTCTTTTGCTTTCAACGGAGACGATTCCTTCAAGCGCATGCCCAGAAGAGCGATGCCGCCTGAAAGGACAAGAAAGGAAAATTTCGGAAGCCCCGGAATGAGCGTCAGCAAACCCATGACGGTGGCGGCGATAAATAAGGTGCGCCGCTTAGCGAGAAGCTGATTGCTTAGGTCGATGCCGATCGGCACATCCGAGGACGCGCGCGTAACCACGATGCCGCCGGAAACCGAAACCAGCAGCGAGGGAATGAGAGTGACCAGGCCGTCCCCGACGGTGAGGATCGTGTAGGTGGTGAGCGCATCACGGAGTTGCATGCCCTGCTGAAAGACTCCGATCAAGAAGCCGGCGATGATATTGATGGCGGTGATGAGAATGGTGGCGAGAGCATCGCGCTGGCTGAAACGGGCGGCGCCGTCCATCGCCCCGTAGAATTCGGCTTCGCGCGTGATCTGCTCGCGCCGGCTGCGAGCATTGCGTTCATCGATGAGGCCGGCGTTGAGGTCGGCGTCGATGGCCATCTGTTTTCCGGGCATGGCGTCGAGAGTGAAGCGCGCGGAAACTTCCGCCGTGCGCACGGCGCCATGGTTGATGACGAGATACTGGATGGCGATGAGCGCAAGGAAGACGACGAAGCCGACCACGTAGTTGCCGCCGACCACGAACTGCCCGAAGGATTCGATCACCTTCCCCGCCGCAGCCGTACCTTCGCTTCCGTGGAGAAGAATCCGGCGCGTGCTGGCCAGATTGAGAGACAGCCGAAACAATGTGAGCAAGAGAATCAGAGTGGGAAAGACGGAGAATTCAACCGGCTTAAGGATCTGCAAAGAAGCGAGCAGAACCAGGACGGCGACTGTGATGCTCATGGCCAGGAGCAAATCGAGGACCAGCGCCGGAACAGGAACGATCATTACGAATACGATGGCGACCGCCGCAATGGGAACGAAGGCTTCGCGGCCGGTGGCGATAAGAGGGAGCGGTCTTGGGGCGGTGGCCATTTCGTCGCGCTATCCCTTCGGAGGCTGCGAGCCGGCGGCTTTGCTTTCGCGAGCCTCTTTTTCCGCGCGAACGCGGGCCTGCGTGCGGTAAATAAATGCGAGAACTTCGGCCACGGCCATGTAGAGCTTGGCCGGGATCGTGGCGCCGACTTCCACGGTGCGGTAAAGCGCCTGAGCGAGCGGCGGATTTTCGACGATGGGGACTTCGTACCAGCCGGCTTCGCGCTTGATTTTCTGTGCGAGGATCCCGCGGCCTTTGGCGAGGACGAGCGGCGCGGGCATCTTTTCCGGAACGTATTCGAGGGCGACGGCGTATTCCTCGGGGTTGGTGATGACAACGGTGGCGCGAGCCACCTGGCGCAGCATGAGACGCCGTCGAACGTCGCGCATGCGGCGCCTCATGCGGTTGCGGGTGGCGGGGTTGCCCTGCGTGTCTTTCGCTTCATCGCGCACTTCCTGCGTGGTCATGCGCAGAGAGCGCTCGTAATTCCAATACTGGATGCCGTAGTCCAATCCCGACCAGAAGAGAAGGACAAGCCCTGCTTTCCAGGAAAGTTCGTAGAGGATGCCAAAGAGCCAGGCGAGCGCGGCGGGCAGCGCCATGTGGGAGGAATTCAGAATATGAGCCCACTCGCGCATGAGGATCGCGGCGAACAGGTAAAGAACAATCGAGAGGGGGATGAGCGACTTCAGCAGCGGGCTCAAGCCCGCGAGAGAAAAAATTCGGCCGACGTTGTTCGCCGGATTGAACCGCTCCCAATTCAGTCCGAACGCTTGGGGCGCGAATAAGAACCCTCCCTGCGCCATCAAGCCGAATGCAGACACGCACCATGCGAATATGAGCGGCGGCGCAGCCCAGCGCACCGCATTCCCTGCCGTCAGGTTCATGAGCAGGGCGAGCGACGCAATCTCGCCATGGGAAACGGCCGTGAGAAGATGGCGGAACAAATCGCGCCACACGGAAATCCAGCCGGATTGTCCCCAGCGCATGAGCATGGCAACGCCGAGCAGCGTGAGCGCAGCCGGAAGCTCGCGGCTGCGGACAATCTGGCCGCGTTCGCGGGCCTGTTCCCTCCGGCGGGCTGTTGCGCGCTGAGTCCTGTCCTCACCGGCCATCGCTCACCCGCCTCCGCGCAAATTCGAGAGAAAAGTTTCCAGATGAGTGAGCGCGTGGAAGAAATCGCGCTCGAGAAGCCCCGGCCAATACGCAAAGACGCCGTACAGCACCGCAACCCCGAGAAGGAACTTGACGGAAATTCCGAAAAACAGCGCGGGGAATTGGGGAGAAGCCTTGCTGATGAACCCGACGGTCAAGTCCGTGAGCATGGTGGCAAGCAGGATCGGGAACGCAATTTCTGCGCCGATGAGCCACATCGAGGTGGCCATGCGCAATAAGTCCGGCGCGCGCAGCGCGATGGACGGAAGCGTTCCGGCGGGAATCAGTTGGAAGCTCGTGGCCACTGAGCGCAGAATACACAGGTGCACGCCGCGATGCGTGAAGGTCAGAAGCGTGGCGAGATCGCGAAGTGTGGACAGGACCGTGATTTCGACCTGCGTATTCGGGTCGATGATGTTCACCAGCGAAAACCCGAACTGAAAACTGATGATCTGCCCGGCCAGCTGCATGCCGTCGAATACGAATTGAACGATCAGCCCCATCACAACGCCGAGAGCTGCCTCGCTGAGCGCCCCCGCGCCCCAGGAAGCCGCGGAGGATGGGATGTACGCGGATTCGGGCAAGGAATAGACCGGCAGCAAAAGTACGGTGAGAGCGATGGTGAGGACCGCTTTGACGCGGAAGTTCACCGAAGCGTTGCTTAAAAAAGGTGCAAAACTCATCAAGCCTCCGACGCGAAAAGCGACGAGAATGGCGCGGCTGATGAAAGCTTCGATCACTCGGCACCTGAAGGCCTCACTCGACGAAATGGTGGAAGTCGCCGAAGAGCGCGACGGTAAATTGCACCAGCTTGCGCATCATCCAGGGCGTCAGCCAGAAAGCGAATGCGCCCACGGCGGCCAGGCGGGGGACAGTTGAAAGCGTCATATCCTGCATCGAGGTGAGCACCTGGGTGAGGCTGATGAGCGCGCTGACAACCATGGCGGCTGCCAGAATCGGAGCGGCAACGATGAACGCGACTTCCAGCGTTCGCCGCGTGATATCGATCACTTGAACCATCGACACGTGAAGGCCTCCTTGCTTTCCTGTGAATTTTCCCCCTCGGTGGATGAACACGGGTCAATAGAAACTCTTCAGCAGCGACCCGACGATCAAGTTCCAGCCGTCGGCGACAACGAACAGCAGGATTTTTAACGGCGTGGAAATGATGACGGGAGGGAGTTGGAACATTCCCACCGAAGTCGTGATGGCGGCAATCACCATGTCCACGACCATGAAGGGGAGAAACAGCACCGCGCCGATCTGGAAACCCGCCTTCATCTCCGAAAGAATGTAGGCGGGAACAACCACGCGGAGAGGCAAATCAGCGGGACCGTGCGGGCGCGGGATGTGCGCCATTTCGGTGAGCAATGCCAAATCCTTCTCGCGCGAAAATTTCAGCATGAATGCGCGCAAAGGGACGGAACCGCGATCGATCGCTTCGAGCGCCGAGATCTGACGGTGCTCGAGGGGAACGATGGCCACGCGCGCGATATCCGCACCGACGGGCTGCATAATGAAGTAGGTGAGAAAGAGCGCGAGCCCCAGCAGCGTCTGATTCGTCGGCGCGGTGTTTGTCCCGAGCGCCTGACGGAGAAAATGGAACACGATCAAGATGCGCACGAAGGGCGTCATGGAAAGCAGCAGCGCGGGGAGAAAGGTGAGCAGCGTGAGGACGATAACAATCGTCCACGTGGTCGAATCCGAAGGCGGCGGAATCTTCAAGGGGATGGAAGGAACCGGGTCTTGCGGCCCGGCGAAAGCCGCCGGTGCGGAAAAAATCCAAATCAGGGGCGCCAGAGTACCGGTGAGTGTGGGCCGTTTCATAGGGGCAGGCCGGGGCTGGGGGGAAGCTCAAGTCGCCGGGTCCTCCTCGGTGGTTGCATCTGGTTCACGCCCGGAGCGAGAGGAAAGCTGCGCCAGCAGCGCAATGGAAGTGTTCGTGCCGCCAACCAGGAATCGCTGCTCCTCGTAGCGCACGACCGCGAGGAAGCCGCGGTTGCCAAGCGAGAGCGTTTCGCACAAGCGCAAACGGCGGACACGCCGGTGCCAGATTCTGTGGCGCGAAATGGCGGCGAGACGCTCGAAGCCCGACCGCAAAAGGTCAAGCATGGGGGCGAGCCCGAGTGAATCTGCGCCGGATGACATCGTTCCTCTTCATCGAAACTACTTCCGCCGCGCTCATTCGAAACCTGGGGCCGTGGTGCACGCCTCGCGGCTCACGCCAGCTCCGCAATCCGCAGGGCCAACAAATCGCCGATCACTTGAAACTCTCCCCAAGCAATCAGCCGCCCTCCGGCCAGCAGCGGCACATTTTCGCCGGAGGCAGCGCCGGATGCGACCACAGACCCGACGTCGAGGCAGTAGAGCTCGCGAACTGTCAAATGCTTGATGGGAACTTCGACTGAGAGCGTTGCGCGCACTCGCAGCATTTCCGGCCAAGGGTCCGGGCCCGAGGCGGCCGCCAGGGAGGGAGTGAGATTCGCGATTTGAGTTTCCGCCATGGCTCAGTGCTGCACCAAAAATTCCGTGAAATAGACTTCCTGGCAGCGGACTTCCGGAACCCGTTCTGTAATGGCTTTCAGCAAATCTTCTTTCAACTTCGTTTTCCCCTCGGGAGTGAGAAGATCTTCCACGGTTCGGGTGCCGAGCACGGTCAGAATTGTGTCTCGCAGGCGTCCCATGTACGGCGCCTGCTTTTCGCCCTCTTTCAATTCCGCCTGGATGCCGAGGTCGATTCCCACGCGGAGGTACCCGTTTTCGGACTTGCCGGAAAGATTCACGACGAAGCTGTCAAGGTGCAGAACACACAGCGGAGCATCGGGTTTGTCCTGTTCTGCAGCCTGTGCCGATTTGGAGCGGTGCCAGATGAAGCCACCCACAGCCAGTACGAGGACCAGGACTCCGCCCCCGATACCAATCAGCAGGCCGCGTTTCGATTTTGGCGGTGGCAGAGCCTCTTTTTGGGGTTCCTCAGCCATAAATGAGAATGGAGTAGAGCAATTGCGCAACCGAAATGGAGGGGTGGCATCCAGCGATGGATCCACTCCTGGCATCGAGTCAAGTACCTGCACCGAATAGTCTTGGAGCTGTGAAAGCTCCGTGAGGGGGCGTCAGCGACGGCGCCACTTGCGCGGTAGTGCGCGCAATCACAGTGAGGATATGAAAGCTTTCATGAAGAGCGTCTTGCGAACGCGCGCCCTGGTCCGGCAGTCGAGCCTGCGGTGGCATGCAGGCTCGATATCCGCCGGACGAGAATCGCTTTGGTCTTCTTAATTTCCAACCCACCAGGGCACGGTATGACGGTGCGCCTCCCGTGCGAGGTGCCAAGATTGAACAGATCCAGAGGCTACTGGATCAGGCTAATGGCTGTCTGCGTGACGGTGTCAATCGTCGTGACGACTTTTGCGTTCGCCTGGAAACCGCGCTCGGCCAGAATCAGATTGGCGAATTGCGTGGAGATATCCACGTTCGATTGTTCGAGCGCGCCTCCGGAAATTGTGCCGCGGCCTCCGGTGCCCGCGACGCCGACATTCGCAGCTCCGGAAGCCAGCGTGGCCAGGAATTCATTTTGGCCGTTTCGGTCAAGGCCCTGCTCGTTGGCAAAACTGGCGAGAAGGATCCTGCCGAGCGGCTGCGTCTGGCCGTTGCTAAAGCTGCCCTCGATCGTGCCGTCGCTTCCAATCGAGAAGCTGACGAGCGAACCACTGGCAAATCCGTCTTGATTCGTGGAGGAAGTGGCGGAAGGGCCGGAAACCTGGGTGATGAGGCCGACGCCAGGGCTGCTGAACAGGTTCCAGTTGAAAGTGAGCGGGCTGGCGCCATCGGCAAACCCAGTGATGTTGATGCCAGTAACGTTGGCCGCGGGCGCGATCAATTGACCGCTGCCGTTGAACGCAAGGGTCCCGGTTTTGATCACCACGGGGTTGCCGGTGGCGCCCACGTCGGCAGCGGGGATGGTGATGGAGTAGTTCCAATTGTTCGCGGCAGTTTTGGTGAAGTTGTAAGTGAGGATGTGCGTGAGACCAAGAGAATCGAATACAGCCAGTGAAGTGCTGAATGTGGGCGCGGGATTGGCGGTAGCGGCAAAAGTCTCCGCCTCCGCGCCGGTGGCGGCATCGGTGAGGGTGTTCGTGGTGAACGTGATGGGGTTACCGCTATCGGCATTAATGATGAGAGAATTTCCGGAGATGGTGGCGTTGAAATTGGGGTTGGCGTTGATTTGCGCAACGATGGTGTTGAGCGTGTTGCCGGCCAGGGTGGTGTAGGTGAACGCATTCGTCCCGTCGGTGAAAGCGAGAGTGCTGCCGGTGGCGAGCACTGTGGCGGGAGCGATGCCGGTGCCGGTTTGCTGGCTGGCGACGTTGGCCGCGGGCGTCGCCGAGGGATCGAGATTGATGGCCAGGTTTGCGTTGGCGGTGGCCTTTGGCGGATTGATGAGTCCAGCAGCGATTGTGAGCGGGCCGGGGACCTGGTTGGTATTGATGACCCCGCCGACGGCGGCGTCACCTAAAATTTCCGAGCCGTCAGGCGCCACCAGAGTTCCGTTGGCGCTGATGGAGAGATTGCCGGCGCGGATGTAAACGAGCTGGCCGTTGTTTTGCCCAATCAGGAAGCCGTTGCCCTGGATGGCGAGGTCTGTAGGAACGCCCGTAGATTGGATCGTGCCCTGAGTGAAATCGGCGGGAATCGATCCGACTTTCACGCCGACACCCACCTGGATGGGGTTGCCGTCGCCACTCGAACCGATCTGCTGGTAGAAGAGATCCTGGAACTCAGTGGTGGCGCCCTTGTACGCGGTCGTATTCAAGTTGGCGAGGTTGTTCGAAATCACAGACAGATCCTGCGAAGTCGCATCCAGACCTGAAAGAGACGTGGAGAATGACGGCATCGGCTTCCTCCTAGACAGAAATCGCCGCGGAATTCGGCAAGGTTGATTGTGAACTGCTGGTTGGAGCGGCTCCCGTGGCGGCCGACAAAGTCTGATTAATATCAATCAGCTGCTGGAGCTGGTTGAATTGAACGAGCTCGGTGACGAAAGTGGTAGGGTCGAGCGGGTTGGTCGGGTCCTGCGCCTGAAGCTGCGCCGTTAGAAGCGTGATGAAAGAGTCTCCGGTCAATTGATTTGCAGAATCCGATGAAGAGCTGGAGTTGTTGGACGAAGAAGTCTGCGTGGGCGAACTCGCAGCAGGAAACAGGGATGGGGCGGCGAATGGGCTTATCTGACTGATGGAAGACATAGCTGGTTCTCCTCTCCTTTCAATTT
>Ga0187772_10001449_pt1 | contig 11275 bp, 15 predicted proteins | sample 0116_SJ02_MP15_2_FD_133137 | JGI IMG/M metagenome (GOLD analysis project Ga0187772, IMG submission 133137) | Tropical peat soil microbial communities from peatlands in Department of Meta, Colombia - 0116_SJ02_MP15_20_MG | ecosystem: Environmental > Terrestrial > Soil > Wetlands > Peat | place... | reverse complement strand
TACTCCCGGGTCTTCTCCGAGCAATTGAAGGGGCTCGCCCAGCGGGGGGACGTCGCCGTCGGGATCTCGGGGAGCGGCAACTCGCCGAACGTCCTCGAGGCGATGAAGGTCGCGCGGTCCCTCGGGCTCGCCACCGTCGGGCTCACGGGGATGGGCGGCGGGAAGCTGAAGGACCTCGTCGACGTGCCGCTCGTGGTCCCGTCGAACTCGATGCAGCACATCGAGGACGTCCACCTCCTCGTCTGCCACCTGCTCACCGCGTACCTCCGCGACGAGCACCCCGGCGCTCCGCCATGATCCCGCGGGTCCGGGACTACATGGTGCTCGAGGTCGAGCACCTCTCGGAGTCGACGACGATCGGCGAGGCGATCCAGCGCCTGATGCGCAGCCGCCACCACGGCTTCCCCGTGACCGATCCCTCGGGCAAGCTCGTGGGGTTCGTGAGCGCGAAGGAGCTCCTCCGCCACGCGGGCGAGGCGACGATCCCCCTATCGAAGATCATCCGGCCCGGCACGATCACCGCGACCCCCGAGACCTCGCTCGACGACGCCGCGCGGGTCCTCTTCCGCTTCGGCCTCCGAGACCTCCCGATCATCGACGGCACGGGCCGGCTCTGCGGGGTCCTGTCGAACCTCGACGTCGTCCGCTCGCACTTCGAGCGCGCCTCGCCCGCGAAGGCCGACACGCTCCGCAACCTCCTGCACGACCGCTACGGGTTCCCGTTCTCGTTCCACCGGGGGCTCGTGCCGATCGACCGGCTCACCCCGACCCAGTGGAAGGTCTTCGAGGACGAGCTCGAGGGGCGACGCTACGAGCTCGAGCGGGGGTTCGCGGAGCCGGTGCTCGTCCTCCAGAAGGGCGAGGCCTGGATCCTGGTCGACGGGCACCACCGGGCGCTCGCCGCGCGCGAGATGGGTCTCACCCAGCTGCAAGCGTTCATCCTGACGTGCGATCGGCCGGACGACTTCGCCCGCCAGGAGACCGGCTTCGAGCGGCTGGCGGCGGAGCACCATCTCCGCACCGTCGACGACATCGAGATCGACCGGGCGTCGCACCACCCGCTCGTGGAGGTCACGACCCAGCTGATCCGCCGATTCGAGCCCCAGACCCCTCCGCGGGAGTCGGCGAACGCCCCGTAGCGGCGCCGGGCCTCGGCGCCCGACCCGGTCGGAACCGGGGGGATATGAAAGCCCGCCCGCTCGCTCCCGGCCCGAATGACGATCCTCGGGCTTCCGTCGCTGGACCTCAACGCGGGGCTCCTCGCCTACGTAATCATCGCGCTCGCGATGATCGTGATCACGGTCTTCGTCCTCGGGAAGATCCTCCCGAGCCGGGGGGAGGCGCCGCTCCTCACGCAGCTCACCCTCGCGCTCGCGATCCTGGGCGGCGGGAGCGTGCTGATCCTTTCCTTGATGTTCGTCTTCCTCAACTCGAACGGCACGGAGGCGTGGACGTTCGTCCTCCTCGCGTTCAACTTCATGATGGTCGGGCCGACCGGTCTGTGGTTCATGAGCCTCATCGCGTTCCGGGACCGGCGAAGCTCGCCGAGCGACTGGATCTGGCCCGCGGCCATCGCGCTCATGATCGCGGGATCGGAGATCCTGATGGGGGTCCTGTTCGCCCTCGGCATCTCCTCGGGGTCCGCCGTCACGCCGGCGGTCCTCGCGGCGGGGGTCTCGTCGATCTGGTTCTTCTGGTCGATGGCGTCGGTGATGTTCGCGCTCCTCCTCTGGGCCCCGATCGGGCGGGCGGAGCGGTGGGTCGTGGTCGCCCTCACGGTGAGCGCCGTCCTCGCCCCGTGGGTGACCGCCTATCCCACGGTCGGCGGGGTCGGGATGACGGTCCTGATGGCGGGAGTGTTCCTCGGCATCCTCCGGGAGCTCTCGCGCCGCGATCGGATCGCGCCGGACGAGGTGCCGGTCCTCCTCGGCCTCGCCGCGGCGTTCCTCCTCATGGCGCTCACGGGGGCGAGCGTCGCGGTCACCCGGGCCTCGGTGGGCTCGGCGCTCGCCTTCGGCGGCGGCATGGCGCTCGTCATGACCGTCGAGATCGCCTACCTCGTGCGCCGGTTCTATCACGGACCGCAGCGCGTTCCGTGGATCGTACGCGCCGCCGATGTCGACCGGCCGATGCCGTCGCCGGAGCTCCCGGCCCCCCTCGGCCCGAAGGGCGCCGCCGGTCCGCGGCCCCCGGCTCCGGCCGGGCCGGCGCCTCCCGCGCTTCCCTCGTCCCGAACGGGGCCGTGAGCCCGACCGGGAGCGGATTCTAACGACATCGATATCAACGGCCCCAAGGTCTCGCCCCCGTCAGGGAGCATCGTGACCGACGCGACGGCCGGCCGCCGGCCCCCTCGTCCTCTCCGCCGGGCGCTCCCGTGGGGCATCGCCGCCCTGCTCCTCTCGACCGTCGGGATCCCCGTCGTCGCGGGGCTCTCGGCGCTGCCCGTCGCGCACGCGGTCGGGTTCGCGCACTCCGGGCCGACGAACGAGACCGTCACCGTGAACCTCACCGATGCGCCGGCCTTCGCCCCCCAGTTCCTCAGCGCGCCGTCGAACTCGACGCTCGATCTGCACCTCAAGAATGTGGGGCAGTACAACCACACGTTCACCCTCTCGGGGACGTCCGGCCCGGCGGCGCGTCTCGCGTCGAACGCGACGCCGCAGGAGGTGTACGCCTTCTTCCGGACGAACGGGGAGCTCGCGAACGTCTCGGTCGCCCCGGGCGCCCAGGCGTGGGCGAACCTTTCGTTCAACGCGTCGAGCGCGTACGACTCGTTCGAGTTCGCTTCGGTGGTCCCGTACCAGTTCCAGGCCGGGATGTGGGGGCTGCTCAACGTCACCTCGACCGGCCCGGGTCTCCAGGTGTTCGAGAACACCACGGACGCGCCCGGGTTCCAGCCGAGCGTGCTCTCGGCCTCGCCCGCCCGCTATCCGGTGTCCGTGGACGTGCTCGTCACGAATCTCGGCAACCTCGGCCACACGTTCACGGTCGTGCCCCAGGGGAACGTCACGCTGACGGTGGGGAACTACACGTCGTACTTCGCCACGCACCCGCCGCTCGTGAGCGCCTCGATCCCGTCGGGCGCCGGCTCGACCGCCTGGGCGAACTTCACGATCCCCGCGCCGGGCGTGTACATGTACCTCTGTCTCGTCACGGGCCACTTCGCGGCCGGGATGAGCGGCGAGCTGTACGTGGGCATCCCCGTCCCTCCGCCGCCCCTCGCGCCCAGCACGGCGATCGTGGACTCCTGGATCCTCGTGGGCTCCGCCGCCCTGTTCGGGATCGGGCTGATCCTCGCGGGGACCGCGTCCTACCTGGGACGGTTCCCGAAGGCCCCCGGGACCCACGGGAAAGGGCACTAGGCCCGTCGCGTCGCCGACCGGATTCGGCGAGGACCGAGGTCGCCGCTCGCGTCTAGGTCACGATCAGGAACGAACGCATCGTGCCGTGATACGTGCCACAGAACTCCGTACACTGGATCAGGTACTCCGTGCCCGCCGACGCGTTCGGGATCGAGAAGCCGAAGTAGTTCATGCGGCCGGGGATCGCGTCGATCCGCACCCCGAGCGCGGGGATGTTGAACGAGTGGACGACGTCCATGCTCGTGACGTTGATCTGGATCACCGATCCTGGGGGGGCCCATAATGCGCCCCCGCTCACCGAGTTCGTCGTCACGTCGTAGCTCGAGTTGAAGCAGGTGTTGTTCACGGGGTAGCAGAACTCCCAGTACCATTGGTGCCCGGTCACGTCCACGTACTCGGTCGGATGAGCGGGCAGCTGATCGATGTGGTAGAGGAGGACCGTCGAGTAGGCGGCGACGCCCGCCAGCAATCCGACGATCGCGAGCGTCCAGACGACCTCGAGCTTGTTAACCATACCGGCGCCCCCTCACCTTCGGATCCCGGAACTTCCACAGCGCGTAGGTGAGGACTCCGAACGTGACCGCCGCGCCCGCCGCACTGATCGCGACCATCGTCCAGACGAGCGGCATCGTCTCCTGGAGATTGGTCTCCCCGAGGACGAACGGGCCGAGGGCCGCGATCGCGGGTCCGGCGAGCCGGCGGCCTATCCCCCCGACGTCGGGCACGTCCGGGACTGTCAGGTCGAGCTACATATTCTCCGCGTACGAACCGAACGCCTCCGGGGCCGTCGCCCGGCGGCGGCGCGGAGGGGGTCCGCCCGCGACCGGTGTACGTACGTAGGGGCTTTGAACCCGACCTCTGTCGTGCCGCCGGTCGAGCCCCACCCGGTGCCCGGATGATCCAGCGCAGTCCGTACAGGTCCGCCGCGGTGTTCCTGCTCGCGCTCGCCCTCGCCCTCTCGGGGCTGGTCGCGCTGACCGAGACCGTCCCGGTGCGCGCGCAGTCCGTGGACGCGGGCGGCTCCGCCTCGGTCCAGGTCAGCGCCGTATCGGTCGGGTACGCATTCTCCCCGTCGACGATCGAGAACGTCGCGACCGGCGCGAACGTGACCGTGACGTTCACGGACCTCTCCGACCTCGCGCACACGTTCACGATCTACGGCCGGCAGGGGGTCGTCATCCCGACCACCACCGACCCGGGAACCCTCGACAAGTTGGTGTATGGCAGCGGCTACAAGCCCCTCGTCAACCTCAATGTCACCGGGACCGGGTCGACGAACGCGACGACGATCACCTCCCCCGGAATCGGCTGGTACGAGTTCATGTGCATGGAGCCGGGCCACTTCGGCTCGGGGATGTACGGGTTCATCTCGTTCGGCGAGCCGCTCCCGGCGAACCTTTCCGTGTCGACCCCGAACACCGGTCCCGGCGCCGCGGTGTTCATCATCGTGGGCACCATCGTTTCGCTGGTGGTGATCGCGATCGTCCTCGGCTTCGTGGTCGGCCGGCGCCGCGGCTCGGAGGACGAGATGCCCCCCGAACGGCTCGGCTACCCGGAGCCCGAGTTCCCCCAGCCGCCGCCCCCGCCGTCGTCCGAACAGACGCCGAAAGGTTGAGTCGTACGAGCGAAACGCTCAAAAAGCCCAGTCATTAGAAGCTACGAACCTCGTAGTAGGTTCGGGGCCGATCGATGGCATGGGGAACTCCAAGCCGAGAGCGTCGGGTACTGAAAGCCGGGCATTCGTCCATCGCGGTCACGTTGCCGAAGCCGTGGGCCGAGGCGATGAACCTGCGGCCCGGGGACATGATCGTCTTCGACCAGAACGATGACGGCACGCTCTTCTTGAAGCCCGCGCCGGTGCCCGGGGCCGCGCCGGCCGGGGTGCCGTATCTCGTCCAGGCCCACTCGTTCGACACGCCCGGCGTCCTCGAGCGGCTGATCATCGGGGCCTACCGCGTCGGGCACGACGCGATCGAGATCCGGACCGACGTGCCGCTCGCCGCGGACCGGGTCGAGGAGCTCCAGCTCGCGGTCCGGGGCCTGCTCGGGGTCTCGATCGTCGCCCAGGAGCCGAACCGCGTTGTGCTCCAGAACTTCATCGACCCCTCGAAGTACGGCCTGCCCCAGCTCGTCCAGCGGATGAAGATGATTCTCGTTGCGTTCCTCGAGGAGATGGAGGAGGTCACGCGGCGCCGCGCGAAGAGCCGCCGGGCCGCCACGCTCGAGGAGGAGGCGAACAAGGTCCTCGCGCTCCTCGTGCGTCAGCTCTTCCTGGCGAGCCGCGACTGGTCGCTCGCCCGTCGCATCGGGAGTCCGGACCCCCGGCAGCTGCTCGAGTGGCGGGTCGTGGTCCACGCGCTCGAGGAGCTCGCCGAGCTGTTCGATTCGAGCCTCGCCGCGCTCAACCAGGACGCGACGACGCTCTCGACGGCCACGGTGGATGCGCTCTCGGTCTATCTCCCCGAGATGAAGTCCCAGCTCAAGTCGGTGGTCGAGGCGCTGATGCACCCCTCGCTCGACCAGGCCTGCGGGGTCTACAACGAGGGCGCACGGCTCGATCCGGGCGCCCGGCCCTCGGGCGACGGCCGGGGCGGCGCCCCCCGGCGAATCCCGGCGCGTCCCGTCTCGCACCTCCTGCAGCGGAGCGCGCGCTGCCTCTCGCTCCTCGCGGAGATCGCGATCGACCGCGCCGTGGCCTCCGGCACGGAGACGATCATGGTCGAGGCGGCCTGACCGGGTTTATCAAGCGACGGTACGGACGGTCGGTACGGGTTCGGCCGTCCCGTACGAACCTCATATCGGCCGCATCCGGGTCATCGCGCGGGGGTACACGGTGTTCGACTCTATCGACGACTGGCTGATCATCGCGGTGGTGGCGGGGATTCTGTTCTATGGATCCAGCAAGATCCCCCAGCTCGCCCACAGTCTCGGACGGTCCGTCGGGGAGTTCAAGAAGGGCCGGCTCGAAGTGGAACGGGAGATCAAGGCGGAGCAGACGACCCAGTCGTCGGTCGCCTCCTCGCCCTCGGGCCCGGCGCACTAGACCCGCGGCACGACCCGGAATGCCGGCGGCGCACGCAGTACGAGACGACGCGGCCCGAGGGCGGGCCTCGGCGCGCGTGCCCCGGGAGGTCGGCCGGAGTGATTGATGGGCGACCTCGATCGGATCCTGGCGGTCCTCGCGGAGGCCCGCCGACGGCTCGTGCGCATCGGAGTCGTCCTCGCGGGGATCTTCGGGTTCCTGCTGTTCTTCGAGCTCGTGCCGGTGCGTCTCTCGATCCTCGGGCTCTCGGTCCCCTTCGCGTATCCCTGGCCGAGCCCGTTCTACAACGTGACCGCCCAGGTGTTCGTCGCGATGGTCGGCTGGATGCTCCCCCCGAACGTCGAGCTGCTCAACGTGGGCGTCGGCGACTCGATCATGGTCCAGATGGAGATCGGGATCCTGCTCGCGCTCATCCTCGGGATGCCGTGGATCGTGCACGAGGCCGGGGCGTTCCTGGTCCCCGCGCTCCGCCGCAACGAGCGCGGGCTCCTCCGCCAGATCGGTCTCCCCGCGACGGTCCTCTTCGCGCTGGGGACGGGGATCGGCCTCTTCGTCATCACGCCGTTCACGTTCCTCCTACTGTTCCGCTACGTCGCCGCGATGCGCCTCGCCCCGGTCCTCGGGGTGCAGGACTTCGTCACCTTCGCGCTCCTGTACTCGCTCGCCTTCGGCGTCGTGTTCGAGCTGCCCGTCTTCGTCTACGCGCTCACCCGCCTCGGGGTGGTCCGGGCGTCGGCCTGGCGGAAGCACTGGCGGGGGGCGATCCTGGGCTCGCTCATTTTCGGGATGATCATCACCCCGGACAATTCGGGCATCACGATGCTCCTCATCGCGACGCCGATGATGGGCCTCTACTTCGGCGGGGCGTACTTCGCCCAGCGCTGGGAGCGATCGGCCCCGCCGGGAAGCCCGCCCGCGGCGGCCGCGGGGGCGGGGTGAACTGATGGCGCTCTTCTCCGACATCGACTGGATCATCATCGTCGCGGTCGCGGGGTTCCTCCTCCTCGGGAACGGCAACGCGGACGCCCTCCGGACCCTCGGTCGACTGTACGCCCGGGCGGGCCGCCTGAAGCAGGAGCTTCTCACGGAGTTCACCAAGGCGGCCGAGCTCCCCAGCCCGCCCGCGGGCCAGCCCCTCTCGATCCGGGGCGCGCTCCTCGGCCTCGACCCGACCCCGACCCACGCGAGCGGGATCCCGGCGGCGGTGACCACCCCGCCGGTCGGGCCGTCCCCGCCGATGCCCCCGTCCAACCCCTGGACCGGTAGCTACCCCGTCGCGACCTGGTCGATGACGGTACCCGCCGTGCCCGACGACCCGCGGAGGGCCCGATGAGCCTCACCCCGGACCAGATCGTCACCCTGACCGAGATCCTGGTCATCCTGCTCGGCATCGCGATCACCTGGGCGGTCTACCACGGCAGCGAGAACGCGGAGCTCCCCGGCGAGGCGCATGAGCCCGAACCGGGGGAGCCGGACGACGCGAAGCCCGACACCCGGGGGAGGTCCCTATGATGCGTCTCGACGTCGACTGCGCCGCCTCGTGCCCGTACCTCGCGAGCCGCCAGCCCGAGCTCGATTTGCCGGTGGGCCATGTTCGGCGGGTCGCCGCGCCGGACAACGGCGCGGGGGACGTTGACGAGACGAAGCGCAACGTGCTGAAGCTCCTCGCCGTGGCCGGGGTCGTCGGCGCCGCGGGCGGCGGGCTGATCGGAGGCACCCTCCAGTTCGTGCAGCCGCCGGTCGTCGGGATCTCGAGCTACCCCAAGACGCAGCTGATCGACGTCGACGGGAAGCCGCTCACGATCGCCGCGGTCGAGTCGGAGTACAACGTCGGGACGGGCGAGCTCTACCTGTTCAACTACCCGCTCCGGAACGAGCCGAACTTCCTCCTCAACCTCTATCCCGCGAACGGGCAGCCGCCGAGCGCGAGCAATCCGGGGGCGGAGAACGTGCCCGGCGGGGTGGGCACCCACGGCTCGATCGTCGCGTTCAGCGGCATCTGCCAGCACCTCGGATGCCCCGCCCCCGCGATCGCGTTCTACCCGCCGGGCACCTGTCCGAACACGCCCGGCGGGAAGGTCTTCTACATCCACTGCTCGTGCCACGGCTCGACCTACGATCCCGCGAACGGGGCCTCGAACCTGACCGGTCCGGCGGTGTTGCCGCTCCCGCAGGTGATCCTGACGCCGGACTCCAGCGGGAACCTCTACGCGACCGGCATCACCGCCTCGAGCCCGCCCGTGAACGGGCACCTCAACACGCTCCAGGGCGACTACGGGGTCGGCGACTCGAGCCAACTGGCGAAGCAGGCGCCCGTCATCCTGTGCAACTTCCCGTCGTAGGAGGTCCCGAGTCGTGGGGTTCTCGAACTGGTACAACCGGACCCTCAACAAGATCTGGGGGTTCGTCGAGGACCGCACCGCGATGCGCAAGTGGGCGCTCCGCCCTCAGCCCGAGTTCACCTTCAAGCCGTCGTACTGGACGGGCGCGTTCGTCGCGGTCGCGTTCTTCTACCAGGTCGTCTCGGGGATGCTCCTCCTCCTGTACTACCAGCCGAGCACCGGGTCCACGCTCACGAATTGCGGCCAGCCGGTGGGCACGCAGTCGGTCGCGCCCGCCGCGTGGTGCTCGACCTACTACATCATCCACTCCGTCCCGATGGGCTCGCTCCTCCTCACGAGCCATCTCTACGGAGCGTACGCGATGATCTTCCTCGCGTGCGTCCACTTCTTCCGGGGCTACTATCTCGGCGTGTACAAGTCGCCCCGCGAGTTCTCCTGGATGGTCGGCACCCTCCTCCTCGCGGTGACCTTCGGCATGGGTTTCACCGGCTACCTCCTCCCCTACACCCAGCTCTCCTACAACGCGACCAACGTCGGGATCGTCCTCGCCCTCCGCCTGCCGACCCTCGGCCCACTCCTCGGGCCGTTCATCCTCGCGGACGGCACGTCGCAGGGCCTCCTCTCGAGGATGTTCGACGCCCACGTCCTCCTCCTGCCGCTCGCTCTCGCGGGCCTGCTCTACGCCCATATCGCGCTCTTTGAGTCCCACGGGATCGCGCCGCCCGCCACCTCGGACCCGCTCCAGCGCCGGCGCTACACCGAGAAGGACGACAAGAAGCACATCCCGTTCGTCCCGCACATCCTGTTCTATACCCTGAAGTGGGGCCTCCTCTACGTCGGCGTCCTCCTCGGGATCGCCGCGCTCTGGCCGTGGACGCTCCCGACGTACGTGGGGAACCTCGCGGCCGCGGGGGTGGTGACGGAACCCGACTGGTACTTCCTTTGGGTGTTCAAGCTCGTCGACTTCCAGGGCGTGACGCCCGTCATCGCCGTGGGGGCGACCAACGCGCTGCTCCTGTACGTCCTCTTCCTGCCGTTCCTCGACCGCTCGAAGCGGACGCATCCGCGCGACCGGCCCTTCTTCATCTGGCTCGCCACCTCGCTCGTCGGCTTCTTCATCCTCATGACGGTCTGGGGCGGCGAGACGCCCGGCGTCGAGATCGTCCCGATGAGCGTGGCGATCACGCTGGTCCCCGTCTTCGCGGTGAACGCGGTGGTGGTGGCGCTGTTCCACGTGCGCTACCGGCGCAGCTATCGCCGTCGGCTCCAGGCGCGCTCGGCCGGGTTCGCCGGAGCATATCCCCTCCCCGCCGCCCGGGCCCCGACGGCCCCCGCCCCTTCCGCCGCGGAGGCGAAGTCCCTTGAGTCGTGAGCCCGAGGCCGATCCCGTGCCCGTCTGGCGGACCGGGAGCCTGTGGGGGATCCTCGCGGTGTTCCTGGTCGTCGGCACCGTCGGAGCGGCGAGCGTCGTCTACGGGCTCTTCGGCCTCGCGCAGGGACATCTCTACGATCTCGTCGCGGTCGGCGCGGGGGCGGTCGTCGCGGTCCTCGCCTTCCTGTTCATGGCCGGCATCCTCTACCGGGTCGACCGGTACCGCGGGGCCGCCGAGCGGAGGATCGACCTCTTTGAGTAGCGATCCGCCCGACCTCGAGCGGCTGCGCGCGCGCATCCTCGCGATCTACGACACGGTCACGGTCCTGATGCTCCTCGGCATCGCGGTGCTGATCGTCTACGCGATCCAGCTCGGGCCGCTCACGAGCCCCGGGGCCGAGCAGTCGTTCGGCTACGCCGTTTCCCTGATGTTCCTCATGGCGGCGCTGATCTTCCACCTCGTCGATCGGACCTACCGCGCCTGGCCGCTCGGACGCCGGGTCGTGCCGGGGAACCCCGGTCCGGTGACGCTCGCCGCCCAGACCCGATTCGTCAAGATCCTCATCGTCGCGATCGCCGCGGCCGCGATCGCGTACATACTAGGGGGTCTTATCGCGTGAAGGCGGAGGGGAGGCGATGATCGACCTCACGGTCCCGCTCACGCTCGTCGGCCTCATCGCCGCGGTCGCGGGATTCCTCCTCTGGGTCCTGACCTACCACGGGACCTGGCTCGTCCGGTCGATCAAGAAGTGGCTGTTCACGACCGACCACAAGCGGATCGGCCTGATGTACATCGTCACCGGGTTCCTCTTCTTCCTGATCGGCGGGATCTACGCGACCCTGATCCGGACCGACCTCGGCCTCGTGCAGGGGCTCGGCCTCGATCCCGAGACGACCCTCGGGATCACGCCGGACGTCTACTCGACCCTGTTCACCGAGCACGGCGTCCTGATGGTGTTCATGTTCGTCATCCCGGTCCTCGCCGGGTTCGGCAACTACCTCGTCCCCTCGATGATCGGGGCGCGGGAGATGGCCCTCCCGCGGATCAACGCGATCGCGTTCTGGCTGATCCCGCCCGCCGGGGTGATTCTGATCCTCTCGAACGCCTACGCCGGCTGGACCGGCTACGTCCCGCTCTCGATCGAGGCGTTCGGGC
>Ga0187772_10001448_pt1 | contig 11276 bp, 10 predicted proteins | sample 0116_SJ02_MP15_2_FD_133137 | JGI IMG/M metagenome (GOLD analysis project Ga0187772, IMG submission 133137) | Tropical peat soil microbial communities from peatlands in Department of Meta, Colombia - 0116_SJ02_MP15_20_MG | ecosystem: Environmental > Terrestrial > Soil > Wetlands > Peat | place... | reverse complement strand
TTCCTCTCGGGCATCGTCCCACCTTCCCAGTTCGTGGTAGGCAAAACCTAAGTTGTGGTGTGTCCTCTCTTTCTTAGGGGACTTTCTAACACAGTCCTTCCACAACTCCACTTCACTCCTCCATTGAAAATTTCGCCGGTAAGCGCCCGTGGATAGCGAGAGTATGATGACGAATAAGATAGACCAGCCAATCATCGCCTTGCCGAACTTTTTCATACTGAAATCACGGGGTCCGCTTACCAACCTCCGTGGCTGCTTTCAAAAAAGGAAGCTTGTATTTCCATTTTTCTATCCCCCTCACCACGAATAAACTAAAAAGAATAAACGGGCCCACGGCAGGAAGGTAAAGCCTGTGCTCATACACCATTTCCAGGGGAAAGATCGACGATTCAATCACCAAATTTCCAAAATACCACAAGATGCAGAACGAGAGCACGGGTCTCTTCTTTGCAGTCCAGATACTGTACCCGATCAGCCCGGCAATGATCAGAATAGAGATCAGGGTAGTAGGAGGATTAAGAAGCGTTTTGGAGATGGGGAAATCGTAATCCAGATTGAGACGGGACGGATGGGGAAAAACAAGCAGGGTCACATAGTAAAGGACGACACGAGATTGGGTGAGAACCCTCTCCAACATGGTGAAGGGCCGATCTTGAAACCCTTCTATGGTTAAGTCGATATACCTCTTCCCCCAGAGGATGAACCCAAAGGCTCCCAGAACAAGGAGACTTCCGATGAGAGCAAAAAGGATTCTTTTGCCCCTTGGGCTCAGATCAAAATTTTGAAAAAAATAGAACTCATAGAGAGCGATGAATAACGGGAGAATGGCCACATTCTCTTTTGAAAAAACTCCCAATAGATAGCTCAACACCGTTCCTCCAAAGTAGAAAACCCGAGGCACCCCAGTGGACAGTCTTCCCTTGATATAGAGGATAAAAGAGAGGAGATAGAACATCCCGGCCATGCTGGCCATTCGTTGAACAATGTATGTGACCGATTGGGTCTGGATGGGATGGGAGATAAAGATTAGGCTCGAAAAAAGAGCCACTTTATATGAAATGGGCCCATATTTTTCTTTTAATGATGGTAGATTGAATGTCAGCATAAGGAACCAATATAAAAAGATTCCCGAAGCGATGTGGATGAAGAAATTCACCAGATGGTAACCAAATACATTGAACCCTCCAAAATAGTAATTGAGTGCAAAAGTAAAATACGAAAAAACCCGAATGGTTACCTTGTAAGTATTTTTGATCAACCGTTCCAGCCGATCCCACGTGAGAACCGTGAACTGAACGTTGGGGTTTTCGACGATATTGGGCCGGTCATCAAAATGGAACGGGACATGGAAGGTATTGGAATAGGCCACCAACGCCACTCCTGCAATCAGTGCGATGGCAATCAGGTGGCGAAGAGAGGATTGCCGTTTCTGCTCTGTTTTCGGAAGAACCTTCTTTTGTTGATCCGGTCTTTGATTTTTCTTACGTTTCCGCATGTTCCTTCCTTTTCTCTCGCTTTTGGAGTTGCCGAAGTAAGTATACCACTCCGATCAATCCGATTTCAACGAGGGTCATCCAGATACGAGTGAGAACAGAAATGATCACGGCCACCGGGGTCGCCACCATAAACGAGAGAAGGTAAACTAAGGCTCCTTCTCTCACTCCCAACCCGCTGGGAGCAAAGAGCGCGATCAACCCCAACGTGCTTGAAATGGCCAGGGCTCCCGTTAAAAACGGAATGTAGTCCGGCGTCACAGGATAAACCGAGTCAACGAAAAAATAAAAACCGACTCCTCCGACCATCCAGGAAATGATGCAGACAAACAATATCCAAAGAATATCAGCGTATGAAAAGGAGAAAGAGAGGGGCTCTCTCTTAAAGCGGACCAGGACCCAGTTTGATATTTTTTGCAGGACTCGCGGATGAAGAGAAGCGAAGCCTAAGAGCAGGAGAGGAAGTACCCACCCCAATTGTCTCCAGGAGTAATACGACCATTTCTCTTTGTGGAAAATGAGGACAGCCAAAAAGATAAGGCAGGCTGCTCCGATCATCGTTGCCATTTCAAAGTAGAGAGCAACCGAAATGGACTTTTTCGATCTTCCCTTGGATTCGTAAAAATAGAAACGACTGAGAAGAAGCCAGACTTTCCCCGGTAGATATTTGCCCAGCTGCGAATAGAACCAACTCTTCAATGTATCCGAGATCGAGAGAGCGATCCCTAATTTCACGGTGATGAGATACCACGCCCAAATTTGAATGAAATAGCTGAACGCAAAAATCAGAGTGGATAAGATGAGGGGGTATGCTTCAAAGGTGAAAGAGGTACCCTTCACCTGATTCCAATGGTCCCATACCATCTTCCCCAAAAAAACGAAAATGGCAGCGACGATCATCCACCTAACCATTTGTTTATAGCCGAATCTCTCCATCACTTTTTGGTCAATACCCATATATAAGTTGGAATCCAAGGATATAAGTAAGGGGCCAATAAACGAATACATTGGTATAAGAATGATTTCGGATTAAAAAGGTCCGTTGCAAAAAACTTTCGTGGGTCTTGAATAATGGGAAGCGTATAATCATAAACTCGAAATCTCTTAACTAACTTTCTCAGCCCTCCTAAGTGCAGGTGCTCTTCGTAATAAAGACTGCCTTTCCCAGTAATCCTTAAATAACGATGGGCGATGGGTTTGGGCAACCAGGACAGAAAAGGAAGACCGTAATGCCCTTCGATGACCATAAATTTATTCCCCGCAGAAAAATAGCAGAACCCATCTTCCTTTAACACTCTGTAAATTTCATTTATCATTTGTTGTGCCTCTGGCACATGCTCATAGACGTGATTGCATACGATAGCGTCTAATGAATTGTCATGGAATGGAAGGACCATGGAATCAGCTATTAAAAAGTGAACGCAGGCCGATGAAGAGTGTTTTTGGGCATACTCAATAGCTTCTTGATCAATATCCATGCCAATTGACACTCGGAAATGATTTCCGAGTAGGGAGGTGATTATTCCGCTGGAACATCCTATATCGAGGCAATTCAAGGATTGTGTCCAGGGATGAAAATCTTGGAGAACACTTATGATTTTTTCGAATTTCTGGGTCCGGCCCTCAATATCTTTTAAAACAGAATCCCCTCGGGATAAATGGAGTTGATATCCTCTCTTCTCGGTCATGGTCTTTTTATCAAGAACAAATAGTCTCTATAGTAAGATATGCGTTTGTCTATTTGTCTATTTTTCGTTAATTCCCAAAAAGCGATTTGAGGAAACCACCTCTTTGGAATCAATCCATACCGAATGAGATAGAGCATCCACCAACGGCCATTTCGAATGGGATAATACTGGAGACACTCCAAATTCGATTCTTTAAAAACCTGAAGATACTCCTCCACTTTAGGCCGTTCCACCTTTGGATTGTCCGATGCCTGCTCAATAAGGTAAAGCTTTCCATCTTCTCTTAGACACTGGGCCAATTCGGAAACGGTCTTTTTCAACTTCTCGCCTTCCACATATTGCAAAACCCATACGGAAAGGATGATATCAAATGGATACGGAACCACCGGAAAATGGATCCCATCATAAGCCATGAATTCCACATTCTTGGGTGCGCGATGTCTCTCAGCCAGATCAATCATCTCGGGAGTGACTTCCAAGCCTACCACTCGCTTCACTTTTGGTGCAATCCAGTAGGCAATCCTCCAGCTCCCGCATCCGAAGTCCAGAACAACTTCACTTCCCTTTAACGCCATCACTTCCTCTAAGGCCATTTTCTGCAGAAGGTCAATATAGTATTTTTGCGACCTTTCCTGTCTCCAGGATCAATTCCTGAAGCCCAGAATCCTCTCTTGGCCCTTTTATTGCAATCTCCATTCTCGATCAAGTTTATCCCTTTACTTTCGAATTACTTTTATTAACGGATTACCCGTATGCGAACCTCCTAGCGTTTCACTCCATCCCAGAATTTTGCATCGTATCGGATGATGATCTTTTACACAAGTAAAAATATCCGGCGACTGACTACCCCACTTCTCTTTAAATCGGAGCAGGGAAAAGTCTTCGGGGTCCGACCCCGCGGCATCCACAAGTGATGTGTTATAAAAACAGCGACCACAACCAGGAAAAGAACCACCGGAAGCCTCTTGTGCCGCAGCAATGGTCTCCCAGCGGAGTCGGTCCTCTGATGATCCTTTGAAAGTCTATAAACCAAGCGCTCGTAAACCTTCTTTGACGCATCTTGAAACCATCTGCACCTCGTCCAAGGTTATGGTGGGACCGAGTGGAAGTGTGACAACTTCGTCGGCCGCCTCGGTCGCATAAGGGTAGCAGCCCCGGCTCAACCCGACGGGAAGCGGAAAAAGGATGCTCGTATCGATACCGAAGTCCCTCAAGTATCCACACATTTTGTCACGTACAGCAGACGAAAGCCGAATGGGAAAATGACTTTGCGGCAGGGCTTTGCTCTCGGGGCCGCGCACGATGCCGGATTCCACCAGACTCTTGTAATAGATCTCTGCTTGGCGGTGTCGAAGGGCGGCATTTTGCACTGCGTGATGCAGATTGTGTAGGGCAAGTCTTCGATTCAGAGCGGTCATCGGCCTGGTCCATTGTGCGGGCAATGCGCGTCCCTGCTGGCCCGTAGCGAATTGCAGGGTACTTCCACGTGTTCTGGAAGTCTGACCCTGCTCATTTTGCGAGGACGTAACAATCTTGTACAAGCGATAAAGATGACGTTCATGAGACACCCCGTAAACGTGCCGCTGATTCATCGCGACTCGAAGCAGAGTCGAATAGTTACGGCGAAATCGAAGACCAAATGATTCCGGGGTACTCCATCGGTCCCGTATCTCGCGGACCCTACCCGCAAGCTCGACATCGCAGAAGCACGCGATACCTCCCCAACCTGCATACATGGGCTTGCCCCACCCGAAGCTGAACAGGGCAACGTCCTTGGCCTCCAGTTGCTGCATCCTTTCCAGAGCAGGAATACTCATAGCCATGTCTAGGATCCGCACCCGCGGCCCTTTTCTGTAACCGTTCTGCAGCATTTCTTGGCCGTAAGGGATGCCGTAGACTTCACTCAGCACGAGCGCACAGCCAGGCTCGACGGCGGCGGAGATGCCCTCGGGGGACATCAGGAAAGAGCCGGGGGCTAAATCGACGAGTCGAGTGGAAGCTCGGCTTAGGACAAAGGCATCGTGCACGGCGTCACACGTGTAAGCGGGACCTGCCACGATCATGTTGGGTTCACTCGTCGCCTGAATCGCCATATGGATTCCCGCGCGCACGCTGGGGAGCAAGATGACCGTGGGAACGCCGAGCGTGTCTGCATAGGCTTTCTCGAGATCCGTTGAATGCATGGTCGGCGCAGGCGACACCAATGACGAGAGGATTTTCCAGACGTCAAACGGCAGACTGTGACGTGGAATCATGGTGCTCGCTTTCTGGCCAGAAATACGCAGCCCGGAGCCACGTAGCAGCCAGCGATCCGCCAGACAAAGTGCCCCATGGTGTAGGCAGTCTTCACCTTGAGACTATTGTAATGGCTGGGCATTGCGTCCCGTAGGGACGTGTAGATGATTTTGAATCCCTCCTGCCGCACAATACGCAGAAGGGACTGAACTGGGATCGAGACGCGGTGGTCGTACACAGCTCTTTCACACAGGCGCTGGCCCACAGTGGGAAAGCACCTGCGAAGCCAAAGCCCGATTCTTACCGCCCACGATGTATCAACTACTCGCATCACAAGGAGCCCTTTCGGACGGAGCCGGGATTGGAGGGCGCGCAGTTCCTTCCTTTGGCTAGGCCAGTAATAGTTGCAGTCGAGAACGGAGATAATCCCTTGTGAGCCTTCGGGAATATCCAGCTCCCCAACAGACTTGACACAGTTACATGCGATGCCCTGGGTACGCACGTACTCCACGGCCTCCGGTACGATATCGATTCCACGCACCCGGTATCCTTCCCTTTGAGCTCGTTGAAGAAAGCCGCCGTAGGAACAGCCGACGTCCAAGAGCGTGTCTCCTGGCGGCGCGTAAGTGCGGAGCACGCGGAGGATGGCCTCGAACATGAGCCCCTTATATTCGTTCAGGGCGTCATTACTTTCGACCTTGCCCCATGGCCGTGTTCGAGTATGTTGGACTTCCTGTTCCAGATCATACGGCTCGGCCGCAAAAAAGGACTGGCATCCGGGACACCTTGCCCACGCCTGGTTTCCTCTAGGAGTACTCAGAACCATTGTGACCAGAGACCGGGCATCCAGTTCGATCTCGCAAACAGGGCAGAGATCGTGGTTTATGGGAGTAATGTTCAATGCAGACGTCATTGTTTCGGTGCTCTTCAGCCAAGCGATGGAGCGCAGACGACGCGCGGCGCGAGGAGACCTTTTTCCTTGCGAGGTAGGCCCTCCATCTGCCAAGCAGATCTCCAGAATCAAATGTCAAACAAGAAAGACCACAAGATATAGGACGTTTTCTTAGGCGGTCCGGAAGACCGTGTAACCTTATCTTATGGATTACTTCTTATGACCTCTTCTGTCTGCAAGATCAATAGCTGAATCCCAAAAGATCCTTTCTTGGCCCTTTTCCCCTAATCAACATTCTTAATTAAGTTTATCCCTTCACTTCCGCATTAATTTTAACAACCAATTCCCTATTTGCGAACTTCCGAGTTTTTTACCCCACTCCCAAACCCTGCATCGAAAGGGATGATAGTCTTTGACATAGGTATAAAGATCCGCAGATTGACCTCCCCATTTCTCTTTAAATCGGAGCAACGAAAGGTCTCCGGGATCTGATCCCATAAAATCGAAGAATGAGTTACCCTTTGCAACGGCCTCCTCTAAAGCAGAATGGATCAACAGTTCATTTGGGCAAAACTTCAAAAATTCATATTTGGACCCGTTATGGAAATAGTGGGTTGAGGTGAGTGATTTAATGAAGGCCGCTCCAGCGATAGCCTCGTGTTCCAACTCGGCAAACAGAAAAGCACCCAATCCCCTCTCCACCATCTCTTCGTAAATAGCCTCAAACCACTGGAATGGATACTTGGCCATAGCCCTATTCCGTTCCATGGAGGATAGATAAAGTTTATAAAATATATTGACACCTTCTATCGAACCTCCTGTGCGAATTGTGATCCCGCTCCTTTGGGCTTTTCTAACATCTCTACGAATATTTTTTCTGTAACCTTCCCAAATCTTCTCTTTGCCATACCCTCTCAAATCTAATAGAGTGCATTTGGCAGAGATTGGCTTAAAAGACTCCGGTGGATAGGATTCGGAAAAAGGTGATTCGGTCAAACGGACTTGATCGATTCCTTTCCCCCTAAACTCCTTTTCCAAGAGTTGCAAAAAAGCCGAATAATAAGAGCTTTCCCCGATCATGTTTCCATACGGGATCGAGGCATATAGAATTTTGAAAATTTTAAAGTTTAACAATATTCCGGGTAACCCGGCAACGATTTCTTCTCCATCCTTCAGATAAAAATAAAGGGGTTGTCCCCCCAACCCCCTTTTGAGCACCCGGCTCCAGACCGACTGATAAAAGATAAGATCGGTATATCGGGAGGCAAATTCATCCCACTCTTTTCCAGGTGATTCAAAAACGCCTAACTCCATAATTGTTTCGCCCTACCCGCGCCGTCCCTTGGGATAAAGTGATTGGAACCTCCCGCGAGGTGTCATTTCTTCTGGTTATTCGTCCGGATCCTATTGAGAAAAGAGGCTCCTCTCATTATCTGTTTTCAATCATTTCTAAAAACTTATCTACACTCCTTTGAATGTGAAAAAGGGCATAAAGTTTCTGCCGGCCTCCATTAAATTCATCGTTTCTCCTCTCTAATTGACTCAAGATAGCCTTCTTGAAAGCCTCCGGAGACAATTTATCGACAACGACTCCTGCTTGATAAGACCTGACGAGCGGCCCCATATCTCCCACATCGCTCACAATCAGGCGGGTGTTGACTTGTAAAGCGTCAGAAAGGATGACGGGGATAGATTCCACTCGTGACGGAATGATCAGGGCATAACATTTTTTGAGAAGGGCGGTCATTATATATGGATCCACAGGCCCCTCAATGGTAACGACATCTTGCAAACCATATTGTAAAACTGTTCGTTTTAAATCTCCTTCCAGAGGACCTGCCCCAAAAAAATGGAACTGAATTTTTGACAGCACTTCACGTTGAATAAGATGAATGGCTTCCAATAGGATGTCAGGCCCTTTACTTCGATGATACCTACCGATGAAAAGGAAATGATTCTTGTCGGATTTAAAATTTAGTTCCGGTATTCCTTCCCGGGGAAGAATTCTTGTCGTTGGAAGAAAGGAACAAGGCCTGCCGCTGAGAGCACTGACTTCTTTTGCGAAGTAAAAGCCGTCTGCAAAACAACAGGCGGACTGTTTAAGGATTTTTCGGACCCAAAGTTTAAAAAGAGGAAGTCTTCCATAAACCCAAATGTCAGACCCCAAACTCCAAACAGCAAAGGGGATGCCTAAGTGCTGACGAACTTTCATCCCCCAATGACCTGCAGGGAGCGCCCACATGGCCAATAAAAAATCAACCTTCTTTTGTTTACAGTGTTGGGTGAGGTTCCTCGAACCCCTTCGGAGAAGAAGAAACATCTTCATCATATCGAAGAGACGGTAAGGCTTGAGGGTGGAGAGAGGAGTGGATTGGCCTGACCAGGGAAAGGTCACCACTTCAATCTCATGATCTTTAACGGGAGGAACGCCCGTATCCTGAGAGAAAACGGATACCTCGATCCCGCGATGAGCGAGTGCTTTTGCAAAATCTCGAACAAAAACACCGGCGAATGAATTTTTGTCGATGGTAGGATAAGAGCTTGTAGCAATGCAGAGTCTCATCTTAACGACGGTAATAGTTCAAGATTTTTTTCACGGCATCTATAACATCCTCGACATCCTGATCAGTCAGTTTGGCTGAAAAAGGAAGCGAAAAAGTCCGATCTGAAATGAATTCAGCCTTCGGGAAATCCCCTCTCTGGTACCCGTAGGTTTTTTGATAAAAAGGATGAAGATGGAGGGAGATATAGTGGATGCCTGCTCCGATGTTTTCTTTATGAAGAGCCTGGAGAAATTCATCTCTTGTACATTTAACCTCATCCAAATTAAGAAGAGGGGTATAAAGATGAAGGGCATGCCTATGTTCCGGGGGAACGGGAGTGGGCAGGATAAGAGGAAGTTCTCTGAAAGATTGATTATATCTCTCCCAAATCTCTTTTCGCCTTTGGGCATGCGTTTCAATCTTTTCAAGTTGATGGATCCCTATGGAAGCTTGAATATCCGTCAGATTATACTTAAACCCTGCGCTCACGACCTGATAGTGTTTAAATCCTTCATCCGAAAATCTTTCCCACGCATCTTCTGTCAAACCATGGAAGGCTAAGCTTTTGATCCGGTCAGCCCATCTATCTTGATCTGTGACCACCATCCCTCCCTCTACCGTAGTGAGATTCTTCGTGACATAGAAACTAAAACATCCAAGGTCGCCAATCGTCCCTATCGGTTTCCCTTTGTATGAAGACTCGATGGCATGGGCGGCATCCTCAACGACGTAGAGGCGATGCCTCTTCGCAAGCTCCACCAAGGCATCCATTTCGCATGGCCTTCCGGCGAAGTGCACCGGAATGACAGCCTTTGTTTTCTTTGTAATCTTTTTTTCCACATCAACCGGATTGATATTCATCGTTTCCAATTGAACATCTGCAAAGACCGGTTTGCCTCCCACGTGAACAATACTATTGGCAGTCGCCGCAAAGGTTAAGGGAGTGGTAATGACTTCGTCCCCGGGCATGATTTCTAAAACCAGAAGGGAAAGGTGAAGGGCAGCCGTGCAGGAGGAGACAGCAATGGCATGGCGGCAATGTTTATAATTTTCAAACATCTCCTCAAATTTTTTCACCTTGGGGCCTGTTCCAACCCATCCGGAACGCATACTCAGAGACACTTCTAATATTTCTTCATCTCCAATTAATGGGCTCCCGAAAACAAGATACTGGGTGCGAACAGGACTCCCCCCTGCAAGGGCTGGTGGATTATTCATGGGTGAACGTCTTGAGACTCATTTGAGGTCTTTATTATATTCCATATCGAACCACATAGCGAAAAACAGGGATTGAAGACCGGATATCGCAAAAAAGGCAGCGAACAGAGCACTGGTCGCTGCCACAGATCCGAAAAAGATTCTCAATATTAGAAGATAAGACCCAAACACAACTCCGATGGGAGTTAGTACAAAACCCAGAAGGTAGAAAAGTACCAGCGGATGGAAGTCCCGAATAACATATTTTTCTTTGAGCCGCCATAGAAAAAGCTTCAGAAGAAGAAAGGAAAGGGTGAAAATGACTATGGAAATTTTGATGCCTGACCGTTCCCCGATTCCATAAATGGGGTTGACGGACACATCCCTGACTCTGAAATGAAAAACATTCAACCTCACCAAAAAGTCGTTAGGCATTCCATAGCGTTTGTAGACGCCGTCGAGATCGATCGTTTTGAGCACCTCCAGGCTAACGGCTCCATAGCCTGATTGGGAATCCGCCACGTGCCAATACCCCGAGGCGATCTTCGTTAGAAAAGAAAGAACGGCATTCCCCAGGTACCGCGTTTTGGGGATGATCTTCCAGGCCTTACCCGTGAACAGACGATTGCCTTTGGAATAGTCCACTTCCCCATTGGCTACAGGATCCAATAAATTGGGAAGGTCTTTCGGGTCCATCTGTGCATCGCCTGCCATGACCACGCTGATGGAAATTTCATTGTCCCGAGCCCATTTGTAGCCTGTGACGATGGCCCCGCCGACCCCTTCGTTCTTCGGATGACGCAAATAAATGATCCGGGAATCTTCCTTCTGATGGGCTTTCACAACCTCGCCCGTTCCGTCGCTGCTGGCATCATCAACCACGACGATGCGGTCGACAAAGGTTGGAACTGTTTCAAGAACCTTACCGATCAGTATCTCTTCATTGTAAGCTGGAACAATGACAGCAACAACTTTATCTCGGTACATAACACCTCTAACTTACGTGACCGCCTCTTGTAACCCCCCTTCTATTCCCTCTTAAGTTAAGGGCACCCCTCCCTCATCCCCCCTTAACCTAAGGGGGGACCGGAGGGGGGTTATTAATACAGACGCGGTAATTCTTTTTCCATACCCTTGATTGCCCCCTCACCGCGCCGTTCGGCAAAGCGCTATGGCGGCGTCGGCGACCCGCCCTCTCACCAGCGGGGGAGAGGGGGAGGGTGAGGGG
>Ga0187772_10001446_pt1 | contig 11289 bp, 9 predicted proteins | sample 0116_SJ02_MP15_2_FD_133137 | JGI IMG/M metagenome (GOLD analysis project Ga0187772, IMG submission 133137) | Tropical peat soil microbial communities from peatlands in Department of Meta, Colombia - 0116_SJ02_MP15_20_MG | ecosystem: Environmental > Terrestrial > Soil > Wetlands > Peat | place... | reverse complement strand
TGAGGGGATGGGTAACCTAACCCTCCTCGGAGAGATAACAGACGAAGAAAAGGCGCAGCTCATCGACGAGACATTCGTGAACATCACAATGAGCAGAAGCGAGGCCCTTGGAATCGCGCAGCTCGAGTTTATGTACAGGGGAGTCCCTGTCATTACCTCGGGCGTTGGGGGCCAGTCCTGGGTGGTCCGGAATGGGGTCAACGGCGTTGTCCTGATGGGGCCCGATGATGTTGTAGGCGCTTCCGAGGCGATCAGGTCGCTATTGGAGAACTCAAAGGTACGAAGCAAGCTCTCGAAAGGAGCCCTCCGTACGTCGTCGCAGGCCACCCTCAGCAACCTGATCGCCGGCCTCTCCCAGAAGCTCATGGCGAAGCTCTCGAAAGAGCCTGGGATGGCCCCTCCCCAAGAGGCGAAAGAGACGCTCATTGAGGCGAGGGTTCAGGGAGGAAAGAAACTTGTTGTGACCACGAAGAGACTCGTCATGTCTTCAGTGAAGGGGGGTAAATGGATCGTTTCGGTTCCATACAACGAAATAGTAAGAATAGACAGATTTGTCAGGCACTCCTGGCGCATTCTTGCCGTCGGCTTGATCCTTTCAGCCGCCGCTTTTGCAGTCGAGTTCGTGGCCTCAGCTCGGATAGGAGCCTTACTCAACTCGGTGGGAATAGGCTCTGTCCTCGGGGCATCAGGCGCGTTGGTCATGGCCTTGCGGGTCGTCCTTCCAACCATTCCTCTGATCGTGGCTGCGGCGGTGTACCTCACCCGGGTCAGGGTGGGTTACCTCCTTCAGTACGGCAAGTCGCAGAAGGTCTTCCTCGAAAGGGAGTTCGGTCGGGCGTTAAGAATCGCTGACTCTCTCACCCCCGAGAGGAAATTAATCGCGGCCCCTGAAGAAGAGGAAAAGAACTCTGAGAAGAAGGAAGCGCAAAGTAGCGGGTAGCGGACGCTGACTCAACCAAAGAAATGGGCTGTGACTATGGGTTGCCCTTCCCAGTTCCATCCGGTTGCAATTCACTTCCGTCCGCTCCATCGTCCTTTCTTTCGAGCAAGACGTATTCCGCGTTCGACCAGCCGAGAGGACAGGCCCAGGCGATATAGTCTGGTATCGATATCTGGTTTCTCTCGGACCTCCTGATCCCATTGGTCACCCTTTCGTTAAACTCCGTCTCGTTCTCTTTCCACTCTTCATAGCCTTTGATTGGGGCCACTTTCTCCGGGATTTCCATAGCCAGGGTTGACGCATTCCGGATGAACCGTATACATTCTTCAGTCGAGTCCAAGTCTCCCAGCCTCCGATAGAACCTAGCCATCCAGAGGGTAAACAGAGGCCAGGACGCGCCCGTCCCCCCCGTGTACCAGTGCCAGTCCTTCACCACCTCGAAGTCCCGAAACCGATTTACGCCGCCAACCCTTGCGTTCCAGAGCGTGTCCTTTAGGTGACGCAGCGTCCTTTCCAGGGTCTTCGTGTCCTGGCTGAGCCCGAAGTAAAATGGGGCGAGCTGGGCCACGTCCGGAGCATTTACCAGGGTTCCGTCCGCCCTCAGATTCTTCACAAACAGGCCGCTCTCCTCATCGTATAGGTGTTCTAGAATCCTGCCCCAGAGCCTCCTCGCCTCCTCTAACCACTTCTGGGCCGGTTCGGGGTGCCCAAGTGTCGATGCCATTTTAGATGCATCGAGCAATCCCTTCACCGAGGCAGAATTTGCCCAGACTTCGAAGCCTTCCTCGAGAGTTACGTTCTCATGAACAGAGCAGTTGGTATGGACCAGCCCTGTGACGGCGTCTACCCCGTTGACAATGAAGCTCGCTCCCTGGGCAACCAGCTCCCACATGCTTTCCAAGAAGCCCCGGTCTCCTGATGCCATGTAAGTGTCGCAAACACCCTGGATTACCATTGGAGTGACATCGGCTTCTCTCTTCCGAGTCACGTAAGGCATACCCTTGTTGTATCTCTGATAGATTTCTCCGTCCCGTCTTCTGACTTGATTGAGATAGTGGTAGAATTTCATCGACCTGACTTGGAAGCCGTGCATATTCAGAGCAATTGTCATGACAGACGCGTCCCTGGGGTAGACAAAGGGGTAGGCGTCGTCGCTTTGCGTGGCGAGGATGCCACCGTCCTCTTCTTGGAGTCTGCTGATTATTTCGATGCTCTTCCTGACAAACCCGTCCTCTAGGGGCAAGAGATTGACTAGTGTCGGCAGGCCATAATTAAGCGTCGTTTTTGGACGGCCGTAGTTCGACCCCCTAGCAGGGGGAAACAACGCGATTGGGTTCCATGCATGGCACGGCTCACTCGATAAGCCTCTTGAGAAGAACGGAGGAGCTCAGTATGAATGCTGTCGTGAAACCGAGGAGGACCAGGATGTCGACTGGGAGGCCTGAATAATCGCCGGTAAGCAGCATGGCCCTCATGGCATCAACCACGTAGCTGAGCGGGTTGTATACGGAGATAGTCTGCAGCCATGCAGGCATGAGGGAGATGGGATAAATCGCGTTGCTGGCGAAGAACAGCGGCATCGTTATCACCTGACCGATCCCCATCATCCTATCTCTTGTCTTCAAGAAGGAAGCCAGGGTCATCGAGAGGCTCGCGAAGCACATGGCGAAGAGCACCGACACCAGCAGGACCCCTGCGATGTCGAGGGGGTCGAAGCGTAGGCTTACACCGATGATTAGCGCGAGTGCGAATATCATGATCCCCTGAAATATCCCTCTGACCCCCGCTGCCAGCGCCTTACCGACGACGACTGAGATTCTCGGTGAAGGCGTCGAAAGGAGCTTCGTGAGAAGTCCCACGTCTCTTTCCCACACTATGGTAATCCCGTAGAATATCGCGATGAAAAGGACCGACTGAGCGAGCACCCCCGGTGCTATGTACTGGATGTAACTGAACCCCCCCGGGGCGAGGCCGCGGATGGCGTTGAAGACCTCCCCGAAGATCAGGAGCCACAGGGCCGGCTGGACTGTCCTCATCCAGAGCTCGGTCGAATCGTGGCGTAGCTTCCTGGCCTCCATCTCCGCAATGGTGAAGGCGCTGGAGACGGACCGCTGGAGGCGGCTCATCTTCCATGCCTCGTCGCGCTCCTGCGGGCGGAGCGCGCGTCCTTGTAGGTCCCATCCTGCTGGAGCGAACCTTCGGCGTACTTCATGAACACGTCGTCGAGGGTGGGCCGGCTCAAGGAGACGGACTCGACAACGGTCCCCTGGCTCTCGAGATAGTCAGTGATTCGAGGGATGGCCCTTTCGCCATCAAGGGTCAAGATTTTCATTGTCCCCTGGCCCAAGCTCGCGACGGTCCCGAGTTCGGCGGGGATAGAACCGGGGAGCTTCCCAGATGCCGCCACCGTCAGGACGTCGCCGCCGACAGAGCGCTTGAGTTCCTTGGGTGCCCCTGACGTGGCGATCTTCCCCATGCTCATTATGGCCAGTCTGTCGCAGAGCTCGTCGGCCTCTGCCATGTCGTGGGTCGTGAGCAGGATCGTCGTACCGAAGTTTCGGTTCAGCTGCCTGACATGGTCTATGACCTGTAGGCGGGAGTATGGGTCCAACCCAATGCTTGGCTCATCGAGGAAGAGTAGCTTGGGGCGGTTCACGAGGGCTTGTGCGATTTCAAGACGTCTCATCATCCCCCCGGAGTAGTGTTTCACCAGGTCGTTGGCCCTGTCGGCGAGCCCGAAGAGTTCAAGCGCCTCGTGTATCCGCCTGTTGCGTTGTTCACGGTCCACGTAAAAGAGCTTGGCGAAGATCAGGAGGTTCTCGTACCCTGTGAGGTCGCCGTCCACGGAGATGGCCTGGGGGACGAATCCGAGCATTCCCCTAACCCTGTCAGGAGAGCTAAGAGCGTCTACGCCAAACACCTGGATTGCGCCTTTGGTTGGCCTCGAAATGGTGGTGATCATCTTGATTGTCGTCGTCTTGCCTGCCCCGTTGGGGCCCAAGAGACCAAAGATTTCTCCCTCCCTTACTGTGAAGCTCACGTTGTCAACAGCCTTCGTGCCGCCGGCGTAGATCTTTGTCAGCCCAGACACTTGGACTGCAGGCGAGCCATTCTCCTCTTCTGTCTCCCTTGCCGTCTCGAGCTGCTGCGGTGCTGTCAATTCCTACTCCCTCGCGCGCCCTCGGGTGACATTGGTAGATCGCCCCCGACGACAAGCGCCTTCTCGAGGAGACCACGTAGGACCCGCTTTTCATTGACGCTCAGCGGTACAAAGAGCGTAGACATGTAGGCCAGCTGTTCTCCTCTCCAGGAGTCCAGCCTCTTGTTCCCTCTTCTCGCGAGGGTGACCGTTACGACTCTTTCGTCCTTCTCCCTTCTCTCTCTCCTCACCAGTCCTGCCCTCTCCAGGCGCTTCACCGCGACCGAGGCCGATCCTGGGGTGCATCCGATGGCGGACGCGAGGTCCTTGATCTTCATCTTCCCTCGTTCGCTTAGGGTCCTAAGTACCCAGTATTGCTCCCGTGTTATAGCTCCTCTTTTCACGGGGGAGGCAGATCTCCACCTCTGCCAGAGAACCAGCAAGAGGTCGCTAATGCTCTCCGATGACACAGCAGGCGCCACCATTGCGGCATTAATTAGACTATCCATTCGTTTGACAATCAAATATTCTTCGCATCAAGTTGTGTGCGATACGCATTCCGCTTTCCCGTGGCTCATGCAGCCTAGAGGAGAGGAACGAGGAGGACTGCCACTATACCCGTCAGGAATACGCCGTCGAAGGTACCGGCTCCTCCTATGCTCGCCATTGGAGCCCCTAGTTTTCCAATCCCCCCTAGATTTGTCAGGTCTGCCCCTATCAGAGCTCCGAGGGTCCCTGATACATAGGCGACAACTGCCGGGGAGCCGGGTACGAGCAGATAGGATACGACGGCTGCGATGACGGGAGGGAGGACGGAGGGAGTCACGATTCCCACCCCCTTCACCTTCCGCGCCATCAGGTGTACCATGACAGCAACGATGACCGTGCCTAGGAAGGCGGCCAGCAGAAGGGTGGTGTGGCTGGCTAGGACGTAGATGGAGACGAGGATGGGGATGACGGCTCCTCCAACATTCACTGCGATCACAGTGGCCGATTGCTTGTACACAATGCTCGGGATTCTGTAATACAGCCCGAACACTTTGACCTCCTGCACGGCCACCAAGGGCTCAGCGCTCTTCACCTCCCCCACTGGGACATTGATCATGCTCCCCAGGAGTGTGCCCCACAGTATCAGGAGGTACTCAATCGAGTTGAACCCTATGCGTTCGAAGGCGATGTCTCCCAGGCTGAAAAGCAGGATAACGATGATCACGCCCGCCACCAACAGGAGTACGGTAGACAAGAAGCTCCTGTGGTAGCTGTGGACGACAACGCGTTGACTCAAATCGACACGTCCACCCAGGGGGGAGAAATGCCAACACTATTAGCCGTTGGAAAATCATTACCGTGGGGCTAAAGCTGCCTTCTGCAGATGCGACTAGGGCACACACGGCCCATGTGTCTCGTTCCCTCTGACGGCTCATGCCTTAGAGTCATTATATACAACTCTGCATCAACTTGGTTTGCTAAGATGGCTGAGGTAGAACTAAAGGTCGCCGAGGCGCCGCGCACAGATGCCGGGAGCCCAATAGCAAGGGTGCACGACGCCATAATGAAGAGGAATCGGTGGGTGGCTGGAGACATACTCGAGATCTCAGGGACCAAGAAGGCCTTCGCCAAGGCTTGGCCCACGGTTGACGGAGATGCCGATGTGATAAGGATCAACGGGGACCTAAGGAGGGCTGCTGGAGCTGGCATCGACGACACGGTGAAGGTGAGGAAAGTCGTGCTCAAGGAAGCCACCTACATCGAGCTCGCCCCGACCGCCGAGCTCCCGTTCTCGGGGTTCGAAGATTACCTGATAGACAGGCTGCAGGGCGTCCCCCTCGTCAGAGGGGAGGTGGTCCCTTTCAACCTGATGGGGAACCGCATGGACTTTGTGATAACGAAGACTAGACCCGAGGACGCCGACGTTCTCGTACTCGGAGAGGACACGGAGGTTGAGCTGAGCGACAAGGTGGCCGTGCCCCCGAAAGAGAGGGCGCAGAAGGTCTCCTACGAGGACATAGGGGGACTCTCCAAGGAGATACAGAGAATCAGGGAGATAGTCGAGCTTCCGATGAAGAGGCCAGAACTCTTCGAGAGACTCGGCGTCGAGAGTTCCAGGGGTGTCCTGCTGACTGGCCCCCCGGGGACAGGCAAGACACTTCTGGCCAGGGCCGTCGCTTCTGAGACGAACGCACACTTCATACCCGTAAACGGGCCCGAGGTCATGTCAGGCGTTTACGGAGGCTCAGAGACTAACGTGCGTAAGATATTCGAAGAGGCGGAGCAAAACGCGCCAAGCATAATCTTCATCGACGAGATAGACAGCATTGCCCCCAAGAGGACGGAGGTCCAGGGCGAAGTCGAGAAGAGAGTTGTCGCCGAGTTGCTCGCGCGCATGGACGGGCTGAAGAGCAGAGGGAAGGTCATCGTCCTAGCCGCGACTAACATCCCGGACGTCCTAGACCCCGCTCTTAGGAGGCCGGGAAGGTTCGACAAGGAAATCGAGATTGGAATCCCTGACGCAAGGGGGAGGCTGGAGATACTCCAAATCCACACGAGAGGGATGCCTTTGGCAAGAGACGTTGACATGAAGAGGATTGCCGACTCCACGCACGGGTTCGTCGGTGCCGACCTGGAGGCGTTAGCGAAGGAAGCGGCGATGAGCTCCCTCAGGAAGGTGCTTCCGACGATAGATATCAACAAAAAGCTGCCCGTGGAGAAGCTCAAGCAGATCAACGTCTCGATGGACGACTTTCAATCGGCTATGACTGAGGTAGGACCTTCCGCCATGAGGGAGGTAATGGTAGAGAAACCGAACGTCCACTGGACCGACATCGGAGGACTGGAGGGGGTGAAGCGGGAACTCAAGGAGGCGATCGAGTGGCCGCTGAAGTACGGGAAGACAATGGAAAGGGCGGGGCTCGAGGGAACGAAGGGCATACTGCTCGAGGGGCCTCCTGGTACGGGAAAGACGCTCCTAGCAAAAGCAGTTGCCACCGAGAGCGAAGCCAATTTCATCTCAGTCAAGGGTCCCGAGCTTTTCTCCAAGTGGGTGGGCGAAACAGAGAAGGGCATTAGAGAGGTGTTCAGGAAGGCACGGCAAGCCGCCCCTACGGTACTCTTCTTCGACGAGATAGACAGCTTGGCACCGATTCGTGGGTCTGACATGGGGACCCACGTGTCCGAGCAGGCTGTCAGCCAGCTTCTCACCGAGCTGGACGGGCTGGAGGAACTCAGGAACGTCATCATCCTCGCGGCGACCAACAGAGCTGAGCTCATCGACCCGGCTCTGCTGCGCCCTGGCAGGTTTGATTCCATCATGACGGTGCCCATGCCTGACCTCGAGGCGAGGAGGCAGATAGCGGCGATCCATCTGAAGGGCAAGCCGACGACTGTCGACCCGGCCTACATCGCCGAAAAGACTGAAGGGTTCTCGGGCGCCGACGTGGCAGGGCTGATCGAAAAGGCAACCAAGAGGGGTACGCGACGCTATCTCGAAGCTCACCCAAGCGAGGACATGCCCGAAGAGCTGACCATCACGAAGGAGGACTTCGAGGTTGAACTCGAGAGCTTCAAGAACCAGCGAAGCGCGCAGAAGCCGCCCAAGGAATCTACCTACCTTGGCTGAGGATTCCCCAAGCAGGGAGGGAGTCCGTATCCGAGGCATGTTCCAGGCTCGCCTTGACTGGCCCTGGACGCCAGTCCTTAGACGTAGGTTTCTCTAAACGCTTATTGAAGGTCTCAGGCCGACGGGAATCCCTCATTTGGCGAGCATCCCTGACGACTCTGAGCAGTCTAGGCGAGCGCGTTATCTTTTCGCTGGGGCAATTGCGGGAGTCGTCCTGTATGTCATTCTGGACGCGGTGGCGCAGTCCCTCCCGCCGCACTACAGCCCGCTTAGCCAAGCCGAGAGCGACCTCGCGGTCGGGCAATACGGGTACGTCATGACACTCAACTTCATCAACAGAGGCGTCCTGTCCCTCTGCTTCCTCTTCGGCATACTCCTGACTGTCTACAGCACGGACGCAGCGAACACAAGGCTCAGAAATGGCGCGTATGCGTTTGCGGTCTGGTCCGTTGGCGCCCTCCTGCTCGCGGCGTTTCCCACCGACGTCCCCGCCACTCCTATCTCTTGGCACGGGGCGATTCATCTTCTGGTGGCTATTGTGGCCTTCCTTGGCGGCGGGTTCGGTGCGCTCTACATCTCCCTGGGAATGACCGGGAGCAGTCCAGTCGCAAGGGCTAGGGGGATTGCCCTCCCTCTCGCTGCTCTGTCGGCCATTCTTTGCCTAGCAGATCTCGTTGGCCCATTTGTGGCCCACGGCTTCTTCGGTAACTACGGGGGACTAGTGGAACGCGTGTTCTTGGGTTCGGTCCTGCTGTGGATAGCCGTGGTCTCAGTGAGAATGCTAATCGTCGCCCCTCACAGGAGGCCGTCCCAGCAGGCTGAAGTCGCGGGCCCATAGAATACATTCACCTAGGGGCAAAACCTTGAAGGTGGCGCCCTGTCCGCTCTGCCCTGAGGGCCTTTGCGGAGAAGGTCTCCTGACGCCGCGGGGGGTTTCACATATGTGGCCGTGGTCTTCCTGCTTGGTCTAATCGGAGGTGCCTTGATCAACGTCTATTTTCCCCTCCCGATCTGGCCAGGAACCGTACTCCGAGTGATTGGCTTCCTACCTCTCCTCCTAGGCGTGGCGCTCTTCGCCTGGGCCAGGGCCACCTTCCGGCGTCACACGACAGCCCTCATGCCATGGACTCGCACGACGGCTCTGGTAACAGACGGGCCCTACGGGTTCTCTCGCAATCCGATCTACCTCTCCTTTGTGCTGGTGTACCTAGGCTTGGCGTTCATCTTCGATTCTGCTTACGTTTTGATTATGCTTGTAGTGGTCGTGGTCCTGTTCGACAGGCTACAAATTCCTCGGGAAGAGAGATACCTGAGGGGGCTTTTCGGAGCCGGGTTCGATTCATACGCGGCCAAAGTCAGGCGCTGGCTCTAGCTGCGACTCGATTCGCCCCAGTTGCGGTGCATGCCAGGTCAGGCCGGCTCTTTCAAGCGCCGACAACCTTTTTCCAACCCATCGCCAGTCCATGTTCGAATTGAGAGGTCTTCTCTCGTACGTGGTCCAGAAGCACTTGGCGACCGCGCTGCACTACGACTTCAGGCTCGAAATAGGGGGAGTTATGCCCTCTTGGTCGATTCCTAAGGGTCCCACTCTCGACCCAACTCTCAAGAGGCTCGCCATGCCTACGGGCCCCCACGACCTGGAGTACAGAAGGTTCGAAGGCGTAATCGAGAAGGGAAACTACGGCGCAGGAACAGTCATGATCTGGGACGAGGGGACCTACACCCCCGAAAGGGAGGTCGCCAAAGGTGTCCGGGAGCTAGTCAAGGGGAATGAGGAGGCCGAAGAGACGGCTGAGGCTGGTCTGCGCGACGGAAATCTGAAATTCACCCTCTATGGCAAGAAGCTGCATGGCTCCTTTGCTCTCGTCCGAACCAGAGGTCTGGGCGGAGCGAGAGAAGCTTGGCTCCTCATCAAGCACAGGGACGGTTATTGCGTCCCCGGATATGATGCAAGAGACTATACCCTGTCAGCGGCCTCGAACAGATCCCTGGAGCGAATTGCGAAGGGAGCGTAACTTGGCCACCTCCCACGGGAACCTTGGCTGGTGCTTTCGGAGAATCTTTTAAGCCACCCCCACCCAATCGACGCCTTCCGTCATGGCAAGGTTCGTATTGGTCTCAGACACGACTTTAGCCCGGAACTACCGAAGCGTCCCCTTACTGGACTTCTTGGCGAGCGCTCCCACAAGCATTCTCCCTGAGAGGATCTACAACTTCTTGAAGGGTCCTCCTCCCCCCTCCGAAGACGGTAGGGCGGTTATCGCCCCATACGCAACAAGGAAGCTCGAGGCGTCCGTGCTGAAGTCCTTCAAGAGGGAGGAGGTTGTGGTCGCCCACGAGGACCACGTCGGAGACTTCGTGGACGATGACACGGAGATCATCGGGGTTTCGACCATGGACCCTCTGGGTCTCGGCCCGCTCACCATGTCATATGCTGTCTTCTTTGACTCCCCTGGCCCCGCTTACGTCTACAAGGAATTCGAGTCCCTCCTAGCGCGTATTAACCGTGCGAGGGCTGGGAAGAAGGCGAAGCTTGTGGTAGGCGGCCCAGGAGTATGGGAGCTCACAGTCCGTCCCCAAGAGCTAGAAAAGAACCACATCGACTACGCATATCAGGGCGAAGCGGACGACATCATCGGAGACCTCTTCAGGTACATCCTCGAGGATGGTGGGGAAAACACAGAATTCTTCCGCGGCTACCAGACGTTCGACGAGTCCTTCCACAAAGAATGGAAGTCAAGTGCCAAGTTCATCAGCCGCTACCAGTTCTCGAAGCAATTCCCGAGGCTCGAGGACATCCCAGAGATTGTCGGCCCCTCCGTCAAGGGAATGGTTGAGGTGATGCGAGGGTGTGGGATTGGCTGCGACTTTTGCGAGGTCACACTGAGGCCCCTCCGCTACTACCCCCCTGAGAAGGTGAGAAAGGAACTCGAGGTGAACGTCAGGGCGGGGATGGACACCGGGTGGCTTCACAGCGACGAAATCTTCGCATACGAGCACGGTAGGAACTTTGTCCCCAATGAGGAGGCAATCGAGGACTTGTTCTCAGCGGTGATGGCGACCCCGGGAATACATCGGACTAACCCCACCCACGGCAGGATTTCAATACCTGCGGCTTACCCAGATTTCGTCCGCAGGCTTTCCCGCATCATGCGGGCAGGCCCCAACAACTGGATAGGCCTCCAGATTGGAGTTGAGACGGGGAGCGACAAGCTCGCTTCTGAGCACATGCCGAACAAGACGCTCCCACTGAGAGTGGGTCCGGACGGGAGCTGGGCAGACATAGTCTGGAGAGGGACATATGTCCTAAACACGTACTACTGGCGTCCCGCCTTCACGGTCCAGGTGGGGCAGGCCGGGGAGACACCCGAGGACAACTGGGAGACCGTGGCCCTCATCAACCGCCTGAGCAACTCTACCACGGAAAACGGCAGGCCCTTCGAGTTCACCATAATCCCGATGCAGAACGTTCCCCTGGGGCTGCTGAAGAGCATGGACTTCTCCTCGGTGAAGCTGAACCAGTCCCAACTGGCGGTGTACTACGCATCCTACAAGCACCTAGTGAGGATTGCTACCAGGGACGAGACTACTGCC
>Ga0187772_10001444_pt1 | contig 11295 bp, 7 predicted proteins | sample 0116_SJ02_MP15_2_FD_133137 | JGI IMG/M metagenome (GOLD analysis project Ga0187772, IMG submission 133137) | Tropical peat soil microbial communities from peatlands in Department of Meta, Colombia - 0116_SJ02_MP15_20_MG | ecosystem: Environmental > Terrestrial > Soil > Wetlands > Peat | place... | reverse complement strand
CTTCCCACCGCGCCGCGGCGTCCCGCGCAAAACAACAATTGGCCTGGTGCCAACGGTCCGTGTGATCTGAACCCTGCGAATAACTATGCCGACGCCAGCAATTGCAATCCTGCGCTTGATGTAGCCATCGATACTTTCCGCTCGAATGCGTTATCGAATTACAACTCGCTGCAGGTCCGTCTGGAGAAGCGTTATTCTCACGGGCTCCAGTATGAACTCGCTTACACTTGGGCACACGCCCTCGATACGGCTTCCAGCGCAAGCCTGGGCTCGGTGAACAACGGAGATTTTCAGGACCAGCGATTTCCTCAAAATAACTACGGCAACTCCGATTTCGATGTGCGGCAGCGCTTCGTTTTTAGTTATATCTACGACTTGCCGTTTGGCCGTGGGCGCACGTTTGCCGGCGGAGCTTCCGGCTTCGTGAACCAGATTATCGGCAACTGGCAATTGGCCGGCGTTTTTTCCGCAGCCACCGGCAATTACTACACGGCTACCGATATCAACAGTGTTTCCGGCGGCGATTGCGGCGGCACGGTCGGCGTCTATTGCTCACGCCCGGCCGTGGTGGGCGATCCCAACGCCAAGCCGTGCATCCCAGGAACGCTGTTTAATACTTGTGCGTTCGCGGACGACGGCACTATCCCCGGGATTATTCCCCTGGGAACCTTCGGCAGCGCCGGACGCAACATCATCGAGGGTCCGGGATATAAGACCTGGGATACTGCTGTGATGAAAGAATTTCCGATCAGCGAACAAAAGAGATTCGAATTTCGCGCTGAGTTCTTCAATGTGCTCAACCATGTGAACTATTTGTTTGGACAGTTTGGCGCGATCAGCGCTGAGCCCACTCCCCTGGAACTTGGCCAGCCGGGCTTTGGATATCCTCTGGCAGCGCGCCCTCCGCGGCAGATCCAGCTTGCCCTAAAGTTTTACTTCTGACTGGGCGCGTTTAGAAGGAGATGTTATGAGACCCAATTCCCTGACCATCCGGAACTCAGGAGTCGCATATGCCGCTTTGCTCGCGCTTGTTTTAGTGTTGCCGCCGCTGCTCGCCGCACAAACCGGCGCCACCTACTATGTGTCAACCACCGGCAGCAACAGCAACCCCGGCACCATCAGCCAGCCCTGGCTCACCATCCAGCATGCGGCGAATACAGTCAAAGCCGGCGCGACGGTGTACGTCTTCGGAGGAGTCTACAAAGAGTCGGTAAACTTTCCCACGTCTGGAACGGAGTCGGCGCCGATTATTTTTCAGAGCTATCCGGGTCAGACTGCGGTGATTGACGGAACTGGTGTGAGCTGCTGCGGCTCAACGAACACGCAAGGGCTTATCAACATCACGGGAAGCCGGAGTTACATCACTGTCAGCGGATTTGAGATTCGCAATTACACCACCAGCAAAGCCGCGGATGTTCCGTGTGGCGTGTGGATCACCGGATCGGGCACCGGCATCCAGATTCTGAACAATCTGATCCACAACATTACGACCACGTCGGAAAAGAACGGCAATGCGTTCGGGATTGCGGTGTATGGTACGTCGAAAACTCCTATCAGCTACCTGGTCATCAGCGGCAACGAGGTCTACGACAACCGGACCGGAAACAGCGAAACCGTGACGGTGAATGGAAACGTGAGTCACTTTCAAATCACCAACAACCTCGTGCACGACAATGACAACATCGGCATCGACATGATTGGATACGAGAGCACCGGTCCGGTGGGCTACGACGAGGCTATGTACGGGGAGGTCAGCGGGAACACGGTCTACAATATCAGCGGAATAACCAATCCCGGCGAAGGCTACGAATATGACGCTGACGGCCTCTATTGCGATGGATGCGCCTATGTCACCATCGAGCGGAACGTGATCATACAGACCGATTACGGCATCGAGACGACCAGTGAAAATCAAATCTGCCAAACCAACGGCACCGAGTGGTCTGGACCGAACAACACCGGAAAGGCCGGCAAAGGCAAGTCTCCGTGTTACGGGAGATATGTTACGGTGCGCAACAACATCTTCTACAACTCGAATGCTTGCGGTAACTCTATCGGTGGGTACGCGGCGGCGACCAAGAGCGGCGGCGCGAGCAACGGAGGAGGCAGCAGTTACCACGACGTCTTCGTGAACAACACGCTATACAACAACGCTACGCAACCCGGCAGCGCATCAGAAGGCGGCTCAACTGGCGAATTTCAGATTCAGTATCAGGTGGGCAGCGCGCAAGGCGACGTCTACGAAAACAATGTTGTTTATGCCGGCTCGTATAACACGTGGATTTTCAGCTACGTCCCTTTTCCGGCGTCGTATCCTGCACCGCCGGCTACGCTCAATTGGAACCTGTACAATTCGGCTGCGGGTTACGTGGAAGGAACTTCAATCTGGTGGGGTGACAAGAATACCTACACCAGTTTTTCAAACTGGCAAACTTCCAGCGGGGAAGATGCAAACTCGCTAAATACGAATCCCCTCTTTGTCGATCTGGGAGCCACGCCCCCAAACTTCGATACCGAACCTTCTTCGCCCGCTGTTGGCGCTGGCAGCACCAGTCTCTCGTGCAGCGTTGGCTGGTGCGATCCCAACGGCAGTTCGCCCAACTCCATCTATGGCAGCACTGACTTTCTCGGCAATCCCCGGACGAACGGTTTGAGCATTGACATCGGCGCCTACGAAAATACTGGGGTGGCAGTCGCCAACTCATTGACGGTGAATCTGACCTCGGGAACGTACACGCTCGATCCCGGTCAATCGACCACGCTGTCGGTCGCGGTGTCCGCGATTCCCGGCGGTGGGGGCGTGCCCAGCGGTACGGTGAACTTCATGCTGGGGTCAACTTTGCTGTCAACGCGAACTTTGCTGCCAACCAGCGCCAACACGTCCGCGGCGAGTTTTCCACTCAGCGCTTCACAACTCGCGCCAGGCTCGAACACTTTAACAGCAGTGTACTCGGGGAATTCGATCGCGCCATGTTGTCCGGTATCAGGACCGCCGGTTACGGTCTACGGCAGCGCGACTTCGCCGCCGATCACGGTGACATTGGAATAGATTTCGGAAGACATCACACGTTCACAAGGCATCGCGCATCAGTTCCAGCTTTAAGCGCTTCTTTACGTCGCTATCTACGAACATCACGCCATGATGCTGGCGAACGGGATGGATCTCGGTTCCTTCCATACAGGCGCTTCTTTCGGGAACGCTGCCGTCCCCGGCCAGCTCGGTAACTGAACTGATGCTGCGGCATATCCCAGTTGCGTCGCAGTCGAAGCGGATCTTGGTCGTCGTCTTCAGTCCATAACCGAAGATGCAGACGGTGGGTACGCTGGATCGAGTACCGAGTTCGGTGCGGAACTCCCGAGTCGTGGCCAACAGTCCCCGTCTCGATTCCGGCAGCCAGCTTCCGTTTCTCAAAATATCCATATCGGTTCCGGTTGGAGTGATGACGCAGGGATACGTTGGTAGTAAGTGATACGTGGACGGCCAGGTAGCGAGCACCTCTCGGAGCCACCGATCCAGCAATCCGAGGGGAAACAGATTCACGCCTTCCACCATGGCGGAGAAGGTGTGAGGCGCGCCAGAATGCGGGCCTCCCATGAGCACCAGCCTGCCGACTTTTTTCTTGCCGCCGAGGCGCTCCACATAGTAGCGGCTTAACAAGCAGCCCAGACTGTGCGCGATAATCGTAATTGGCGCACCGACCTTCCAGCGCTCCACAATGGCCGCCAGCTTCCGGGCTGACACTCGCACGTCCTGCCTGAAATCATAAGCGAACTCCAGCAAGTCTCGCCCGGTCTCGTAGCCCAGTTCTTCCACGAGATAATCCGTCAGCAAGCTGTACTGCTGCAGCTTGATGAAGTTGGGAATGATGACCACTTCATCCAAAACGCCGCGCGCTTCGAGCGGGTTGGCGAAGGACAACTCGTCCAGGTGCGACAGCAGGTGACGGACATTGGGCCAGACCAGGTCGCTCCCGCGCCACAACTTGGAACCTCCCATACCGGGAATGACGATTACCGGGCGGCGTGCGGGTTTGTGCGGTTGGTCGACCACGGTCAGATCGTCGCTGGAGAAGACTGCCTTGTAGACCAGCCGGGTGTCGCCGATCTTGATGGCGTCGCCATCGGCCAGCACGTGCTGCTCGATGCGCACGGCGCCGACCCAGGTGCCGTTGCCGCTTTTCAAATCCTGAATAACCCAGCTGTCTCCGCGGCGCTCCAACCTGGCATGGCGGCGCGATACGCTCTGCCGCTCGAGCACGATGTCGTTCTCCGGCAAACGGCCGATGGTCATCGTGTCCTGGTCGAGCGCAACCTCCCAAGTTCTGCCGCCGGCACGCACCGCCAGGCGCGCAGTGTTCGTCTCGGCGACTTCCATTTGCAGGGAAACTTGCGCGAGCGCGGTGTTCATGTCGGCAACGGAATTCAACCGCGTCATCTGCTCGTCGGTATCAGACACTCCAGTTTCGAAGCGCGCTGTGGAGCCCCCCATCACGAGGGTGTCACCTGACTTGAGCAGGCGGCGCTCGACGCGCGCACCGTTAATCCAGGTTCCGTTGGGCGACCCGGCGTCGACGACCGTGCAACCCGCCGCACTGCATTCGAGCATGGCATGATTACGAGAAACTCTGGAATCTGGCACTACAACGTCGTTGGTAGGCGCGCGCCCGATCCTGATGCGGGCCTTGGATAGCGTGAATTCCTGCCTCCGCTCCCCCGGCAGAAGCAGGACAAGTCTTCCGTAGTTTCCCGGGATCAGCGCCCGGCTACCGGAGCCACCGTCGCCGTGTTCTTGATCTGGCATCGGGATAGCTTACACCAGGGTAAATTCGGATATGCCGTCGTTGTACTTTATGACTTCCGTCTCAGCCACTCAGCAGTTTCCGCCCAGAGCAGAGGCTTCATTGGTTCACGAAAGAAACCAAAGTGACCGATGGAACGGAGTCCGAGTTCGCTTGGAATGATGTGACGCCCGGACTTGGCGGCGCTGATGTAGAAACTCATCAAGTGCTCGACGGCTGCTTCGGGGGCGTAAATGTCATCTGCAAAGCTGTAGTAGAGAATCGGTGCGATGAAATTTTCAAAATACCTGCGCTTTGATTGCACAGCGTCGTCGACGATGTAGTTGGGATTGCGGCACCAGCGCGCCCACTCCAAGATGACTCCGCCGGGCAGGTCTTCCCCGAGTCCAAGACGCCGGGCAGGAAAATATGTGAACACGGGCGTAATGCTCGGGACGAGCACGTACCACAACGCGGCCATCAGATATTTTTTCGGAAGGGACCATAACCGCCAGTAGCCGCTTTGCCCGGCGATGGAAAGCATCGCCACTATTCTTGCATTGTTTGGAGCCAAGCCAACCAACTGTGCGCCGACGCTGTGACCGATCACCATGAGTTTCTCGGAAGCATGCTCGGTTGCAATCCAGTCAATTATTCCGGCGACATCCTTCTCGCCCCAATCGCTCATGCTGGCTTTGAAACGGAAGAGGCTCTTTGGGCGCGAGTCACCAATCCCGCGGTAGTCAAAGCAGAGCACGCTGAACCCCTGATCGCAGAGATAACTGGCAAACTTTTTATAGAATGCCCGCTTCACGCCGACGGCCGAAGTGATGAGCACGAACGGGCTGCGTGGCGTGGGTTCGTCCGGGCGGAACAGCGTTGCGCCGAGCAACATGCCATCGGTTGCCGGCAAGCTGAGGTCTTCAATGTTCATTTCTCTTTGTTTTGTGTTTGGAATGGCATTCCAGACACCGTGGGCGCAGCCTCAAGATCTGATACGAAAAAAGATCGCAATTGATCTGAAACCGCATCCGGAACGTTCAAGGGAAGGAAGTGGCCGGAATCGAAGAAGAAAACACGTGCGTCGGGAATTATCTGCGAAGCCTTTTCGGCAAAACTGCACGGGATGGCCCCGTCGCGTCGGCCGTGCAGTATCAGGGTTGGAGCAGAAATTTTAGTTAGCAGTGCTGAAGTTCTCCCCAGCACTTCGGCCGGTTTTCCCCAGCGCACCAGCCAGGTCAGCCGGCGTGCGCCAGCCAACCCGCGGAAAGGCTTGCGAAAGCTTTTCAGAATTTCCGGCAGTGCAGGGTCCGACCTCTCGATGATGGATTGAATGCCACCGTTCCAAATCGCGAAGACGATTGCTGGCGCGAAAATCTCGCCGAGGAGCGGCGTGCGAAGCAGATGGAAAAACCAAGGCGGCCGGAACTCAGGAAACAACGGAGGCGAGAGCAACGCGAGCCGCCGCGTCCTTTCCGGATAAGCCGCGGCCAGGTGAACGGCGATGGTGGAGCCGGCATCGTGCCCTACTACATTCCACCATGTGAAGCCTAGATCACGGCCGAGTTTGTCTAACTCTTCGGCGAAACGTTGGGGGTCGCGTGAACCATCTGGCAAGGGCTGCGACTCGCCGAATCCGGGCAGATCAACGACCACGCACGTATGCTGATCTTGCAGGTGTTCAACCACGAAATCCCAAAGGCGGGCGCCGGTGGGTATCCCGTGGATGAATAAAATAGGCGAACCGCTTCCGCGCACCCAATAATTCATCGCGCTGGTTGTGTGCCGAATGGCGCTTACCTCGTGGGCGCCACTTGAAGGTGCCGCGTCTTCAGCCCCGGGCGCAGAAAGCAGTTCACCCGCCCCAGCAAGGCCCAGCCCTCCATCCATGCCCACACGCCTTTCATCATGCAGCCGAAACACAGCATCGACAGCCATCCTTGCGGCCGGTACTTTGTATACAGGGCATTTATCGTGTAGGAAAATGCGGTGTAGATTTTTTGCGCAGGCATTACGCCGAGGCCCCATCGGATGGAATTGTCGTAAATCGAAGTTTCAATGCTGTGGTTGAAGACGTGCCCCATGCGTTGGACGTTGGTGTTGTAGATCCGGCGCTGACGGGGCGTGAGTTCGCCGCGCTGGTTGGACTGGAGAATAAACGCAACTCCCTCCGCGGCATGGCGGAACGCCGCAGTCACGCCGTTGGCGGTAAGCGGATCGGGCAGCGATGCCGCTTCTCCCACCATCAACCAGTTGGGCCCGCACGCGTTGGTGTGAACATACGATCGGTAGGCAGCGGAATGGACTACCGCATTGTGCTGTTCTTCTAGTAGCCGGTCAAAGCGCGGGTACGGAGCTAGAGCATCCCACAGAATTTGGTGAGTTTCCTTTCCCTGACGCCGCTGCTGCTTGGCGAAATCGGCGGACATCACGCAGCCCACGCTCGTCACTTTCGGCGAGATCGGTATTTCCCAAATCCAGCTCAAGTACTCATCCGAGACGATATTGGCATAGAAAGTGGTTCCCTCCGTGCGGATGGGCGTCTCGAAGTGGCACCACAGGCATACCTTTTTCTTGCCGTACTCAATCTTTGGAACCTTGAATTCCCGCGCCAGCAGTCGCGCGCCCAGCCCGGAGGCATCGATGAACCAACGGGCTTCGATGCGTTGTCCATCTGCCGTCCGAACTGCCATGACCCGCTCCCCAACGCTTTCAATTTCAGTAACCCGGTCCCACAAGAACTCCGCACCCGCTTGGCAGGCAGCTTCGAAGATGCGCTGGTCCAGGGCCTTCCTGTCGGCGTGCAGAGTGATGGTTTGGAATCTCAACGGAGCATTTTTGAACCAGGCTTCGGGCTGGGCCTGATAGGTCGGGCGGTCTGGGGTCACAATTTCGATATGCTTCTTGTAAGTCGCGACCTGATCTTCGATCAACGACTCCATAGGAACCCCTAACTGCGCCAGCATTCCCGGAGACGACCAGTCGAGCGATTCACCCACGCGGTCGTGCGGAAACTTATCCGGTTCGATGCAGAGCACGCGGAGACCGCCACGCCGCAGATGGATCGCCGCGGCGAGCCCTCCCGGACCTGCGCCCATTACAACCGCGTCCCAGCTTTGTGTAATCGGAGTTTGACCGGCGGTATTCGTCATGATTCGGCTCCCTGACTCGAAAGGTTTCGCGAACCGTCGACGCGAACAGAAGCGCCGACTTCATGGAGATGCTGGAGAATCTCTTTCAGAGACTGGAAAATTCCAGTTTCGTGGTAGCGGATTCCGCGCTCCCGGCAAAAAGGTTTTACGATGGCTTGCGCCGCCGGCAATTGATCCTGTCTCAAGAACGGGAAGAGGTGATGCTCGATCTGGTAATTCAGCCCTCCGTACAGAAAATCATTGATTGGGCTGGATCGGACATTGCGCGAGGTTAACACTTGCCGCCGGAACAAACTGACATCCGAGCCGGAATCGATCATGAGCATACCTTTGTGGTTGGGAGCAAAAACCAGTCCTGCATACAACCCCGCCAAGGCTTTGCCGCATACCAGCAAGGCAACGGCTGGCAGCGGGCGGAGAACACTGAATGCAATCGCGAAACAAGCAATATGATGGCAAGCCAGAAGGAGTCCCTCGGTCCAAGGAGCCTTAGCCCGGCCGCTGAGGACGTGTGCTGCGGAGATCAGGTGAAGATGCAAGTGTTCCCCCAGCAGAAGAGGGACGAACAAGAATGCCTGGTATTTTACGCTCAATTTCCATGGCCATCTCTTCGCCATAGCTTGTTCCTTGGAAAAGGCCAAGCCCGCGAAATCTACGTCGGGATCGAGGTCAACATGATTTGGGTTTCGGTGATGGCGGTTGTGCTTGTCGACCCACCAGCTATAACTCACGCCGATGATTAGGTTCGAGACAAGGAGCCCGATTGCACGATTGGCGGCAGATGACCTGAAGATTTGCCGATGCCCGATATCGTGCATCAGAAATGCGACATGCATGAAGACGAAGGCAAGAAGAACTCCATTGCATAGTTGCAACACAACGTTGTTACGTCCCACAATCATGGCCGCCGACATTAGGGCGACGGCTGCGAGCACGATTGCAGCCCTGCCCCATAGGAGTGCGGGCTTTTTTTGCAGCAGTCGGCTCTCTTTGACAAGGCGGCAAAGTTCGCCGAACTCACCCGGTGAAGAAGACAGCCGATCGTCGTCTACGATGAGCTGCGGCGAAGCCTCCAGCAGTGAGAGCACTCCCTCACCCGACTCGAAGGGTTCTAGTTTCACTTCTTCCACCTCGCAATCGCAATTCTCTTTGTTATCTGTATGACTCACGGACGGAGTGCATGGGTAGCTTGTGGGGCGACTTCGTCGAAGGATGTTTCTTGCATTCATCCTGTGAACCTGCTCACATCAAGATGCGTCCGGCACTTGCCTCCGAAGGCTTATCCGGACCAGGAAGCACAAAAGGGTATATGTATTCTGAAACAATAGTGCCTGCTAATAATGGATTGCTTGCTGGTGTTCGATGACGAACCCACAGGTCTCTTCTTGCCGATAGGGGGAGGCAAGAGCGCAAACCACAGCCAGCATCGGCACAGAGTTTAATTCGCCCGCAACATTTGTCAAGTACAAAGTAAGTTGGGGATTGGATGCCGCCGGCAGTCCGATCTGCCGGAGCCAGTCGAGGATTAGGGTTGCGGTAGGATCAAGATTGCCCCCAAACTGACTTTTGGCCGGAGTAATCTCCCCTAGGCAGTTACCCGCCCACTGGAATACATTGTTCCTGCGCAAAGCGAGGCAGGGCGGTTGTTGTTGAATTTGGTCGAGTGTGGCGCCGAACCATTGTTCCGAGAATGACTATGCCGATCAATAATTCATTGGACAAAATCGAACACATCGTGGTTCTGATGCTGGAGAACCGCTCCTTCGACAACTTGCTGGGCTGGCTCTACGACCCGGCGAACGATGAGCCCTTTAATGTTGTGCCGCCAGATTTTGATGGATTGTACGGGAAAGATTTGTCAAACCGGACGCCAGACGGAGGCGTCGTACATGCCGGCAAATCGTACGACCCGCGAAGCCCTCAACCTAACCCTGGCGAGCCGTTCGAGGATGTTTACAGCCAGACCTACGACGTGCCGAAGGTCGATCTCAAAGATGTTCCGAGCGATCCTCCGCAGCCGCCAAACATGCAAGGATTTATTCGCAACTACGCGGCGCAAAAGGAGAAGCCCGCCGACCCGGCGAAGATCATGGACTCGCTGACGCCCAAGACTCTGCCGGTACTTTCTTCTATGGCTCACCACTACGCGCTTTGCGATCGCTGGTTCGCGTCCATGCCTACGCAGACATTTTGCAACCGCTCCTTCGTCCATGCCGGCACGTCGTCTGGCTACGTCAATAACGGAGGCGGCGGCCTGTGCTTTGTCAACGACTCACTCACCATTTTCGATTTGCTGGAAAGCGCCGGAAAAACGTGGAGCATCTTCTGCGGAGGATGGCTGCTCCAGAGCTTCACGCTTTTGACACAAAAAACCCTGTGGAAATATGCGGCGACCAAACACTTCCTACACTTCAAGGACTTTATCGCCGCAGCCGGGAAGAAAGGCGGCTTACCCAGCTACTCGTTCATCGAACCGATTTACTTCGACTCGATCGTTTGGGGCCCGGAAAATGACATGCATCCAGAGTGCAATCCATACCAGTTCTTCGGGTCGTCAAACCTCCACCGGGGAGAGGCGCTGCTTGCCACGATTTATGGGGCGATTCGCAACAGCCCCGACTGGGAAAGTACGCTTCTGATCATTGTGTTCGACGAGCATGGCGGCTGTTACGACCACGTGCCGCCGCCCTCAGCCGCCACATGCGACGTTGCTATCGTGCCGGATGGCAAAATCATTCCAGCGGGGAAGCCTGGAGGCGCCGGATTCAAATTTGACCGGCTGGGACCCCGCGTTCCCGCAATCATCATTTCCGCATACACCCCTCCCCAAACGCGGCTTCATCAGATATTTGAGCACACCTCAATATTGAGCACAGTGGTGAATTGTTTCCATTTGCCAGAAGGCAAATTAGGGGCCAGGCAATCCAAAGCCCAAGACGTGGGGGACGCACTGCCGTTGCGCAGCCCGCGCAACGACCGGGCTCCCCTCGCAAAGCCTCACTTCTCCCTCCTCGAAGACGTAGCCGCAGAATGGCGGTCCATCGTTCATTCGAAGTTTCTCGGCGCGAAACACAATCCGATCACCGACTTGCAAAGAGCCGCGCTCCATGGCGCTGCGCTCTTCACCGGATCGCCCGACCTTCATGATCGGATCGCCAATATCGAGACCGAGATGGAAGCAGATCTGCTTCGGGCAGAACAAGAGGCCCAGTTAGCGAAAAACAAAGGCCTCTGATTTCAGCCTCGGCTCTGGCATCGACGATGCAATGGGGCGAATCATGGCGAGCGTCCGCCCCGGATTCCTAAACTTCATCGCGATGCTTCCAATTCCGCCAGCGCTGCACGGGCTTCTGCGAGATTCGGGT
>Ga0187772_10001443_pt1 | contig 11298 bp, 5 predicted proteins | sample 0116_SJ02_MP15_2_FD_133137 | JGI IMG/M metagenome (GOLD analysis project Ga0187772, IMG submission 133137) | Tropical peat soil microbial communities from peatlands in Department of Meta, Colombia - 0116_SJ02_MP15_20_MG | ecosystem: Environmental > Terrestrial > Soil > Wetlands > Peat | place... | reverse complement strand
GAACGAGGCGAGGGCGAGCACACCGAAACCGGCCGGCTCTTCCCAGGGGGCTCGCTGCCGGTCGACGCCGCGCAGTACGAGTAGGAGCCCGAGGGCCGTCAAGGCGAGGCCGACGACATCCTGTTCCACCCAGACGAACGAGACAAAGAACAGGACGGGGCTGAGGAGGATCGCCACCCGGAGACGTCCGGAGAGCTGTGGGGAGAGCCCGGAGGAAATTCCGATTCGACCGACGGCGTAGGCAAGAACGAAGAGAGCGAAGAGATGAATGAGCTTGAGCGCGTAGTTCGCGAGGCCGTAGTCGTACCCGCTGAACACGTACACGCCAAACGTGGGCAGGAATGGCAGGAACAGCCCCGGCGGCGCGGGGAACCCAGTGATCGGGTACGGGTTTCTGTCCACCGAGAGGTAGCCCGCGGTCTGGAGGAAGCCCCAGAGGTTAGCCGTATCAACAAATCGCAGTAGGAGCATGAAGGCGAGCGTGAACACGATGAACGCAACTTCGAGCAGGTGCCGTCGGAGCCGGACGACCAGCTGCTTTCCCCACCAGGCTTTCCTCGGGGGGAAGCCCTCGGGTGACCGTGGTGCTGGAGTTTCCTCCACGAAGGACCACCTACGAGCTACAGGTCTCGGCTCTCAGTTCGCTTCGTCGTCCGCCCGGAGAGAAGACCAGCGGAGAAAAGCCTACCCGGTTCCCGAAGCCCTCGCCTTCCGGCGGGCGGTTCGATGCACCGAGGCTTCGTTCCACCGCTCCGCTACGGAGCGCCGGGTAGACCGCCGTTCTCGGCGAAGGTATATGGAAAGGGCCGTGCCGTTACCCAGCCCGGTCTGAACCGATGCTCCCGCTCCCGGACCTCGAGGTCTACGCGGGGTTGATCGCCCTGTTCTGCCTCTGCGTTCCGGCGGGTGCCGCCCTCTTGCGCATCGGCGAGCGATTCATCGGGCGAAGGGTGGCCCTCACCCCCGTCGAACGACTGCTGATCGCGTTCTACGGGGTGGGCGGTGTACTGTTCGCGCTAGCCTCGATTCCGGCCCCGCTCTACGGGACGGTCAGCGTGGCCGCGGTCCTCGTGGTCGGAGGTGCCGGTTACACCGCGTTCGCCGTGTTCGAGCGGGGTCGCGGCCTGCGAACCCTGGTTCAATTCGTCGCGAGCCCGGCCGGCATGCTCCTTGGCCTCGCGAGCCTCGGCTTGCTGGCGATCGAGGTGGTCGGTGGAAGTCTGGTCCTTCCGAACGGAATCGACGGGGCCGTGGACTCGCTCTTCGTGAATCGCCTACTCGCGCTGCACACGGTCCCCTGGACGCTCCAACCGTACGCGTCGGACGGCGTGATCTACCCCCAGGGAACGGCGATTTGGTTCTCCCTGCCCGTCCTCCTGTTTGGTTGGCCCATCGTCTCCGCCCCCGTGGTCCTCCCGCCGCTCTTCCTGAGTCTGACCCCCCCCGCCGCGTTCTGCCTCGGAGAACGACTCCGAGCACCTAGCGTTTCGCGAACGCCGTGGACGGGACTCGTATTCGCCGGATTCTTCACCCTCGTCGCGAGCTGGCCCCGACTCTACGTCGGCGGGTCGTACGACTTCATTCTCGGGATGCCGCTCTTCCTGCTGGTCCTAGGCTTGATTCGTTCGTTCGGTCAGGGACGGCCGAGTTGGCGAGAATCGCTGCTGTTCGGGATTCTCTTGGGCGTGACCCTCGCCGTGAGCACCACCGTCGGAACGGCGCTCGCGCTCCTGTTGGTGGGAAGGTTCCTTTGGGTGGCTGTTCGAGACCGTTCGGGGACTTTGGCACGCGCAGCCCGTCTGCTCGCGAGCCTGGCGGTCGCGGGTGTGTTCGTGGTCCGGAGCCTCGTCGGCATCGCCATGTGGTGGTCCTATCCCGGGCACGTGATGTCGTCGAACAGCGTTCCCCCCTACTCGCCTCTCGCTTCCCAGGCGACGTATGGCGGAGGGCTGCTGACTCAGGTCGACCCTTTCGTGCCGTGGAAGTACAAGGTGTCACCGTTCCCCGTGCTGGCCATCGAACTTCAGGTCCTCCTCGCGGTCGGCCTCGTGCTGTCAGCGGTCGTCCTCGCCCGACCGCGCGGGTCGCTCGCGCGCTCGCTCCCTCGAGATACCGTGGCGTTCCTCGTGTTCGGCACGGCCGTCCTATTCTCGGCGACGGAGGTCGTCGCCCTGCTGGGAGCCTGGAATACGTCGCTCTCCGGGATCCAATCGGTGACGAATCTCTGGGAGCTCTCCATTCTCACGTTCATGTTCTACTCCCTGCTCGCGATCCTCCCGTTGGTCGCCGGAACGAACTATCTTCGGGATCGTTGGGGGCTCCGCGAACCGAACCCGACCGCTTCGGCCCGGTCCTCGCGCGCTCGCTCTTCTCGGCCCTCGCGACGTCGCTCCTCGAATCTCCGGGTGGCCGGTGTGGTGGCGGTCGTTGTGCTCGCCGTTCCGCTCGCCGCGGGGATGGCCGTGACTACGTCGGAGGTGCCCGGTTTCCTCCACGTCTACCTGAAGGGGCAATCGAACGGGACCCAGGACGACATCCTCGCGCTCCAGTGGGCGGGTGCCCATCTTCCGGGCTGCTCGGGCGTGCTGGTCGCACCGGGGTCGGCCGCCCAATTCCTGCCCGAGTACACGGGTTCGGTGAGGATCATCTACCCGGCCTATCCGATCCCCACGAACCTCACCTACTACACCATCGTCCGCGACCTGTCGGAGGCGATCTACGGGCCGATCACGCGTGCCGGAATGCTCGAGCTCGGCGTCACCGAGGTGTTCGTGACCGGCGCCACCACCAACAGCTACCCGGCCTTCTCCACGGCCCCCCTGTCGAACTCGTCGGACTTCTCCCAGCTCTTCACGGCGGGTGACGCATCGGTCTGGGCTTTTGAACCCGGAGTCTCCGACCTGAATTGTTCCCCGACGTAAGGGGCCCAACGCGTTCTGGGTTGACTATGGTACGAGTTGGCCACCGTCGGCCCGGAACGGCAGCACGGACCACCACTCTTATGTCGGCCGCCGACGCTCGTCGGGGTCGGCCGTGACGTCGACGAGCGACGAGAATCCTATCCCGTCTCCGTCGGCCGCTCCCACCGTTCCGCCGGACGGAGCCCCTCCCCACGTCTCGGTGGTCGTCCCGGTCTACAACGGCGCGCGCGAGGTCGTCCAAGCTCTCACATCGGCGCTCGCTCAGGAGTACCCGTCGTTCGACGTGCTGGTCATCGACGACGGCAGTCGGGATGACTCCGGTGCGACCATCGAACGATTCCTCAAAGACCAGCCGCGAGTCGTCCGCCTGATCCGTCACGACGGGAACTGGGGTCTTTCCCGCACGCTGAATCACGGCTTGCGGGAAACCACCGGGCCGGCCGTGCTCATCCTCCATCAGGACATCTCGCTCGCCCAGTCCGATTGGATGGCGCGCGCGGTGCGGGACCTCTACCGGGATCCTCGGGTGGCGGTCGTCACGGGAAACTACGGACTACCGGCCGCCGGGGAGGTCGGCTTCGCGCAGCGGGTGTTCGGGGTGATGCGCCGACAGTTCCACGCGTCACCGGACCACGGGGTCGAATCGGTAACGTTCTCGGAATTCAAATGCGACCTCGTGCGCCGCGCCGCCATCGAGGCGGTCGGCAGCTTTCCCGAACGGTTCCGCATCGCCGGGGAGGACCTCTGGGTCGCGTGCGCGCTCCGCGCCCGGGGGTCGGAGATTCTCAAGGACTACGCCCTTCGAAGCGTGCAGCGGTTCTCCGGTCCGGCGACCTCGGTCTCCGGCAACCTCCGCAAGGAGTTCACGTTCGGGAAGGCGATCGCCGGGACCCTGATCCGTTTCCGGACCGCGCTGGCCCGGGGTCTCCAGCGTACCCCGTACTCTCGCTCCCGGTCATGGAACCGGGCGAGCCAGCCGTTCGTGGTGCTGGCGCTGATCGTGAGTCTCATCTTGGGGGCGCTCACCGGAAACCTCCTGTTCCCCGCGATCTTCCTGGGACTCCTCGTCGTCCGGCTGGTCTACTATGGGGTCCGGCTCTACCCGGGGCTCCGACGCATTGTGGGGCACGCCGGGCGAGCGCTCGCCGAGAGCGCCGTCGGTGCCCCGCTCGGGGTCGTCACCGACTTTGCCTACACGGCCGGCCTCGGCGCCGGGGTGGTCGGTTGGGCCCTCGGTCGGAAGTTGTGAGCTCCCAACCATCGGCCGCGTAGCTCACGATGTCCGGGACCGGTGGAGCGATACCCAGACCTCGCGGGACCCCCAGAGGAAAATCCAGAACGGGAGCAGCACACCGAAACCGAGGACGACCCAGCCGAGGTCGGGCCCGCCCGACGCGCGAACGAAGTAGACGTCACCGCACTCAAAGTACAACGCCGCCGGAGAGGCCCCGAGCTTCCCGAAGATGACGAGGGTGTCGGCCCCGGTGAAGGAGAGGCTCGTCCCGTTGACCTCGATCGAGCCCCCCGACGGGGTCGAGACGTAGGCGAGATCGACCGTGTTGCTGCCCGCAACCCACATCGGGTACAATTGGCCGGCCGTCGTGAGGTAGAAGGCGTGCTCCGTCCCGGATTGCGCCGTGGGGGTCGAATCGATGCCGGTGAGGTTACCGACCCACGCCTCCCGGCCGGCGGCTCCGCTCGTGAAATTGAGCACGCCGAAGTAGAAGGTGGCGTTGCCGGACACCGGCAGGTTGAACGGGAGGGTGAGGTTCGCGTTGTTCACGAACGCGGAGACCGACCCGGTCGTCGAGTCGAAGGAGAACCCGGCGAGGAACCACTGTCCCGGCGCCGTGTCCGCGGCCGCGTCGACCAGCGTCCAGACGGTACCCCGCTCCACCCCGAGGTAGAGGATTCCCTGGTCGAGAAAGCACCGGGAGGCCAGGTCCGGACCGAACGAGGCGGCCCAGAGAACGCTCTCCATTGAGGAGGATGCCGCGTACTGCCCGCCGAAGTACTCCTCCTGGCCCGCGAGCTCCGCCGTCGGCTCGACGTACTCGAGTCCGGCCCGGCCCGGGAGGCTGTACACGGTCGAGTTCCCGTTCAGTCCCGGAACGTTTCCGTAGCTCTCCACGGCACCCTGATCGGCGGTCGGGACCCAGAGCGTAGCGTTGCCCGAGTGGGCCGGTTCCGAGGAGTAGATCAGCTCGGTTTGGTTGCTGCGCCACACCGGGAACGGCCCGACGTTCGCGAGCGGTGACACGGTGACCGTGAGGTCCACTCGCGAGGAAGTGTCCGTGACGCTCCGTGCGAGACCGATAGGAGGGGCGGGGCCCGGAACCGACAGGGTCCCGCGCGAAGCGTCGACCGAGAAGGCCCCCGGCGCGGGAAGTGGATAGAGCAGGGTGCTCGCCGGGTCATAGGCGTAGAACAGTTGGGAGTTGAGCTGACCGTGCTCGTCAATCGCGGCCGGTGCCGGTGGCGCGTAGGCCACGGCGAGTGGAATGAGCACCACGAGCGCGGCGAGGGTGATCGCTAGCGCGTAGCTCCACCGATTGGCGGGCGCCGGAGGGAACGCGTGCGGCCTGGGGCGTGAGAGGACTTCGGTGGCCGGCCGGCTCGCACGACGGGACCGACGGACCAATAGGGCGACCGTGATGGCGGCGGCGGCCAGATAGAGGAAGAAGAGGGCGGTCGCGGCCCGCGCTCCGCCTAGAGCCGTGAAGAGAATCGTGTTTTGGTGGAGGTCGGGGTAGAGCCAGTAGTAGATTCCCGAGACCTGGCCCGGCCCGTTGAACATCTCGGCGATGAGGAAGATCGGAACGAGGAAGGCCTGGTAGGCGAGGAGCGAGGTGTAGGTCACCTTACGTCCCGAGGGGCTCAGCGCGAACGCGAGGGGGACGAGGGCGGCGAGAATCGCATAGACATCGAACGGAAGACGGAACACCAGCGCGAAGGCGATGACGAGGACAGTGAGGATCGCAGTCCCCTGCCCCACCCCCCAGCGACGGAAGAGGAGGGGCACGAGGACGGAGGCGACCGCGGCGAGCGCCGTGAAGACCGCTTGGTTCGACCCGAAGAATCGAGCCATCGAACCGCTGAGGAAGTAGGGGAACGAGTAGCCCGTCACCTGGACGGATCCGAGCAAGGAAGAGGTGCTCGCTGAACCGAGTCCGAACAGGAGGGTTGGCACGGCGAACACCGCGAGGACGGCCGCCACGAGCGCGAGCGCGAACAGTTGGGTCCGTCGACCCTCGACCCAGAGGAGCATCGTCGGCACCAGGAGGAGCGTGAAGTAGTAGCCCACCACGGTGAGCGAGATCGCCACGGCTCCGAGCACGACCGCGGGAACGTGGACGGGCCTCTGCCAACCGTAGCGAAACAAAAACACGGCGAGCACGATGCACACGACGACGAGGAGGTCCGGGTCGCCGGCGATCGCGTTGACGAAGATGAGGAAGGGGTTGAACAACACGGCGAGGTAGATCGCCCGAGGATTCGGGGCCGATTCCCGGACCGCGATCTCGTAGACGATCCGGGCCGCGAAAAATCCCGCGACGACCCCGAGGAGCTTGAGGAGGGCGGACGTGGCGATCGCCGAGAACCCGAGCGAGGGATACGCGAGGAAGGCAACCATGTTGTACGGCAGGATGACGTACCCCGCGCCCGGTATGATGAGAGAACCTTGGCCCACGTTGATGGCGGCGTGGTATGGGTTGAGCCCAAGGTAGAGGAAGCTCGCGGAGTAGACTTCCCCGTTCAGGTTGTAAGTGTCGAGCGTGAGGAGCAGGAACGGAAGATTGACGGCCGCGTAGACGAGGGCGGACCAGGCCCAGAACCGCCGTCCGGCGGCCCGTTCCTTACGAGGGTCCGACGGAGGCCCCGAATCGGTCACGGAGTCACAAGTTCCGGCCGTCGTCGCACGCTCGAGGGGGGTCCTGCGCCCGGACCGGACATCGGAGCGAGGTCTGCCTCAATGCGCCGCGATCTTGGCCCGCGACGGGAACACCACGGCGGCAGCCGGGATCGCCTCCGAGGGCGCCGGGGGCCGGGCCCGACCCGTCTCCTGAAGCTGGCTCCAGATCCAACGATAGGTTTGGGAGATTCCCTCGCACAACGGGGTGGACGGCGCCCAGTGGAGCAGGGAGCGGATGAGCGTGTTGTCGCTGTTGCGACCCCGTACTCCTTGGGGCCGGTCCGGCTCGTAGGTCTTCTCGAGGTGTTTCCCGGCCGCCTGACAGACGAGGTCGACCAGCTCATCCACCGTGACGAGCTCCGTCGAGCCGATATTGAGGGGTCGGCGGACCTCCGATTCCATGACGCGACGCACCCCTTCGACCGCATCGTCGATGTAGCAGAAGCTGCGGGTCTGTCGGCCGTCCCCCCAGACCGGGATGCTCGCCCCGTCCTCGGCGGCGGCGACCTTGAAGGAAATGGCCGCGGGCGCCTTCTCGCGCCCTCCCTCGTACGTTCCGAGCGGCCCGTAGATGTTGTGGAAACGTACGATCCGCACACCGAGACCGTGTTCCTCGCCGTAGTAGCTCGTGAGCTGTTCCGCGAACAGCTTCTCCCATCCGTAGCCTTTCTCGGGTTCGGCCGGGATCGCGTCGTCCTCCCGCAACGGCGAGATCTGCGCGTCCCGCTGAAGGTTCGCCGGGTAGACGCAGGCCGAGGAGGTGTAGAGGTATCTCCGAACGCGGGCAAGTCGGGCGGCTTCGAGCATGTGGCTGTTGATCAGGATGTTGTTACGGGTGAGGGTCGCGTGGACCGCCGTGATGTAACCGATCCCCCCCATGTCGGCGGCCAGCTGGTAGACATCCTCGACGTCGGCGGTCGCCCGACGGCAGTTCTCGAACTCGCGGAGGTCAGCGACCAGGAACTCATCGGCCTGCGTAGGCTCGAACTGGGGCCGCTTGATGTCGACACCCCGGACCCAAAACCCCTCGGCTTTCAGTCGATTCACGAGATGGTGGCCAATGAACCCCCCGGCACCCGTGACCAGGGCGCGTCGTTGGGCCTCGTGCGTCATGTGGTTTCTCCCGTCCGGCTGGTCCGGGGGCGTTCGTCCGTCTCGGAGTGAGACGGGTCGCGTCGCCCGTCGGAGCGCCGGGGCCCCGTAGGAGACGGACTCATAGCCGTGACTGGTTCAAATCCACGGTGAGCGTATATAAACACTGGGCCCGATGGGTCATCCCGCGATAGGGACACGGGCATAAGTAGGACTGGCAGGGCCGGCGTCACGGGAGACACAGGGCGAGATGAGCGATTCCGCGGGGATCACCGACCCGGCTTCGCTCTCCGATTCTTCGCTCACCGTGTTCCTGCCGGTCTACAACGAGGCGGCGTCCATCGGCCACGTCGTCCAACAGTTTCACGACACGGTGCTGGTTCCCTATCACGCGAAGCTGCTCGTTTGCGAAGACGGGAGCACCGACGGCAGCCGGGAGGTCTTGGCGAAGCTTTCCGAGACCCTTCCGATGGACTTGGTCGTCGGCCCCGACCGGAAGGGATACGATGGTGGGGTTCGGGACGGCCTCCGACGGATCACCACGGACTACGTCTTCTTCTCCGACTCCGACGGTCAGTACGACCCCAGCGAGTTCGGACGGATCTGGAATGCGCGGGGCCAGTACGATATGGTGATCGGTCGCAAGGACCATCGCTCAGAGAAGGTCTATCGGACGCTCCTGTCGCGGGGATTCCACGTGCTCGTAAAGGCGTTCACGAACGTACCGTTGCGGGACATGGACTGCGGATTTCGCCTGATCCGGCGCGCGACCGTGGAGGCCGTTCTCCCCGAGGTGCGCTCGCTGAAGTACAGCTTCTGGGCCGAGTTCTCGATCGTGGCCTATCGGAAGGGCTTACGGATCAGCGAGGTGCCCGTCTCCCACCGCCCGAGCGTGCGGGGCGGGACCTCGATATACTCGTGGGATCGCATCCCGCGGATCGTGACGCTCCAAGTGATCGGACTTCTGCGCCTCGCCCTTCGTTTAAACCGGTCGAACAATACGTCCGTCCGCGCGAAACCACCCACCGCCGTCCGTTCGGGTTGACCTCGGTCCCGAATTCACCGGCCACCGGGCGGTGGCGATGGTTATGCCCTGTATGGCCCGAAGCGGGGCCTACCCACGACCTCTCTCAACGTTTATAGCGAGGGTGCGCGCAGACGATTTCGCACACCCATGGGCGTCGGGCGTTCAGTGCGGGGGAAGCGCATCGCAAACTACCTCCCGGTCGCGCTCGCGATCGGGATCGCGGTGTCGACCATTCTCGGCGCCCTCGGAAGCGGGGTACCGGTGGCGTCTCCGGCCGCTTCGTTCACCGCCGAGCACTCAACCTCCGCCATCCACTCCCTATCGAACCACCGTCCTCCGGCCTTCCCGCCGACACGAGTCCACCGCTTGGGCCTGCACGGCGCGGACAACGTGAACCCGACCGGAATCTATACCGTCGAGCCGGCCCCGATGGGGATCGGGGATTTCGGAATTGGGACGGACGGGAGCGCCTACAGCTACAGCACGACGGAATTTCTCGGCAACTTCTCCTGGCAGGGCCTGAACTTCAACTACAACTCCAACACGTACTTCTCGAACCAGCTCAACGTGGTCCTTCAGTTCGTCCAGAACGGCGTGACGTACGCGTACTGGATCCAGGACGTCGCGTTCATGGATTCCGCCTCGGGTGACCTGTCGTTCGAGGACAACATCTGGAACTTCACGAGTACCTGCTTGGACAACACGGGGGTCGAGGGAAACGGGACGGTCTACCCCTACAGCGGCTGCCAGGGCTACTACGCCGTGGGGTCGACGACGCAGCCCGGGGCCAGCCTGACGATGTCGAGCCCCGGCGACTATGCCCTGCTCGTCCGCTCGTATGAGACGGCGTCCGGCCAACCGGAAGTTGCGTTCGAGTATTGGGACGGGGTGACGAGCTACTACGTCACGTACGACAATGTGATCTGGCCGTGGGCCACCGGTCTCTCGGCGGACAACAACTTCTACGTCACCGGCAAGCAGTACAACCCTCTCGGTCTGTTCTACGACGCCGAGCTCACGATCGGGGGACCGGGCGGCGGTTCCGCGACCGAGGCGCAGGACCTCACGGACATCACCTCCCGCCTCCTCTACTGGAACGGGCACAACTTCGAGGCAACGCCCGCGGCCTGGAACTTCGGCAGCAACACCGCCGAAGCGGTGAGCAACATCCAGTCGATCTTCGCGCACGATAGCGCGGGCCTGCCGCTCACCTTGCAGCTGAACGGGACCACCCGCAATGCGACACCCGCCCAAGCGTACTCGCAGAACCGAGTGGGCGAGCTGGCGATCGCGGCGACCGGGTTCTCCGGCGGAACCGTGGCCATCCCGGGAGACGTCTGGGACTTCGTCGGCGACTCCGCGGACCTGACGCTGGTTCCGGGTGCGTACACCGTCTGGGTGAACTCGAGCTCGGAAACCAACGACCTCGGACTGTGCGGTATCGAGGCGGGCACCACGACCAGCGTCACGGTCACGACCGGCTGTGGACCTCAGGTAAGCGAGCCCAGTTCCTCCTCGAAGGCGGCCGACGTGGACCAGTCCGTCACCTTCCAATCATCGCTCGTGTCGCCGGGCTCGGGCGGGGACAGCTACGTCTGGCACACGAGCCCCGCGGGCCTGGGATGCGGGGTGTCCACTTCCCTCACGCTCTCGTGCACGCCGACCACGGTGGGCACCTACTCGGTGAACGTTACCGTCACCGACTCGCTGGGCGCCTCCAGCACGAGTGGAACCGACCACTTCACGGTAAGCTCCGACCCGACCGTTGGGACCCCGTCACCGAGCAAGACGGATGTGGAGACGGGTGGTTCGGTGACGTTCTCGGTCAGTCCGAGCGGCGGGTCTTCACCCTATTCGTACAGCTGGAGCGGCTTGCCGGCCCCCTGCACGGGGACCGACTCCGCGGCGCCGAGCTGCACCCCGCAGACTGTGGGGTCGTACTCGATCACGGTGACGGTCACCGACGCGAACGGTTACGCCGTGACCAGTCCCACGCTCTCGTTCAACGTGGTTCCGGGCCCGTCGATCGCGACACCCACGTCTTCGCCAAACGGGTCGGTCGACATCGGCCAGAGCGTCGGCTTCGCGACCAATGCCACCGGCGGCTCCGGCGGCTACACCTACATGTGGAGCGGTCTTCCGACCGGGTGTTCGGCCGGCTCCTCCGCGACCGTGGACTGCACGCCGACCGTGACCGGAGTGTTCTCGATTTCGGTGAAGGTGGTGGACTCCCGCGGCGGCGCCGCCACGAGCGACGCCCTGGTGTTCTCGGTGGACACCGACCCGACGGTCGGGGTGATCACCGTCTCGCCGAAGACGATCGACGTGGGCCAGACCTTCCAGTT
>Ga0187772_10001442_pt1 | contig 11299 bp, 9 predicted proteins | sample 0116_SJ02_MP15_2_FD_133137 | JGI IMG/M metagenome (GOLD analysis project Ga0187772, IMG submission 133137) | Tropical peat soil microbial communities from peatlands in Department of Meta, Colombia - 0116_SJ02_MP15_20_MG | ecosystem: Environmental > Terrestrial > Soil > Wetlands > Peat | place... | reverse complement strand
TTTAAGAAAGGGGGTATTATCGTGTTTAAGAACAAACGAATCTTTTGCTTGTGTTTAATTTCTGTTTTCGTATTCATCCTTTTGGCACAACCTGCCTTCGCTCAAGATTTAACTCCGGCGAAGAAAACAGCCGTCACTTGGGTTGACGGTGCAAAGGCAACTTATGAGGAAATTGCAAAATATATATGGAACAACCCTGAATTAAGCTTGGTTGAGTTTAAATCTTCTGGGAAATTACAGGAATATCTGGTGAAGAATGGGTTTAAAGTCGAGAAGGGTGTTTCGGGAATGCCCACAGCGTTTGTGGCCACGTGGGGTTCCGGTAAACCTGTTATTGGATTTCTTGCTGAATTTGATGCTCTTCCTGGCCTTTCTCAAGTTGCTGGAAAGGCAGTAAGGGAAGCGATGATCCAAGGGGGACCCGGTCATGGATGTGGCCATAACCTTTTTGGCACTTCAAGTGCCACGGCGGCCATTGCGACCAAAGTAGCCATGGAGAAGGAAGGTATTAAAGGCACTCTCAAGGTCTTTGGCACTCCGGCTGAAGAAACATTAGTGGGCAAAATTTTTATGGCCCGAGATGGACTATTTGATGGCGTCGACATAATGATTTCCTGGCATCCTTATGATAAGAACGGGGCTCCCAATGAGTCGAACTTAGCAATGACAAGTGTTAAATTTCAATTCAAAGGGAAAGCAGCCCATGCCGCAATTGCTCCTCATGCTGGCCGGAGCGCTTTGGATGCTGTAGAACTTATGGACGTTGGAATGAATTTTATGAGGGAGCATGTCATTCAGGAGGCGAGGATTCACTACGTCATCACGAATGGAGGCCAGGCTCCAAATGTGGTGCCTGCAGATGCAGAGGTCTGGTATTTCATCCGGGCACCTCGAAGATTCCAGGTTGATCAAATCTGGAATTGGATGCAAGACGTTGCAAAAGGTGGAGCATTGATGACTCAAACTACAATGAGTTACAAACTTTTGTGTGCGACCTGGGAATCTCTTCCGAACAAAGTCCTCTGCAAATTAGGAGATACCAATGCAAGAGCGATTGGTGGCCCGCCTTTTACAGCTGAAGACCAAAAATTGGGTGAAGAGATCATCAAGTCGATGGGCGGACAAGTTAAGGGAGAAGCATTCGATAGTACTATTACGCCACCTGATCTCAGCAGAACATTTCCCAATGTCTCTCTTTTGATGGGTTCAACAGACGAAGGAAATGTCAGCTGGATTGTTCCAACTGTATCCTTCCGCATTGCAAATTTAGCAAAAGGGACCCCTCTCCACACATGGCAATCAGCTTGCCAAACGGGCACGACAACAGCCATGAAAAGTGGTCTGACGGTGAGCAAATGGATGGCTGCAACCGCCCTCGACTGCTTGACCAAACCAGAAATTATTTCAGAGGCATGGAAAGAGCATAACCAATACCTTGCTGAGACAAAGTATTACAACCCCATTCCTGCCGACCTTAAAGTGCCAACCTTTAAAGATCTATATGGAATTGAGCCTGAAGCTGTCCCAGGCATGAAGAAGTAGGGCAAAGGAATGCAGTGGCGAGGGGGTGCACCCCTTGGGTGCCCCCCTTTTTTTTACGCCAAAAAGTTTTTCTTGACCTTCAAAACAACACAACACAATCTGCAGTTTGCCTTGACAACCCAACACTCTTACAATATATTATCACTCGCTCTTACTTAACGCAGCAGCGAAAGTACTAATACAAATGCAACAAATGAAATGACGTCACCCCCATCCTCACCCTCCCCCCCTCGAGGGGGCGGGGCGGCTGGGGGGGAGAAAGGGGGATCAATCCATGAAGAGAAGCTTTCTGGGTATACTGATGGTTTTGCTGCTGGGGATCTGTCTATCCAGCAATGTCTGGGCCGCAGACGTGGTCAAAATTGGGTTTAATATTGAATTAACAGGAGATATTCCGAAGGTGGGGGAAGCATCGAAGTACGCCGCCGAGATGCTCAAGGAGCAGATCAATCGTGCTGGCGGGTTGAAGGTAGGAACCAAATCCTATCAGTTGAATTTCATCTATGAGGACAATGAGGCTAAGGCCGAATCTGCTGCGGCCGCGGCTCTGAAGCTCATCACTCAGCATCAGGTCCTAGGGTTCGTCGGACCTCAGGCGAGCAAGCAAGCCATTCCGGCCGGAGAGGTTGCCGATACGAATCAAACGGTCATGATTACCGGCTGGTCGACCAATCCGAAAACAACTCTGAATCGCCCCTGGGTCTTCCGCGCCTGCTTCTTAGATCCTTTTCAGGGCCCTGTGCTTGCCAAGTTCGCCACCGAGGAATTAAAAGCCAAGAAGGCGGCCATTCTGTACGACATTGCCAGCGATTATCCAAAAGGCCTGGCAGAATTCTTCAAGGAAGCCTTCGAGAAGATTCACGGAAAGGGTTCTGTCGTGGCCTTTGAAACGTTTACTACCAAAGACCGGGACTTCAGCGCCCAGCTCACCAAGATTGTGGCATCAAAGGCTGACATCCTGTTTACACCTCAGTACTACGATGAAGTCCCTCTGATCGTGAAGCAAGCCCATGAACTGGGTTGGAAGATGCCTATCCTGGGGAGTGATTCCTGGGGCTCGGCCGAACTCATGAACCTCTGCGGCAATGATTGCAAAGGTCTCTTCTTCAGCACCCACTATGCAGCGGCTGGGGCCAAGGGAGCGACCAAGCAGTTCATCGATCAATATAAGGCCAAGTATGGATACGAGCCTGATGATGTGTCCGCTTTGACCTGGGACGCCACCCGCCTGCTGCTTCAGGCCATTCAGAACACAACGGGTCTGACAGGCGACTTGAAGAAAGACAGGAAGGCCGTCCGCGATCAGTTGGCCAAGATCAGGGAGTTCGATGGAATCACCGGCAAGATGTCCTTCGACGGAAAGACAGGGGATCCCATTAAGTGCGCAGTGATCGTCAAGATCAGTCAGGAAGGAAAGTTCGAGTTTTATAAATCCGTTTGTCCGTAGAGACCTTCGGGTAAGCTCCTTCATGGAGAGCGGAGGCGGGCGGGTCAATGGCTTCCTCCGCTCTTCTTTTAGTCCAGGAGATAAGAGAATTGACTCTCTCCATGTTCATTCAGAATATCATGAATGCCCTCCAGTGGGGAAGCTTTTATGCCCTTATCGCCCTGGGTTATTCAATGGTCTACGGGGTCTTGCTTCTCATCAATTTTGCACACGGAGATATCTTCATGGTGGGGGCCTACGTTGGGTTTTTCATCTCAACCTTTCTTCTGGGAGCGTATGGTTTCCAACTTCCTTGGAAATTGTCGGGTGGCCTGGTCATTTTTCTGACCTTTCTTCTGACCATAGCCATCACGTCCGGGGTCGGGGTGACCATCGAAAGGGTTGCCTACCGTCCCCTCAGGCGTAAGGGAGTCAGCCGGCTTTACCTGGTGATCACTGCTCTGATGGTAGGATTGTTGCTTGAGAATGGGAATCTCGCCCTGCTCGGGGCCAGTCGCAGAAACTTTCCTGAATTGATTCCCAAGGTCCTTTACAGCGTAGGAGGGGTAAACTTCTCCAACACAAAGATCATTGTCATCGTCGTGACACTCTTGGTCTTCGTCTTCCTTCAGACGGTGGTGCTCAAGACCAAATGGGGTATGGCCATGCGGGCCATCTCTTACGAGCGAATGGCCGTTCCCTTGATGGGTATTCCAGTGGATACGATCATCGTCACGACCTTTGTGCTGGGATCTTCAATGGCCGCCGTGGCCGGAATCCTCTTCGCCGTCTCTTACCCGGTCTTGGAGCCTTACATGGGAGCGCTGGTGGGATGGAAGGCCTTCATTTCAGCCGTGGTGGGAGGAATCGGTGACATTCGCGGGGCCATTGTGGGAGGATTCGTTTTGGGGTTCACGGAGATTTTTGTTGCGACTCTATTCCCTTCCACCTTCCGGGATCTCATTGCCTTTGGGGTCCTCTTGTTAATTTTGACCCTCCGTCCCAATGGAATCTTCGGCATTGCGAGGAGAACCAAGGTATAACTCTATTGCGGAATGGGGAATGCGGATTGCGGAATAATGGTGAATGACTCAATGACGTAATGACCCACTGACTCTATGACTTAAATATAATGAAACAGTATTCGTTGACTATTCTTGCGTTTCTTCTATTCGTCTTGGTGGTGGGGCTATCCTGGACCGGAACGATAAGCTCTTATGTTCAGTTGATCCTCATGTTCGTCGGCGTCAACATCATGATGTCGTCGAGCCTGAACCTTGTCAATGGTTACATGGGCGAGTTCTCCTGCGGACACGCGGGTTTCATGGCTGTAGGGGCCTACGCGGCTTCGCTCGTCAGCATCTGGTGTTTCACGGCCGGGTCCGTCTTTGGCCCTAACCTTCTGCCTCCTGCCTGGGCCGTTGTGCTTTTTCCTTTCATCCTCCTCTTCGGAGGGCTCATCGCAGCCCTAGCAGGGCTCTTGGTGGCCATTCCCTCCTTCCGTACCCGTGGGGATTACCTGGCCATCATTACCTTGGCGGTCAACTACATCGTCAAGTCCGGCATTGAGAACATCCAGCCCATCGGCGGAGCCCGGGGCTTCATGGGCATGGCCCGGGTGGTCAATGGGATGAAAGAGGTGGCGGATATCCCGTGGATGATGATCTGGACATGGATCTTTGTTTTTCTGACCGTTTTGCTCATCAAGCGTTTCGTCTCCTCCACATACGGTAAGGGAATTATTGCTATTCGTGAGGACGAGATCGCTGCCGAGATTATGGGGGTCAATACTCGAAGGGCAAAGATGGTGGCCTTCATGCTCTCTTCCGGGCTTGCGGGGTTGGCGGGCGGATTGTTCGCTCACATCCTGGGCTACATCAACCCCGGCAGCTTCGGGATTATGAAATCTACCGAAGCCCTCGTGATGGTTTATTTGGGAGGGATGGGATCGTTGAGCGGGTCCGTGCTCAGTGCAGTCCTCTTTACGCTTCTCCTTGAGATCCTGAGGCCGTTGCAGCTTTATAAGTGGGTGGTCGTCCCATTGATCCTGATCCTCCTGATGCTCTTTCGAACGGAAGGGTTGCTGGGTCATCGAGAGCTGACGGACGTTTTTCCACGTCTGAAGCGTGTTTTTGGGTCGAGGGAGGAAGTCCATGCCGTTCTTTGAGGTGCGCGGGCTAACCCATTTTTTTGGAGGGCTGAAAGCCATTTCCGACTTTAACCTCATCTTTGACGGTGGAGAGCTGATGGGCTTGATCGGACCCAACGGGGCTGGAAAGACGACGGTCTTCAACCTGGTGTGCGGGGTTTACCATGCTACTCATGGAGAAGTAAGAATTGAGGGGCGAAATCTTGGAAGACTCTACCCCCATCAGGTGACAGCCATGGGAATAGCCAGGACGTTTCAAAACATCCGTCTCTGGCCTGAAATGACAGTCCTGGACAACATCCGGGTCTGCCATAATTATAGGTTGGGCTATCGATTTCTCGACACGATCTTTCAGACCTCCCGATACCGTACAGCCGAAAAAGCGATCTGGCGAAAGGCGAGAGAGGTCCTCGAGATTATGGGACTCCGGGATCATGCCGAAGAACTGGCGAAGAATCTTCCTTACGGCCTCCAGCGCAAGGTAGAAATTGCTCGGGCTCTGATCCTACGCCCAAAACTGCTCCTTCTGGACGAACCTTCTGCAGGCATGAACCTGGGCGAGAAGGAGGCGCTCATCGGGCTCATCCGATGGATCCGTAAGGAGTTCAACGTGACGATCTGGCTGATCGAGCACGAGATGAGAGTGGTGATGAACCTTTGCGAGAGGATTCAGGTCTTGGATTTCGGACAGACAATCGCCCAAGGGACCCCCGAGGAAATCCAGGGCAACCCTCGCGTGGTGGAGGCTTACCTGGGGAAAGAGATGGATTGATGTTTCTCTCCGTTGAAGACCTGCATGTTGGCTACGGCCCTATTGAGGCCCTTCATGGGATCACCTTTGATGTGAGGGAAGGGGAGATTGTTACCTTAATCGGCGCCAACGGTGCTGGAAAATCGACAACCCTGATGAGCATCATGCGCCTCCCTCCTCCAGAAGCTCCGGTCTATCACTCAGGGAAGATGATGTTTGAAGGGAGGGATCTCACGCAGTTTTCGCCCCATCACGTTGTGAGTCGTTTGGGAATCTCTCTGGTGCCGGAGGGGAGGCGGATCTTCGGGAATCTGACGGTATGGGAGAATTTGAAGATTGCAGCCTATGCCCATGAGGATCGTCAACAGATTCAGCAGAAAGCAAGAAGGATCTTCGGCCTCTTCCCGAGGTTGGAGGAGCGCCGGCATCAGACGGCGGATACCCTGAGCGGCGGAGAACAACAGATGCTCTCCGTTGCCCGGGCCATGATGACCGGAGGCAGAATGATGCTTCTGGACGAGCCCTCCATGGGACTTGCTCCTTTCTTGATGTATGAGCTCTTTCACGTCTTGAAAGAGCTCAATCAGCAAGGGACGACGATTTTACTGGTGGAGCAGAATGCAAGGATCGCTCTCAAATATGCGCACCGGGGTTATGTCTTGGAGACGGGCAGTATCCTTTTGGAAGGAAATGCAAAGGATCTGGCCAAGAATGAGGAAGTCAAAAAGGCCTATTTGGGAGAGTGAAACTCTCAGATTAGAGAAATCTGGATATCCGGAACTCCCTGATTAGACCAACAGTACCTTGTGTCAAGAGTCCCTTTACTTTGTTTGTCATTCCGGACTTGATCCGGAATCCAGTCTCTTCAACTGGGTTCCCGCTGGAGTTTACCCCGTATCGGATACGGGACGGGAATGACACCTTGAGAAATAATGTAAAGAAGTGTTGGGCGTACCGCACGAGTGAAACAATTTTGCAGATCAGAAATGTACTGAAAATAGAGAGGGCGAGCTTAAGTGCATGTCTATCCTCTAAGCGGTCATCAATATTCCGTTAGAGAAATTGAGATAAAGGATTATAATTGAAATTGGGTCAGTTCACGATTCACGCCCGCCTGCCGGAAAGGCAGGGAACACGAGCACGAATCACGTCATTTTCTGAATAGGGGGGTGTATCATGAGATTTCCTGAAGATTTGCTTTACGCGGAGAGCCACGAATGGCTGAAAGTCGAAGGAAGCCGGGTGACGATCGGGCTGACGGACTATGCTCAGAGTCAGTTGAAGGATATTGTCTATGTGGACCTCCCTGAAGTTGGCTCTGAGTTTAAGAAAGGGGATAGCATTGGAGTGGTCGAGTCTGTGAAGACCGTTGCTGATGTTTACTCTCCGGCGACGGGTAAAGTGACGGATAGAAACCTTACCCTTAAGGATCATCCCGAATTCATCAACGGAGATCCCTACGGGAAGGGATGGTTGGTTAAAATGGAGATTCAAGACAAGGAGGAGTTGAAAGAACTTTTATCCTCCAAGGCCTATCAGGGGTCTTTAACCGAGGAATTGTAGATGCAGGGCCATAATCGTTACATTCCCCATACGGAAGAAGACATCCGAAAAATGCTCGACACCCTTGGCCTCGAAAAGATCGAGGATCTTTTCCAGGCCATTCCGAAAGAGTACAGGCTTTCCAACCCGTTGAACCTTCCGGAGCCTCTTTCCGAACCGGATCTTCTTCGCCACTTCGAGGGACTCCAAGTTCCCATGATGAGTAGTTTTCTTGGAGCAGGGGCTTACCATCATTTCATCCCTGCCGTGGTTTCTCATTTGGTCTCCCGTTCCGAGTTTTCCACTGCGTACACCCCTTATCAGCCCGAGGTTAGCCAGGGAACGCTTCAAGCGATCTTCGAATACCAGACATTGATGTGTCAGTTGACAGGGATGGAAGTCTCAAATGCGTCCATGTATGACGGCGCTTCGAGTCTGGCAGAAGCCGTTTTGATGGCACATCGGATCACGAAGAGGAAGAAAATCCTTCTCTCACAGGCGGTCCATCCCGAATATCGAAGAGTGGTTCAGACGTACATCGATCCTGACCAACAAGAGGTCATTCCGGTTCCTTATCAGAAGAAGGAAGGCCGAACGGATGAGAGGGTTTTGTTTGGACTCCTGAAAGAGGATGTGAGCGCGGTCGTGATTCAGAGCCCTAACTTTTTTGGCGTCGTTGAAGAGCTCCAACCTCTTGGGGAAAGGATCCACAGCTGTGGAGCGTTGATGATCGCAGGGTTCAGTGAAGCGGTCGCCTATGGAATTTTGCAGCCTCCCGGTGCGATGGGAGCCGATATCGTTGCAGGCGAAGGCCAGAGCCTGGGTATCCCTGTGTCTTATGGTGGTCCTTATCTCGGAATCTTCGCTACTGTTGGAACATTTGTCAGGAATATGCCCGGTCGCTTGGTTGGCGAAACGATTGATCTGGAGGGGAAGAGAGGGTTCGTCCTCACCCTGGCGACCAGGGAGCAACACATTCGGAGAGAGCGGGCTACCTCTAATATCTGTACGAATGAAGGACTTTGTGCCCTGATGGCAGCGGTTTTTCTATCCTGCCTTGGAAAAGAAGGTTTGAAAGAATTAGCCATGATGAACCTGAGCAAAACGGAATATGCAAAGAAGGTTATTTCCCGAATTCGTGGCTGCAAACTAAATTTCACTGCTCCCACTTTTAACGAATTCGTCCTGCGGGTTGAAAAAAACCCTGAAGAGATTTTGGAGAAGCTAAGGAAGAAGGGGGTTTTAGGCGGCCTTGCTTTAGAAAAATTTTATCCTGAACTCGATCATCATCTCCTCGTCACTGTAACCGAGATGAACAAGAAAGAAGAGATCGACCGCTGGGCTGAGTTTTTAGAGAAAGCATAATCCCCCTCTTTCCCCCTTTAGCAAAGAGGGATGAAGGGGGATTTGATAAGGTAGGTAATAGAATGAAGAAAATAGATGATACCGGGCTTCTCCAAGATGAACTTCTGATATTTGAGCAAGGAGGCAAAGGAAGAAAAGGATATTCTTTGCCCCGGTGGGATGTAGAGGAAGTGGAAGTCCAGAACTTTTTTCCCCCCGGTCTCTTGCGCAAGGAGCTCGAAGGATTTCCGCAACTGAGCGAGGTCGATGTGGTGCGCCACTTCACACGACTTTCCCAATGGAACTACGGAGTGGATAGCGGGCTTTATCCATTGGGTTCTTGCACGATGAAGTATAATCCGAAAGTGAACGAAGAGATTGCGAGGATGAGCGGATTTTCGAAAATCCATCCCTACACTCCCGAAGAACTTTCTCAGGGAATTCTGAGATTGATGTTCGGGCTTCAAGGCTTTCTTGGCGAGATTACCGGGATGGATCATGTCACATTACAGCCTGCGGCAGGAGCGCACGGGGAATTGACTGGGATGATGATGGTCAGGGCCTGTCTTCAAGCCCGTGGGGAGAAGAGAAAAAAAGTGTTAGTGCCGGATACTGCCCATGGAACCAACTGCTCTACTTCTTCGGTCGCCTCTTATCAGATGATCGAGATTAAATCGAACGAAAATGGGGTGATCCCTCCGGAAAAAGTGAACGAGGTGATGGATGAAGAAGTGGCAGCCATCATGGTAACGAATCCTAACACGCTGGGCCTATTTGAAGGACATCTGGACAAGATCGCCGGGATTGTCCATGGCAAAGGAGGGTTTGTCTATTGCGACGGTGCCAATCTCAATGCCCTGATGGGTGTGGTAAAACTGGGTGAATTGGGGGTGGATGTGGTCCACATCAATCTCCATAAGACCTTCTCAACTCCTCACGGTGGAGGAGGTCCCGGAGGCGGCCCGGTGGCCGTCAAAAAGGAGCTTGCCCCCTATCTCCCGATTCCGGTGATTGAAAGACGGGGAGAAAGTTATCGGCTGAACGATGACCGGCCTCACAGCATCGGAAAGGTGAAGACCTTCTACGGGAACTTCGGAGTCTTGATCAAAGCTTATGCCTACATCCTCTCGATGGGAGCGGAAGGGCTCAAGAAGGCGAGTGAGATGGCCGTGCTTAACGCCAACTATCTGATGAAAAGGCTAAAGGACTATTATCATCTTCCCTATGATCGACCTTGCATGCACGAGTGTGTCTTTACTGACCGGATTCAAGAAAGATATCAGGTCAGCACCCTCGACATCGCCAAAAGGCTGATTGATTACGGTTTTCATCCTCCGACAATCTACTTCCCCCTGGTTGTGAAGGGTGCGCTGATGATGGAGCCTACAGAGACGGAGAGCAAGGAAAGCATCGATCGATTTATTGAAACGATGATTATAATTGCTAAAGAGGCAGAAGAAGATCCGGACCTCCTTCGACAGGCGCCTCAGAAGGTGAAGGTAAGGAGGCTCGACGAAGTCCTGGCTGCGAGAAGGCCGAAATTGAAATGGACTGCTCCCTCGCCCTCTTCTCCCCGACGGGGAGAGAGATAAGGTCAGGGGGAAATCCCAAATTTCAAATCCCAAGTTCCAAATAATGACCAATTATCAAACTCCAAAAGTGAAAATTGAATATACCCCCTCTCCCATGGCGGGAGAGGGCGACGGTGAGGGGGCCATACCATACCCTCCCCCACCTTGATCCTCCCCCATAAAGGGGGAGGATAGGGTTTGGCCTGTATGCGCGAAGTCCCGCGTTGCGGGACGGAGGCAGGTGCTCGGGATTTGGAATTTTAATGTGACGTCTCATAAATTATTTTACAGAGACTGTCATTCCGGACTTGATCCGGAATCCAGGCTTTTCAACTGGATTCCCGCTTTCGCGGGAATGACGACCGGCATCATCATTGTAATGAAGTGTTAGATTCACTACACTATTGCATAGAGCGAACCATGGAAAGATCTGGTTACATCATCGATCTTGGCCTGCTCGATTACCAGAAGGCATGGGACCTTCAGCATCAACTCTGGTCGAGGCGGGTGGAAGAAGAGCTACCGGATGTATTACTGATCCTTGAACATCCCCATGTGATTACTCTTGGAAGGCGTGGAGACCGATCCCATCTGATTGCCTCTTCAGAAGTCTTGGAGGAAATGAAGATTCCCGTTTTCCATGTAGAGAGGGGCGGGGACGTCACCTACCACGGTCCCGGACAGATGGTGGTTTACCCCATCCTCAATCTGAAAGAGTACGGGTATCGGGTTGTTCGATACGTCGGTCAGCTAGAAGAGGTCATTCTGCGCGTCCTCAGAGATTTTGGGATCGAAGGAAGAAGAGACCCCTCGAATCGGGGTGTCTGGGCGGGTGAAAAGAAGATTGCGTCGGTCGGGGTAGCGATAAAAAGAAGGGTATCCCTCCATGGGATTGCTCTTAACTACGAGACGGACCTAAAATACTTTAATCTCATCAACGCCTGTGGGCTTGAGGGGAAAAAAGTAACCTCCGT
>Ga0187772_10001440_pt1 | contig 11303 bp, 8 predicted proteins | sample 0116_SJ02_MP15_2_FD_133137 | JGI IMG/M metagenome (GOLD analysis project Ga0187772, IMG submission 133137) | Tropical peat soil microbial communities from peatlands in Department of Meta, Colombia - 0116_SJ02_MP15_20_MG | ecosystem: Environmental > Terrestrial > Soil > Wetlands > Peat | place... | reverse complement strand
GGCTCAATGCGGTCGCATCCCACGTTGAACCAGACCGGCGAATTGAAGGCCGCGTACTGGCGGACGAGGATGTGCACGAGTTCGTCGTGAAACACGGCACCGTCTTCGGGAGTCTTGAAATAGCCCTGGGCGAGTCCCCAGTCCCGGATAGTTTCGGCCACGCGGGTCACGAGCTGGCGAACTCCGGTCTCGCGCTCAGAAGTGCCGAGGCGGCCATGCAGATATTTAGAGGCCACGATGTTGGTGGCGGTCATCGACCAGTCTTTCGGGACTTCGACGTCTTTCTGCTCGAAGATCACGTTGCCATGGGCATCGGTGATCTGGGCGGTGCGCAGCTCCCACTCGACTTCGTCATATGGAGACACACCCGGCTTGGTGTAAAGGCGGTGGACAGAAAGGCCCGGAGCTTTCTTCTTGGGAACGGCGTTTGGAACAGCGGCGCTGGCGGGCGTCGACGGGGTAGAGGAAGTTTCGTTCACGGTCTTTATTTCGGGCATCGGGGGCTCCATTTATTAGATTCTATGCGTCTTATGCCGATTCAGGTCCATCCCTTTTGTCCTAGAAGCCGGAAGGCAATGGGGCCAGACTGAAGGGCGCGGACGTTGATCTCCTATCAGGTACCTTTGCCTGCGAGGCATCCATCGGCTCGACGCCCACGGGGGAGTTCGCAGGCACCTTCGCTTCGGCGTCGGCGGGTTTGACGTTGTCCTCGGAAAGTTCCAACGACGTCGCAAAGTGAGCGCCGATGCCACTGACTTTTTCCGCGGAGTTGGCGATCCACTGATTCAGTGCGTTGCAGATGGAACGGCGCTGGAAGGCCTCCTCGATCACTACAAAGCGAACGAAATAACGTCCGGAATTGAGGAGGGCGCGCATGGGGTTCTGACGGGCCAGCATGCGATCCAGCACAAAGGCCATGTCTTCGGCCTCGACAAATTGGGTGACGGCCAGCATGCGCCGGCCATTTTGGGGATTTCGGCTTCTCGCATCACCATTTTTCGAACCTGACTCTGGCTCGCTCGAATAGCTGAGGGGCGCGCTCTCTCCGCGGTTCTTTTCCGGATCGAAATTCGCTATCTCCTCTGCCAGAGCGAAAACACCTGGCTTACTAGGCACCAGTAGCAGGCTGTGCGGGGATTCGCAACGAAACCAACGCGACCAGTGAAGACGGCGATAGTCGAGGGGCCGATCAAAACCGTAACGCGCCAAAGACTCCGAAACCAGATGAGTTAAAGCTTCCATTCCCGGGCTCCTCATGGACTGCAATTACCAGTGCCTGCGGTTCGGCAGAAGAAAGAAAATCCCTCTCACTGCCGAGCTGGCAGGTGTAGCGTGAGCTACACGTTCTCCACGTTTCGATTGCTGTCGTGCCCCGGGGGAGGGTCGGGGAACGGTCACCGCACGCTCTCGGCTTCCCGCAGCCGTAGTCCGGCGCGGAAAACCTGTGCCACGGCTTCCTGTTTCCGGAAACGGCTTCCCGGAAAACCGGAAGGCTGGTTACACCGTTGTGGTTGTGGGCGCTGGGCCTACAAGTGGCACGCCGAGCGCCCCCAAGTTGTCTGCGACCCGGGCCAAGTCACCTCTGCCTGACGCCAGATCGTCGTCGTTGAGCTGCCTCTCGCCTCATTCCCGTGAGGCGAACTTTTGTTGCTTGGGATTGCAAAGTTACTCCCGCCGATTGTACCTGTCAAGAGGGAAACACCATATGTTGTATTGCCCAGCAATGACGGGCTTGATGCGCGGTTTGGGTTGGTTTGACACCGCGTTTTCCACACGGAGAAGCGGAAAGGCGGCAGAATTTTGTGGGTCGAGGTTTTTGAGTCTGTCAGCAAAAGGAAATGAGCACAACGGGAAATGCGGCTCAACCTGTTGATGGGCTGTGACAAACTCGACTTTCCTGTGCAAGGGCTGTGGGAAGGTGGCTTCTTGGATATCAAGCACAGGGCCTTACAGATGATGAACTTGCTAGTCGTTCTGGGAGATGAGACAGAGCTTCTTAGCTCGCGCGGGTCAGGTAACGGTACTCGTCGCCGTTTTCATCGGCCAGCAAGACCCAGAGCGTGTAGATGCCGAGCGCGGTTCCGAAAGGTGGATGAAACAAAGCGAGCACGCCCAGAATGATGGCGGCCGCACGGGCCCACGGACGACGTTGCATCAGGCCAAGTCCCACACAGATTCCACCGGCCGCCAAGATCAATAGAGTGCCGCCCGCGAGATACATAAACAGCGGGAATACCTCCTGGAATGGCTCACGCTCACGAACGACGAAGTGCATTCCGCGGCCAAAGATCATCAGTCCGGCGGCTGGAATCACGAACAGGCCGCTGATCGCCATCCAGAGAATGCTGAGCGTCTGCAGATGGCGTTCGAGGCGCGAATGAGCGACGGCGCCGGTCGGATCTCCGATGCGGCGGCCGCAATTTGAACAAGCAACGGAATTGGGTTCCAGCGGCGATCCGCATCGGTTGCAGTACATGAATCCTCCGCGACCTCACTTGAAGGATACGAGAATTCGACGCCCCGAGTTCCCGCAAAATCTGGCCGCTGCATGCACCGCGCGCGAGAATCTACTTCTCCCGGCATTGGCAAGCCTTCCGCAAATACGCCTTGGTTTTCTCCGGCAACTTCGAATTATGCAGAACGTCGCGCAGTTGCGCCGGCGAAAGCCGACGCGCGAATTCGAGCGCGCGCGCCAGCGGTGTATGCGCGCTTCGCAGCAAGGCAATGCGAATCTCCGGGCGGGGCGACCATTTGGAGTGGTGGCAGACAGCTTCGACGAGCGCCGGCGCCGCCTGAGGCCTCTGCAGAGCTTTGATCACGCCGGCTTCGGTGAGGCGCGGATTTTCAAGCGCGGTTTGCCAGACGCGTGATTCTTTGTCGAGCAGCAATGCGCCGGTCACCATTGGCGAGGAGCGGCGCGCCATCGAGATTCTTTCGCCGAGCGTAATCGAGGCGAGACGAGCAACAAGCAACTCATCGGCGACGCGCTTTAAATCAGCCGCGACTGCAGGCATCAGCGAAAACTGTACGAGGTCAAACGTGTAGAGTTCGCGAATCAGGCGCAGCGCGATTCGGCGCGGTGCACGCGGATGCCCTGCCAGCGTGATCCGCACTTTGCGGCTTTTGACGGCGGCAGAAGCAAGAATCCCCTCGATCTCTTCCGCACGGAGATCGCGGTTTTCCAGCAGAGCGAGAGCAGAATCCTCGGTAAGCGCTGCCTCTGACGCTTCAGCGGGCGGCGACACGCGCTCCAGAGCATCCATTGCGCTGGGAGGTCCTTCGACATTCATGACTTCGCCCACCTCAGGCCGCTTTTTTGTCGGAGCGGAATGCAGCCTCAGCTCGATTCCGCTGCTGCGTCTTTCGCGGCGGCGCGCCGCGCCATGCGCAGCGCTCCAATGACTGGCTCGACGACTTCCGGACTTACGACCACACGCGGATCGAAGCGGTGGAGTTCATTGTAGAAAACCTCCCGCACCAGCGGACTGTAACGAAAGACGCCACCAATCATGGCCACCGGGACGGACCCCGCTTCTGTTCCGCTGAACAGGCGCCGCGATACGAGGCCGGCAATCCGCGCCAGTTCGCGGCCCGCCGCGGTGAGGATTTGTTTCGCCAGTTCGTCAGCGCTCGATGTCACCGCCGGGAACAGCGCCGCGAAATCGGGTGGCGGAATTGCATTACCGGCACGGGCGAGGTCCGAAGCTGACGCCGCTCCCCAACGCGCGCAAAGCGAAGCCAATAACGACTGCTCGCGTGAAGAGCCAGCATCGGTCTCATCGGAGGCGCGCAGCACCGCCCGGACGGCGGAACGGCCGATCCAGTGTGCCGAACCCTCGTCTCCCACCGCGAAGCCCCAGCCGCCCGCACGCAGCGTCTTGCCCTGCGGATTGCGGCCATATGCGCTCGAACCCGTTCCCGCGATGACGATAGTGCCTGGGCCTTCGCCGAATGCGGCTTCCAGCGAAGTCTGCATGTCGCCAACAACGTCGATCGGGCCGGAGAGCACTTCCGCGAGAATGCTGCGGACAATGGCAGCCAGTTCCGGGCGAGCCGCGCCCGAGCCTCCGATGCAGGTGCCCGCGATTTGCGCACCCGTAATTCCGGCGGCGGCGCAAGCCTGACGCACGGATTGGTGCAGGGACTCCCGCGTCTGCTGCTCACCGGCCCGCACGATGTTGCTCGGCCCGGCGATCGCAGTGGCGAGGGTTTGCGACTCGTCTCCCACGGCGCAAGTCGTCTTGGTACCGCCACCGTCGATGCCTAGGTAGTAGGGCACGGCCTTAGTTCTAACACATGCTCGAGAGAAGGAAGTTCCATGGGTCGGCTGTTGAGTCGTGCGGACAGGTCTCCAGAGTCTCACTCGCCGCAATCGAAGATTGACCCGATAATAAACAGAAAGGCCAGGTCGGCGCGCCTCGAAGGCGCGCTAGTTCAAAGAACCCGAACCGCATGGGTCTAAACAAGATTGATTTCACCATCATCGCGCTATACCTGGCGGGAATCACGCTGTTCGGCCTCCGTTTCCGAAAGAGGCATCGGTCCCTGCGCGACTACTTTCTCGCCGGTCGTGAGATTCCATGGTGGGCGATTGCGCTCTCGATCGTAGCCGCCGAAACGAGCACCCTAACGATCATCAGCGTGCCCGGCCTTGCCTATGATTCGAACTTGACCTTTCTGCAAGTCGTGATGGGATACGTGATCGGGCGCGTAGTGATCAGCTTCGTCCTGCTGCCGCATTATTTTCGCGGCGATCTGTACACCGCTTACGAACTGATCGAGCGGCGCTTCGGACGCGGGCTGCGCTCGTTGACCGCCGGGTTGTTTCTTCTAACTCGCGCCGCGGCGGAAGGCGTACGCGTGTACGCGGTTTCGATCGTCGTGTCGATCGCGCTCGGAACCGGCGAGGTGGCATCGATCGCGATCATCACGGCATTGACGCTGATCTATACCTTCGAGGGCGGGCTGGCGGCCGTGATTTGGACCGACGTGGTGCAGACCGTGATTTACGTCGGCGGAACGCTGGTGGGCCTGGCGACGATTGTGCATCTCGTGCCAGGAGGTTGGACGGCGATCCATGCCGCAGCAGCGACGGCCGGTAAGTTGCAAGTGTTCGATTTCCGCCCGAACTTGTGGATCCCTTACACATTCTGGGCCGGCGTGATTGGGGGGGCATTTTTCACGGTGGCAAGTCACGGCACCGATCAGCTCATCGTGCAGCGGCTGCTGGCCGCGCGTGGACAGAAACAGTCAGCCACGGCGCTGGTTTCAAGCGGCGTGGCCATTCTGTTTCAGTTTGGCCTGTTCCTTATGGTCGGGATCTTGTTGTGGGCCTACTATCGCCAACCGTCGACGGTGTTTGGAAAGGCCGACCGGATTTATCCAACGTTCATCGTCACGCGCCTCCCCCATGGGATTTCCGGACTTCTGGTTGCCGCGATTTTGGCCGCGGCCATGTCCAACTTGAGCGCCGCTCTGAACTCGCTCTCCTCCAGTGTCATCATGGATTTTTATGCCCGGCTGCGTCCGCAATCCGATGAGCAGCGGCGAATGCGGCTGGCACGCGTGGCCACCTTCGTCTGGGCACTGATTTTGTTTGGCTTGGCGATTCTCGCCCTCCACAAGGCCGGCCGCGTAGTGGAGGTGGGCCTGCAGATCGCGTCGGTAGCGTACGGGGCGCTGCTGGGCGCTTTTCTGCTGGGCGTGCTGACGCGGACGGCGAATCAGCGCGGCGCAATGGTGGGGATGCTGTGCGGATTTGCGACAGAATTGTACCTCTGGCGGGTTCAGGTACCGTGGACCTGGTGGGTGCTGATCGGCACCGCAGTCACGTTCGCGGTGGGTTGGGTGAGCAGCCTCGTCTTTCGGCAAAGTGCGAAAGCAGGCGAATGACGTTACGTTTGGCGAACAATATTGCGTTGAAGCGAGTCAAAACGTACCGATCGGGTTTAAATAACAGTTAGGGTGTTCCTTACCCCAGCGGCGCGGCGCAGCGAACCCTTGGCGTGGGATCTCCGGACGGACTCCGTCGGGGATGGGCGCCGCTGGGCCGCAGCTGAGCGAATCGCCTGTACGGCTTAACGTTTGGCATAGTTTGAGCGGCGGTCTGACATGAAGATCTTCCCTGCTTCATCCTGGGTGTTGACTTCTCTCGTGCTGGCGTCTCTCTGCGCCGGCTTGGCCATTGCGCAGTCATCGGATGCTGCTTCTGGGTCTGCTCCGAAACCGGATGCGTCCGCAGCCGGTTTGCAGACGCAGTCCCCTTCTACCCCGTCGACAAACGGGGCGGAACGGACATCCACACCCACCCTAACGATCCGTCAGACGGTGCGGCGGGTCATTCTCGATGTGATGGTCCGCGATACGGAAGGCAAACCGGTGCACGGTCTGACGGAAGGGGACTTTACCGTCGCCGAAGACAAAGCGCCGCAGCGCATTCTTTCCTTCGATGTCTACGATTTCGAAAAGCCTTCGATTTCGCGCAGCCCCAACGCGCGGCCCTTACCGCCAAACTTTTTTGAGAACATTCCGGCCCTTCCCGAGCGAGGACCGCTGTATGTGATTCTCGACGACATGGTGAATACCGAGATTGAGGATCAGATGGTTTCGCGGCAGCAGATCCTGAAATTCATCAACAGCAAGCCGGCAGGCACGCGATTCGCAGTCTTCGTAGCCTCCGACCGGCTGACGCTGGTGCAGGGATTCACGGATAACAAAGACCTTCTATTCGCCGCGCTCGATCCGAACCACCCCAAGCCGCATGTGCCCAAGGTGTTTCTATACGGCCCGAACTATGGAAAAGGCGATCCCTATACGTCGCTCGACATGCTGACGCACATCGGCCAGTACCTCGATGGAATCCCCGGGCGGAAGAATCTGATCTGGGTTTCCGGACGTTTCGACATAGCTCTATTTCCGCGCGCCGAAGACCCGGTCGACTTGCAGAACGAAATCCGCACAGAAATCAATGCCCTCGCGCAGGCGCAGGTGGCGGTGTTCCCGCTCAATGCCCGCGGCGTGATCCTGAACCCCGAGGGAGCCCTCACCGGCGCGAGGCCGAATGGAGGAGCCCAGAACGTTGCCTCAACGGCCGCCAGCGGTATCGCCCCGGCACAATCCATGTCATCCAGTGCCGTAAGTTCGAACCCGGTGGCACAGGTCATGCAGGCCGCCGGCCAGGGCGACTCGGTCTACAACGATCAAATGACGGAAGATGCGGTGGCCATGGCCACCGGCGGCCGCGCCTTCTACAGCACCAACGACATCAGCGGAGCTCTCGACGAGGCCACTGAGGATGGCGGCAACTACTACACGCTGACGTACTCTCCTCCAAACCAGGAGGATGACAATAAGTGCCACAACATCGTGGTCAGCGTCGCCAAGGCGAAGTATCAACTCTCGTATCGCCGCTACTACTGCCGGGTTCCGGTGGTTTCCACCACGACGGATGAGAGCGAAGAAACCGGCGGTCGCCTGTCGCTGGCCATTCCTCTTCAGGCCGGCGATGTGCTGCAAGCCAACATGCGGCCGGGAGCCCCGATGGTGCACGACCTGATCTTTTCCGCTCACGTCCGTGCGGATGGAGCGGCGGCGATGGCAACTCCCGAACAGATGGCGCAACTGGAGGAGCAAGCGGCTTTCTTCCGCACGAATCGTCGGAAGAAAGCCGCGAAGCCGGTGGCTCCGATCAAGATTCAGAGTTATGTCGTCGATTACCGCGTGCTCGATCCGCAACTGGTGCGCGAGTCGCGCGGCGGAAAACCCGCGACGCTCGAGTTTGCCGTGGCGGCGTTCGATGCAGAAGGCAAAGTCCAGAATGGAGTGGTGAACGACGCGGAGCCCGATACCTTAACCCAATCAGCCGCTAACAAAGCCGGACTTTATCTGGTGAGACAGACGCTGGTCGTGCCAGTGAACGCCACGTCGATTCGCGTCGGGGTTCGCGACCGCAGCAGCGATCGCATGGGAACAATCGAAGTGAAGTTACCGCTGGCGCCGGAGCCCGTCGCCAAAGCCGCAAAGCCAACGCACTAAAAGCAGATTGCGCATATGAGAATTCGCGCCGTTTCGGGCTGTCAATGGTGCCGTGTGGCGCTGGCGTGTCTTGCCAGTGTTTTGTGGGTGGCGTTTTTGTCAGTGGCGCAATCGACTCCTGCGTCCGCGCCGACGAATCTGCAAACTTCGGCGTCGCAGTCGGGAGCGCCACAAATATCGGTTCCTACGTTAACGATCCGCCAGACGGTGCGTCGCGTAATCGTCGACGTAACAGTGTTGGATGATAAGGGCAATCCGGTTCGCGGATTGACGGCGAAGGATTTCTCGGTCGCCGAAGACAAGCAGCCTCAACGCATTCTTTCGTTTGATACGTATGACTTCGACAAGCTGTCGATCGCGCGCGGGCCTAATGCGCGCGCCCTACCGCCGAATCTGTACGAGAACATTCCAGCGACTCCGGAGCGCGGACCGCTGTATGTCATGCTCCTCGATCTGGTAAATACCAGTACCGATCACCAGATGTGGTCGCGCCAGCAGGTTTTGAAGTTCGTCAGTAGTAAACCGGCGGGCACGCGGTTCGCGATCTTTGTCACTACCGACAAGCTGTACCTGGTCCAAGGATTCACGGATGACAAAGACGCTCTTTATGCCGCCGTGGAAGGGAACCATCCCAAGCCTCATGTGCCCAGGGTTTTCCTCTACGGCCGGAATTATGGACAGGGTGATCCCTATACCGCTGAAGACATGCTGACTCACATCGGCCAGTACCTCGATGGCATTCCCGGTCGCAAGAACTTGATCTGGTTGGCAGACGCTTTTCCTCTCGCGCTTGGGGCGACGGCGGGCGCGGATCCTTCCGCGTATTGGGAAACAGATGTAAAAGGAATGCTGAATTCGCTGGCGCAGGCTGAGATCGCGGTCTTTCCGGTAAATGCAGGGGGAATTGATCCGGTCGATGTCGGCGTCACTTCGCTGGCCGGCTATGCCGGGGAGAGCGAGATTGCCGAAAAGACCGGTGGCCATGCCTTTTACGTTACGAATGACCTGGTCGGCGCGTTTACCCAGGCCACCGAAGAGGGCGGCAACTACTACATGCTCACCTACGCCCCGCCCGGCATGATGGAAGACGATAAGTGCCACAATCTGAACGTCAAGGTCAAAAATGCACGGTATCAGCTCTTCTACCGGCGCTATTATTGCCGCGTTCCCGAGGTTTCCAGCGTCGCGGAGAACGAACCGGACCAGAGCGTGGAAAGCCCGGGGATTGCTGATCTGATTTCCCCTGTCCAGGCTGCCGATGTGCTACAGGCAAATATGAAACCAGGAGCGCCCATGCTGCATGACCTGATCTTCTCGGTGCACGTGCACACCGAAGGTGATCCAGTTCTGGCAAATCCGGATCAGATGGCCGAATTGCAAGAGCAAGCCGCATTCTTCCGTACGAGTCGACGAAACAAGCCGCCGAAGCCGCTGCTTCCGATGAAGATTCAAATGTTGGACATCGAGTATCGCGTCCTTGATCCCCAGCTCAAAGCGCAGGCCGCGCGCACGGGAAAACAAGCCACCTTGGAGGTTGCGGTTGCAGCCTTTGACCAGGACGGCAGAGTGCAGAATGGCGTGGTCAACGATGCGCAGCCTGACGCATCAACGCAGTCGTCCGCAAACAAGGCCGGGCTTTATCTTGTGCGCCAGTCCCTGGTCGTGCCGGTGAGCGCGACGTCGATCCGCATGGGTGTGCGGGATCGCATCAGCGATCGCATGGGAACGCTCGAAGTGAAATTGCCGTTGGCGCCGGAACCGGTGGCGAAAATCACTCCATCCATGCGCTGAAGAGGGTGCGCACACGGACCTCTGACCGTCGGACTTCACACTTCAGATGGTAACGCTCAGACAAAGCTGATTCCGCCATCTATCGCGTATACTCCAACTCTCACATGGCAACGACACCGGCGAGTTCCCAGCAGCGGCCCTCCCGGGCATCGGCGGAGCTGTCTCGCGATCTCGGCGTGAGTCATGCGTCGGCGGTCGTCGTTGGAACGATTATTGGCAGCGGCATCTTCCTCGTTCCCGCCGAGATGATGCAGGCCGTTGGGTCTGCCAAACTGGTATACCTGGCGTGGATCGTCGGTGGACTGCTCTCGTTTTTCGGCGCGCTGACGTACGCGGAACTGGGCGCGATGAAGCCGCAAGCGGGCGGAGAGTATGTCTATGTCCGTGACGGCTACGGCCCGCTGGCGGGATTTCTTTATGCCTGGACGTGGTTCGTGATTGCCAAGCCGGCCTCGGTGGCGACAATCGTGACGGGGCTGGTGCGGATTCTGGGCACGTTCTCGGTTTTCTCTTTTTTCTCGGCGAATTTGATCTCTTTCCCGTTTGCGATTACCTGGGGACAAATCGTCGCCATCGCCGCCGCCATCCTGATTTCGGTTTTGAACTATGTTGGTGTGAAAAAAGCGGGAGAATTTCAGCTCATTTTGACGCTGCTGAAAGTGGCGATCATTCTCGGGATCGTCTTCGTTTGTTTCGGTGTCACGGGCCATGCCGTGTCGCGAGGATGGTCCAACTTCGCAGGAACTTTCGGCGCTGCGAAAGGCGGAGTCGCCGGATTCATGGCTGCGCTGGTCGCCGCGCTCTGGGCCTACGATGGCTGGAATGATCTGAACATGATGGCGGGCGAGATCAAGCGGCCGGAGAGAAGTATTCCGATCGCGCTGATCGCCGGAGTGGCGACCGTTGGAGCTCTTTATATGCTGATGAACGCCGGCGTGCAGTATGTGCTGCCGGCGAGCGCGATCGCCGCTTCGTGACCGAGTTCCTGGACCTCGAGCGCTACGGCCCGGAGTTCGAGCAGTTCATCGCCAAGGCAAGCGCCCTGCTGAGCGTCGCTCCTCGAGCCGTCGACCCGTGCAGAGGATGAAGCCGCTGGCGCGGATGCGCCCCAGGGGCCAGGCGAGCGCGGCGGTCTTCGGCAAGCGGGTGTGACCGGTCGGTACCGCCCGGTCGCAGCGCACTTGGGTGCTCTCCGCCCAGGCCGGTGAGTGGATGCCTCTCGGGCAGGGCTTGCGTGCCGAGGCGCGGGCGTCTCCGGGAGTGCCGTGGCTGGGCCAAGGGCCGGCGATCGACCGGGTGCTCGATCGAGTTCGGCTCCGGCCGCTCGCGACTCCCTACTTCTTCCTGCCGTACTTCACGGTCAGCCGAGCCTTGGCGAGTGTGTTGAAGTGAGTCGTGAATCCGATCATCGCCGGGCTGGCGTCAGCAGGCACGTCGAGCTTATCCACCTTGAGCGCGTACACCGTGAAGATGTAGCG
>Ga0187772_10001439_pt1 | contig 11305 bp, 13 predicted proteins | sample 0116_SJ02_MP15_2_FD_133137 | JGI IMG/M metagenome (GOLD analysis project Ga0187772, IMG submission 133137) | Tropical peat soil microbial communities from peatlands in Department of Meta, Colombia - 0116_SJ02_MP15_20_MG | ecosystem: Environmental > Terrestrial > Soil > Wetlands > Peat | place... | reverse complement strand
ATATGTTAGACTACCAATCGCTGCCATCAGAGCGGTCATAGATTCGACATATTTGAGATTAAATGCCTATCTGACTAATGCTATGAATTTATTTTTACCATAATCACCTACAGAAATTCTAGAAAATTGTATTACGATAGAAGATGTCGATACTTGAAGATCCTTTTAGGAGTAGCTATCTATAGGTCAGAAATTCATCCGGCGCAGTAATTCATCGGATGACTTTCGTGATAGTTATGACTTATATATTTTCACTTGTTAGCCTTCAATACTCTCAATGCTCTTTACCCAAATGTTGTAGGTATACAAATATAGATTAAATTGTCCAGACCACATCGTAGAACGAGTGAAGTTGAAGATATGCTATGTAAGCATTGAAACAACATCATAGAACAGTAAATGCGATTGCTCTAGCAGGTGCACCGTCGACTCCTTCAAGTGGTAATGGCACACAAACAAGAAACAATCTCGTATTTAAAATGTTCTTCAAGTTTGCGCTAAGATTCTCTATTATTCCAATTCCATTCGATAACAATTTCTTATGTGTTAGATCTTCGTTAAATGGATTGAATCCATATTTTTCCACACTCGGTGTGTCTATCCCAACACATTTAATTTCATGATTAATGATCCAATTCGCTGCAGATGGTTCTAGATACGTAAAGTTGGTTCTAATAGTATCATTTTTTGTCCATTTATCACTAGTACCTGTGTAAAGAAGGAGAATATCATTATGTTTGACTACTTTAGAATGATTCTCAAGGTCAGAACCCGTAATCCCATTGCCAACATCTATTTTTGATAAATCTAATGTTATGGCTTCACCCATGAATTTATCTAGAGGTTCTTTATCGATACTGTTCCCGTTGTCAATGAAATGCTTTTGAGCATCTACATGCGTACCAGTATGCGATCCTATTACTATACGGGTAACACTGACTTTCTGATTTTTTATCGTATAGATAGGCTCGAACTCTGGTTTGGGATCACCAGGATACACAGGCATATCTTGACTTATCAAATGAGTCAGATCATAAAAACATGTTCTCGAAATTGTGATCGCATTAGTATTATTTCCTCCTTTCTCCATGTTATTCATGTTCCTACCTCCACGTTCGACATTTCCACCATACTAATTATTTTCACTGCATATGTAAATGAGGTTAGGGAATTATTTAGGTTTCCATTTTTAAATTAATTTTCTGTTTGATTAGATCTCTACCATGCGTCGCTTTTGGTTGTTTGTTACCTGTTATACAGTTGCAACATATAGCTATCAGTATTATTGCAGCTGCTATCAATATGTGAGCGAGCTAAGTGGTAGAGTAAAAGTTGATGAGAAGAACTGCCAGATGGATTTCGAGTTGGGAGGATCTAGTCGGCTTCATAGGTGGGACATTACTGAAATGTTTATAAGTAGTAGCAGGAGTGACCTGAACCGCCGAGTTTCTCCAAACTGCAATGAACGCGATCTTCATCGATGTTCCCGCCGATGCAGTTACGACTTGATAGTTTATAGCATCTGTTGTCGCGGCGCTATAAGTATCAATATTGTCATTAAAGATGCCGGTAGTTGAACCTATGATCGAGACTGTTGGACCTGCATCTCCGTTGTTAGCTCGCAGATTAATTGTAGGTGCCATTCGATGTTACATTACAGGTTAAAAGATAATACGTGAAATTGGATCTAATCAGGAGGAACTCCTATACCTCTATCTTTTATCATATCTATAACTAGCGCCGCAGTCCATGAAAATGATTTTCCACCTAAACCTCTTCCTGTAAAAGGATCATAATATTCTCTAAATCCATGGTTCGCAGCCAGTTCGAATATTCCTTGTCTTATGCGTTCTGCAATATCATTGTAGCCGTATTTTAAGAGACCTAGCCATATCAGCCAATTCACATTGACCCAAACAGGACCTCTCCAATACGTTAAATGCTTAAAATATGGTTCATCTAGCTCAGTGCTAGGCAGAGCCGGTGTGTGACATTTTCCTTCTTCACACCAGGGAGCATGCGTTATCCACTTCACAAATAGATCAATTTGGTCCCTAGGTATCAACCCAGTGTAGATTGGTACAATAGATGCTATCGTTCGCTTTCTTATCCAATCGAGACTTACTAGATCATAATTACAAAATAGTAGTTCTTCGGCGTTGCCTAAATTTTGACTAATATCCGGATGAAAATACTTATAGAAATTTGTTTCTGTCCTTGATTTCCATTCTTTTATCTCTTGCGTATCCTCTCCAAGTATGTCGGCAATTTTAATCATATATTTATTTGCCACGTGAAGAATGCTGCTAAATACTAAGGCCTTTATCTTGAAGGGGAAACTCTCATACATCTTTTGCTGATCGTAGTTGTATTGTTTCATTAATTCTATCATGTATATGAATTTGTTGTACATGTCATCACTCGGAATCGTCTCTTTTGCGCCCCCAACGGCAATGACGTCTAATCTCTCAAATTTTAGGGTATGTTGGATCCTTATTTTTGATAATGCTTCATCCCATACAGGGGAATCGTCAAGTCCTGATTCCCACGGATGAAATATTGTTACCAAACCGGACTTCTCGGGATCCCGATCAGTCAAAAGAAATCTGTGAAAATGCTTTAGTTTAGGGTATATCCTGCTAAGAAATTCTTTTGCCTTCATCTTATCTTCGGCATTTTCATATATGTAGTAACAAGAGATAGCATGTACAGGTGGTTGTGTCATGCCTGAAGTACCAATATGTTTTGGAGCATAGGGTGATCTCGTTATATCGTAAAAGTCCGCAGCCGGAAAGTAGGTTTTCTCTTTTTCGTTAAATACTATATGAGGAACCATTCCATTTTGCCATTGTGCGTCAAATAAGAATTCCAATTCCTTTATTGCCCTATCAATATTGAAATAGGACTCTCCTATCGCTATAAATGCTGCATCCCAACTCCATTGGTGTGGGTAAAGTGTAGCAGCCGGAATTGTGAAGTTTCCATTCCAATTTCCTTCTAGTACTTTTTTCGCATCTTCAAGAAGTCGGTCTAGATTCATATTCTTTAGTCTTGCCATGTTAAAGTCTAGTCAGGATTATTAGATGGCATTATTATTCCATGAGAATCTTTCACATGTTTAATTAGTTCTACCTGACTGCTGAATTCCTTTCTGCATACACCACAATATGCCTTTTGGTGCTGCTCTCGTTGATGAATGGCAAGCTCAACGTTGTCATTGAATTTTTCGGAGCACTCATCGCATTCTTTTTCCATTAATTTTGGAATATGAATATATAATAAAAGCTTTCATGTATCGGAATCCTGTGATTAAGAAGGAATGGACGTCATATCACAAAACTCTAGTGGAAGCGTGAGATGGGACATAAACTCCATTATCGAAGATGCCGATAACACATTTGCAGTCCAAATATTGGAGAACATCCGGAACAGCTCCTCAGGTCAAGGGTAGTTTTTATGACAATTAAGTAGCGGCAGGAAAGCATTCTTCACAAAAATTCAACAAGAAGAGCGATGCCGCTCTGGCTCATGCTCTGAAGTCATAGCGAAACTTGGGTACAGAGTCATACCACCATCAACAAAAAATGATGCACCAGTAACATAACTTGCCTTATCTGAGGCTAAGAATTCAACTACATTTGCTACCTCTTCGGGACTTCCAATCCTCCTTATGGGTATTTGCTTTAGAACTTTTTGCAGCTCTGTGTTATTCTCTTTAAGCTCAATATTCATATCAGTTTGTATAGCACCAGGAGCCACCAAATTTACTCTTATATTGTCTTTGGCCAACTCCAGTGCCATAGTTTTCGTCATCATTTCCACACCTGCCTTAGAGGTAGCATAAGGAATGTAGTGCGGCTTTGGTATTGTTTGATGAACTGATGATATATTAATAATACAGCCCCCTTTAGGATCTTGATTTTCCATATGTTTTACAGCCTCTCTACTGCATACGAACGGTCCGGTAAGGTCAACTCCGATGATCTTGTACCATTCTTCCGTGGTTGTATCTTCAAAAGGTACATCTTGTTGAATTCCGGCATTGTTTACTAATACATCTATCCTGCCAAAGCGCTTGTTAGCTCCTTCAATTAATTTAATACAATCACTCTCTTTTGACATATCTGCTTGGATGGCAATCGAATCACAACCCGTACTTTTTACTAGATCAGCTACTTCCTGTACTTCTTCCATTTTTCTACCGTTTACCACTATGCCGGAATATTCCTTTGACTTTGCAAATGCCAATGCTACGGCTTTACCTATTCCTTTACTCGAGCCACTTACAATCGCAATCTTCCCTTTGGTTCCGGTAGTAATATTAGTCTTATATGTATCGTTAGATGATCTCATTCACCTTAAACACAGCTAGTATTTGTATATAATCTTATAAAGACAATAATGTTAAAGGAATAGAATCGAAGGTTATTGATACACGTACGGACAAGAACCCGCAAATTAATGGTCAGCATACCTATTCGCTGCGGTAGGCCTCACAAGTGGTGCTTCGATTGTTCTGGAGGCAGTGTTTTCCTGGAGAAACGTAGTATTAAAATCCCCACCGCAGAATGCTTTTATGTGGTAGTACAATGTGTATTCAATTATAGGCTGAATTGTATGATGAGGTATGTTAATTTTCAACATTCATTCAATACGTAGAAAACTTTACAAAAAAAGGGAAGAGTTAACATGATAAACAAGTTACAAAAAGAGTTGACATGATAAACAATTAAGAAGACAAGTTCTATATTTGTGAGAAATAAGATCGGATTTGCATAATCTGCATAACTTTTTTAATTAGTTTGTGCCCTTATCCTCATGTTAGAACCAAAAACTGCAGCAAATGCTACTGCAGGTAACTCATCTACATCGTATACATCAAAAAAGCTGAGACTTGGAATTATAGGATTGGGCAAGATGGGTGGCAATCTAGCCCTTCAGGCCGTCGAGAAAAATATTGCAGTTATAGGAAAGGCCCTGGGCTCAAAGCCTGATCTCGAAAGAAATGGTGTGAGAGTAGTTGATAATTACGAACCTTTCGTTTCATTTTTGGACAGACCTAGAGTTATTTATCTATCTTTACCCGCTGGACCCACCGTTGATACTGTGCTCAAAGAAGTCCTGCCATATCTCGAGAAAGGAGACGTAGTGATGGATGGGGGCAACTCTTTCTATTTGGATTCTATTAGACGGGAAAAGGAACTCTTTGACAACGGAATTTATTTTCTTGATTGTGGAACGAGCGGTGGACTAGACGGCGCAAGATATGGTGCTTGTTTTATGGTTGGTGGAAGGGATGAAGGCATCAAGATTGCAGAGCCTTTTTTAAAAACCTTGGCAGTCAACGATGCTGGATATGTTTGGACTGGGCTACCTGGCAGTGGACATTTTGTAAAGCTTGTACATAACGGCATAGAATTTGGAATGTTGCAGTCCATAGGCGAAGGCGTATCTCTATTACTTCAAGGAAATGGATTTAATTTAAATCTCGTCCAAATTTTCAAAAACTGGTCAAACGGATCTGTTATTAGGGGCTGGCTTGTAGAGCTAATGGAGAAAGGATTAAGAGAACAAGATTATCGGAAAATACCTAGCTATGTTGAAGACACAGGAGAAGTTAACTGGTTATTGGAGGACGCTATTAACAAGGAAATCCCGATTCCTGTGATTGCTCAATCGATAATGGAGCTTTTCAAGTCTAGAACCAATCACAGTGATACATATAAGTCAATCGCACTAATGCGACATGGTTTTGGCGGACATCCTTTTGGAAGAGATGAGTATATAGTAAAGGAAAGAAAGACAGATAGAATAGCTAAAATATGAATATTGGCAGTTGAACTGTGCTTCTACTTTCTCCTCCGAGAAGTTTGCAACGGAAGCAGCTATCGTGCACATTGTTTAGTTAGTATTGGATATAAAAATACTATCCTCAGCAATCCATCTTCTACCTGCATCGTTGATACGTATGTAGACGCGTATGTAGATTTGCCCCCCTCGTCATTATGTGATTTGATAAACCGCTTTTTCTTTCGAATTCTTATCAACTACCAACGTTATTGGGCCCTCATATCATTATCATTATCATTTCCAAGTATTGGTTTAATCCTAATGGTTGTTAATCGTTGCTAAAATGAGTATAGTATATCCTATCAACAATCTTGATATAATGAAATTGAAGATTCACATGCGAAATGTTATTGATCGGAATGCCAAAAATAATACGTAAGAGATTAGCGAGAAACTACTGAATCTAGAGTGTCATTAAGATATTTTGATCACTACGATTTTGGCCCTTTGTTATTCTGTTCTTTTGCAGTAGATCCTCCGAAGGCTAAGAATTCCACCATTTGTTCGCCATCATTTATGATTGAATGTGCGGTTTTCTCCGGGATGTAAATGGTATCGCCATCTCTAAATCCCGCTTCCTCATTGCCGATTTTCATTCTTCCCCTTCCGCTTATTATATAATATATTTCTTCATGATCGCGATGTGTGTGTGACTCATACGAGAGGGTTGGCTGTAACTTCGCAAGTGAAACGTACGTTATTGCCTCGAGGCACTGGTATTTTGGGTCTACTTCAGCATCAATATCACCATTGGTTTTAACAGAGCTTGAAAGCAATCTCCAATCTATGCCACTTTTATGAGCTATTGTAGGCCTTACATGTCGCCAATTCCTGATTATTATCATCGGTTTTTCATTATCGTGTTTGATATTATATATTGCCTTCGTTAAACATGGTCGATAGAGGTGGCTAGAAAATCATACTGGTTAATTCACCGAGTATGATAAATCTGCAGCATAAATTGTAGATTATACAGGGGAACCAGTACCAGCAAATGAATCAAATAAATCATATTCAGAGTGTCATCTGTTGAGGATATGGAAAGTTGATTACTCTGTACAGATTGATACTTTGGCAGGATTACTACCATGGTACTACCGAGGTGCCTTTTACACACAGAAATAAGGTACTAGTAATAATCCTCTCAGCTGCTGCTCGCTTTCGACGCGCGAAAACATGATGCAGCAGAGTCTAGATGATTCGAATTTTATGGCTTGAGTGAAGTTCCAAGTGAAACGTGAGTATACAAAGTGTTAGAACTGCAATATGTAGAGAACAATAATAATTTCAGGGCATAATTACTGGCAGGTACCAATACATACACTCATAGGAAAGTTTAGTTAAAATAATTTTGACGGATGCATTTTTAAGGCGGGTATCTTACTAAATCTGACTTGGTAGTGTGTTATTGATGGTTTACCATCAAGAATATAAGTAAAGAGAGAACAGCAGAGAGAATGGCTAGAATTGCCCTGATAGTTGGCTCCGTTAGGGAAAATCGACAGGGTATCAAAGTTGCCCGCTGGATGGAAGGAAAGTTGAAAAGTCGCGACCATACTGTATATTTCATCGATCCACTTGAGCTCAATCTTCCACTACTGAATAAGATGTATAAGGAAATGACAAATCCTACGTCGCAACTGGTAGACCTAAGAAACAAAATTAATGATGCAGAAGGCTACATGCCTGTCACTCCCGAATATAACCACAATACCTCAGCTGCAATGAAGAATACATTAGATTACTTTTTAGAAGAGTACTATTTCAAACCGTCTGCAGTTGTATCGTACTCGCCAGGTTCTTTCGGAGGCATTAATGCAGCACAACAGCTAAGATTGGTATTAGCGGAATTAGGGGCACCAGCCATACCGTCATCGTTTGCTATCTCTAGGGTGAATGAAGTTTTCGATGAGAATGGCAAATTATTAGATGAAAGGTACAATAATAGAGTTGTGCGTTTCCTTGATGAATTTGAATGGTACATTGAAGCATTAAAAAACCAACGGCAAAAAGGAACTCCGTATTAAGCAACCTAAGCCTCAGATTTAGCTGAATCTATAAATAGAATAGCAGATCTTAACACACACTATGGTGCCAACCACCGGATCTTACATATGTGAGGAATGTCAAACATCCTTTGATTCTGAACAGGCACTTCAAGGACATTTTGAATATAGCAAGTACAGAAGGAAGGGCGCCTGCTGGCTATAGGACATTGCAGTTAATATCGCTTGCAGAAGTGTGTTGGCACAAAGGGGAGTTAACTACTTGACAAGCTCAGCTCACCTTTTCGACCCATTGAGCTCGCCAAGCCTGAGGCTCAAATGGTTCAGCAAAGTATTGCGTCTCATGGATGACCTTCCCGTCACGGAACTCCATGATGCTTACTGTTGGGACAGGCCGTTCGTCATAGACGATCACATATTCGGTGATCCATAAATCTCCATTCCCAATTATTCTCCTAATCGTGAATCCAGATAGCTTAGATGGATGATGTCCACGAAGAGCCTGTATATTATGCCGGCTGATTATACGCTCCCCAGATTGAGGGTAATCTACTACAACTTCATCATCGTAGATGTCATGTTCCTTTTCCAGGTCACCAGCCGCTGAGGCGGCCCAATGTTTGTCTAGGACTACTCGAATTTGCTGATTCTCCATAGTCTCTATAATCTTATCTACAAAATCACCTTGAGGGCAATTAGCTAAGATACCGAGTTAAAGTAGAGTTGGACCAACTTTAGCTCGGCCCATAGGGCGACGTCAATATCTCCTACTTGCACTTTTCTTAGCAGTACATTGTAAATGTCTAATCTTCTGTGATATTAGCAGCGCAAGAATCGCCATGCCTAGAAGTGATTAATAGATTTCAAAGAGTATACAATTGACCGTTGACGATGGATTTCAGACTTAGCTCCTGGATGAAAACTTGTTAGTAACATATCCTTTCTTGCTCTTAGCTAGCGAGACGAACCGCCATTTTTTATCTAATGCCTTGGAGATTCCTATCCTTTGAGTTGCTATTATAGCCGGAGGTTTGACTCCAACTTCTATATGTATATGGCTTTTCTCGTCCGTCATGTCTTGGCCGTTCAGTGACTTTTGAATACAAAGTGCTTGACCGATCTTCCCAGGGCCAGATGTCAATGACAATTCTTCACTGTTCTTACGAGAAATTTTCATACACTTAATGCCTTCTACTGGTTCCAGCGCCCTGATAAGCACGGCACCAGCTTGGGTTTCAGGAGGTCTTGCCGACACGTTCACGCAAAAATGTTTACCGTAAATAAAATAAATATACGCTCTGCCAACTTCTCCGAATATTACGGCATTTCTAGGTGTTTGGCCTCTAAATGCATGGCCAGCAGCATCTTCTTTGAAGCCGTATGCCTCTGTTTCAACAATTATGCCAGAAATTCGTTTGGGCTTTTCTCCAGCTTTGGAGATTATGCGGACCAGTTTGTTACCAAGTAATTCCATGGCAACGAGATCAGTAGACCTATTGTAAAATGAGCGATCGAGACAAGTCATATTAACGGTACATTACTTCATCGTAAATATGTGCCCCCTTGCGGAACAATAAAAAGTGTTTAAACCTATATCAAAGAATAATTATGTCAGCAGCCGAAAAAGCAGCAATAGTCCAGAGTTACTTAAATGCTAATAATTTGGGTCATGTTTTTGCTATGCTTTTGTATGAAAGAACGTTAGCTTATGTAACAGGCAATTTGTTGAGTGAAAGTATCAGTCAATTTCGCACGTACCTCCTCCAAAGTAACAATCTGCCAGATCGCTCAGAGTACGTTATTAAAATGCACGCAATTCAGCTAGATTTGATTTCAAGATTGTTCATGCTGTTAGAAGATTGAAACACCTTATCATAAAACCTGGAGAACATTATAAGAGGACTAAGAAATGACAGAACCTCAATCTGATGATATAACGGATTCAGAAAATGTCGCTGCTGTACATCCCAGGATTGACCTATTGAAACTGTTATCTGGATCTGACTGCGATGGCTATCACTTATGTAAGGAACTTGGCATTACCAATAAAGCCTGTTTTTTCCATTTACGAGCCCTTGAGAAAGCAGGTCTAATTGGAGGCAAAATTAAATACCACATTACGCCGAGGGGCAAACAGATCCTTTCAAGGCTTGATGGATTGAAATCAGAGAAGACGTAACTAGATTAAACAAGCCATTCATTTTATTTTTCTATAAATTAAATAGGTCGCAAGAGGCAAATAACTATACCTGGTATTCGGCCCCAAAAGATTTTCTGGTCTACTCAGATGAGGAAAAGAAAGATTCTTTGTAAGAAGACCTGATTTGTCTAGAGCGTGTTTGATATAAAATATTTCAATTGCATACGCTTACGATGTGAATTATATAGAAATTCACATATATTTTTCTACTCTGATAGTTATCGGTCTACTTTGATGGATATTCAATCAATGTTTGAAAATGATAAGACTGCGACTCACTAACTCTATTCGGTGCTGATTAATATACACTGCTGGTGAATTATCAACAGATATGCAAAGTGATCTTAATTTATCAAACATGGTTTAATCAATCCATGAAACAAATAAAATCGGTCAAATGCAACATGATTCATGAAGATTTGAGTACAGTAATTGATGAGATACAATTTGAAGCTAGGCTTATACATGAACATTACTTTGTTCCCGTAAGACTAAAAGGGCTAAATCATTTTGTTATCTGTTGTATTACTTGTGGCGATTATTATTGTAAGATTTGTGGTAAATTAATTAAACATTCCTAAGCACAAACAAGAATATCTTCCGATGATGCGATTCATTGCTGACATAATACCTGTTCTGGAATAGTAGCAAATTTTTATTATCGTGATTTCAATTATGTTAACATAATAGCATCTGTTTTTTCATCTTTCGTTGGTATATTTTTTCCCATCAAGAACTGACCTCTGTATTTTGATTTTTCGTCGAAAAATAATTAAGAAAGTCTTGGGAAATGTTGGCCACTTCTGCAAGACTGAGTTCATTAGCTTCGTCTTTCTCTTGACGAATCCAGATGATATTTCCATCAAGATCGATCTCTAACCTTTTTGATCTCTCAAGATATCTGAGTATCGTGTTTATCTTAACCGAGTTCAAAGTTGGGTGGAGTAATTTTCGCAAATCTCTGACCTTCGTGTATCCGTTCACCTTTTGTATATTGGTTAGGAAAAAGTCTATATCATCTTCTGTAATCTCGTTTGAAGGTCGTACTTTCTTCTTTTTTGTAAATTTGTTGGATCTGATATATTGTTATTGTATTTATACCTTTAAAGCATTATGCAATCTCTGTCATCCTCCCAGAGCTAAAGCATCTGGGGTTCCTTCGTGATCATTTTATTCCTGCCTATAATCACCGATGGTTCGGGGTATGTCAGAAAGCCCCCTAGAGTTGAAAGTATTCCAACCCCTCGTT
>Ga0187772_10001438_pt1 | contig 11319 bp, 10 predicted proteins | sample 0116_SJ02_MP15_2_FD_133137 | JGI IMG/M metagenome (GOLD analysis project Ga0187772, IMG submission 133137) | Tropical peat soil microbial communities from peatlands in Department of Meta, Colombia - 0116_SJ02_MP15_20_MG | ecosystem: Environmental > Terrestrial > Soil > Wetlands > Peat | place... | reverse complement strand
CTCCCAGGACCCCGTGTCCCCGATCGATCTACTCCGGTTCGGTTCGGTGTCCCCGTTCGAGCTCGCGTACTTCTGGACCCTGATCGAGAACCACCGGTCCCTCTTGATCTCGGGCGGGACCGCCGCCGGGAAGACGACGTTCCTGAACGCCATCTGCATGTTCATCCGCCCCGAGGACAAGATCGTCTCCATCGAGGACACGCCGGAGATCCAGATCGATCACCAGAACTGGATCCAATCGATCGCACGGACCGGTTACGGGGCTTCGGGAGTCAGTGGATCCGCTTCGGGAGTCTCGGGGATATCTGCGGCCCACGGAAAGCCGTCGGGAAGCGTGACGCTGTTCGACCTGCTGGTGGCCGCGCTCCGCCAGCGCCCGGAGTATGTCATCGTGGGGGAGGTGCGCGGGGTCGAGTCGTTCACTCTCTTCCAGGCGATCTCGGTCGGGCACGCCTCGCTCTCCACCATCCACGCCGGTTCCATCGCAGAGCTGTTGCATCGGGTCGAGAACGAGCCGATGAACATCCCGCGCGTGCTGTTCCAGGCCCTCGACGCGGTGGCCTTCCCCGCGCAGGTGACCGTCGGCCAGAACCGGGTCCGTCGAGTGCGCGGCGTTACCGAGATCCTCGACGTGGATGCCTCGACCAACGAGCTGCTCACCAACGACACGTTCCGATGGGAGCCGACCAACGACTCGTTCACCTATCTCGGGCGAAGCTTCGTGCTCGAGGAGATCGCCCAACGGAATGGGAAGTCGCTCGACGCGCTCGAGACGGAGCTGAAGCGGAAGGAGGAGTACCTTCGCCTCATGGACAAGCACCATTTGACCTACTTCCGGGACGTCAGCCGCGCGATCTCGGCCTACTATCTCGATCCGGGCGAGGCGCTCCACCGTCTCGAGAAGCGAGCTTCGTGATGGTGGATGGCGACGGCGGCTGAGACTGCGGCGACCCCCGTCGAGTCCGGCCCGTCGCCGGCCGTCAAGGCACCGAAGCCGGATTTCAACGCGCGGTACCGGTCGTTCTGCTATCGGCTAGTGGGGAGCCGGTTCGAGCACTCTCGCAACGAGGAGCTGCTCGCGGAACGGCTGAAGCGCGCCGGTATCAACGTTGCCCCCGCGATGCACACGGCGATGCTCGTCATGACCACGGTGATCGCAGTCGTGGTCATGGCCGCCGTGTCGTTCCTGCTGTTCTTCGAGGCCCTCCACACCGTCCACTGGTATCTCTACGTCCTACTGCTCGTCGGAATCGGGGCCGGGTCGGTCGTCGCCGGTTTCCGGTTTCTCGTCGACACGCGGATCGCGAATCGGAAGGATGAGCTCGAACGGGAGCTTCCGTTCACGCTCAGCGAACTGTCGGTGATGGCGAGCACAGGTACGGCCCCGATCCGTCTCTTCCGGAGAATGGCGCAACGGGACCATGACCTGGCCATGACGGCCACCTTCCGCGAGGTGGTGTACAAGACCGACGTTCAGGGCAAGGACCTGATCAGTGCGCTCGCCGAAACGGCGAAGACGAGCCCGTCGACCTCGGTCCGGGACACGCTCTGGGACATCGCGAACATGATCCATCAGGGAGGGAACCTCGACGAGTACCTCCGGGGCAAATCGAACGACGTGATGAGCCTGAAGCGACTCGTTCAGAAGGAGTTCATCGAGCGGCTCTCGACGTTCCTGGACATGTACGTCAGCCTAGTCCTGGTCGGCGTGCTGATGATCGCGGTCGCCGCGTTCCTGCTGAATGCGCTAGGGAGCACCGCGGCCGGCCTCAATGCGAACGAGCTGCTGCTGCTCCTGACCTTCGGGCTGGTCCCCCTGGCCGTGGTGATGACGATCATCATGGTTTCCATCGCGTACGCGAGGTCGGAATGAGCCGCCGCAGCCGACCCACGTTGCTGCTGTTCCTTGTCCTGGTCCCGCTGGTCGTACTTCCGTTGCTCGGCGCGGCAGCGGCCACCTCCGCGCATCCCACCACCAGCCCGCTCTCGCTCCGTATCGTATCTCCCTCGCCCAACTCTACGGTCGCGTCCAACACGCCGACGATCACCATTGCGTACAAGGATTCCGTTGGCACGCTGAACGCCTCGTCGGTCTTCCTCTTCGTCGACGGTCTGAACGTATCCGCCACCAACCTCGTGACCGTCAGCGCGACCCAGATCACCTACCCGGTCCCCTCGATCCTCAAGCTTCCGGACGGGGCGAACAATGCGTCCGTGGTCGCGACGGACTCCGAAGGCAACACCGCGAAGCTGTTCTGGAACTTCACGGTCAACCCGGCCGCGGCGAGCACCGGCAACCCCTTCGCGGGGCTCAATCCCACCACTATCCTGTTCTACATGGGTGTCGCGGCCGGGATCGCCGGCGCCGGAGTGGGCGGGTACATCCTCTTCCTCAAGCAGACCACTCGTTTCACCTTCCGACGATACTTTGCGACCCACCCGGTCCGTCGCACGTACCTGGTGCTCTACCTTCCGCTCGCCCTGTCGTTCGTGTTCATCCTGCTCGGCCTTTCGTACGCGTTCAACAACCCCGGTCTCCCTTCGAACGCGGTCGATTACGTACTGATCATCGCGGTCTTCATCGCGCTCACCGCGTTCGGGATCGACGCCCGGTCCGAGATGCATCGCATCCGGGCTTACGAGCGCGCGTTCGCGCAGTTCCTCTTTGAGATGGCGGATGCCATGCGGGGCGGGATCGATCCCGCCAAGGCGGTCGTCGAGCTGGCGAAGACGCACACGAACATCCTGGCGAAGCACCTGCGCATCGCCGCCGACGGGATCCGCATCGGCCGTCCGTTCGAGGCGATTCTCCGCGAGATGGTCGCCCCGATGCAGAGCCGTCTGATCACTCGATACTCAGGTCTGATCGCGGATGCCTCGGGGATCGGAGGAGAGACCGCGACCGTGGTCTACCGCGCCGCGAAGGACATGGACGACTTCGTCAAGATCGAGGAGGAACGCGAGAAGCAGCTGATGCTCCCGGTCGCGGTCATCTACATCGCGTTCGGGGTCCTGATGGCCGTGCTCTTCTCCCTGCTCTACATCGCGCCTACGCTCGGCACGCTGAACGTTTCCTTCCTGGGCGTCGGCACGCCTCTGAGCTCCGGTGGAGGTTCGGCGCCAACCCAGATCCCTAAGTTGGGGTTCGCCACGCTGAAGGAACGGTTCTTCGAGCTGATGATCATCAACGCCTTGGGAACGGGTGCCATCATCGGGGCGTTCACCGAAGGGCGAGCCCGCTACGGGATCCTCCACTCACTGGCCCTGGTCGCCGCGACGGCGATCTCCTTCCTGATACTCTTCCCGTGAACGGTCCGAGCACCCGTACCCACCGTTCCATCTGACTCGGCACGCGTGCCGGTGTACGGCGAGAGGACCGCTCGGCCCCGCTCAGGTCTGGGTGTACGTTTCGGACGTGACGCCGAGGAGCCCGTCCGTATTGGTGACCTCGAGCCGTACCGAGTACTCCCCCGCGATGAGGCCGGAGCACTCGAACTCTGCCCCCGAGTAGGCACCGCTCAGGCCGCATGTCGCATTGGCGGCCCCGGAACCAGCGACCGGCAGGATGCTCCAGTTGTACCACAGGATGGTGGCGTTGTCGGCCTCCGGGGGTTGGTACGACGAGAGCCCGTCGAACACGGGGACGCTCACGGACCCATCCGAAACGTAGAAGACGGATATCACCGGGACCGGCGGGGCGAATGAAACGGTGAACATGTTGCCCAGCCCCGTCAGAAACTGCAGCAGGATGTCCCCCGTGGGTGAGAAGAGATCCGAATAGGGGCCGAGCGCGAAATACCCCTTGCAGTCGGAGCTCAGAGGGTATCCGACGCAGATGGCGCATGCCGTGGTCACCCCACCGCAGGGGTTGTCGTCATCGAGGTTCAGGAGGAAGGTGGCTTTGCCGAACGCCGGAAGGATGGTGGGCTGACATGGCATCAGTCCGAACGTCGAGTTCGAATCGTTGGCGGCCACGTAGCACGGGTCCTCTGGCTTCGGCGATAGCACGGTGAAGTTCACCACCGGATGCTGGTTGATGAAAAGTCCGGTCACGGAGATCGGATTGACGTCAAGGCTGGCCACCGTGAAGCTCAAGTCGGCAAGGGAGCCGGAGGACGTCGCGTTCTCGCACTCGCCGGTGGTCGGCGGTGAGCTCGAAGAGCAGAGCACCTCGGAGACCCCGACGACCTTGAGCGCTTCCAGCTCCCGGTCGTGCGTGGCGGTCTCTTCCGCCTGGACCTGCTTCTGGTACGCGGCGACGAAGAATGCGAACGCCGTGGCGGCCGCCACCACGATGACGACCAGCATCAGGGTGCCGACGATCTCGGCCAACCCCCGGCGATTCCTACGGCACGAGCGCATCGGTCAATCCACAGCGGAACGCTCCTTAGGCCCCTCCTTCATACTTTGCGTAGTTGCCCAGAACCTCCGTAGTTCTCTTAACCCCCTAAGTCGCGTTGTTATCCGACCGGAGAGCGTCCCCTCGGGCCCATGACCATACCGATCGACATCCCGGGTCTCGACACCATCATCCCCGAGCTGGGCGAGGGGAAGCTGGTCGTGGTCGAGAGCGGGGCCGACGCCGCGAAGAGCTTCTTCGTGCGGCGGCTCAGCCTGAGCGCGGGCCGGAAGGGGTTGCCGGTCACGTTCGTCACCTCCCGGGACCGGGACGAGCTGCAGTCGCAGTTCGCGCAGGAACGGGACGTCGCCCCGATGTCCGACCGATGGATCACGGTCCACGAGCGGGACGCCCTCCGGCAGTTCGACGAATTCGCCAGCCATGGCGGACTGCTGGCCATCGATTCGTTCTCCTTCCTGACGCTCGACCTCACCCCCGACGCGTTGGCCAACTCCCTTCGGTCGCTGCGCTCGGTCTGCCGGCACAAGGGCACCAGCGCGGTCCTGGCGACGGACCGGGGCATGTTCGAGCCTCGGTCGGAGGCCGTGGTGACCCATCTGGCCGACGGGCTGCTCCAGTTCCACACCCGGGAAGGGCCCGAGGGGATCGTTCGGTTCCTCCGGGTCCCGAAGTGGATGGACGCCCGATTCGTCGACCGCAATATCTATTACGAGTTCGACGGAAAGCGCCTGGCGATCGACCTGCGCAGCCGGGTGCTCTGAACGGAGGTCGTTGTGCCAAGCGGAAGCTACGAACGCTACGGGCTCACCGGGAATCCGTTCCGGGACCTTGCGGCGGAGAGCCTGGAGGACGTGATGATCTACCACGTGAACCAGGCGGTGGACGAGACCCTTCGGACCATCCGGGAGGAGGTCTACGACAAGGAGAACCGCGCCGTCGTGGCGGTCACCGGACCGCAGGGGGCCGGCAAGACCGAACGTTTGCTGGTCTCGGCGGCCGAGGGGAGGGAGCGCAAGGCGCTCGTCGTCTACTTCGACGTCACGACGAAGATGCCCTGGGTCCTGCGGGACCTCGCGGCCACGTTCCAGAAGTCCGCGAAGGAGGCGGGGCACGTGAAGGCGTTGGGGGCCCCGGGCTGGCTCCGCCCCCTCGCGGGCCTGGCCCGCTCCAAGGACGTCCAGTACGACCCGAAGGAGACCGGACAGGCGGTCGCGGACGCCCTGAACTCGGCGGCCCCCTCGCTCCTGCTCCTCAACGACCTCCACAACCTGGTCGAGTCCGCCGAGGTCGATTCGTTCGCCAAGATGCTGGAAGAGGTCACGGATGCGATCAAGCCCGGTGTGCTGGTGATGTTCTCCTGCTACGGAAGCTACCTCGCCTGGCTGACGGTGAACCACCCGGCGTTCGCGACGCGGATCAATCGGGCGATGGCGCTCGTGGCCCTATCGAACGAGGAGGCGCGCCTCGTGCTCGCGAAGAAGCTCCTGGCGAAGCGGATCGTCGAGGACCTGGACCCGACCTACCCGTACGACAAGGAGGCCGTCACGGAGCTCAACACGGCGGCGCACGGGAACCCGCGCATCTTCCTCGAGCTCTGCGACATCGTGCTCGAGCGGGCCGTCGCCACCCGCGCGTACCGCATCGACCCCGAGCTCGTGCGTTCCTCCCTGACTCACCGCGAGGGGGTAGTCGTCGGCGGTCAGCCGGTCACCAGCGACGCCGGAAGGCCCCTCACCAAGCCCTCCGAGGCGAAGGAAGCCTCCTCGGCCCCGGCCCGACCCGAACGGCGCCGGCTCTGGGGTAAGCCGAAGGACCCCCCCGCTACGTCGCCTCGGGATTCGTGAGGATCGCGATGTCGATCGCTTCCTCGGCGATCTCGCCCGAGTAGACCGCGGCCCGTCCCAGGCTGTCCACGACGGTCCCGAGCGCGAGCGTCGGGGCACCGCGACGGCTCGCGATCGTGCGGGAAAGGTCGTCGATCATCTTCTGGTGGTTGACCCGACCATCGATCGCGGCGTTCGCCCCCTCGATGTTCTTCGTGACCAGCGCGTTGAACGCCTGGTCCAGGATGTTGACCGCCGACTGACGCGCGGCGTCCAGCTGCTCGAAGAGCTTCGGGTCGAGGTCCTTGGCCGAGGAGATGACGCTCGAGGTCCCGGCGATGCGCTGGGCATGCTCCCCGATCCGCTCGAACAGCTTCGCGATCAATCGATGGCCGTGCGTCATGCCCATGCTCTCGCCATCGACCGGGCCGACGTGGCTCAGGTGATGCTGCTTCGCGACCATCCAGTAGAGCCGGCTCACATCCTGCGCCCGGAGCGCCACGTCGTGGGCGAGGCTCTCGTTCTTCGACCGGAGCGACGCGACGGCGTCCTGGAGCATCGCCCGTACCGTGAGGTGCATCCGCCGAAGGCACTTCTCCGAGCTCAGCTCGGACGGGTCCGAAAGGTCCTGGATGACGATGCCGTTCGGGGACTCCTCGATGACCTCGGGCCCGATGACGAGCCGGCAGAACTCCCGGGTGACCTTTCGCACGAAGGCCGCGCGATCGGGCGTAAAACGCACTTCGATAAGGCCGAACCCCGAGATGTAGGCCCCGATCAGCTTCCGGAGCATGTGCTCCCGGGTGTCCTCTCCGCGCTCGCGGAAGACCTTCCGGCGCACGGACGGCCGGATGCCCGAACGCAGGCGGATCGAGACCGAGCCGTCCGACTCGGTGTCCACGAACAGCGTGTCCCCGGCCTTGAGGCCCGCGTTCGTGACCCATCTCTTCGGTAGTGATACGAGGAACGTCGACTTCCCGGCGAGCTGTAGCTTGCGCCCTTCCATAGAGGAGGAATCCTTCGGTGAAAGCGAGCCTCTACGGAAGCATAAGCGTTGAAACTATAGTCTATAGTTCTATCAGAGGAACCTGTAGGGGCACGGAGACCGGCGTTCGGCCGATCCGCTCGGTACGGCTCGTGGGTCCGGCGTGGCTCGGCCCCGGAGAAAGGTGCTCCCGGCGGGATTCGAACCCGCGTTACGGGGTCGAAGGCCCCGAATCCTTGACCGGGCTAGACTACGGGAGCGGGCTCGGCCGTCCTCCGAGCGGCCCCCGGCGCCTATGAACTTTCCGCCGCCCCGTTCAGGGGCGGGGAGAGGCCGAACCGGCCCGCCGCGGGTAGACCGGCAGATACTCCGAGCGTCGCTCGCCGGTGATCGCATAGACCGCCTTCTCGGCGATCTTGCAGGCGTTGTCGGCGACCCGCTCGAGATGTCGGCTGGCCAGCACCTCGTAGACGAGGCGGTCGGTGGCCGGTCCCCCCCGGCGGAGCAGGGCGATCAACTGGTCCCGGGTCCGGTGGTAGAGCGCGTCCACCTCGTCGTCCCGGGCGAAGACGGCCTTGGCCTCCACGGCATCGTCCGTCATGAACGCGTGGAGGGCTTGCGCCACCATCGACCGGCCGATCTCCCCCATCTGGCGGAGGAGCTCGCGCGTCCCGGGATCCGTCGGAGATTCGGTCGCCCCCACGTTGCGGGCGAGGTCGAAGCCGAGCCGGCCGATCCGGTCGATGCAGCCGGCGATCTTGATCGTCGACTCGATCGCCCGGAGGTCCCGGCCCTCCGGCTGCAGGGTCGCGACCAGGTGGATCGCTTCCGTCTCCACGTTGAGGTCGTAGCGGTCCAGGGCGGCATCCCGGGCCGTCACGGACCGCCCGAGCTCGGCGTCGCCCTGCAGCAGCGCCCGCGTCCCGTCGGTGACCATGCCGAGGGCGAGCTCCGACATCTCGGCCACGTGGTGCTTCAGCAGGTTGATCTCGCGCTGGTTCTCGCTGCCGTCCCTTACCGTAGCGGGCACCCCGCCTTCGTGCCTCATCCGAACCTCCCCGTGATGAACTGTTCCGTAAGAGCCTCCCGGGGCCGTTCGAGGATGTCCGCGGTCGTGCCGACCTCGATCAAGCGGCCGGAGTGGAGGAACGCGACCCGGTCGGAGACCCGCGCCGCCTGGCCGACGTTGTGCGTGACGAGGATCAGCACGATCTCCTTCTTGAGCCGCTCGATGGTGGTCTCGACGCGCTGGGTCGCCCCGGGGTCGAGCGCCGAGCACGGCTCGTCCAGCAAGAGGACCTTCGGCTGCACCGCGAGCGCCCGGGCGATGCACAGCCGCTGTTGCTGGCCCCCCGACAGGGAGAGCGCCGAGCGATCCAGGTCGCCCTTCACCTCCTCCCAGAGCCCGGCGCGCTGCAGCGCGTCGGTGACCGCCCGATCGGTCTCCTCTTCGCTCGCGTGGACGAGGCGAAGCCCGAACGCGGCGTTCTCGAAGACCGATAGCGGAAAGACGGTGGGACGCTGGAAGACCATCCCGATACGGCGTCGGACCAGCACCGGGTCGACCTTCGGGTCGTAGATGTTCTGTCCGAGGTACTCGACGCGCCCGCCGACCCGGAGCCCCGGGGTGATCTCGGACATCCGGTTGAGCGCGCGGACGAACGTCGTCTTCCCGCATCCCGACGGGCCGATGACCGCGGTGAGGCTCGCCGAATCGAAGTCGATCGAGATCCGGTCCAGGAGGGTGCGGTCCTTGGACCGAACGGTCAGCTCCTTCACGGAGAGGACGGGCGCCCCGTTCATTGGAACAGGCCCTCCAACCGCTTACGGAACCGGCCCGATATGAGGCGAACGACCAGGTTGAGGCCGAGCACGACGATCAAGAGGATGAACGCCGCCTGGAAGGCCAGGGCGAGCCCGCCGGACCCCTGGGGCTGCGTGTAGTTCTCCCAGATCTGCCCCGTCAGGAACGAGGCGGGCTGGAAGAGGCCCGTCGGGATCAGGATCCCCTGCTGCAAGGTGAGGAAGAGGGGGGCGGTCTCACCCACCCCGATCGCCATCGCGAGGAAGACCCCGTTGAGCACCTGGGGGAATGCGATGGGGGTCGCGACCCGGAGCAGGTACTGGGTCGGGCGGGCCCCCTGTCCGTACGCGGCTTCCCGGATCGCCCGGGGCACCGAGGTGTAGGCGAGGTCGACCGTCCGGAACAGGTATGGGAGCATGAAGAAGGCGAGCGTGACCGCCCCGGCGATGAGGTTGAGCCCCCAGCCGAAGTAGAGCACGAAGGCGAAGTACCCGAAGTACCCGATCACCACCGACGGCGTCCCGGCCAGCAGGTTCGCGGCGGTACGGGCGTACCCGGCAACGCTCTCCGGCAGGAACTCGGCCGTGGCAATGCCGCCGAACAGGCCCAACAGCACGGCGACCACGGTCGCGACAACCATGATGTAGAAGGTGCCGACGATCGGCACGGCCAGCGAGTGGGTGTTGGTCACCGACGTGTCCGTCAGCGTGGCCCAGGTGAGGGTCGGCAGCGCGTGGACCGCGATCCAGTAGATCATGTCGGCGATCGGCAGCAACGCGACGACATACAGCAGCGGAAGCAGGCGACCGATCCACTTGTCGAACCCGATCCTCCACTGGAGCGCCAGCCCCCCCTCGCGGAGCAGGTTCTCCGACCCGAGCCCGCCCACGGATGCGACCGCCATGGACCCGGACCTAGAGGCCCGCCACCTCCTGGGTGTAGAGGGCGCTGACGAACCGGCGTCCCAGCAGGTTCACGACGAGCGTGATCGCCATGAGCACGAGGGCGAGCTCGGCGAGGGCCTGGAGCATTCCGGGATAGGAGAGCGCGCCGTCCAGGTTCTCGAACATGAAGGAGGCCATCGTGTAGGTCTGGGCGTACACGTTCGCCGGGTACGCCGTGGCCCCCCCGATGACCATCGCCACGGCCACCGTCTCGCCGAACGCCCGCCCGAAACCGAGGAACGCGGCGCTCCACAGTCCGCGGTTCCCGTGGTGCATCGAGACCCGGCGGACCGTCTCCCAGCGGGTCGCGCCCAGCGCGAGCCCGCTCTCCCAGAGGTCGCGCGGGACGGCCTTCAGGGCATCGCGGATGAGAAGGGTCGTGATCGGGAGCGACATCAGGGTGAGCACGAAGATGGAGATCGGCAGTCCGTAGCCGTTCGCCGACGGCGAGGTCGCGGTCGCCTTGAATCCGGGGATCAGCGCGAGGTGCATGGTCGCCCAGGGGGCCAGCGTGCTCCCGAAGATCGGAGCGACCAGGGCGAACGCCCAGATCCCGTAGATGATGCTCGGGATCCCGGCGAGGAGGTCGACGAACGGGTCCAGCAGGCGGGAGACGCGCGCGGGGAGGTACGTCGTCGACGCGATGGCGATGCCGAGACCGATCACCATCGAAAGGATGAGCGCCGGAACGGCCGTCAGGAACGACCCGGCCACGAAGATCAGGATCCCGTAGGTGTTCGTCTGCTGGTTCCACGCCGATCCCCAGAACGAGGTCCCGAGGTTGTGGAACTGGCTCGCGGCCAGCAGGGACGCGACCACGCCGGCCACCACGGCCGCGGGGACCAGCGCGGGCACCAGGGAGATCCACTGGGAGGCGTTCCACCGCGGCGGGCGGGGCGGAGAAGAAGGGGGAAGGGGTTGCGGGGGGCCCGGAGTTGGGCCGGAGCCTTGCGGTCCGCCCACGGGTCCCCCTCGTCTCGCGTCGAAGGCCTACGGCGAGATCTGCGCGATCTCCTGCTGGTCGTACCCGATGACCTCGGGGGTCAGCGGCTGGAAGTGGACCGTGGAGAGCCACGTCGACTCCCCGCCACCGGCCGCGTAGTTCCCGTACGAGATCGCCCACTCCAGGAAGGTGACCGTCGCCGCGAGCGCGGCGGACGTCACGACGCTTCCGGAGGCGCTGACGGGGGCGATGCGGACGATGTTGTACTCGAGGTTCGCGATCGGGTAGGCGGGAAGCCCCGAGGCGTTGTTCGTGCCACCGGCCCCCGCGACCAGGGTGGTCGGGCCCGCGTAGCTGCCGCCGAGGATCAGGGTGACCTCGAGCTGGTCGGCCGCGAAGTTGAGGTGCTTCAACCCCAGGTTGGCATCGTTCGAGATCGAGGCGGGGTAGGGCAGCACGT
>Ga0187772_10001437_pt1 | contig 11320 bp, 9 predicted proteins | sample 0116_SJ02_MP15_2_FD_133137 | JGI IMG/M metagenome (GOLD analysis project Ga0187772, IMG submission 133137) | Tropical peat soil microbial communities from peatlands in Department of Meta, Colombia - 0116_SJ02_MP15_20_MG | ecosystem: Environmental > Terrestrial > Soil > Wetlands > Peat | place... | reverse complement strand
CGTCCGAGGCGATCCGGGCGTACCGGTCGATCGAGGTGGAGATCCGGGCGCGTGGGGGCTTCGCGAACTTCTTCGGCCCCCAGCGGTTCGGCGAGGTCCGCCCGATCACCGCCGACGTCGGGCGGTGGGTCGTGCGCGGAGATCTCGAGCGCGCGGTCGAGACCTACCTCGTGGGACGGCCCGAGGGCGGAACCCCCGGGGTGGGCGACGACGCCCGTCGGAGCTACGCGGAGCATCGGGACCCGGCACGGGCGCTCCGGGAGTTTCCCCGGGAGTACTCGTTCGAGCGGACGCTCCTCGAGCACCTCGCGCGGGGCCACTCCGCGGAGCGCGCCTTCCGGGCCCTCTCCCGGGAGCTCCGGCTCCTCTTCGTCCATGCGTTCCAGTCGCTCCTCTTCAACCGCTGGATCTCCCGTCGTCATGCGGCGGAGCTCCCGCTGGGGGCCCCGGTCGTCGGGGACCGGATCCTCCGCGTGGGCCGGGACGGGACGTACCGAAGCGGCGACGCCGTACCGGTCGCCGCCGACAATCTGGCCGAGTGCGCGGACCTCGTGCGCCGCGGGGGGGCCTCGGTCGCCGGGCCCCTCGTGGGGTTCGCAACGCCCGAGGATCCCGGGGCCCCCGGGGCGCTGCTCGATGAACTCCTCCGGGAGGAGGGGGTCCAGCGATCCGACTGGAAGCTCCCGCGCGCGCCCGAGGTGGCGAGCCGCGGCGCATGGCGTCCGATCCTCCTCGCTGCGCCCCCCCTCGGGCTCGAGTCCGAGGCGGCCGCGGTGCGCTTCCGGTTCGCGCTCCCGAAGGGCGCGTACGCGACCGTTTTTCTGAGGGAATTCTTGAAGTCCGGGGCGGAGCTTCCGGCCGGTTCCGCCGCTCGAAGCGAGCCTACTAATACCTAGCTCCGGCGTCCTCGCCGCGGAAAGAGTCCTTTCATGGCGACGGAGTCTCCGCGGCCGTTTCTCCTCCCTCCGCAAACGGTCTCCTCGTTCCCTCCGCGGCCCCCCGATCTCGGGGAGCACGCGCCCCGGATCCCGACCGGCGTGCCCGACTTCGACTACCTCACCGGCGGCGTCCCCGCCGGCTCGGTCGTGCTCCTGTTCGGCGAGGCCGGCGCGGGCCACCAGGAGTTCGCGCTCACCTCGGCCGTCCACCTCATGCTCCGGTACGACGATCCGCGGCTCCACCAGTTCTATCTGGGCAGCGCGAAGGGACCGTTCGTGTACCCCGAGGGCGTCGTCTACGTCTCGACCAGCCGCTCGCGCGAGCAGGTCCTCGGGGAGATCCAGGGCGCGTTCGAGGGGACGTATCCGAGCGTGCTCGCCCGGCACCTGACGTTCCACGACCTCTCCCCATCGTACTTCGCCGACACGGTCGTCCCGGCGGCCTGGGCCTCGGTGCCCCATCTCCTGCTGAGCGGAGCCCCCGGGGCGACCGCTCCGAACGACGGGCCGGTGCGTGCCCTCGCGGACGCGGTCGACAAGGACGGGGGCAAGAACCTCGTGATCGTCGACTCCCTCACCGACCTCATCGTGCGCCGCGGGGTCGACGCGGTCGACCTCACGACGCTCGTGAAGGGGCTGCGGCGCCGGGCGAAGGATTGGGGCGGGGTCGTCTACCTGATCCTGTCGGAGGGGGTGGCGCCCCCGGCCGTCGAGCAGGCCATCATCGACTCCGTCGACGGCGTACTCCACTTCCGCTGGACGACGAGCCCGAACCACTCGCACCGGCAACGCTCGATGCTGATCGACAAGTTCATGCCGGTCCTCTCGCGGCTGCCCGCCGAGTACCACGGTCGCTTCGTGATCCGCGTGAACGCGCTCAACGGGCTGGTGACCACACAGTATGAGCGGGTCTGATTCCTCGCACGAGAAGGTGCCGACCGGCATCCCGGGGCTCGACGAGATGCTGGGCGGGGGGTTCCCGAAGGGGCACGTCGTGCTCGTGACCGGGCTCCCGGGGACCGGGAAGACGTGCCTCGGCCTCCAGTTCCTCTTGAACGGCTCGGCGCACGGGGAGAAGGGCGTCTTCCTTTCGCTCGAGGAGGACGTCCCCCAGCTCCTCGAGAGCGGCCGGCAGTTCCAGTGGCCGATCGACGCCGCGGTCGAGAAGGGCCTGTTGAAGGTGCTCCGGCTCGATCCGAAGGAGACGCGCCAGAGCATCCACCGGATCCAGGGCGAGCTCGGGAAGGAGCTCTCGAGCCTCGGGGCCCGGCGGATCGTCGTCGATTCGGTCTCGCTGCTCAACATGCTCAGCGACGACGAGCCGAGCCGCCGCGCGACCCTCTTCGCGCTCGCGGCCGCGTGCCGCGACTCCGGCGCGACGACGCTCCTGACCGCGGAAGCGGACCCGTTGCACCCCGAGGTGAGCCGCGACGGCCTCTCGGAGTACGTGGCCGACGGCGTGCTGCTCCTCGGCTACAGCAAGGGGGCGGACGGGCATCGGATCGGCCTCGCGCTCCGGATCCTCAAGATGCGACGGACGTCGCACGCGCGCACGGTCCAGCCGTACTCGATCGGACCGAGCGGACTCACGGTCGACGCGAAGGCGGTCGACTTCGGGTCCGCGTGAGCGTCGCCGCGCGGATCGGTTCGGGAGCGCGGGGTCGGGCCGCCAAGCGTATTCCGACCCGCGACGCTGGGGGGTCCCGACAGATGACCCCGGTCCCCGCCGAACGGGCGTCGGAGGCGCTCCCCGGCGTGCCGCCTCCGGTCGCCCCGCGGCCGTGGGTGCTCTACGTGGACCTCGACGCCTACTACGTGTCCTGCGAACTGCGCGATCGGCCGGAGCTCCGGGGCCTGCCCGTGATCGTCGGCCCCCCGCCGAGCGGGGGTCCGACCCGGGGCGTCGTCCTCTCGGCGAGCTACGAGGCGCGGAAGTTCGGTGTGCGGAGCGCGCTCCCGGCCATGGCGGCGGCCCGGATGTGCCCCGACGCGACCTGGATCCCGCCCGATTTCGCGAAGTACGAACGCATCGCGGGCGAGGTGCGGGCCGTGCTGCGCCGGTTCTCGCCGGCGGTCGTGCCGTTCAGCATCGACGAGGCGGCCGTCGTCGTCGACGTCGAGACCCCGGACGAGGCGCGCGCGCTCGCCGAAAGGGTCCAGCACGCGCTCCGGGCGGAGCTGTCGCTTCCGTGCTCGATCGGGGTGGCCCGCTCGCGGGTGATCGCCAAGATCGCGACCGATCGCGCGAAGCCGGGCGGCATCCTCGTGGTGCCGTTGGAAGGGGCGGCCGCTTTCCTCGCCCCGCTCTCGGTCCGGGCTATCCCGGGGGTCGGACCGAAGACCGAGTCGCTACTAAGGGAGGCGGGGGTGAACACGATCGGCGAGCTCGCGTCCACGACCCTCGAGTCGCTCGAGCGTGCGGTCGGCGGCTTCGCGCACGAGCTCCGCGCGCTCGCCCGAGGGACCCCTCGCGAGGCGCCCGAGGTCGACGCCGGTCCGCGGTCCCGCTCGACGGACCACACGTACGCGCGAGATGTCGAGGATTGGCCGAGCCTCGAGGCCACGGTCCGCGAGCTCAGCCGGGAGCTCGCCGAGAGCGTGCAACGGGAGGGGTTCCGGTACGGCACGGTCGGGGTCGCCTTCCGCTGGGCCGACTTCGACCGCTCCCAGCGGAGCCGGGCGCTCCGCGCGGCCCACGAGGGCCCCGCCACGCTCGAGGAAAGGGCGGTACGCTCGGCGCGCGAGCTCTGGGACGCCGAGCGTGCGGGCCGCGGTCGCCCGGTCCGGACGGTGTCGGTGCGCGCCGAACGGCTCACGGAGCGGACGCAGCGCCAGACCTCTCTCGACGAGTACCCCCGGGTCCCCGTCGCCGGTGCCCGATAAGTACGCCGAGGGCGGTGCCCGGCGTCTTCGGGGAGGGGCCGTGGCGCCGCCGGCAGCGAACGAGTGGGAGTCCGAAGTGCACCGGCTCGTGGAGCCGCAGGCCCCCCTCGGGCTTCCCCGGCCGGCGTACGACGGTCGATCGCTTCCCAACGTGACGAGCTCGGTGGTCCGATCGCTCGGGGTCGAGGTCGTGGGGGATCCGGGGGTCGCCCCCCCGCTCACCGATTCGCTCGACCCCTTCCAAGGCCGGCGGGCGGAAGGGCCGGTCGTCGTCTTCCTCGCGGACGGATTCGGCGGCTTCTCGTTCGCGACCTGGGCGCGGGGCCCCAGCGACGCGGGCCGTCGCTGGAGAGCGTTCGCGCGACCCATCACGACGGTCTTCCCGACGACCACGACGGCCGCCCTCGTGAGCCTCTCGACCGGGACGTACCCCGGGAGGAACGGCGTGGTCGGGTACCGGCAGTTCCTCCCCGCCTTCGGGGTCGTCGCGGATCTGTTGCGCATGACCCCGGTCGGCGTACCTCACCCCGAGTCGCTCGTCGGCCCGATCTGGACCCCCGGGATCGTGTCGGCCGCGCCCTCGGTGTTCTCGCGCGGAGTCCCCGGACTCGCCCTATCGCGGGACAAGTTCCGGGGGACGGGGTTCACGCGCCTCCTCTACGAGGGCGCCGAGTATGTCCCCTACGCGACCGCCTCCGACCTCGCCCACCAGCTCCTCTCCCTGCTCTCACGGCCAACCCCACCCCCGCTGATCTTCACGTATTGGGACGAGCTCGACACCATCCATCACCTGCGAGGGCCGACGGACCCCTTGTTCGGATTCGAGGCGGACCGTCTCGCGCACCTCGTCGAGTTCGTCGGGCGCCACCTCGAACCGGCGCGGGCCCGGTCGGCGACGCTCCTCGTCACCGCCGATCATGGCCAGGTCGCCCTTCACCCGGGAAGTTCGCTCCGCCTCGACCTCGAGCCCGAGATCGTCCGCGAGATGGCCCGACCGCTCGCCGGGGATCGACGCGCGGGCTACTTCCAAGCCCTCCCCGGACGTACCGACCACCTCCGCGCGGCGCTCGAGCGGCGCCTTCCGCCCGGGAGCCGGATCGTGCCGGTGGCCGACGCGATCGCGGGCGGCTGGTTCGGCCCGCCGCCCCACCACCCGGAGCTCTCGACCCGACTCGGCGAGCTGCTCGTCTTCGTCCCCCCGCCCTACGGCCTCACGATGGTCCCGCCCGGGGCGAAGGCGTCGACGCTCGAGTTCTTCGGCGGGCATGGAGGGCTCGCCCCCGCGGAGCTCGTCGTGCCGCTCGTCGCGGGCTCCGTCGCCGAGCTCGCCGGTATCGGCTGAGCGGGGAAAGAGCGGGTGAAACGATGCCTCCGTCGACCGAAGCCCCGAAGCCGAAATCGGCCGCCCCCGCGCTCCGCGAACCGATCGTGTCGCTCCTCGGCCACGTCGACCATGGGAAGACGACGCTACTCGACCGGATCGCGGGCAGCGCCCGCGCGTCGAAGGAAGCGGGCGGGATCACGCAGCACATCGGCGCGGTCGAGGTGAGCGGGCCGGCGATCCGGCGATTGTGCGAAGGGATTCTGCGCACGGACCAGTGGCTCGTGCCCGGACTCCTGTTTGTGGACACGCCGGGCCACCGCTCGTTCGAGACCCTCCGACGCCGCGGGGGCGCGCTCGCCGACCTCGCGATCCTCGTGATCGACTCGCGGGAGGGCGTCATGCCCCAGACTCGCGAGTCGGTCCAGATCCTCCGCCGCGAGAAGACCCCGTTCGCGATCGCGCTCACGAAGATCGACCTCCTCACCGGCTGGCGGAAGAGCACGGGTCCGACCCCCCTCGCCGAGCAGATCGCGAAGGGGGGGAGCGAGTTCGGCAAGGTGCTGGACCAGCGCGTCTACTCGATCGCGGAGCAGCTCGACGAGCTCGGGTTCAGCGTCGACCGGTACGACCGGGTGAGCGACTTCACCCGGAACGTCGGCATCGTGCCGGTCTCGGCGAAGACGGGGGTCGGGGTGCCGGAGCTGATCGCGCTCCTGGTCGGCCTCTCGCAACGGTTCCTCCGCGAGGAGCTCGTCCTCGTCACCCAAGGCGGGGAAGCGACGATCCTCGAGCGGAGCGACCAGAAGGGGGTCGGCCCCGTCGGGAACGTGATCGTGTACCGGGGGCGCCTGCGGATCGGCGACGAGATCGTCGTCACGGGACGGACCGAGCCGTTCGCGACCCGGATACGCGGCATCTACCGGCCCGTCGTTCTGAAGGCGACCGGCACGTCGAAGCACGTCCGGCTCGAGTCGCTCCAAGAGGTGGAGGCGGCCGCGGGCGTCTACCTGGCCGCGCCCGGGATTGAGGCGGCGATGCCCGGCGGGCTCCTACGGGTCGTCCGGAACGAGGAAGAGAAGGAGGCCGTCCGCGCCGAGCTCGCCCGTGCGAGCCAGCCGATCGCCGAGCCGGCCGAGACCGGCGTCGCGATCTTCGCGGACACGCTCGGTGGGCTCGAAGCGCTCGCCTTCGAATGCAAGGAGGCCAACATCCCGGTCCACGAGAGCGGCGTCGGACCGGTGGGCCGGCCCACCATCCTGCGCATGGCGATGGTGAAGGATCCGACGCACCAGGCGGTCCTCGCGTTCAACGTGCCGATCCTCCCGGACGCCCAGCCCGAGGGCGAGGCGAGCCCGGTCCGGGTCTTCCGGAGCGACGTGATGTACCGGGTCATCGAGGAGTACACCAAGTGGCGCGACGAGCGCCTCCGCGCGCTCCGCGCGCAGCAACGCATCGAGGTCGTGCATCCGGCGCGGATCGAGGTCCTCCGCGGCTTCGTCTTCCGGGCGTCGAAGCCCGCGATCGTCGGGATCAAGGTGCTCGGCGGAACGCTCCGGCCCGGCGTGCGGTTGATGCACCCGAACGGCCACGAGGTCGGGGTCCTTAGGAGCCTGCAACGCGAGAACGAGAAGGTCGCCGAGGCGGAGGAGAACGCCGAGCTCGCGGCGTCGATCGAAGGGGCCGTGATCGGACGCAACCTGAAGGAGGGGGACGTGCTCCTGGTCGACCTCCCCGAGAGCGCCGCGCGGGCGCTGCGGACCCGTCCGCTCACCCCGCGCGAGACCGAGATCCTGGACGAGGTCGTCCGGCTCCACCGGGGCGAGCACCCGTTCTGGGGTCAGTAGCTCAGGTCTCGGGGGGCGGCCAAGGCGGCCCGTCGTCGAGGGCGTCGAGGTCCACCTCGTCGTCCCCGAGCTCCTCGTCCCCGTCGTACTCGTCGGGGGGCGGCCGCTCGCGAGTGCGCTCGGAGTAGACCCCGCCCCGGAGGAACAGTCCGAAGAACACGGCGAGCCCCCCGATCCCGATCAGGACGCCACCACCGGCGATGAACGACAGGAAGGCCCACGCGGGAAGGCCGCCGACCGAGTACATCTCGACGACCGTGCCTTGGAGCGTGACCATGACCTGGCCCACGTCCTGGACGTCGAACAGCACCGGGAACGAGAGCGTCCCCGACTCCGACCATCGTCCGCTCTCGGTCGAATTCCACCGGACGATCGCGGCCCCGGTCGCGCAGACGCCGGGGGGGCTCCCGCACGGCACCGTCCGATAGAGCTCGACGCTCACGATCGACGTCGAGGTCCACGCGATCACGAGGTTGCCCGACCCCACGTTGCTCCCCTCGATGAGGGAGGTCTGGGACTCGGCGGGACCGAGCCTCGGCACGGTGACCGATCCGAGCTGGGTCTGGGTGGTCGCCCCGGGAAGGAAGAACATCGACGCGATGACTCCGGCGCCGACGGTCCCGATGACGACGCCTACGACTAGAAGCCCCGGCCGCACCACTCCGGCGAGGGGGAATCCGCGGAAATAGGCTTCAGGGAGGGCCCGCCGGGGGGTTTATACGCTGGACAGGAGCCTAAATACGAGCTTCGGGCTTTACCCCTGCGTGACCGCGACCGGGAGCGGCCCCGTAGCCGGACGGCCAGACCCCCCGGCCGGCGCATCTCCGGCGTGTCCGATGTGCCACAGCACCCACCGGATCGTCGACCCGGTGCGGTCCGAGACCCACTGCGCCGAGTGCGGCCTCGTCTTTGACAGCGCCGAGATCCTCGCCACGCCCCCCGCCCTCTCCGAGCCCGGAGCGTCCGACGGGAGCGGCCGCGGGATCGGTCCGTTCGCCGCCCCGGGGGGAACGAAGCGGCTCCTCGGGTCCACGCTGTCGCTCACCCGCGATGGGCAAGGTAAGCGGCTCGACTGGCAGCGGCGCTACGAGTTCCAGCACCTGAAGCGGGTGATGATCCGTCAGACCTCCCGCGCCGCGGAGGGCGGCCTCGATCGATCCCCGGCGCGCAACGAGATCCTCCTCGCGGGCGAGCGGATGGGCCTTCCGAGCCTCGTCCTCGCCGAGGCCGAGCGGGTCTACCGCGAGTCGAAGAACCGCGGACTGTTCCGGGGCCGGAGCCTCCCGTCCAGCGTCGGGGCCTGCCTCTACGCGGCGTGCCGCCGGTTCTCGATTCCCCGCACCCTCGGGGAGGTCGCCGACGCGGTCGGCAGCCGCCGTTCCGAGGTCGGGCGCACCTTCAAGGTCGTCCAGCGCGAGAGCGGGATCTCGATTCCGGGCGTCGGCACGAAGGCGTTCCTCTCCCGGTACGCCCAGGAGCTCGCCCTCTCGCCCCGGGTCCGGTCCACGGTCGAGGCCTGGCTGGACGAAGCCCGGGAGGACCCCGAGCTCTCGGGACTCTCCCCCCACGGCCTCGTCGCGGCGCTGATCTACCTCGCCGCCGAGCAGCACGGAGAGCGGCGCTCGCGCGCGCAGGTCGCCCGGGTGTCGAGCGTCACGGAGGTGACGCTCCGCTCAACGAGCCGCCTCGTGGAGCGGATCTGGGGCGGACGCCCGCTCGGGAGCCATCCGCCCGAGCCGTAGGCGCGTCTACTTCAGGAGATAGTAGCCGGCCGCCTTCTCGCGGACCTTGCGACGGGCCCAGGCCTTCGCTTGGAGCTCCTGGAGCGCGTTCAGCACCATGTTCTTCGGGAGTCGGGCCGATTGCGTGATCCGCTCGGCGGTGGACATCTTCTCCTCCGAGAGGCAGCCAAGCTCCTTCATCGCCTTGTACACTTTGACCGCGTTGCTGCCGACCTCGTCCTCGATCGCCATTGCGCCAGCCTCCCCGGCCCCGCTGAACCGGCCGCCCTCTTAATAGTGGCGCCGGCGTCGCTGCCCTCGGCGCCGACCTTATCCGAAATCTCCTCCTTGTCGGCCCCCTCGGTCCCGAGCCGCGGGGCGCGGGAAAAGGAGGCGTCGTACCGTGAGCGAGCACGCGGCCACCGTCGTGTGGGACGAGCGGTTCCTCGAGTACGACTTCGGCGCGGGCCACCCGTTCACGGAACGGAGCCGCGGGCTCGCGGTGCGGCTCCTCGAGTGGCTCGCGGAGCGGCCGCACGCGTCGCCGATCGACTGGCGCCGGGACGTCGAGCCCGCGAGCCGGTCCGAGCTCGCGGCGTTCCACGAGGAGGAGTACCTCGATCTCGTCGAGCGCGCGGGGCGGCTCGCCGGACGCGTGCCGCTCGACGCGGGCGACACGCCGTCGTTCCCGGGCTGCTACGAGGCCTCCGCCCGCCTCGCCGCGGGGGCGCTCGCCGGCCTTGAGGCGACGCGCACGCGGAACGCGCCCGCGTTCCATCCCGGGGGCGGGCTCCACCACGCCCATCCCGACCGCGCGAGCGGCTTCTGCATCTTCAACGACGTCGCGCTCGCGGTCGGGAAAGCGGTCCGGGAGGGCCTTCGCGTCGCGTACATCGACATCGATGCCCACCACGGGGACGGCGTGATGTACGGCTTCTACGGCTCGGGGCGGGTGCTCGATATCGACTTCCACCAGGACGGGCGGACGTTGTTCCCGGGGACGGGGTTCCCGTCGGAGGCGGGGACGGGCGACGGGGCCGGGCTGAAGGTGAACGTGCCGCTCCCCCCGTATGCCGGGGACGAGGCGTTCCTGCCGCTGTTCCGCCGCCTCGTGCCCCCGCTCCTCGATCGGTTCCGGCCGGAGATCATCGTCCTCCAGCACGGGGTCGACGCCCACGCGGGGGACGCCCTCGCCCGCCTGCAGTACACTCCCGCGGCGTACGAGGAGGTCCTCGGGATGGTGCTCGCGTACGCGCACGCCCGCACCAGCGATCGACTCCTCGTCACGGGAGGCGGGGGGTATCGTCCCGAATCGGTGAGCCGGGTGCTCGCCCGCGCGGGCGCCCTGGTCGCCGGCCTCGAGGTCCCGGCGCCCACCTCCCGCCTCCCCGAGGAGTGGCGCTACGAGTTCTTCCGCACCGTCGACGAATCCGCCCCCGCCCACTGGGGAGGCCCCGATTCGCGGGTCCCTTCCCGGTGGCGGCCCGAGCACGAAACAGCACTGATCCTCGAGCTCGAAGAGGTGCTCGGCCAGACGTTCCCGAGTCCGGGCCGGGACTAGTCAGAGGCGATCGCCCCAGGTCGGGCGATCGAGCAGGTCCTGATCGGTCGCCCGGATGCCGCGGGCGATGTCGTCGATCCCAAGGGCCGAATCGGTCGATCCGAGCGCGCGGGCGCGGACGCTCGCTCGGGCGAGGGTCAGCGCTCCGATCGCTCCGAGTTCGGCCCGGGTCCACTCGAGAAGATCGCCCTCGTCCGACTGTTCCATGGCGAGCAGGACCGAGCCGAACAGCCGGTCGCGCTCGAGCCAGTAGCGGAGATAGCCTTCGAACAGCGCGAGCCCGGTGTCCGACAGCGCCGGGGGCCGGTCCGGCGGCGGGTAGATGCCGAGGGAACGGGCGACACCCCCCTCGCGCCGCAGTTCGAGGAGCTCCCAGCCTCCGAGCGACTCGGCGATCGCGACCGGTCCGGCGCGCGAGTCAAAGAAGAGCGGTAGCTGCTCGAGTCCGTCGTCGATCGAGGGCGGCGGCTCCAGTTCGAAGTCCGCCGCCACCGGTTGCGGGAAGTGCGACCTCAGGTGCTCCCGTACGACTTCCTCGGGTAGCCATCGGCCTTGCCGCTCGAGGCGCCGAGCCCGAACGAGCCGACGGCGCGAGGCGTCCCGGACGCGGATCGCCGTCTCGGGCCCCAGCCGGGACCGAACGGCCGCGAGCTCGCTATCGAGGCCATGCACCGCCCGATCGGCTCGCGGGTCCCCGAGCTCTTCGAGCGCTCCGAGCTCGATCCCGGGGCAGGAGAGGACCAACGACGCCTGGAGCCGCTCGCCGACGTGCACCTCCACGGGGAACTCCCGGCACGGGCCCGGACGGCCGTCGTGCGCCGAGCATCGGTTCGCCCGAAGGAGCTGGCAGGCGCCGCCGTTCGGCGCGGAGGCGAGGAAGTACCGACCCCTCGCCTTCCGCAGCTCGACTTTCGGAGCGATGCGCAACAGCCGGCTCGCCTCCGAGGGGGAAACGCTCGGAGACGCGTAGCAGCAGAGTCCGCAATCCGGTCGGCAGCGGAAACGGAAGCCTCGCAAGAGCTCGATGTCGAGCCTCGGCACCGAGACGG
>Ga0187772_10001436_pt1 | contig 11328 bp, 9 predicted proteins | sample 0116_SJ02_MP15_2_FD_133137 | JGI IMG/M metagenome (GOLD analysis project Ga0187772, IMG submission 133137) | Tropical peat soil microbial communities from peatlands in Department of Meta, Colombia - 0116_SJ02_MP15_20_MG | ecosystem: Environmental > Terrestrial > Soil > Wetlands > Peat | place... | reverse complement strand
GAGCGAAGCTCTTGACAAGACGGTCTGAAGTAGTACCCCCGTGATGGAGAAGATCATTGTAAAGCCCAGAACGAAGAAGGCGGAGTTGAGGAAGACCTCCTCTCTTGATCTTTCTGTGACAGCAGACAATGCCAAGGGTCACGCTACTCTGGTGATCGTCCCTGCGCCGGTGTTTTCTCGGAGGGTCGTACCCACTTCGGTCTTCGCTACTTTGAGCAGCTCTACCACCTTCGCCTCGATTTCCGAGTAACTCCCTTCTCCCGCGTGCTCGTAAGCAACGTCGCCGTTTGCATCGATGATTGTCTGGCGAGGCCAGTAGTGGTTCCCGTATAGCTTCCAAGATGCATTGTTGCTATCGAGCGCAATCGGATAGGTTAACCCTGCGGACGCCACGGCTCTCTCCACGTTCTCACGCTTCCTCTCGTAAGGGAACTCGGGGGTATGTACACCTACTATGACGAGGCCCTCTTTGCCATACTTGCCATGAAGCTTCTTCATCTCCGGGAGAGTGTTTTGGCAATTGCAGCACCCGTAGGTCCAAAAATCAAGGAACACGACTCTGCCTTTCAGGCCTTTCAGCGTGAGCGGTTCAGAGTTTATCCAGCCGCTTATGTTCTGGAGTTCAGGAGCTTTTCCCATCATCATGCCATCCACGCCCCGTTAGAATGTCATCCTCAGCAGCCCCAAGAGCCCTGCGAGTTCGGTGCCCCCGATGACCGACAGATACGGGAGAGCATCAGTGCCAAAGAGTGGGGACATCGTTCCGTACGCGAACGCAGTTAAGAGGTTCTGAAGGAGCAGCATGGCCGCAAAGAAACAGAGTCCGAAGGAGTATGCAGCCCGGGACTTCACCGCGATTCTGGCGTAAAGATACATCAGGCCTAGGAGGATGACCGAATTGATGGCAGCGATCCCTATTGCTACATACATTAGCACTTCCATGACTGCCAGCACTGAAATCCGGCCGCCCTGCGTTTAACTCTTCTTGGAAATCTCTTAACTGAACGCAGAAGGCGCCCATCCGGGATGACTGACGACCCCGAGCTCCGGAGGCTCCTCTGGTACCTGTTGGGCGGGACGCGCGGCGCAGAGAACAGAGCCAGGATAATACGGGCCATAAGGGAGCGCCCTAGGAACCTAAACCAGCTCGCCAACGATCTGGGGTTACAGTACACCCTGGTGCAGCATCACGTGGGCGTGCTGAAACGGAACTCTCTGGTCACTGTCGCGGGGGAGCACTACGGGCAGACCTACTTCCTCAGTCCTTGGCTCGAGGCCCACTTTGACGCTTTTGAGCTGGTGGCGAAACAGCTGAACCTCTGACCCGCCAATTACCAAGAGAATTACAACACATCCAGACCTAACCTCGAACAACGAAGAAATAGGCTTGGCCAAAGTTTAGGAAATCTGATGACGAAAAATATCACGCGAAACAAAACCCTAATCGGACTATCCATCGCCATCCTACTCGCAGGAATCACGATGGCAGCCCTTCCTGCGGCTGCCTTCTCCTACTCCCAATCCAGCTCGATCTACACGAACAACAACCTCTCCACAGGGAACTCGGTGTTACAGTACAAAACAGGACCTGGCGGGCAGCTAACCCTTGTCGGAACATTCGCCACAGGCGGGAGCGGATCGGGGTCCGCGCTCGCGAGCCAAGGCGCAATCGCACTGACCCAGGACGGGAACTGGCTCATCACAGTCGACGCGGGCAGCAACCAAATCACTGTTTTCCACGTCAACCACGACGGAGATCTCTCATTCTCGAGCATCACCGGGTCGCATGGCATCGAACCCATCAGCGTCACGGTGCACTACAATCTGGTCTATGTACTGGATGCGGGGACCAGCTCGGTCGCAGGCAACATCGCAGGCTTCACCCTCTCGTGGAACGGGCAGCTGACCTTCATCGCGGGCTCGGTGGAGTCCGTCGCCGGGGGCGCTGGCTCGTCGCCTGAGCAAATTGGATTCAACAACGACGGGCACGTCCTGGTCGTAACCGAGAAAGCAGCCAACCTGATCGACACCTTTGTCGTCAAGAACGGCGTCGCAGGCGCACCCACTGGCACACCCTCCAACTCCCCGGGACCCTACGGCTTCGCCTTCAACAACCGGGGGTATCTGGTCGTCAGTGAAGCGGCTACTGGGACTCTCTCTACATACACCCTCTCAGACAGCGGAACTCTCAGCATCATCAGCGCATCGGTCCCTGACTTCGGGCTCGCCCCATGCTGGGTCGCAATCACGCCGGAAGGGAACCTGGTCTACACATCCAACGCACACGGAGGTACTATATCCTCGTACACAATATCCCGTTCTGGAAGCCTCAGCCTAGTCAACTCAGTGGCCGGAACCGCCTCCATTCCCACGCTCGACCTCGCCTTCGGCGGGAACGGGCACATCCTCTACGCCCTGAATGGCGGTCAGATAACAGAGTTCCTAGTCTCCTACGGTGGATCACTGCTAACCCTCTCCTCGGCATCCGCGCCCGCGTCCTCAGCGGGGCTCGCGGTGAACTGAGGAAGCACAGACCCGGGCTGGATGATAGCGCTCGGGCCTTTCCCCTCTTTCTCTTCAAACGTGGGCCCAAACAACTAGCCGTCCGAGTTGCTTTCCAAACTGCCGCGTCAGAGAACATCGAAGGTAGCGTAGACGTTCTGGTTCCAATCATCGGTCGCTACGATTGTGTATTCTCCAGGAGGGAAGTAATTGAAGCCCTTGGAGGTGAGTGCGAAGTCTCCCCCGTTCACGGCCCCCGGACTCCAGTAGCCGAGTAGCCCTGAGGTAGTCGGGCAACTGATCATTGTCTCTGTCGCCGACGGTGAGCTTGTGCAGTAACTAGTAGTCGCATTCACCTCGGCTGTCACGGGAAGGGAAGGCTCCTGGGTCTGCCCGTAATAACTGAAGGAGATGGTCTTGTCGCTGTTGGGAAGGAAGGTCGTGTCGTTGAGCGGCAGTCTGTACGGACACGGAGCCTCGAGCGGGGCAGCGAGCTGCAACGGAGATTCGGCTTTGGAAATGTTCTCCGCGGTAAAATGGCCGCTGAAGACACCGAAGCCGACGAGGGAATAGGATGGGTTTTCGCCACAAAAGAAGTCTGCTCCGTCCCACGCGCTGATGTTGTCGTTGGTCACGACCCCTAGCGAGACGTTCCGACTCAGCGTATTGAGAAGTTCTATGTGCACCGTGACCTCTCCCTGAGGCACCATGGTGCTGGAATTCAGCGCCACCTGCAACTGCAGGCCATCTGGCGAGACGCTTGACGCGTAGAGCACCTGACCCGCCTGCACGGTCGCAGTACTTGCCACCGACTGTGTCGTGGTGGTGCCGACTGAGAAGCGCATCGTCAGGTTGAAGTTGTCAGAGAACTCTGAAGAGAGAGGCGCTACGTCAATCGTGTAGATGCCATCCCGGAGGTTGGTGGTGGGTATGTCAATCCTTTCGGAGAGAGACTGCCCGCCCGTCACATTGGTATTAGGCCAAGTCACCTCGGGCGGGTCCCAGGCCCAGACTCTAGTGCCGTTTGAAGCACTGATGCTTGGGTTGACGAAAGGCTCGACATAGGGCCTGATTGTTCGATTTGAAGGAGAGGTGTTCGTAAGGTTTGCCCAGAGCAGTAGAGGTTGCCCGATTTCCACTGTGGTGGCGTTTATGGAGACGACGAACTTCCAACTCGAATTTGACGCCGACGACTGAAGGGCCACCTCCGTCGAGGTGAGCCACGTGGTTTCTGTGCTTGTTCTCGTAATGGTAAGTTGACTGCCAGCGAGATAACCTACCCCTGCACCTGCAAGTATCGCTACAGCCAGCAGCGCCCCAATTACCACGTTCCTCATGCCTCAAGAGGGTAGCCTTGAGGGGTGTAAAGTTCTACTCATGAGAACGGTTCTATTCACGTGGTGACCGGAGTACCCGATTGGGATAGAAGAAGCAGGTCAACCCCACCAAAATCAGTAGGAAAATGGACGTTCTCTCCACTAGAGATATACACCTCACAAAGACTTCGTCCACTGAAGGGAATCGCAAGGCATGAGAAAGGGGACAGTCATCCTCTTGGTGGTTCTCCTGGTTCTGGCAAGTGGGTCAGTGGGGTATCTTGTGGGAGTCGCAACCAACCAGCCACCAGTAACTCCCCCACCGTCTCAACCCCGTGAACTGATAAATCTGGCCGCGTCCTGTTACCCTGCTGGAAACACAGGGGCCATCATTGCCACAAACACGGGGGCCATACCAGTGAACCTAACAGAGGTCACAATCAGTGATTCCAGCGGCATTCACATTGGGGAGACTCTCCAGCGTGGGATACTCGTTAACTCGGAGAACTACGCTATATTGAGCCAAGGGATTGCATATTCAGGAAACAATGTCACCATAGGGGCAGTCTCGGCGTATGGCACTCTTTGGACGACGCAATGCCACGCCTAAGCATAAATCGGCCCTTCATCGATAGGCGACCCCATGGAAGGAGTAATTCCAGAAAGCCGGAATCAGGCCCCTCTTGCCCTGCAGAACTCATTATGAGCCTATTTTCAGCGACCTCGGGGGCCCAACCAGTTTACCGTGCAATTCTGGGCCCAATTTGTGATTTAGTCCAATCATGACAGTAACCAACCATAATCCAGCTGGTCCCGCACCAGGGGTCGCCCCAAGCGATAAGCAGTGGGAGATCGGAATCGCGGCGTGACCTTATGGGAGACCTAGCGTGCGTAGCACTTCAACGTACCGCGAGTCTTTTCTCAATATTCTGAGCAAAGGCGAGTTGTTTTCCCAAGGAATCTCTGGGTCGTGCTCCGTTAGCGCCCTTTCAACCCACTCGAACCCTTTCGCCCCGTTCCCCAGCCAGTAGTAGATCGTTCCGATGTTCAGAGGGCTGGCGTGGCCATACGTCCCTGAGATGAGGTTTTCCAGAATTTCGTTCGCCTTTACCTTTGATCCTATCGTAGCGTGTACTATCGCCTGACGATAGCGGAGGTAAGGTCGATTTTCAAGAGTTATCACCTCATCAGCTTTCCCAATTGCTTCTTTCTTCCCTTCTCTCGCCTCAATCAAAGCAAGTGTAATCAGGGCTCTCGAAAATTTTGGATTCTTGGCCAAAGCCCTTTCAATCATAATCTTGGCTTCGTCGTCTCTCTCGGCCTTCTCGTTAACTATGCCCAAATGGAACATAGTCCAAACGGAGGCGGGATTCAGTTCGAAGGCCCTTCTCACTTCCGATACGGCTTCATCGAACCTCCCCAATGAAGCTAGCATAAGGCCGTAGAAGTCATGTGCAGAGGCAAGGCTTGGGTTGAGCGATATCGACTCTCTGAAGCTCCTCTCTGCCTCGGCCCAGTCCCAGTCATATTGGAATGCGAGCCACCCCTTCGCCATTTGGACTTCGGCGAGATGAGGGTTGACTCCAAGAGCACGGGCGAGGGCTTGTTTCGCACGAAGAAACGCCTCCCCCGCCGGCAACTCTTCTCCTGCCGCCCCTACATACATGACGGAGGTCATAGCGTAAGCCAGAGCGAATTGAGGGTCTTGCTCAGCAGCGAGTTCGAGAAATTCAATCTCCTTCAGAAGGTCCCCTCGGTCTCCCCAATATGTCCCCTTCAGATATAGAAGGTTGGCCTCAGGACTCTTGGTCGGAGCCTCCTCGACGGCCTTCCTTTCACCGGCAAGCAGCTCAATCTTGAGGGCTTCAGCCACCTTCATGGCTATGTCGCTCTGGACCGCAAAGATGTCTTGCAGCTCCCTGTCATAGTTCTCCGCCCAAACGTGTTGGTCCTCGAGGGCATCGATCATCTGTATGCTGACCCTAGCTCGGTTACCTGCCTTCCTTACACTCCCTTCCAAGATTGTGCCGGCGTTCAGTTCCCTGCTGATTTCGGGGATCGGCTTGGGCTTGCCCTTGTACTGCATGACGGAGGTCCGTGAGATCACTCGCAGCTCTCTTATCTTGGACAGCGTTCCTATCATCTCTTCCGTGAGGCCATCGGCGAAGTAGTCGTCCCCGGACTCCTGACTGAAGTTGGCGAATGGGAGCACCGCTACGCGCGTTTTGTCCAACTTCACCGGAGCAGCCACCTCTCCCTTCTCCCAAGGCAAAATCATCCTGAACACTTCCATGGGCTCTGCAACATTCTTCAGAGATTTCAGCCCTAGGCTCGAGAGCGGTATGTCTACTTTGTTCCTCACAATATCATACACATGGCGCGTCACGCAGACCCCTCCGCCTTCCGCGAGCGGCTCTATTCTTGACGCGACATTGACAGCGTCACCTGAGATATCCCCCAGAGTATCCACCACCTCTCCAACGTGGATCCCTATCTTCAGGTGGATCCGCCTCTCAGATTCGAGGGAGAGATTAAACTCCATTATCGCCCTTTGAATGTCATACGCGCACCTGACCGCATCAACAGCATTGGGGTATTCCACTAGGAATGCGTCTCCGATTGTCTTGACCTCCCTCCCGTTGTGCCTTGCCAGGATCGGCCTGATGACCTTCCTTTGCTCCTCAACGAGCACCAGCGAGAGCGACTCGTTCCTCTGTCCCAATGCGGTGTAGCCAACCATGTCAGTAAACATTATCGCAGCGAGTCTTCTCTGTCCTTGGGACAAGCTCTGTTACTCAGGTTCTAGGTAGACTTGTGATAAATCCGTTGTGGGATGCTCGAAGCCAGGATCACACTCTTGCCATTAATGAATAGCACACGCGCGGTCTCCGAATAGCCAGAGTCAAGCCCCGTTAGTCAATCAAGGTTCATTCCGAGCTATTCCAACGCAGGCCCGGAGGGGCCCGCACAGTTTACTGTTCAAGATCGGGCCCAAACGGCTTGTCGGATTCGATACCGGCAGGCCCGGACCCATGATGGGTTCAATTCTGCGAAAGACTGGCTACATCTCGGCCGGGATTGGGGCAACCAAATGGATGCCCTTCGAATGAGGTTCAGGCGTGATACAGGCTCGAGTCGGCAAGGACTCGGCACCAAGCAGGTGCGAACCCATGTCGACACCACCTTGGCCTTGGATGTTCAGTACTTCACTCTTGAAGGTTTCCAGCCCACTGATTTGACCCCCGTCGCTATGAAATAGACTCGAGTGTTGACCAGCGAACTCCTCTCGACTGAATTGATGCTCTTGGATATGTTCCGAAGGAAGCGTAGGTAGCGGGTCGCGAACTCCTTCATCTCGCTCTCCTTCATCCCACCCGCCTTCAGGGTCTCCTTCTCCCGCTCCGAAAGCCCACCCTCCCTCTCAGCCCAGTAGAGGAGATATCTGTACATCTCTAGCTTGTCCCTCGCCGGAATCCGGTCGTCCATGTCGAGTTCAGCCCGGACGTGGGCGTCGAGCCTGACCCTTTTCAACCCGAGTTGGTGAAGGTAGCCGGGGATCCGGTAGCCGACATTCCTGTCGAACCCCTCGAGCTTCTCAAAGCCCTTCGCCTCATGCTTCCAGTAGGCTCTCTGCAACTCTGTCAGCCGCGGGTCATCCGGGTAGAAAATGTTGATCGAGTCAGTCGACGCCTCGACTGTTCCGACCATCCCACCGGGCTTACAGATCCTGATCATCTCCCTCAGGGCGTCGCGGGGGTCCCGCATCGTCCACATGACGGTCTGACAGATGACTCGGTCCGCGAAGTCGTCGTCCAGCTTCATTTTGGTCACGTCGTCCTCCCGGAACGAGACGAGCCGCTGCAGCCCGGCTTCGCGCGCCAGCTTTCTCCCCTGCCTAAGGAGCTGCTCGTTCCTATCAATCCCGACGACCTCGCCCCTGCCCTCGAGGCCTTGAGCCACAAGCCGAGTCAAATGACCGGTACCGCACCCGACGTCGACAATCCTCTGTCCGGGCTTGATGTCGAGGTATCTGAGAAGGAGAGGGACGGACTCCGCCCTCCACATGTGCCTGCGGGCGAGCTCGAGGAACTTCCCGGAGAACCTGACCCCAATTCTCTTTGCCAAGGTGCGGACGGCCAACCCCTATCAGGCTCATTGCTTTTTGGATTCTCGGTGGGCGGGGGCCATGCTGAATCAGAACTTGGCTAGACCAGTAGTTGCTGGGGCATTCTGTTAGTGGCTATCAGTTTCTCTCTACCGACCCCAAGAAACCCGCTCATGGATGGCCAAGAAAAATTCCACCCCACCGGATTAAGCTCTAGTAGCAAGAATAGGCACAGAACGTGCCTTTGCCGACATGCTCATGGTGCTTGGCGGCGAACGAAGAGGCTCGTCCAAGGAGTTCATATCCAGCTGACTCGTGTCCGGCGAGTCAGGAGAATGCTCTGTCCGTCGAACGGAGTTCATTTCACGTTTGAAATCGGTCCCGGCCGGGATTCGGCACCAAATGGGTTCGAATCAAGACCCTTGCGGTGGGTTGACCACATGATCAACCGACGGGGCCTGGACCCATAATGGGTTCCTTCTTGGGCCAACGGCTGTTATTTGGACCCGGCTCGTAAGAATTCGAATAGTTAGGAATGAACTCTATTGACCGAACAGAGCTCATATCTGGTTATTTGAACGCGGGCCCGGAGGGGCCCAACCAGTTTACTGTGCAAACCCGGTTCCAAGTAGCTGACGTTGTCGCCGGACCCACGCGGTCTACCATGCAAATCCATTTCATAGTTAGAAGAAACTTCCAAAACTGGACGGCAACGACTGAAGGATTTGTCAGTCCCCCCGGCCCCTAGAAGTAAGTGGACCGTTGCAATCAGGCGTGGAATCCAACCTTTCTTAGGAATAGGGTGAATCTTTCATCTGTGCGCAAGTCGTCGAACAGGGGGTCGACTCCAAGCCATTGAATCCAGGAGATACTCCGGTCCTCGTAGGCCTTTTCGAATAACACCAGCGCCTTGTCCCCATTACCAAGTCCCCATTGGATTACGGCAATTACATCTGGCGGTACGTATCGCTCTTGAGCTAAAGCCTGAAGTTGCTCAAGAATCTTAGTAGCTTGTTCTTTCCGCCCGGATTTCGTATAGATGAGTGCGAGGTCGGCCATTGACCAGTTCGTGGGATCTCCCGCTGCGAGCTCGACGTTCTTCTTGATTTCAGATATTGCTTCCTCGAACATCGACTTGGCCAAATAGGCATAAGCTAGGAAGGTACGGGCGTTGAATGATTCCGGTTCTCGATTGAGGAACCCGAGAGCTTCAGCGATGGCATCGTCATATCTTCTCTGATAGTAGAGCGCTGCGCACCTCCCCCAATTCGGGTGAAGGGGGTCCAAGTTGGTAGACTTGACGGATTCACTCTGACTCTCATCAAACCTGCCCATCACGTTCAGGACAAACGCCCGGTTGCTGTGGGCCGCGGCATTGCTTGGGCTTGATTCTATCGCCTTTCTTAGTAGGGCCTCGGCATCGGACCACTCGTAGTTGCCGACCTTCTTTGTTGCGATTGTAACCAAAACATCAGGAGAGTTTGGCTCCAACTGCTGGGCTTTCGCCAACATCGCCTCCCCCTTTTCATACGCTTCCTTCGGTGGCATGTAGCCCATGTTTCCAAACGTGAAGTACTCTCTTGCCGCTTCAAGATAAGCAAGGGAGAAATTAGGGTCGAGTTGGATTGACTGTTCAAAGTATCTGAATGCCTTCTTCTTCTGGTCCACCTTGTCCTCGTGCGTATATTGAAGGCCTCTAAGATACAAAGAATAGGCCTCCACATTTTCGGTCGGCTTCCTTTCAATGTCACTTTTCACTTGCGGCAAGAGCTGGAGTTCCAAATGACCCGCAACCTGTTCGGCCACATCGCTCTGCACGCCGAAAATGTCTCCCAGGTCTCTGTCATAGTTCTCTGCCCAGAGGTGGCCTTCGGTGTTTGAGTCGATGAGTTGGACGGTGACTCGAATCCTCTCTCCTGCCTTTCTCACACTCCCTTCAAGGAGGGTTCCGGCCCCGAGTTCCTTTCCGATCTGAGCCACATTCTTCTCCTTACTTTTGTAATTCATCACCGAAGTTCTGGCAATTACATCTAAGCCTCTTAGCCTCGACAGTCGAGAAATCATTTCTTCAGTCAATCCGTCTGCAAAGTACTCGTCGTTGGGGTCCGGACTGATGTTCACGAAGGGCAGCACTGCGATTCTCTTAGGGGGAAGGTGAACTGGTTCGGCATGATGCGTTGACAGTTCCCAGGGCATTACCATCTTGTAGACTTCCATTGGGGCATCCAAGTTCTTCAGAGCCTTGGGACCTACACTCGTAAGGGGCAGGTCTACCTTCCCTCGCACGAAATCGTAGACGTGGCTAGTAACGCAGACTCCACCGTCCTCTGCCAGGGGCTCGATCCTGGAGGCTACGTTGACGGCGTCCCCGAATATGTCCCCCTGAGACTCTACGACTTCCCCGACATGGACTCCTATCCTCAAGTGGACCCTCTTGTCCGATTCGAGCGAGAGGTTGAACTCCCTCACTGCCCTCTGGATGTCATACGCGCACCTGACAGCGTCCACGGCGTTGGGGAACTCGACTAGAAATGCGTCCCCTATCGTCTTCACCTCCCTTCCATTATGCCTCACGAGTACTGGTCTGATGACCTTCCTTTGCTCCTCAACGAGCGCCAGCGACAGGGACTCGTTCCTCTGTCCTAGGGCGGTGTAGCCGACCATGTCGGTAAACATGATCGCTGCTAGTCGTCGCTGTCCCTGGGACAAGCTCTGCTGGACAGGTTACACGATGACTCGCGATAAATCCGTTGCGAAAAAACCAATACGATGACCTGGGCGACTTAGGCGCCTCCGAATAGCCGGAATATTCCTTTCTTGGCTAATCAGAGTTCATTCTGAGCTTATTTTCCTAGCCCGGCTAGGATTCGAACCTAGGTCGAAGGCTCCAGAGGCCCCCATCCTTGACCACTAGACGACCGGGCTACGATTTTACGCTCCTGTCTTGGACGCGATAAAAGCGTTCTACCGCTTTTTGTCCGAGGCCGTGACCGCCACGTCGCGCGGCACGGAGCCCAAGTCCTTCATCACCGAGCCCATTGTGCCCAGGGCTCCTCTGAGGGTCTCGACCGACAAGATTCCGAAGTGCCCTATCCGCAGCATCTTGTCGCGCTCTTCGTAGAGCCCCCTCGCTATCATTATCCCATGCTCCTTCTCGAGGATCCCCTGAATATCTCCGGCGTTCTGCTTCGCGACCCAGAACGAGGTAACGGTGTCCGCCCTGTGCCCTTCCTCGGCTACGAACTTCTGTCCCCAGCCTTCGACCGCACTTCGTGCCGCTTCCCCGAGCTTGCGATGTCGCGCCCACCGGTTCTCCAGTCCCTCCTCCTTCACCTCGAGCATCGCCTCTCTTAGTGCTGTGATCACCTGGGTGGCCGGCGTGGCCAAGTACATTCTGGGATCGTC
>Ga0187772_10001435_pt1 | contig 11330 bp, 10 predicted proteins | sample 0116_SJ02_MP15_2_FD_133137 | JGI IMG/M metagenome (GOLD analysis project Ga0187772, IMG submission 133137) | Tropical peat soil microbial communities from peatlands in Department of Meta, Colombia - 0116_SJ02_MP15_20_MG | ecosystem: Environmental > Terrestrial > Soil > Wetlands > Peat | place... | reverse complement strand
CGCCTTCGCATCACGATGGAGTTGGCAAGCGTCGGGATGATTAAGCGCTTTGTGGCCGCGGGACTCGGCGTGTCCGTGATCAGCGAGAGTTTTGCTCAGGATGAAGTGCGTGCGGGTCAGGCAAAGCTGATCCCGATTTCGGACATGGAGATTTGGAGGGAACTGGGTATCGTGTATCGGCGCGACCGCACCCTCCCGCGCTCTGCCTCGGCGTTTATCGCGCTCGTGCGGCACGGCGTCGGCGCGGCGGCCGGTGAACACCCCGACGGCAGCCGGGCCGCGCATCGATAGCCGCGCGATCAGTTTGCCTGGATTGAATTGCTAGTCTTCAAAACTTCCGGTTACGCCTTGGAATCCTCGCCTCGCCTGCTTGAATAGCCACTTCATCACACGGGTCGTGCTGTAGCAATAGGCGATGTTGTAGCCGAGTGTGGAGAAGCAGTGCGGTTCGCACCCCTGCTTCATTTCGAGCAGTTGTTTCGTGTCGAACTTATGGTCGCCGACCGTGCCCCAGTCGTATTTCGTGTTGTACATCGGGAAGCATGGCGCCAGCGTGCCGTTCGTGCGGATGATCAGCCAGTTCTGACCTGCGCGGCAGCCCCAATGTTCGCCGACTCCGCGCATAAATCCTTTCATGTTTTGCAGGCGCGCGACGGAATCGACCATCTTCCATCCCCGGTGCTGCTTTTCGCAGAGCCAGTCCAGCAGATCATCGACGACCGGGAAATCTTCCGGATAAATGTACGTCGGGTTGTTATCGCGGAAGTGCTTGAAATCCTTCTGCTCCATCATCGGCGCTTCGTTGATGTGAAAGGTAATCGCGATGCCGTTGTCATGCGCGATCTCCGCGAGCTGTTTCACATCGTCGATGTTGTTGCGGCAGATGTTCGTATTGAAGAACATCGTGTAGCCGTACCGATACTGCCGCTTCACGAGGTATTCGAAGTACGACTTCACGTGCTCGAATGCCTTTGGCAAGCCCGGCTTTTCGTTGATGCAATCGCATGCGAAGTTGATCGTCGCGATCCCGGCATCGGCGAGCCGGTCGGTAACCTCGGGCCGCAAGAGGCGCCCATTCGTAGCCAGGTATACCCAGAAACCCTTCTTCGCCGCGTAGTAGACCACTTTGTGGACCAAATCAGGTCGCAGCAGGGGCTCGCCGCCCGTCGGCGCGAGCACCCGGCAAGGGGTCGAGTGCAGCCAGTCGATCGCGCGCCGCGCAGTGTCTTCGCTCATGCCCTTCACGCGATTGTCATAGGACCAGCAATAATGGCAGTCGAGATTGCACTTCCAGTCGGTGAACAGGTACGCGATGATTGGCTGGAAGTCGCCCGGCAACAGGCGTGACTTGAAGTAGGGAAACATCCAGCCCTTCATGTTGTCCCAGATACGCGACGCGGGCCACTCGCGCTTGCTGTTTCGAAGCGTGCTTTCGTGGGCTTCGATGTCGGCCGCATCCAGCTCATGGATAAGTTCGGGATGCTGCGGAAATACGGGAGTGGGAAGGGAGATCTCCTCCTTGCGCTCTTTCGCCGGAATCAGATGGACGGGGAGATCAGGATCTCCCTGCAGCAGTTTGTGCAGCGGCACATCGATCCGGAACGGCTGAACAGGAATCGTCGGTAAATTCTGCTGCGGGAGCTGCGGACTCTGGGACATGAAGCCTCCGGAGGTAGGATGCCGAACCCGCCCCTGTGGATTCGGTTCGAAGATTTCTTCCCACACAAGGCTAGCAAATCTAGCAGCTTAATTTCCAGAGGCTACAGCGCCTAGCCGGGTCAGGACCCCCAATCCGCAGCCCGCTTGGTACTGGAACTAGGAGGGTTTGCGTAGCAGTTCGTACAGTTCGTTCGCGCCGGCGAATTCTTGTTCGATGTCCCTGTTGGCTAGGTGGGTACGCAGGTAGTCGACGGCTTGTGCAAGCCGGTCGAGTGCGCGGGAGAGGTTGTCCGTGTTAGTTAGCAGGACATCGCGCCACACGCTATACGGGCTGCCCGCAAGCCGCAGCGTATCGTGCAGTCCCTGCCCGGCAAGAGAAAGAGGTAATCCCGTCTCGTCCGTTTCATCCTGGACCACCCGTGCTAGAGCCACAGCCACAAGCTGCGGCAGGTGCGACACGATGCCGACCGCCCAATCATGCGTATGCGGATCGGACCAGACCGGACGGGCGCCCATCGCGCGAACGACGTCGGCGAATTGCTTTGCGCGCGGGTCAGCCGTCGCTTCGGTTCCCATCAACACGTAGGGCGCGCCGTTGAACAGATTGGCTTCGGCCTGACCGATCCCAGACCGCTCCTTGCCGGCCATCGGATGTCCGCCCAGAAAGAGCGCGTCGCCACGGAAGTCCTCGCGCGCGGCGTGGCAAATAGCTGCTTTTGTGCTGCCGGCATCCGTAATCAGCGCGTGTGGCTCGGCCGCTCTCGCAATCGCGCCCAGCGCCTCGATGCTTGCGACAATTGGCAATGCTACGTAAACAAGGTCAGCGCCTCGTACCGCGGACGGGAGATCGGGCGCCGCTTCGTCAATCGCTCCGAGCGCAACAGCCGCCGCCGCGGAGCCCGAGTGGCTGAAACCGACAATCGAAATCTCGGGAAATTGCCGGCGCAAAGCCAGCGCAAACGAGCCGCCAATCAAGCCCGTCCCGATAATGGCGACCCGGCGAAAGGGAGTTGTAGCCGCCATCGTTCAGTTGGTGAAAATCCGCGCTATGAGCACGCCATCAGGATGGCAGGTCGCGGAGCCGTCATTTCCGGCCCCGCCCCGCTGCTGTTGATTCCGGCTTCAGCCAGGACATCTGCGCGCGCAGTTCCTTGCCGACATTTTCAATCGGATGATTCTTGTCGCGCTCGAGGAGCTTCGCGTATTGAGGGCGTCCCGCCTGATTCTCGAGCACCCATTCTTTAGCGAAGGTGCCTGTCTGAATCTCGGTCAGAATTTTCTTCATCTCGCCCTTCACGCGCTCATCGATCACGCGATTTCCTCGCGTCAGGTCGCCGTATTTTGCCGTCTCACTGACGAATTTGTGCATCTCGGCGATACCGCCCTCATAGATCAGATCGACGATCAGCTTCAGTTCATGAAGGCACTCGAAATACGCGGATTCGGGCTGGTAACCCGCTTCGACCAACGTCTCCCATCCCGCTTGAATCAACGCTCGCGCGCCGCCGCAAAGCACTGCCTGCTCCCCGAACAGGTCGGTCTCCGTTTCTTCGGCGAAAGTGGTTTGAATGACGCCCGGACGCGTCCCCCCAATCGCGTGCGCGTACGCGAGCGTCCGATCGAACGCGTGGCCCGACGCATCCTGATGCACTGCGAGCAAACACGGCACGCCGCGCCCAGCCTCATACTGGCGTCGCACGAGATTTCCCGGTCCCTTCGGCGCGACCATGGTCACATCCACATCCTTCGAAGGCGTGATCTGACCGTAGTGAATGTTGAACCCGTGCGAGAAAAGCAGCATCACGCCCGGCCGCAAATTCGACGCGATCTCGTGCGTGTAGATCGCGGGCTGCGCCATGTCAGGAGCGAGCATCACGATCACATCCGCGCCTTCAGACGCTTCCGATGGGCTTGCCAGTTTCCACCCGTCCTGTTCCGCCTGTGCCCACGACCCGCCGCCGCGCCGCAGTCCGACGACCACATCGAGCTTGCTATCGCGCAGATTCAGCGCGTGCGCACGCCCCTGGCTGCCATACCCAATCACCGCGATACGCTTGCCTTCGAGTGCGCGGGGATTCGCATCTTTTTCCCAAAACATCTTTGCCATGTGTTCTCTCCTTAAGATCGCCTCGAATTCACGGAATCTTCATGCGGCGCTTGTGACCGCACCTTCCGACGCCGACGAAACCAGTTTTGCGTACTTCGCCATCACCCCGCTCTTGTAGCGCGATACCGGCGGTTTCCACTGAGCGCGTCGCTCGTCGAGATTCGCCTCGACATCGAGCCGGCGCGCCCTCACGTCGAGCGTGATTTTATCGCCATCCCGGAGCAACGCGATCGGCCCTCCGTGCGCCGCCTCCGGTGCCACATGCCCGACCATCAGACCGTGCGTGGCGCCGCTAAATCGCCCGTCGGTGATCAGAGCGATCGATTCGCCCAACCCTTGCCCGACAAGGGCGCCCGTCACCGCAAGCATCTCGCGCATCCCCGGCCCGCCCTTTGGTCCTTCGTAACGGATCACGACTACGTCGCCCGGCTTGATCTCACGCCGCTGGACGGCCTCGAAACAAGATTCCTCGGAGTCAAAAATCCGTGCCGGGCCGCTGTGAAACACGCGCTCGTGTCCCGAAAGTTTCACAACGCATCCTTCCGGCGCCAGCGAGCCGCGCAAAATCGCCAGTCCACCATCTTTCTTGACTGGGTTCGAGAGCGGCCGGATCACTTCCTGATTCGGCATTTCATGCGCCTCGCGAATCTCGTCGAAAAGGTTTCGCCCCGACGACGTAATTCCATCCTCTAGTAGCCCCGACTCTTGCAGCCGCTTTCCGAGCAGCCGCATGCCTCCGGCCGCGAACATGTCGGGTGCCGCGAATCGCCCTCCCGGCTTGAGATCCGCGAGAATCGGAGTCTTTAGCGAAAACTTGTCGAATTCGTCGATCGTCAGCGGCACGCCCGCGTCGCGCGCAATCGCCACCAGGTGCAGCACCGCGTTCGTCGAGCCGCCCGTTGCCATCACCGACGCGATGGCATTCCGCAACGACGCCAGCGTGATGATTTGCTTCGGACGGATGTCGTGCTTCAAAAGGTCCATCACCGTCTTGCCGCACTCGACGGCAGCTTGCGCTTTCGACGGATGAACCGCCGGTATTTCGTTCGCGCCCATCGGCGACATTCCGAGAAACGTGATGGCCGTCGCCATCGTGTTCGCCGTGAACTGTCCGCCGCACGCGCCCGCGCCCGGACATGCCACGTTTTCCAGTTCGCAGACGTCTTTCTCGCTCATTTTTCCTGTGGCAAAGGCGCCTGGCGCTTCAAAGACATCTTGAATCGTCACATCATGGCCGTGGTAGTGGCCGGGCATGATCGATCCGCCATAAAGCGACAGGGAAGGAAGGTTCAGCCGCGCAAGCGCCATCACGGTGCCTGGAATCGTTTTATCGCACCCGCAGATCGCGACCACCGCGTCAAAAGAGTGCGAGCGCACGAAAAGCTCGATCGAATCCGCGATCACTTCGCGTGAAACCAGCGAGCCCTTCATCCCCTCAGTGCCCATTGTGATGCCGTCCGAGATGACGATCGTGTTGCACTCGATCGGAGTTCCACCTGCGGCGCGAATACCCTCTCTCACTTTGTCGGCGATGCCGCGAAGGTGCGAATTGCACGGCGTCACGTCCGACCAGGTATTGGCAATGGCGACCAGCGGCTTCGCCAGATCGGCGTCCGTCAGCCCCGTCGCTTTCAACATGGCCCGGGCCGGCGCTCGTGCAATGCCTTTCTTGATTGCGTCACTCTGCATGTCTGTCGAGTCTTCCTTGCTTTGCGAGAATTGCCCTCAAACTAAAAAAGCCCCGCCACCCTTTGCAGGTGCGGGGCGAATACGCCTAAGCTTGGCTTAGGAGGGTGGCCCCCACCCGATCGCTACGTATACGATTACATAAAACGGTCGCGTCATAGAGTATCGTCTCATCCAAAAATCGACAAACGCTTTCCGGCGGCGCGCGCCCGGCGTCTTTTTCTGAAGTTCCACCGATCGCGCATTCACTCTGCTCAATTTCGCCCGATTCGGGTCGATAAGTCAAATTTCCAATTATTGCGACCAGCATAAAATGCGCTTATGCGCCCCGATTGTGCATGAAGCGCTTGACGCTCCTCGGACCGTTTTGTATAGTCGATTTTCAGCTTGTGCTCGGTGGGAGCTGAAAGGAAGTTCAAAGAGCGCCGTGCGTATCTACTGCCAAAGCTTCGCCTTTAGGTACCGCTTCTCCTTTACGGAGGAGCGGGCCGGCGAAACGCGCGCGGAAAAGACGAGCAAGTAAAAGCCGCACAAAGTTTCGACTACCGGGCCGCGACCTCACAAAGAGGACGCGGCTTTTTTGTTGTGTAGCGAGATAATCGGGCGCGGAGGCACAAGCGGATCATGAAAATCGACGACTGGCGCCGAAAAATCGACGCGATCGACACGGCCATGTTGCATCTTCTGAACCTTCGTGCAGAGCTCTCGCTCGAAGTCGGCCGAATGAAGTGTGAGGCCGGCGTGCCGCTCCGGGCGCCCGAACGCGAGGAGGAGATCCTCACGCGCATGAGACAAACAAATCCGGGCCCGCTCGACGGAGAGACGGTCGGGAAAATCTACCAGTTGATTCTCGACGAATCGATTCGTACGCAAACACGATTCGGATACGACGTCGCGCCCGAGTCGAAAACCGCCGGACCCGAGCGGCGCGCCAAACGCCGAAAAACGAAGCGGCAATGAGAATCGAAAAAAACGCGCGCGTGGCATTTCAAGGAGAACGCGGCGCCTTCAGCGAAGAGGCGGCCGTGAAGCTTCTTGGCGAGGAGATCGTGCTCGTGCCCCGGCCCACTTTCGAAGCGGCTTTCAGCGCGATTCGTGACGGTGCGGCCGATTACATTCTCGCGCCCATCGAGAACAGCCTGGCGGGTTCGGTGCACCGCTCTTTCGATCTTTTGGTGGATAGCAAGCTCAACATTCTGGCCGAGGTCGTGATTCCGATTTCGCACAGCCTGATCGCCGCACCCGGCGCCAGACTGGAAGACATCACTGTGGTCGAATCGCATCCCGTAGCTCTCGCGCAGTGCGAACAGTTTTTCGCCGCGCACCCGCGGATCAAGAGAATTGCGACCGAGGACACAGCCGGCAGCGTGCGCGAAGTTGTCAAGTCGGGCGACCGCACACGGGCCGCCATTGCCGGGCGCCGCGCCGCGGAGATCTATGGCGGCGCCATTTTGCAGGAGCATCTCGAAGACAATCGCGAAAACTACACGCGTTTCTTGCTGCTTTCGGAATCGACGGCCGTTCCCGAAAACGCGGACAAACTCTCCCTGGTCTTCCAGCTCGATCATCGTCCCGGCGCGCTTTTTCACGCGCTCGAACCCTTCGCACGTCGCGATCTGAATTTGTTGAAGATCGAAAGCCGGCCCGTGCACGGCAGCCCGTGGCAGTACCGGTTTTATTTGGATTTGCAGGCATCGCGGCGCGATCCGGAAGTAGCCGGAGCGCTGCGCGAATTGGAAAGCCTGGTCGTGAATCTGCGGATTCTCGGATCGTACGTATCGGCGCAGCGATCGGTCGGAGCGAAATCTTAGGACTACGAGGACTCGAAAATGATTTTCAACATGCTCGGCGAAGCAACGGATGAACAAATCAACCACATCGTCGACCGCATCAAGGAATGTGGCTATGAAGCGCATCTCATCCGAGGCAAGGAGCGAACCGTGATCGGCGTCGTCGGCAACAGCCGAACGAGCCGCGAGGAGCTGTTGGCGCTTAGCTCGGCGCCCGGCGTCGAAGAAATCGTGCGGATTTCACATCCGTACAAACTGGCTGCGCGCAGTGTCCGCCCCGAAGGCACCGTCATCGATCTCGGCAAGGGTGTTTCGATCGGGGGCAGGGAAGTCGTCGTCGCCGCCGGTCCCTGCGCCGTCGAATCCTCCGAGCAAATTCACGACATTGCCGCGAAGGTGGCGCAAGCTGGCGCGAAGCTTCTGCGCGGTGGCGCGTTCAAGCCGCGTTCTTCACCGTACAGCTTCCAGGGCATGGGCAAAGAGGGTCTGGAGCTTCTCCGCGACGCAGCCGATAAGAACAGCCTGCTCGTAGTCAGCGAGGTGATGGACCCGTCGCAGATCGAAATCATGCTGCCTTACGTCGACGTGCTGCAGGTGGGCGCGCGCAACATGCAGAACTACCATCTGCTCCGAGGACTCGGCGAAGTCGACAAGCCCGTGCTGCTCAAGCGGGGCATGTCTGGAACGATCGAGGAATTGCTGTTGAGCGCTGAATACATCATGGCCGGCGGAAACTACAAAGTGATCCTCTGCGAACGCGGGATCCGCACATTCGAAACCGCGCTGCGCAACACGATGGACATCGCTGCGATTCCGGTCCTCAAAAGCCTCTCACATCTCCCCGTTGTCGCCGATCCCTCGCACGGAACGGGGAAACGCGACAAGGTGGCGCCGATGGCCCGCGCCGCCGTCGCAGCGGGAGCAGACGGGCTTTTGATCGAGGTGCATCCCGACCCCGAGCGCGCAATGTCCGATGGAGTCCAATCGCTCTACCCCGATCAGTTCGCGCAATTGATGAAGGAGATTCGCGCAGTTGCTCTTGCGGTCGGGCGCTCTGTTGCTGAACCTGAGCTTGCAACCCGCGGCGGGGCTGTGTCAGCGGCTCGCTGAGCTGAACCCGTATTTCTGGAAGACCGCAGTGGCCGCAGGGCTCGCGAGAAAGTCAGCAAACTGCTTCGCCGCGACGGGATTCTTCGAGCTTTTGATCACCGCCACCGGATAGATCACCGGCGCGTGCGATCCCGGCGGAGCCTGCGTCACCACTTTTACCTTCGAGGAAGATTGCGCATCGGTCGCGTAGACAACTCCAGCATCCACGTTTCCCGTTTCCACGTAGGTGAGCACCTGCCGAACATCCTTTCCGAGCACAGCCTTGGAGCTCACAGCTTCGTAGATTCCTAGATGCGTCAACACTTCCTTGGCGTATTGCCCGGCGGGAACCGCCGTGGGTTCACCAAGAGCGACTTGCTTCACGTCAGAACGGGTCAGGTCCTGGAAGGAAGAGATGTGCTGAGTGGAGTCTTTTGGAACAATTAGGACGATCTCGTTGCGCAACAAATCCCTCCGGGTACCCTCAAGCAGTAGCCCCTTTGTCTCGAGAGCGTCCATCTGCTTCGGCGCCGCGGAGAGAAACACGTCGACCGGCGCTCCCTGCTCGATCTGAAGCTGAAGCGTGCCCGACGCGCCATAGTTCGTCGCGATAGAGGCGTTCGGGTTTTCCCGTATATAAATCTGCTTCAATTCATCGAGCGCATCCTTCAGACTTATCGCTGCTGATACAGTCAGTTCGACCTTGGCGGCTTGCGGTGAGTCGCCTGCAAAGCTCCCGGCCGGCTCGCAGAGCAGGGACAAGCACAGAATGGCGGAAAGAAACGCGCGGCGGAGCATGAAGACCCCCGGACAGTTTTGTTTGCCGCCTGCGCGGTAGGAACCGTTGCAGCGACTGCAATACGGATTAACACACTTCTGTCCGCCACGTCAAATCGGAAAAAGATGGATTGGGCCGCGGAGCCTAAACTCGAACGATCATCACTTCCGTGGATTTGATCAGTGCCGCAGCCTTGTCTCCGACTTTCAGGCGCAGTTCCCGCACCGCATCGGCAGTGATAATTGACGTGATTCTTTGGCTGCCAATCGAGAGCGTCACTTGCGCCATAAGGCCGTCTACTTTCACCTCTGTCACGCGGCCGACCAACTGATTGCGTCCGCTGATTTGGCGGAAGTTGGGGCGGCGCTGCTCGACGGGCAGGCGCTCTGATTGAAGGTGCAGGAATTTGTCGAGTTCCGTCTCGGGGATGCGATGATGCCCGCCGGCCGTCTTCACGGTTTGCAGCTTCTTCTTGTAAATCCACTGCTTTAGGGTCGGATAGCTGATACCGAGTACCTTGGCAGCGTCACGCGGGGTCAGGAGTGTGGATGTTCGCATCGCATTCACAAGGGATTCATGTTTCTAGCCTACGTTGCGCCGTTGCGTCAATGCTTGGTTTGAGCCGGCTCCGGCGTGCCTGCCGCGAATAATATTGGGCGGTTACGTTGACAGGAAGACTACGCAGGGCTAGACTGATCCCGGAATATGATAAACCCAGTTTTCCCAAGGGCTTGTTGTAGCTGTTGTAGCCGCGCGCAGATGTGTGCGTTGCCCGGGGAGATGGGTTTGACAAGCTGAGTTCGTAAGAAAACCAAGCTTGAAATCGGCCCGCCCTCGGAGCAAATCCGGGAGGCGGGTTTTTTGTTATGGCAAGGAAGGAATTCGTGATCGACCTTGAAAGCAGCGACATAGAAGCGAGTGCGCCCGAGCGGCTCGACCATCTGAAGATGCTCGAGGCCGAGAGCATCTTCATTTTCCGCGAAGCGGCGGCTGAATTTGCCCGTCCGGTGATGCTCTATTCGATCGGCAAGGACTCGTCCGTTATGCTGCGTCTGGCGCAGAAGGCGTTCTATCCTGGAAAAATTCCGTTCCCGCTGCTGCACATCGACACGAGCTACAAGTTTCCTGAAATGATCGAGTTCCGCGACTGGTACGCCAAGCATGTCGGCGCCGAATTGATCGTGCACAAGAATCAGAAGGCTCTCGACGAAGGCGCGAATCCGTACACACTCGGCACACAGAAATGCTGCGGATTGCTTAAAACTCGCTCGCTGCTCGACGGTCTTGCGGAAGGTGGCTTCGACGCTGCCTTCGGCGGCGCGCGCCGCGACGAGGAGAAATCGCGCGCCAAGGAGCGCGTCTATTCCTTCCGGGATGCGCTCGGCCAATGGGACCCGAAAAACCAGCGCCCTGAGTTATGGAGTCTTTACAACAGCCGCCATCACAAGGGCGAAAGCATCCGCGTGTTTCCGCTCTCGAATTGGACCGAGCTCGACGTGTGGCTCTACATTCACGAGGAAAAGATTCCGATTGTTCCGCTCTATTTCGCCAAAGAGCGCGAAGCGATCGTTCGTGGCGACCAGATCATCTTGACGCAAACCGGCGTGCGCGTGCTGCCGGGCGAGAAGACGCAGATGGTCAAGTGCAGAATGCGCTCGCTCGGGTGCGTGCCGTGTACTGGCGGAATCCGGTCCGACGCCGACACCGTGCCGAGAATCATCGAGGAGATGATCTCCTTCCACCGCTCGGAGCGCGAGAACCGCGTGATTGACCACGACGAAGAAGGTTCGATGGAGATCAAGAAGCGCGAAGGATATTTCTAGTGTCGACGGCAACTCCAGAACCGGCTGCCTCGGCGCCGGCCGCAGCCTCGCCGACAGTCGCGACAACGGGCATCACCGGCTCGCTCCAGCGCAACACCGGCCTGCTGCGCTTCTCCACCGCAGGCAGTGTAGACGACGGCAAGTCGACTCTGATCGGCCGTCTGCTTTACGACAGCAAGTCCGTTTTCGAAGACCAGCTTGCCTCCGTACAAAAGAGCAAGATTAATCGTGCGGCCGGCCCGATCGATTTCTCGCTTCTCACCGACGGCCTTCGCGCCGAGCGCGAGCAGGGAATCACCATCGACGTCGCCTATCGCTACTTTTCGACGCCGCGCCGCAAATTCATCATCGCCGATACGCCCGGCCACGAGCAGTACACGCGCAACATGGCTACCGGT
>Ga0187772_10001434_pt1 | contig 11331 bp, 7 predicted proteins | sample 0116_SJ02_MP15_2_FD_133137 | JGI IMG/M metagenome (GOLD analysis project Ga0187772, IMG submission 133137) | Tropical peat soil microbial communities from peatlands in Department of Meta, Colombia - 0116_SJ02_MP15_20_MG | ecosystem: Environmental > Terrestrial > Soil > Wetlands > Peat | place... | reverse complement strand
CGTCCCTCTCCGGACCGGGCTGCTCCGAGGCCCCGGCACCGCGCGCACGACGTTCGTGCCGATCCGGGAACAACGGAAGCTCCCCGCGCTCTTCGAGGAGTGGACCGACCAGACCGATGCGGGGGGGTCCTCTCCCCCTACGACGTCCCCGGAGGCCGTCCCCGCCGCCGTCACGGAGGAGGTCGTGATCGCCCAAGGGTGCGTGAGCGGCTGCAGCTACTGCTACAGCCGGCTCGCCCGCGGTCCGCTCGAGAGCGTGTCGAGCCTCGAGATCGCGCGGCGGGTCCGGGCCGCGGTCGCGCGCGGAGCGGCCGAGGTACGGCTGACCTCGCTCGACACCTCCGCGTGGGGAATCGATCTACCGACCGGGGAGCGCCTTCCCGACCTCCTCGAGGCGGTCGCCGGGCTCTCCGGCGACTTTCGGGTCCGGGTCGGGATGATGAGCCCGCAAAGTCTCGGGCCGATCGTCGGACGGTACCTCGAGGCCCTCGGGGACCCTCGGTTCTACCGGTTCCTCCACCTTCCGGTGCAGAGCGGCTCCGACTCCGTGCTCGACGCGATGCGGCGCGGGTACACGGTCGCCGAGTTCCGGCGCGAGGTCGCGCTCGCCCGCGCGGCGTTCCCCGATCTCCACCTCTCGACCGACATCATCCTCGGCTTCCCGGGAGAGACGGAGGCCGACTTCCTGGCGACCGCCTCCCTCCTCGAAGAGATCGGGCCCGAGACCGTCAACGTGACCCGCTTCTCGCCCCGTCCCGGCACGCCCGCGGCCCGGCGCCGCCCCGTCGCGAGCGGGATCGCGAAGCGGCGTTCGCGCGCCCTCACGGAGCTCCGACTCCGGGTGGCGCGCGCACGGCTCGAACGCTGGATCGGACGGTGTGCGACCGCGCGCGTCGTGGAGTACGGACCCGACGGGTCCGCGGTCGCCCGTCTCGCGAACTACCTCCCCGTCGTCCTCGATCGGCGTCCCCCGCTCGGGAGCGACGTCGCGGTCGAGGTCGAAGGGGCGCGATCGACGTACCTGCTCGGACGCGTGGTCGAGACCGCGCGCTGAGCGGCCGGCCACGGGGCCGGTCGCCCGAACGGATTTCGTCCTCGACCTCCCCGAGCGCCCTGCCTTCTAAATAGTGGGTCCGCGCAGTAGTTTTCGGGACGGACCCGCTCTCGCGGGGGACCCTCCGCGTCCGTCGACATGACCGCTTCGCTCACCGGCATTGAGATCGTCATCATCGCCGTCATCGTCGTCCTCGCCTGCGCGCTCGCGGCCGTCGGCCTCTACATCCTTCGCAGCATGCGCCGACGGCGCGACAAGCTCCTCGGGGAGCTGAAGAGCTCTCCCGAACTGATCCAGGACCGCGCGTTCAACCGGATCGCGATGGCCCGGCGCGAGGCGGAGATCGTCGGCCGCTCGGGCGTCGACATCACGCGACCCCGGGAGCTGATCGCGGAGGCCCAGGGCGCGTTCGATACCCGGAACTACGACCGGGCCTACCAGTCGGCCCAGTCCGCCCACGAGGCTCTCGTCCACGCCCGGAGCGCCTCCACGCCGCTCCCGAGCGCTCCGGAGCATGCCCCCCTGCCGGGTCCCCCCGGGGGACCTGCCGTACCGGCCTCCGCCTCGGGCGCCCCCTCGTCGGCCTCCTCGACTCCGGCTTCTCCGATCCCGAAGAACCGGGTCGAGTCCCAGTTCCAGCTCCATGTGCTCGAGCAAGAGCTCGGAGAGGCCCGGGCGGCGCACGCCCCCGCGAGCCGGATCCAGGCCGCGGACGGCCTCCGGCAGCAGGCGGCGTCGGCGTTCTCCCTCGGCGACTACACCGAGGCGTTCCGGCTCGCGCTCCGCGGGCGGCGCCAGCTGGGGGCGACGCTCGAGACCCTCCCTCCGTCGACGAAGCCCTCCGGCCCGGGGGGAGAAGCGGCAACCGCCAGCAAGGGTCCGATCGACGCCGGCGCCGCGGCCGACCGGGTGGCGAGCGCGAACCGGTGCCCCGACTGCGGCTACCCCATGCTCGCGGACGACGCCTTCTGCCGCGGCTGCGGCCGGCAGAACGCCGAGCTCAAGTGCCCCCACTGCGGCGCGAGCCGCGAGCCGATGGACACCTTCTGCGGCCGCTGCGGCGAGCGGTACGCGTGAGCCCCCGGCTCACGCGGCCGGCGCGACCCATTCGTCGAGACGCCGCTGCGTCCGGGCATCGTGGAGCACCGCGCTCGCGCGCAGCCAGCGCGGGCCCGGGATCGCGAACGTGGCGCCGATCTTCCGCACGAGATCGTCGAGGGACGCGAGACGTTCGGGCCGGCGATGGAGCGCCGCCCGGACGTGCTCCCGGACGTTCCAGACGCCGAGCGGAAGGATCTCGCCGGGGTGGACCTCCCGGAGGACGACGACCCCCGCCTGCCGCCCCAGCGAAAGGAGGGCCTCGCTCGTCGCGAGCCGCGCCGCGTAGTAGCAGCCGCCGATCGAGGCGTACGTCGTACGCCCATCGTGGCCCTCGTGATCGCCCATGACCACGATCTGGTTCGGGTCGGGGTTCCAGAGGGTGTTCGGGTACCAGGCTTCGATCGACTCGTACCGATAGGCGCCAGGTAGGAACACGAGCAGCCAGCGGTTGTCGAGCGCGGTCAGCTGATAGACGAGGATCTCCCCGAGCTCGGGCTGGAGCCGGATCCGTTCGAGGTTCTGCTTCGAGAGAAGGTCGTCGACCGCTGTGATGCTCCAGCGGGTTGGGACCAGCCGCCGCCGGCCTCGCCGACCGAGCGTTCCGACGCTGAAGGCCCGCTGGATCCGGCTCACCCGGACCCCGCGCTGGTAGAGCTCCCCGACCGCCACCCGGGCGTTGGCGTCGGTGTCCGACGTCAGCCGATCGAGATGGGGATCGACCCGTCGCACGTTGAGCTCGAACCGCTCGATCGGCGCCGACGGGCCGAACGGAGGGGCCGAATCGGAGAGCGCCAGGTGGCCCCGCGGCGGGCGGCGGAACCGGGCCTCGCTCTCCGCGGACTCCGCCGCGATGCCGAGCAGCTGGTACTCCTCAAGGAGCGGGATCGGCCGCTCGGCATCGGTGACCCGCATCCGCGACGTGCCGCGGACGAGTCCGGTGCGGAACGAGACGACCTCCGCGACGGTCCGGCCGACCCACTCCTCGGGGGTGTCGTAGAGTTCGGTCGATCCGTGCTCCGGGCTCAGCAGGGGGCCGAGGGAAACGCTCGGGTATCCAAACCGACCGACGAAGACCCCGGGCGGGGACGAGCCCGCGAAGTCGGTGCCCCCGACCATGGGGAGGGTGCGCTGGAAGGCATCGTATTTGAGAAGGATCGGGCAGATCGGCTTCCCGCAGAGGAGCTGGGCCGAACGGCACCGCAGGCACATCGTCGGATCCTCCCGGAGTCCGGGAATGCTCCAGGAGAGCGACTCGACCGGTGCGAGGCCCGGAATCGGCGGCGTCGGGGCCGGACTCGCCATCGCCTAGACACAGGGGACGCGGGCTCTATACTCCGAGGGAGGGGTCATGAAACGCCGGGCCGGCTCCCTCGTGCGACGGCCCCCCGGCCCCCGCGCCCTCACGCTCAAATAGCGGGGACTGGTGCGCCGCCTCCGTCTGGGACTGTGGGGTAGCTTGGTCCATCCTTCGGGGTTCGGGACTCCGAGACGCCAGTTCAAATCTGGCCAGTCCCACTTGCTCGACCTGCCTTGCGCGCTGGTTCGAAGAACCGGCGCGCGAGACGGCCCATCCCTTCCTGCGGCCCATCCGAGGCCCAGGGTAGTGTCAATCCGGGCCGAGGGGGTACTTCTCCCGCACCTTTTTCCTATGATCTCGCGGGGATGAGCGAGATCCGCCCGCCACAATCAAGGAACGCCACCCCTCGCGGGTTCGCCCCCCTGGGGAGTTGGGCGCTCGTTGGCTCCCTATCCGCTTCGCGCAGCGGGCCCCCGAGGTCGGGATACCCACCGCCGTCGCGGGTTCAGTACGAGATGGACTTCAGTACCGCGGTACCCGAGTCCTTTTCGAAAGTCAGTTGGGCGGTGCCCGAGGCGGAGGGGCCGATCCCGCTCGCCGTGCCGACGCTTCCGTCCACGAGCACCCCGGTCTGGCAAGTCAGCACGGTCTCGATCACGTAGGTGTCGCCCGCGGTAAGGTCGGCGACGATGAGCTCCACGATTGTCTTCGGGGAGACGGTGAGGGCCACCGCCGCGTTGGTGTCGAACAACGAACTGGAATTATGGTAGATGGTCTGGGCGCTCGTCGTGGTGGAGGTGGTCACGTCGACCAACCAGGCGTCCAACTGCACGTTCGCGTAGGCGTACGCGCTGCCATTGACCGTCGTATTGTCCATCAGATCGAGATTGACGGTGTAAGCGACTGACCAACTCACCTTGATGTGATCCTTCGCCGCGCTCGCGGCCGGGGTGAACGAGCTGGTGTTCATCCCGAAGTAGCCTGTGACCCCCGCGAACTCGCTGACCCACGAGGTGCAGGGTACGGCGCTCGAGTACAGGTTGGCTTCGCCACGACCGGTCTTGAGGGCAAAGTTCGGCGGATCCAGCACCAGGTTCTCCGACCCGGTGCACGAACCCGGCCCAACCGAGGGAGGGTCCACGCCCGCGTTGACGGTCCCGGAGTATGGATGAGTCAGGACGATCCCCAGCCCGGAGCCGAGAGCGAGGGGAGCGAGGGTGAGCAGCGACACGGCGAACAGGACTCCCGTGGCGGCGGAGACTCCAACCACGCGACGCCTCGAGACGCGTCGTGGCCGTCGCCGCACGACCCCAGCGGTCTCCGGCTCCGTGCCGTGCACCCAGGTCGCGGTTTCGGCGAGTTTCGCGTCGTGGCTGGAGACTAACATATGCCGATCCTCGCTGCGGTAGACATCGGGTGAGATTTCTACCTGCCGACGTGGCCAACCCTCGGCGGCGGCGAACTCGAAACTTCGAAGGCCCGCGGACGCGCGGCGTGCAAATCGACCGATTTCGGGCCATTAATGAGAGGTCTGAGAGTCAGACAGGCCCGTCTGTCCCCGGTCGCGCCTCATTCAAAGAACCAACGCGCGAGGCGGCCCACTTGCTCGACCGTGCTGCCGCCTCCGGTCGGCGGTCCGGTGGGTCCGATCAGAACGTTCCGACGAGCTTCCGCATCGCCGCGCCGCCCGCCTGGAGGACCGGCCCGCCGTGGTACGTCATGAGAGAGTCGACGGAGAGCTGGCTCATCCGCCGGGCGGAGATCTGAGCGGTCGGAGTGTGGAACGTGTACTCGGGGACGGTGAGCACGACCCCCGCACCGTGGCCGAAGAAGAGGTCCCCTGAGAAGAGGATCTTACGTTCGGCCTGGTAGAAGGCGGTGTGCCCCGGGGTGTGCCCGGGGGTGTGGTACGCGATGAGGCCTCCCGCGGCGTCGACCGTGTCCCCGTCCTTCAGGACCTCGTCGACGCGGAACGGTTCGGCCGGGGGTGTGCCGGGACCCTCGTACTTCGGCTCTTCGGCGATGTACGCCGCTTCGATCCAGTGGGCGAAGGTCCGCGCGCCGGTCTTCTGGGCGAGGTGCTTCAGCGAGCCCACGTGGTCCCGATGGAGGTGGGTGATGAGGATCTTCTTCACCGAACGTGGCTCGATGCGGAGCTTCGTGAGGTACGCCTCGACCTTCTCGTGGGCGCCGGGGAGACCGGTGTCGATGAGCGTCCAGCTCGCGCCCTTGTCCTTGACGAGGTAGACGTGGGTCGAGAAATCCGGGGACGGGTCGATCCCATCGATCAGGTGCACTCCGGGGAGGATCTCGCTCATAGAGGATCGGCCCGGGGAGCGGCCCGGCCCATAAAGGGGATTCGGACCGTCACCGGCGGGTCCGATTGACCTCGGGCACGCCCGATGATTTTCAACGGAGTTTTTTTATAGTACGAGGTCGACCCACTGACGATGGCGAATCGTCCGTTGCTATTGGCGGTAGTCGTATTGCTGATCGTCTCGTCGATGGTCGTGCTCGCAGCGCCCACCACCCGGGGGGCGCCCGCGGCCACGCCGCCGAGGGCGAGCGGATCCCACCCCGCGATCTCGACCCTAGAGATGTTCACCTCGAGCGGTTCCTGCCCGACGTGCAACATTAGTTCCTACACCTCAGGCGCCCACGACCAGTACGGCGACTACGGGACGAATATCCTCTATTTTGCCTTCTACGACCCGACCGCCGACAAGATGGTGAACTTCACGGTCGCGGACCAGAACGCGAGCCGCGATGGGGTCGCCCAGCCGGCGTACCACGTCGAGGTCCCGAACAACAACGTGACCTACGAGTACTACTCTTACGAAACGGGACTCTCCTACACCTTCCCGGCGAACCTCAAGATCGGCGGCTGGTGGACCGTGAACGTCACGGCGCCGCTCGGCGGGAGCGTCCAGTACAACATCTCGGTCAGCACGTTCTACACGACGCTCACCGGCACCCCGGCGCCGAACTCGCCTGTGCTCCCAGGGGAGTCGATCGTCACGGTCTACCAGGCGCTCTCCCTCGTCAACAACGCCCCCGACACCTCGATCACGAACGTCGCGGCCGAGGGCTGGTACTTCGGGGCGAACGACACCTACCTTTCGCTCACGAACGGCATCGTCGTCCTCCCCGTCACCGCCTACGGGAACTACACGTGGATGGTCCCGGCGAACGCGACGTACGGTAGCTACATCTACCTCGACATCTGGATGACGATCAACGTCAACGGGAAGGTCGCCGAGAACGAGTCGTTCGAGGCGGAGTATAACGTCGGACGCCCCTACTTCGCGTACGTCTACATGGAGTCGAATAACGCCTACGGCGGCTATTGCCGTTTGGACGGCGGGTACCAAGACTACTATCAGACCGGCTCCTATGTCCAGTTCTGCGGGCAGGCCGGCGTCCTCGGCAGCTACGACAACTTCGTTCCGCTCGCGGGGCTCCCCGTCTCGATCTCGTTCTGGAACGGGACGAACTCGGTCACCCCACCCGGGAACCCGCCCACGATGCTTACGTCGAACTCGACGGGCATCGTAGCGTTCTCCTTCTACGCGAACATCCCGCAGTTCAGCACCTACTACCGGTACCCGTTCTACAACTCGGTCAACATCTCGATCGTCGACTCGGCGGCGAAGCCGGTCCCCGTGAATCACGACTTCAAGTTCTGGGGCAACTACTCGTTCTGGATGGAGCCGGCCGAGAACGCGGTCGGCGTGACGGTCACCCTCAACCAGCTCGCGTACTTCCCGGGTCAGGCGATCTCGGCCACGTGGACGCTGAGCAGCAATACGTCGAAGACGGGCTCGCTGACCGTCTCCTCCTGGCAGCTCACGGACGGGCGGACCGGCGCCTACTTGAGCGGGGGCACGATCTCGAGCTCCGCGAGCACGGGAACGGTTCAGGTGAAGCTCCCGTCGGGGTACCTCGGCCCGTTCATGCTCCAGGTGAACGCGACCAACGCCACGGAGTCGTTCTCGGGAGCTGCGTCGGCGATCGTCCAAGCGCCTACGCTCGCGCTGAACCCGAGCTCCCTCTACTTCAGCCCGGGCGGCTCGGTCACCCTGACCGCGGTCGACTGGGGTGCGGGCGGCCTCGGTAGCGGCGCGGTGATCACCTACCAGATCTACGAGTACTACGGCTACACGGACTACGGCGGCGGCGGCTTCGTCGGTTCGGGAACGGTCGCGAACGGCAGCTCGTTCACGATCAACGTTCCGTCCACCGGAGCGCCGTACGATTACGAAGTCTACGCCTACCTCAGCTCGCCGAGCGCCGGCACGGTCGCCTCGACCGAGGTCACGCTCGACCAGTCGTGGGGGTACAACGTTCTCATCGGCGTGAGCACGCTCTCGAAGTACTCCGATGGTAGCTTCCAGCCGGGCGAGACGATCACGGTCACGTACCAGATCTCCCCGTTCGGCCACGCGCCGCTGCCGGTCGTCTACACCTTCGAGGTGTTCATGTACGACACGCAGGTCGGGGGGATCTACTCGACGACCAGCACCTCGGGGTCGTTCCAGCTGACGATCCCGTCGAACTGGCCGAGCGGGATCGTCTTCCTCGAGCTCGAGCTCACCGGGGCGTACCTCTACGGCAACGCCTGCGGCGGAGGCTACTGTTACGGCGAGACCGCGATCACCGTGAACGCGAACCCGTCGGTCCTGTCGCTCGATCTGAGCCCCGGTAGCGGGCTCACGCTCGGCTGGCTGATCCTGTTCCTGATCATCCTCATCGTGGTGATCGTCGGGGTCGTCGTCTGGGTGCGCCACCGCCGGGCCCACCCGCCGTCCCCGCCCTCGGGAGGCAGCCCGCCGGCGACGAACGTGACGGAGCCAATGAACCCACCCGCTCCCGCGCCCTCGAGCCCGGGGGCGGCGGAGTGGCAGCCTCCGGCCTCGGGCGGAGAGAGCCAGCCTCCCCTCCCGACGCCGCCGCCCGGCGCGACGTAAGGCGCCCCGCTCCCGCGGGACCAACCCCTTCCTTCTTCTCTTTCTTCGAGTCCCCGAGCCGGAGCGCGGTCGTGGGGTCTAGGGTCGATACGCGTGTCCGAGCGCCCGGACCGACGCGAGGACGTCGTCGGAAGGCAGTCCTCCGAAGTCGAAGATCCCCGCGACCTCGTCCACTCCGATCCGGCGGAATCCTTCGAGCCGTTCGGCGACCTCGCGGGGCGAGCCGATGAGGGCGAGGTCGCTCTCCTCGAGGCCCGCCCGGCTCGCCCGGTGCGCGTCCGCGGCCGACTTCGCCTGGTAGAAGGTGCTCTGGGTCCGGAGCCGGCTCTCAAGGAAGCGGTCGAGCGCCGAGCGCGCGCGGTCCGGGTGCTCTCCGGCGTAGAGGTGGAGTCCGACGGTCACTTCGGCGCGGTTCCCGCTCGGGAGCGCCGCCCGGAACTCGCGGATCTCCTCCGCGAGCTCGGGGAGGCCCGAGACGGTGGCGTACGGGATCAGGGCGACGGACGTCCCCCGCCGCGCGACGAACGGGATCGCTTCCCGTCGCTGGACGGCGATCCAGACCGGCGGGTGCGGACGCTGGACCGGGAGCACGTTCAAGCGGACGGGCGATGCGGCGCCCTCCATGCGCACCTCCCTTCCCGCGAACGCGTCCAAGACGGTCGCGAGGGCGGAGTCGAACCGCTCGCGCTTCTGCGCCGGATCGACCCCGAACCCTTCGAACTCGGCGGGGATGTAGCCGCTCCCGACGCCGAGGTTCAACCGGCCCCCGAGGAGCTGGTCGAGGAGAGCGTACTGCTCGGCGACCTCGATGGGGCGGTGAAACGGCAGCACGGAGACCAGCACTCCCAGCCGAAGCCGTCGGGTGCGGGCGCCGCACGCGGCGAGGAGCACCGCAGGCGCGGGGCAGATCCCGCTCGGCTGGAAATGGTGCTCGGCGACCCAGAGCGCTTCGAGTCCGCTCGCTTCGGCGCCCTCGGCGAGTCGTACTACGTCCGCAAGCCGAGCCCCGGGTCCTTCGGGACGGTCGGGGTAATCGTCGACGATCGTGAAGGCGCTGAGCTTCACACCCGACCGAGCCGGCCCGCGTAATTGGCTTTTCCTCGGGAGCCAGCGGGCGAGAGGTCGAATATCCGCGTCCCCTTGCTCGGACATGTCGCTTCCCGGCGTCGCGGTCGCCCCGGGGGTCGCGGGTGGCGTCGTGCGGTTCTGCGACGATCCCCTCGTCTGGGGCTCCGGCGAAGCGAGCGCACGAGATGTTCTCGCCCTTCCCGCCCTGTGGTGGCCACCGACCGAGGAGCTCCCGAGAGGCACCTGCGCGGTCGTCCTCCACGGTGCGCCGAACCCTCGGGCGGGATACGCCGGCATCCCGGCTGTCGGCGAGATCGACCGGGACGTCCTGCGGGAGGGGGAGGAGGTCGAGGTCGACGGGGATCACGGGAGCATCACCATCGAGGGCGTGGAGGAGGTGCCGGTCGTCACCGCCTTCCTCGAGCGCGACGACGGCGCGGTCCTCCTGCTCGAGCGGAGCGCGGCCGTCGGAAGCTTCCAGGGCGCGTGGGCCGGGGTCTCGGGGTTCCTCGAGGACCGGACGCCGCTCGACCAGATCTACCGCGAGATCGATGAGGAGACCGGCCTCACGGCCTCGGACCTGCGGCTCGCGGCCGCGGGCCCGCCGGCGCTCGCCCGGGATGGGATGCGGGTCTTCGTGATCTATCCGTTCCGGTTCCGGGCCGAGCGCACCGACGTACGCCTCAACTGGGAGAACTCGCGGGCGGAGTGGGTTCCGCCCGGTGAGATCCGACGGCGCTCGACGGTCCCGAAGCTCGACCGGGTGTGGGAGTCGGTCGCGCCCCGCCTCGGACCGAAAGGCTAAGTCGGCGCAGGTCCCCTCCTCGAGTCGCCGGCGGGCTGGTAGATCAGTTCGGAAGATCGCCGGTTTTGCAAACCGGAGGCCTCGGGTTCAAATCCCGACCAGTCCATGACAGTCGGGGAGACGGCGGTCACGCGAGGTTCATCTTCTTCAACAAGAGTTGGAATCTCGGATCGCGCCGCACGTTCTCGAGGTCGGGGCGGGTCCGGAATGGTTGAAGCGCGATGTTATGCGTTTCGACGGCGACCTCGAGGCAGCGGAAGCAGCTGTCGAGATCACCGACCATGGCGTAGGCCCACGCGACGGTCCATGCGACTCCCGGGAACTCCGGCGACGCTTCTTCGGACTGCAGCAACGACCTCGCCGCCTGCTTCTCCCCGGACGTCGCGAGGGTGTACACATGCCAAAGTCGCTTCCAGCTCGGATTGGCCTGTAGTTCCTCGCATCGGCGGCAACTCGCCAGGCACTGGGCGAGCTCGGACCGACCACGATAAAATTGCTGCAGGGCGTCGTGGTACAGGTAGGAGTCGGGCTCCAGCATCCCAAGCCGCTGGATCTTCAGGAATGCCTCGTCGAGCTTATTGAGGTCGACCAGCAAGGTCGCAAGGAAGTGGACACAGCGGGTCGCGAGGGGGTCGGCGCCTTCGGCCAGCTGCCCCTCCCGAAGCGCTTCGTCGAGACGGCCTTCGTCCTCGAGGAGCGTCGCGTACCAGTAATGCGCCGCGGAATAGCTCGGGTTGATCGCGAGGGAAAGCTGGTACTCCTTTTCCGCGCCGGCGTAATCGTAGGCCTCCCACAGGATCAGTCCTAAGGAGGTATGGGCTTCGGCCAAGTTCGGGCCCAGCTCGATCGCCTGGGCGACCAAACGTCGAGTCGTCTCCTCCCAAGATGCTCGAGGCACCTCGTGCGTGCGCCATCCCAGCATCCGGATGGCGTCCGCCAGGCCCGAATAGGCGGCCGCATTCCGGGGATCGAGCGAGATGGCGAGCTCGAACTGTTCCTTCGCCTCGGTGAGCGAGATCTCGGACCGGTCGTGAAGGCG
>Ga0187772_10001433_pt1 | contig 11342 bp, 10 predicted proteins | sample 0116_SJ02_MP15_2_FD_133137 | JGI IMG/M metagenome (GOLD analysis project Ga0187772, IMG submission 133137) | Tropical peat soil microbial communities from peatlands in Department of Meta, Colombia - 0116_SJ02_MP15_20_MG | ecosystem: Environmental > Terrestrial > Soil > Wetlands > Peat | place... | reverse complement strand
GTCCCAGGACAGATCGACAGGGGAGGCGACAACAACACAATCGCTCCAGGCCACGGGCTTTCTGCCAACGCGCCCGGAGAATGCTGCAGCGGATTCTTGGTCCAGGTGCAGAAGGCGGACATGGCCAGCCTAATCGCGCAGTACCCAGCAGCCTTCGCGAGGGTCTACGACCCTGATACCGGCTCCGACTACGATTCGTGGGTCAACACGACCCCGCCGGAGGGTGATTGAAGATGAAAGTCTTCGTCCTAGACCTCAGCAAGTGCAACGGTTGCTACAACTGCCAAATCGCGTGCAAGGATGAAATGGTGGGCAACGACTGGCCCCCGTACTCCCTGTCGGAGCCTGACATCGGTCAGTTCTGGCTGAAGATCACGGAGCAGGAGATGGGGAGCACGCCCAAGCTCAAGCTGGCCTATGTCCCGCAGCTCTGCGAGCATTGCGACGACGCACCATGCATGAAGGCGGCCACAAACGGCGCAGTCTACAAGCGGTCGGACGGCATGGTCATCATCGACCCGATCCTGAGCGCGGGACAGAAGCAGCTTGTCGCTGCCTGCCCCTACGGCGCAATATACTGGAACTCAAGCCTCAACATCCCACAGAAGTGCACGGCCTGCGCGCACATCCTGGACGACACAAGCATCGCGGGCGGAACGCAGACACCTAGATGCGTGAACGCCTGCCCCACCCAATCGCTGCAGTTCGGCGACGACTCGGACCCGAACATTCAGGCACTCATGAGCCAAGGCCAGGTCCTCCATCCGGAGTACGGCACAAAGCCGCGCGTCTACTACCTCAACCTGCCGACACTCTTCATAGCCGGGGACGTGTACGATCCCGCTATAGACGAGTGCCTCCAGGGTGCGAGCGTAACGGCCACGGACCTCACGACTGGTCAGTCCTACGGCACCACGACAGACAACTACGGAGACTTCTGGCTCGAGGGACTACCGGGTGAGCGTACGTACCAAGTGAACATAACCAAGTCCGGCTATCTGTCCAAGACCCTGACCGTGTTCGTCAAGGAAGCGCAGAACGTGGGAAGCATCGCGATGGTCACCACGGGTGCATGAGCGTGAACAGGCTCCTTCCCATCCTAGCATCGGTTGCCCTCCTCCTGATGGCGGTGGCCCCCGCGGCAGCCGCCACCTCCAACCTCGTCATCACCACAAGCGGCGGGACCCTCTACTTCCCTGGCGAGAACGCTTTCGTGTACTTCACGACGACCGCCAACGGCGCCCTCGTCAACCCCAGCTCCGTAAACGTCACCGTGTACCTTCCAAACAACATCAACAGCTTCGTCCTGAACACCACCAATCTCTCGACAGGCTTCTACTCCGCGAACTACACCCTTCCGGATCCTGCGGTCACGGGCACCTACGCCTTCCTCATCTCGGCCAGCTACGAGAGCGGCGCCTACCAGGGCACCGCAGTGGCGACCTTCGAGGTGAGCCAGGGACTCGCGACAATGCAGGACAACATCCTCACTGCAGTGGGAAGCATCTCGCAGCAGGTCTCGACCGTGGAGTCCAACGTCCTATCATCCCTCACCGCTGAGAACTCGCTGTTGTCAGGCGTCAACAGCTCTCTGACAGCATCCATCGCTGGTGTCGGGACATCCGTGGCTGGCGTGCAGTCATCGCTCACGACGATGGGAACCACTCTGCAAGGCTCCATCACCGCCTCTCAGACAGCGGTCCAGTCATCTGTGACCAGCCTTGGAACTTCGCTGCAGTCCTCAATTACCAGCTCCCAGACTGCCATAACTTCAGCAATCAGCTCGGGGACCTCTACCGTCCAGGGAGCAGTCAGCTCCGCCCAGAGCGCGGTGACCTCGGCCATCACCTCGGCTATCAACTCCGCGACGTCCCCGCTATCCACCAAGACTTCCGTTACAAACGTCCTGAACTACGAATACGTACTACTGGTCCTGGTAGTGATAGCCATCATACTGGCTATCGTCCTGCTGGTTCGAAAGAAGTAACCAGGACCAGCCGCCCCTTTTTTGAATGACCCAGCGTAAGCTCGGGCCAAGTCGCGAGACGTAGGAACGAAATAGAATCGGGCCCGTCAATACTTATTACTTTCAGATGGAAGCCGGTGTCTCGGCATGTGGACGATGCACACGGGCGAAGCGAATGGCCGCATGAGCCTGAAGTTCAAGGGAATGATGCAGGCTGCCGACGTCCTGAGGTTTCATCCCGAAATCCAGACGCAGCTCGACCAGATCGTCGATCGTGGCTGGAAGTACCTCTTCATAGAGGTCATGGGCACCGCCGTGACGGAACTCGATGCCAAGGGCATCCCCTGTCGAATCCGCGCGAGCACCTCATTCAACAGCAGGTCGTTGCCTCCCCCACCGATTCTCGAGTTGAACCTCGGTATGAACCCCCTCGATCTGACCGGGATGCCGGAAGTCCAGGAGTTCCGCATCAATGTATGCTCGAAGAGCTTCCCGAGGGCAGCCACCGTCGACCTGGCGACCGGGAGGGTCACTTACATCCACGACCCGTTTTGGAAGTGGGATAGAGCGTGGGGAGCGGACCAGAAGAAGCTCTCAGATGCAAAAGAAGTGTACGAAGTCGCGACCTGGCTCATCGACGAGAAGAAGCTCACGCTCGCAGAGGCGTTCGACCAATCACGCTACCAGGAACTGGCTGGTCAATTCAAGACCTTCACGGCGTAACACAGCGTACCGGCTACCTCTCCCGGTTGGGCCGAATCGGAATCTCAGCCTCTACGGCTTTCTCTCGCCGCGCTGACATCAGTTGGCGTATGGCCCTCGCACAGTCCCTTACGCTCGCTTCGCTGACCCCTGCTGCGTCTGCCAGGTCGGCCTGAGTCTTGGGCTCACCCCTGATAAGGCAGGCTGTGTACACCGCGGCTGCCGCCAGTGTCATCGGGTTCCTGTCACCCAGACCTCCGTCGACCGCCATTCCCTCCACGTCGATTGAAAGGTCCGTAGCCTCGCGCGATGCCGCAACCCTAGCGGCTATCTTCAGGGTGTAGCCTGTGCCGTTCAGACTCGGAGGAGCCATGTTCATCCGGTCGAGGATCGACTTGTAACAGCTTCCGATCTCCTTACCGTTCGTCCCGCTGACGAGAGCAAGCTCTCGTATCGTCACCGGCGAATGTCTCACCCTGCAGGCGGCGTAGAGCGAGGACGCCTCGACGACACGCAGGGGTCTCCCCACCGCTATCCGCTTGTCGAGCACTGCGTCGCATATGCGCTCGGCGTCACCCTCGATCTCCCCGGACAACGAAAGCTCGTCTGCGAACGTTCGCAGCTCGCAGCGCGCCGACTCTTTCCTCTGCTCTCTCTTGATTAGGGCCCTCGTTTCACCTGCCCCCTCCTGATCCCGTGCGGCTCGAGGTGTCAAATGGTTGAACGACCTCCCACTCTTCAACCAACGCCGAGCCCACCCTGTACGCCTTGCTTGAATCGGCGTGCGAGACAAAGCCAGACATGTGCATCCGCTCTTCCAGCGTCGTTATTTCGACGGCTTCGATTGGTATTAAGGCCGAGGACGCAATTGCGCGCAGATGCATGAACTCCGCGTCCCTAGCGCCCTTCGCCGCTGAAGATGTTCTCTGATCAGCATCAACTTTAAGCCGTCATCCGGACCGCCTCTCGGCACGCATCAAAGACCTGGGTCCGCGCGAGGAGCCGGGCACTTGGTGCGCACGTGCCGGGATCGCCTAGCTCGGAAGGGCGCAGTCTTCCGTCGGCGCACGCCTGGAAGCCGTCGGGCTGGCAAGCCTGTCTCCTGCAAAGGGGTCGAGGGTTCAAATCCCTCTCCCGGCGCACTAGTTCCCTCCAGCTTGCTTTCTACCGACTGCTGGTGAAGTTCGGTTGAACTTCAGATTGGAGCCGGTCACGCTTCCGCCTGATTGTAAAACCAATTCGTGAACGAAACACTTCGCTTGACTCTGGCCAGATAACTATCTGAAAGCAATCTGACTTCCGTAAGTACATTCTTTCTCGACAAAATATCTTCGATCCTTTTCTTGAGGAGATGTACGGGCCCCTGGATCTGATGCCGAACCAATGGATCAGGAGCTTTTGGATATACTCGAGAATAGGGCGGTTGGTGTTGCTCGCGGAAATGACCCGACTCTTCAGAACACACCCTTCTGAGTCGAAGAATCCTCGCAGGAATGATGACACGCAAGTTTCGTCGTGTTCAATGAAGCTCCCGAGTTTGATTGCTGGAGTTCTCAGAAACTGATGCAGCAAGAAGCTCGCCGCCTCCACATGGTACTCATTTCGTCCAGCTCCTCGCCAGACGTTGTGCGGTTTGCTCCCGAGTAGCTTTTACAGGCATCGGTCGAACTCTTGCACGAACTCGAGGTCGGTGGCCTGCAGTCTCACCCGATAGGCGTATTCCCTGACGTTTAGCGATCCATCGCCAGCAACTACCCCGATGACGTAGGCCAGCTCCGGGCTTGCCTTGGCCTCGAATCTATACGCCCTTCCCTGAGGCAGGTGTTTCCCCCTAACCCATACTGAGACCGTTGACTTTGGGAGCCTGACACCATGCCTCTGCTCAATCTGCTTGATTATCTGACCGTAGGAGCACGACCCGCGTCTGAGGGACAAGACTTCATCGTGAAGGGCGAGCTGCTCGCTCAGCGATCGAGACTGTCGGAGCACCCTTTCGGGTAGGCGAGTGTCGCTTTTTCCAGTCCTCTGGTCATCCAAACGTTAACAGATTCAAGCAGCAGATTTAGACCACCCTGACTGCCCGAAGGTTCCGGAGAAACGCCTTTAAGCCGACGGAGGCTGGCGATGTCAAGTGAAAGTCACCGACAAAGCATCGCGGGTCGGCCTCACTTTCGACGACGTCCTCCTCGTCCCCAAGTTCTCGAGTATTTCCACAAGAAAAGATGTCGATACGGGGACCAGGTTCTCTCGGAGGATCAGACTGGCAATCCCGATAGTCAGCGCCAACATGGACACTGTCACCGAGTCGAACATGGCAATTTCCATTGCCAGGTTGGGGGGCATCGGGGTAATCCACAGGTTCATGACAGTCGAAAGGGAGGTCGCCGAGGTCGCCAGGGTAAAGCGCTCAGAAGGCGTCATGATCGAAGACCCGATCACCCTACCACCAAACAGGACGGTCAAGGAGGCCCTTGAAGTAATCCGAAGGAAGCAGATCGGAGGAATACCAATCGTCGACGGCCACCACAGGCTCGTGGGCATAATCACGAGGCGCGACATGGCGCTCGAGGACGACACCAGCCAGCGCATCAGCGAGCTAATGACTCCCAGGAAAGACCTGGTCACCGCTCCGGTTGGGGTGTCGATGGAAAAGGCGAAGGAGTTGCTTCGGAAGAACAAGATCGAGAAGCTTCCCCTGATCGACAGAAACGACAGGCTGGTGGGGCTCATCACGGCAAAGGACATCCAGAAGAGGAGGCAATTCCCACAGGCCACCAAGGACGGCAAGGGGAGACTTTGCGTGGCCGCCGCCGTCGGGGTCAGGGGAGACTACGTCCAGAGAGCGGGGAGGCTGCTCGCCGCAGGCGCCGACGCCCTCGTCGTGGACATCGCACACGGCCACTCGGAGAACGCCATCAGCACCCTGAAGTGGATCAAGAAGGACTTCGGGGACGTGGAGGTCGTGGCTGGCAACGTTGCCACGGCCGCAGGCGCCCGCGACTTGGTCAGGGCCGGGGCCGACGGGGTGAAGGTGGGTGTTGGCTCCGGGAGCATCTGCGTAACCAGGCTGGTCAGCGGGTTCGGAGTCCCGCAGCTGACTGCGATAATGGACAGCGCCGCCTACGCGTCCGAAGCAGAGGTTCCTATCATCGGCGATGGGGGGATAAGGCACCCAGGAGACGTCACAAAGGCTCTGGCAGCGGGGGCCTCCACGGTGATGATCGGAAGTCTCTTCGCCGGCACAGAGGAGAGCCCCGGCCCTACGGTCCTCCGTAGGGGGGTCAGATACAAGCTGACTCGAGGCATGGCTTCGCTGACGGCGACGCTGGGGAGACGCATCAGAGAGTCACCCTCGCCCGAGGCGGACGAATCCGAACTGGAGGAGATAGTTGAGGAGAGCGTGCCAGAGGGCGTCGAGGGTCTGATACCCTACAAGGGAGACTTGGGAGAGGTAGTGAAGCAGCTCGTCGGCGGCCTAAGGTCTGGCATGAGCTACTGCGGCGCCCGGAACATCGGCGAGCTGAGGAAGAAGGCGGAGTTCATCCGGATGACCGAGCCGGGCCGCACGGAGAGCGGGCCACATGACATCGAGAGACTCGTCTGACAAGAGGAACCTGACGGTGGTCGGGCTCCAGTGGGGTGACGAGGGCAAGGGCAAGATAGTAGACTACCTAGCCGGCGACTACGACGCCGTAGCCAGGTTCAATGGAGGCAGCAACGCGGGGCACACCGTAGTAATTGGGAAGGCGCGGTACACATTCCATCTCGTCCCCTCTGGGGCTCTGAAGAGGAAGCGACTGCTGATCGGGCCGGGTGTGGCCCTGGACCCCGGCATCCTGGCCGAGGAGCTGGAACTCCTCGGGGCGCACAGAATCCGAACCAATCTGATGATCGACGGGAGGTGCACACTAGTCTCGCCCATGGAGAAGCGCCTCGACGAATTCTTCGAGGGCCTGCGCGGCCCTCTTTCGTTGGGGACGACCAAGAGGGGGATTGGCCCTTCCTACGCTATGCGTGCGCTGCGGCTGACTCCGCGGGCCGGCGACCTGTTCACGGGCTTCGACGCCAGGCCGGTTACCAAATACTACGAGAGCTTTGGCCTGAAGTCGGGGGAGTTCAAGGCCTGGCTTCGCAGGTCGACGGAGGTGCTCGACGGGATGCTCGGCGACGTCGGCTCGGAAGTGGACCGGATTTCTGAGCGCGGGGGATCTGTGCTATTCGAAGGCTCCCAGGGGGCCTTGCTCGACATCCTCCACGGCAGCTACCCGTACGTCACGAGCACCCAGACCGTGGCGGGATTCGTTCCAGCAAGCCTGGGCGTGAAGGCGTCCAGGATGGGGAAGGTGCTAGGCGTCGTAAAGTGCTATACGACCCGGGTCGGCGAGGGGCCGTTTCCCAGCGAGGTGAAGGGGGTCCTCGGGAGAAAGATGCGGGAAGCCGGCAGGGAATACGGCGCCACCACCGGGCGGCCCAGGCGGGTTGGGTGGCTCGACCTGGTGGCACTGAAGTACGCCATCAGGATAAACGGCGCAGAGGAGGTGGCCCTCACCAAGGTCGATGTCCCGGCCGGCCTGAAGCATTTCAAAGTCTGCGTTGCTTACAGCCTTGACGGTTCGGAGATCACGGACTTCCAGCGGGCCCAGGGGCATCTGGACGAAGTCGTTCCTGTCTACGAAGAGCCGGGGAATCTCTTTGGCTCGAGCTTCGGCGACGGGGTGCCTGCACAGGTGAAGAGACTCGTTCGGTACCTTGAGCGCTCACTTCGGGTGAAGGTCGGCATCATCTCTTACGGGGAGGAGAGGTCGCGAACCGTTGGACAATGACTCAATCTCACCGGTGGACGGTAGGTATGCGACCGAAACGTCCGCGCTGCGCCGCTACTTCTCGGAGAGGGGACTCGACGAAGAGAGGGCGAAGGTAGAGCTCGCCTATCTCCGGTTGCTGGTGGAGCTCGGGATTGCCCCGAGAACGAAGGTCCCCAATCTGTCCTTCTCGATGGCCAGGGTGAAGTCCATTGAGCGGAGAGTGGGACACGACGTGAAGGCAGTGGAGCTCTTCGTAAGAGAGTCGCTGAATGCGGAGGGCGCAGCGATACTCGCCCCCTACGTCCATCTCGGACTCACCAGCGAGGACACCAACAGCGTTGCCTACGCGCGACTGCTCTCAGGGGCATTGAACGAGCGGGTCGTCCCGGCCTACCGCGGTCTCGCCCTCGCCCTCTCAGACGTCGCCGTGAGCGAGGCTGGTTCGATCATGCTGGCCAGGACCCACGGAAGGCCTGCGCTCCCCACGACCTTCGGCAAGGAAATCGCGGTCTTCGCGGTCCGCTTCGCCGAGAGGACGTCGGTGTTGCAGAGGCTCAGGCCGATGGCGAAGTTCTCCGGCGCAGTGGGAACCTACGCGTCGTTCGAGTTGATTTCGAGGAGGGAGTGGCCAAGCATCCTTGAGCGCTTCGTGAAGAAGATGGGGCTGGACTACGCAACCTATTCGACCCAGGTTGTACCGGGCGAGAGGCTCTCCGACATCCTTCACGTCGTCGTGAACATGAACCAGCTCGTGATATCGCTGGCACGGGACCTCTGGATGTACCAGATGCTCGACTACATCCACTTCGAGCGACCCGGAAAGGTGAGCAGTTCGACGATGCCCCAGAAGGTGAACCCAGTGGACCTGGAGAACGCCGAAGGCCAGGCGGAGGTGTCCAATGCAATCCTGACCATGGCCGCATACAGGTTGCAGACCACCCGGCTGCAGCGGGACCTCTCTGATTCGGTGATACGCAGGACGGTCGGGCAGGGAATCACCCACTCGTTCCTGGCCTGCATGAGGCTTCGCGACTCTCTCCGTAGCCTCCGCGTTAATCGGAGAGGCATGAGGTCAGACCTCTCGGCGCACCCGGAGGTCTACGCAGAAGCCCTTCAGATATCTATGAGACTCGCTGGCGACGAGAAGGGTTTCGAGAAGGTCAAGGCGATGGCCGACAGAGGCACCATTTCAGCGCGCTCGAGGAGCGTGCATCCGCGGCGGGCCTACGTCGGCGCCGCAAAGCGCCTGGCCTCGGCCTGCAGGGTCGAGGTCGCAAGGATATTGGACGGGTCGAGCTAGGATGTGAAAACCCATCGCAGGTCTGGTGGGTCTGCCCGCTTCTCAACCCGCTCGTTGAGGGCGTGAGCGATGAGCGGGAGCGCCAGGGTGGCGTCCGCGTAAAGGACCGACTTGTCGGAGTCCGCCGCAATCTTGCCCCAGCTGATCGCCTCCTCCAGGGTGCACCCCGAGAGCCCGCCCCACTGCGGACTGTCGGCCGTGATCTGGACGGCGAAGCGGTGAGGGGTCGGCTCGTCGCCTCCCTTTGCCAGCGACTTTATGATGGTCGAGAGCTGGATCGTGTCCTTGGGCACGCCTCCTCCGATGTAGACTACACCCGTCTTTCTCGCCCTCTCCGCGATCTGGGCCAACTCCTCCATGTCCTTGGTCTGGTCGAGCATGATCAGCTTGCCCTGTTCCCTCTTCAGAAGACTGAGGGCAACCCCGTAGCCGCTGTCGATGAGCCCGGGGGAGTAGATTGGCACCCCTCTCCTGTACGCGGCCTCGACTATGCTCTTTACGCCCTTATTGTGCAGAAACTCGCCGAAACCGTGGAGGAACTCGCGCGTAGAGTACGGCCTGGTAGGATCCAGCCCGCTGGCGTACGTCTTGATAGTGTTCTCGAGCTTTCTGTACTCCATTTCGTCCGCGTAGACGTCGTAGAACCTGTCAATCTTCAGCCGCAGAAGCTCCTCGTCGTTAGCGAGCTGTGTCCCCTGGTAGTAGTGATACCCCAGCGCCTCCAGCAGGTCTTCCGAAATGTTGGCTCCTGTGCTCACGATCACGTCGACGTACCTCTTCTCTACAAGCCACCGAATGATCTTCCACTGCCCGGTCGTGCTGAGCGACCCCGTCAGCCCCATGAAAATGGTGAGGCCCTTCACCCTGAGCATGGAAGTCCAGATGTCCGCCACCTCTCCAAGCTTCTTGCCCTGGAACCCGGTCTTCGCCATCTCCTTCAGGAGTTCGGAGACGGACCTCTCCCTCACGTCCAGGGTCTTTACTGGTCTTGACAGAACTTCCCTTTTGGTTACCACGCCCGTGCGTGGGAAAAATCCGTTTAATTCCTTTTTCCTACTTCACGGTGACCGACTTCGCGAGGTTGCGCGGGTAGTCAGGATCATTCCTCTTCGCGACGGCGGCGTGGTACGCCAGGAGCTGCAGGGGGACCGCCTCGACCACGGGCATCCTTTCCCATTCGACCTTCGGTATCCTAATGAAGTGTCTGTAGACTTCGTCCTTCACATCCGATATCCCGATCAGGTGCGCGCCCCGGGCCTTGAGCTCCTCGGCGTTCGACAGCGTGTCGTCGTGCAGGGCTCCCGACGGGTTGATTACCACTACCGGCGTCCCCTTCTCGATCAGAGCGAGGGTTCCGTGTTTCAGCTCGCTCGCCGGCATCCCTTCCGCGTGAATGTAGGAGAGTTCTTTCAGCTTTAGAGCCCCCTCCAGGGCAACCGGGTAGTTGTAGCCCCGGGCTACGAAGTAGAAGTCGGGTCTGTCCTTGTACTCGCTTGCGATTCTCTGCACCAGCGGCTCCGTGGCGAGTGCCTCCTTCACGGCTTTCGAGAGCGCTGCGAGGCCGTTGACCTTCTTCCTCCCCAGCACCGCGTCAACCAGCAGGTTCACCACCATCACCTGAGCCGTGAAGCTCTTGGTCGCAGCCACGCCCACCTCTGGGCCGCAGTTGAGCAGCAGCACGGAATCGCTCTCTCTGGCCAGCGATGAGCCCGCGGCGTTGACCACGGAGAGCACTCTCGCGCCCTTGCTCTTGGCCAGCTTTACTGCTTCGAGCACATCGGCGGTCTCCCCGCTCTGGGAAAGCACGACGACCGTCGTCCCCTTCCCGAGCCAGTCCGCGTGCTCTCCGAACTCCCCTGCGAGCACGGCCTCGCACCTCAGCCTCGCCTCCTTGTTGAGGCGGTGCTTCATCAGCAGCCCAGCGTGGTAGCTGGTCCCTGCGGCGGTGATGAAGAGAGACGTCGCGTTCCTGATTCCTGCCGCGAACTCTGCGAGGCTCCCCTCGTCCTGCATCGAAGCGCTCGCGACGGTCATGGGCTGTTCGTCGATTTCTTTGCGGGTGTAGTGGGCGTAGTCGAGCTTGGACAGGTCGGACAGCTCCCAGGCAACCTGCGTGAGTTTCCGCCTCACCTGCTTCCCTGCCGCGTTGAAGATTCGATAGCCATCCCTGGTCAGCTCGGCGACTTCGAAGTTGTCTAGGAAGACCGTCCTGTCGGTGTGCTCTATGAATGCGAGCACGTCGCTCGCGATGAACATCCTCCCATCGCCAACACCGATGATCAGGGGGGCATCCTTCCTCGCCCCGACGATCATGTCTGGCCTGTCCTGGAACATCACGACGATGGCGTACTGCCCCTTCAGCTTCTTGGTCGCCGTCAGAGTCGCCTGGACGGGCGACCTGCCCCTCGAATACTCCTGCTCTATCAGGTGCGCGATGACCTCGGTGTCGGTCTCGCTCTTGAAGGAGTGGCCGCGGGCTCTGAGCTGCTTCCTGAGCGGCAGGTAATTCTCGATTATCCCGTTGTGGACGACGGCGACCCTCCACTCGCACGAAGCGTGGGGGTGCGCG